>Ga0209211_10000031_pt1 | contig 336396 bp, 303 predicted proteins | sample RifGroA2_FD_183992 | JGI IMG/M metagenome (GOLD analysis project Ga0209211, IMG submission 183992) | Groundwater microbial communities from Rifle, Colorado, USA - Groundwater A2 (SPAdes) (version 2) | ecosystem: Environmental > Aquatic > Deep subsurface > Groundwater | place: Rifle, Colorado...
CAATCAGGGCCGGCGTCATATTTTCCTCGCAGCATCCGGCCGGCAGGCTTTCGCCGGAACCGCGCTGGTCAAGCAGGATGACGCGATAGCGCTCGGGATCGAAGAAGCCGGCCATCAGCGGCGAGCAGCCGGAACCGGGGCCGCCGTGCAGGATCAGCACGGGAATGCCCGCCGGCATGCCGCGCTGTTCATAGTAAAGACGATGGCCGCCGGAGACCGGCAGCCAGCCGCAATCAAACGGCGGTGACGGGCAATGCAGGGCGGTGGCAGCGGCAGACATGCTGGCCATTCTAACCACCACCAACGCCCGCCAGGCGGCGCCACCCGAATCTCATGAAAATCATGACGGCCAATTCATGATTCCCCCGGGGCGCCAAGTCGCCCCCCTTGCGATAGTTCAATCCAGTCCGCCGCATCGCTGAAAACGGCGGACAACCGGCGGCAAGTGTCGCCGGACGTTCAAATCCATAACGGAGACTATCGAAATGAAATGGGAAACCCCGACCGCTTGTGACTTCCGCTTCGGCTTCGAAATCACGATGTACATCGCCGCCCGCTAAGGGACGCGCCGTCATCGCGGCCCTGGCGGCGATGACGGCTCCACTCAATCATGAAACTGATCATTCTCGGCGCCTCGGCTGGCGGCGGCTTCCCGCAGTGGAACTGCAACTGTCGCAATTGCGCTGGCATCCGCGACGGCAGCGTCCGCGCCAAACCGCGCACCCAGTCATCAATCTGCGTCAGCACCGACGACGGCCAGGACTGGACCCTGCTCAACGCCTCGCCCGACATCCTGCAACAGATCAAGGCCACCCCGGAACTGCAGCCCAACCGCGCCCTGCGCGACACCGGCATCGGCGGCATCCTCCTCGTCGATGGCCAGATCGACCACGCCACCGGCCTCTTCATGCTGCGCGAGCAGAAGTCCAAGATGCCGCTGTGGTGCGCCGAGCCGGTCTACGAAGACCTGACCACCGGCAACCCGGTGCTCAAGGTATTGGAACATTACTGCGGCGTTGACCGCCACGACATCCCGCTCGACGGCACGCCCTTCGCCATGCCCGGTGTGGCCGGCCTCGAATTCTCCGTGCTGCCGCTATCCAGCAAGGCGGCGCCCTACTCGCCGCACCGCGAAGCCTCGGTGGATGGGGACAACGTTGGCGTCAGCATCACCGACCAGTGCAGCGGCCGCAAGCTGTTCTACGCCCCGGGCCTCGGCGCCCGCACCCCGGAAGTTTTCGCCCGCATGGTCGAAGCGGACTGCGTCATGGTCGACGGCACCTTCTGGACCGACGACGAAATGATCGTCGCCGGCCTGTCCACCAAGACCGCCCGCGACATCGGCCACCTGCCGCAATCCGGCCCCGGCGGCATGATGGACTGGCTGGACGAGCTGCCGAAAGACGTGCGCAAGATCCTCATCCACATCAACAACACCAATCCCATCCTCGACGAAAACTCGCCGCAGCGCGCCGAACTGACCCGGCGCGGCATCGAGGTGGCCGAAGACGGCACCCGCATTACTATCTAACAAAGAGAGACAACCATGATCCGAGCCGACATCCTTGCCGAGTCTCATGACGCCGACGACGGCCGCCCGGCCTGGAGCCGCGAAGAATTCGAAGCCCAGCTGCGCGAGAACGGCAAGGCCTACCACATCCACCATCCGTTCAACGTCATGCTCAACACCGGCCACGCCACGCCCGAGCAGATTCGCGGCTGGGTGGCCAATCGCTACTACTACCAGATCGCCATTCCGGTGAAGGACGCGGCGATCATGGCCAACTGCCCGGACCGCGAAGTGCGCCGCGGCTGGGTGCAGCGCATCCTCGACCATGATGGCTTCGAGTACGGCCTGCCGAATGGCGAAAAAATGGTCGACGCCGGCGGCATCGAAGCCTGGATCCGCCTTGGCGAAGCCGTCGGCCTGACGCGCGAAGAAATCGTCGACCTGCGCCATGTGTTGCCCGGTGTGCGCTTCGCCGTCGACGCCTACATCAACTTCGCCCGTCGCGCCCCGTGGCAAGAGGCCGTCTGCTCGTCGCTGACCGAACTGTTCGCCCCGGTCATCCACCTCCAGCGCCTGGCCACCTGGCCCGGCCACTACCCGTGGATCGAGTCGTCCGGCCTGCAGTATTTCCGCAACCGCACCAGCCAGGCGCCGCGCGACGTGATCCAGGGCCTCAACGTCACGCTCGACTACTTCCGCACCCGCGCCATGCAGGAACGCGCCGTGCAGATCCTCAAGTTCAAGCTCGACATCCTGTGGGCGATGAACGACGTCATGGGCCAGCACTACGGCACCAACGGCGTCACCGCCGAAAGGAAAGTCGCCTGATGGACGGCACGCCGCGCCTCGGCCACGGCTTCCGCTTCCAGTGGGAGCCGGCGCAGCAATGCCACGTGCTGCTCTACCCGGAAGGCATGATCAAGCTCAACCAGAGCGGCGGTGAGATCCTCGCCCGCTGCGACGGTCAGCGCGACATCGCGGCCATCGTCGCCGACCTGGAAGCGGCCTTTTCAACCAGCGGCCTGCGCGGCGACGTCGAGGCCTTTCTCGCCATGGCCATCGAAAAACGCTGGCTGAAACTGGAAACGGGAGCCAAGGCATGAACGCCCCGGCCAAGATCGGCCCGCCGATGTGGCTGCTGGCCGAAGTCACCTACCGCTGCCCGCTGCACTGCGTCTTCTGCTACAACCCGGTCGATTTCGCCAAAACCGAAGTTGAACTGAGCACCGACGACTGGCTGCGCGTGCTGCGCGAAGGCCGCGAAATGGGCGCCGTGCAATGTGGTTTTTCCGGCGGCGAACCGCTGCTCCGTGATGATCTGGAAATCCTCATCGGCGAAGCCCGCCAGCTCGGCTATTACACCAACCTCATCACCTCCGGCGTCGGCCTGACCGAAGCCCGGCTCGATGCCTTCAAGGCCGCCGGCCTCGATCACATCCAGCTCTCTTTCCAGGATTCGACCAAGGAGATCAACGATTTCCTGACCCACACGCGGACCTTCGACCTCAAGCAGAAGGTCGGCGAAATGATCAGGGCGCGCGGCTGGCCGATGGTCATGAACGTCGTCATCCATCGCCTGAACATCGACCACATCGGCCGCATCATCGAGATGGCCGATGCCCTCGGCGCCGAATACCTCGAACTGGCCAACGCCCAGTACTACTCGTGGGCGCTGCTCAACCGCGACCAACTCATGCCGTCGCGCGAGCAACTGCGCCGCGCCGAGGCCGTCACCAACGAGTGGAAGGAAAAGCTCGCCGAACGCATGCGCATCCTCTTCGTCGTCCCCGACTACCACGAAGGCAAGCCGAAGAAATGCATGAACGGCTGGGGCAACGTCTTCCTGACCGTGACGCCGGACGGCACCGCCCTGCCCTGCCACACCGCCCGCATGCTGCCCGGCCTGAGCTTCCCGAACGTCCGCGACAGCAGCCTGCGCGAGATCTGGCACGAATCCGAAGGCTTCAACCACTACCGCGGCACCGGCTGGATGAAAAAGCCCTGCCGCGACTGCGACCACAAGGAAGAAGACCTCGGCGGCTGCCGCTGCCAGGCCTTCCTGCTGGCCGGCGACGCCGATGCGGCCGATCCGGTCTGCCCGAAAAGCCCGCACCACGACATCGTCAGCGCGGCGCTCGACAACGCCACCAACCCGGACCGCCAGACCCAGCCCCTCATCTTCCGCGATCCCAAGGAAAGCCGGCGGCTGAGCCAGGAAGACGCCCCGGAGCCGACCGCCTGACCGGTCACGCCGCGATTGCTACGGTCAACCGGGAAAAAAGGCAAAAATCGAAACGGCGATTTTTTGTATCGCTATGGCGAAGATCCATTTGCCCGCCAAGCTGGCGCTTGGGCCCACACGCAACGGCAAGAATTGAAGCCTGCTTCGTGTTTTCGCGACTGAGTACGTGGCGCCTTTTGCCGTCATTCGAGCCTAAGTCAGTTGAACCGCAGGCAACAATGGACGGCTGACGGTAGTCGCAGGTAGCGGTCCCGCAATGGGGTGTGAAGATGCCTGGACGCTACAGACCGATAATCGGCTGGCTTTCATTGACAAACCGTTTCCAACACAACGAGAATTTGCCGATTCAGGGCGATCTTCTCTGCTGCAGGGTTCGGAGCACTTCGTCTTTTCAATGCAATGCCGTCATGCCCGATACCCGGCGGCGTCAAGGATAGGGAATGCGGGACCAAAGACCTCTTCTCTCACGGCCTGGCGGCAAAACGCTCTTGATGCTTGTGGTCATCTGGACCGCCCTGGTGCTCTCGTCCCTCCTCTCCCAGCGCGAGCAACTGAACCGGACGGCCAGCGCCCTGGCTCGTATCGACGCGATAGCCAACCTGAAAAAAGACATGTCGATCCGCAAATGGGCATCCAGCGTCGGCGGCGTTTTCATGCGCGAGGAAAAGGTCCCCCCCTTCAATTCCCTGGAGGAAGCCGAGCGTTTTACGCTAGACCGGGCAAACGGCGAGGTCATGCACCTGGTTTCGGTCACCCCGATACACCTGCTCCTGGCCATCCAGGAGACCAGCAACAACGCCTTCGGCGGACGCGAACGCCTGACCTCAAAGCAGTTGCGCAACGTCGAGAACGCCCCCGACGATTGGGAAGCCAGCGCGCTGGACGCACTGAGCAAAGGCGCCGAGATGATTACGGAATCCGTCCCGAAGAAAGGGTCACATGGACTCATGCGGGCAATGATTCCGATGCGCATGGAAAAGGAATGCCTGGAGTGCCATCGCGACACACTGGTTCCCGTCGGCGGCCTGCGCGGCGGCGCGACCATATCGATCAATCTCAACGCCTACCGCACGGCCCAGGAACCGACCTGGCGGGCAATCCAGTTCTGGCACCTCGCTATCTGGATCATCGGACTGATCGCTGTCCTGAGTTTCAGCTACTTCGCACGCCGTCGCGACATCGAAAAAGCCCGGCTCGACGAGGAGCGCCATGAGAACGAGATGGCCTTCGGTGCCATGGCCGAGGGCGCCGTCATCACCGATGCCGGCGGCACGATACTCTGGGTCAACGACGCTTTCTGCCGGATCTGCGGCTACCAGCGCGAGGAAGTGATCCGCCAGAATCCCCGCCTGCTCAAATCGGGTCGGCACGATGCCGAATTCTATCGGCGACTCTGGGCACAGTTGATGGAGAGCGGTCACTGGCGCGGCGAGATGTGGAACAGACGCAAATCGGGCGAAGTGTTTCCCGAGGAAATCTCGATCCAGGCACTGAAGGGAGCCGATGGCCGCATCCGGCGCTTCATATCGATCTTTTCCGACATCACCGAGCGCAAGCGCATCGAAAAGGAATTGCAGGATTACCGGGAAGATCTTGAAAAGCTGGTGCGCCAGCGTACCGAGGAGTTAACCGAGGCACGCGACGCGGCCGAGGCAGCCAACCGCTCGAAATCGACCTTCCTGGCGAACATGAGCCACGAACTGCGAACCCCGCTCAATGCCGTCATCGGCTTTTCTCAACTGATGGAAAAAGACCCCGCCCTGATCGATACGCAGCGACGCCACATCGAGATCATCAATCATTCGGGCAATCATTTGCTGACCTTGATCAACGACGTCCTGGAACTCTCGAAAATCGAATCGGGCAAACTCGAAATGCGCTGCGAGGACGTCGACCTCGCCTGCCTGCTTGACCAGGTTCTCGGCATGGTGCGCCTGCGGGCCGAACAAGCGGGGCTGGCGCTGGACCTGGAAAGCGACAATCTCCCGACAACGGTCGTCCTCGACCCGCTGATGTTGCGCCAGATTCTTCTCAACCTGCTCTCCAACGCCGTCAAGTTCACCCCGGAGGGCAAGGTGTCGTTGCGGGTATTCGCAGCGGACCAGGCGCACGATCTCGTTCGTCTGACGTTCAGCGTGGTCGACACCGGCATCGGCATTCGGCCGGAAGACCAGGTGCGTATTTTCCGGCCGTTCGAACAGGCAGGCGCGCCTCAGCAGGGCGGCACCGGGCTGGGCCTGAGCATCTGCGAACAATATGTGAGCATGATGGGCGGGCGTCTGACCCTCGAGTCGACCCCGGGCATCGGCTCAACCTTCAGCTTTACCATCGATGTCCCGGCCGGCCGCGACCAACTGACGATCGCCCCCCCCGGCCGAGTCGTCGCCCTGGAAGCCAAGCAGCAAGGGCGTTCTGTTCTGGTCGTGGACGACATGCCGGAAGCACGCCTGCTCGTCCGCTCCCTGCTCGAACCGCTCGGCCTCAGGGTCTGCGAGGCTGCCGGCGTCGCCGAGGCAGAACTCGCCTGCGGCTCAGCGCTGCCGGACCTCATTTTCCTCGACTGGTTTTTGCCCGACGGCAGCGGCCTGTCGTTCATTCAACGGATACGCAGTTGCAGTGAAATACGGCAACCTCGCATTGTCATGCTGACCGCCAACGCGCTCGAAGAAAGCCGTCAGGAAGCCCTGGCCGCAGGTGCCGACGATTTCCTGAGCAAGCCCTACGAGGAAAACGAGTTTTACGCGATAGTCGAAAAGCAGCTGGCCATCCGTTTTACCCGCCAACCAGCGCGCAATGAGCCGGCAGCAGCCGCAGCGACCAATGGAATTTCGGCCGCCGACCTGCTCGGGCTGCCGCCCGAAACCAGGGCCCAATTGGCCCAGGCCGCGCTCTCCCTCAATCCCCGGCAAATCGCCGATGCCCTGCAGCAGTTGGCCACGGCCCACCCGGAACTGGCGCAAGGCCTGGCCGAGTTCTCCGATCCCCGCCGCTACCAGCGTCTATGGCAGGTACTGGGCATCCTCGACAGCGAGAGTTAAGCATGGCCGACACCTTGTACAGGCGTACCGAAGTGATGGTTGTCGAAGACACCTCGGCTTCGCTGGCCTTGCTCTGCGAATTGTTGACGCAAGCGGATTACACCGTTCGTCCGGCCCCCGGCGGCGCCATGGCGCTGCGCTCGGCACAGGCCAGCCCGCCCGATCTGATCCTGCTCGACATCCGCATGCCCGGCATCGACGGCTACGAGGTCTGCCGCCGCCTGAAGAACGATGCGCGCACCCGGGACATCCCGGTCATCTTTCTTTCCGCCCTGCGCGACGAAGCCGACACCTTGCACGGCTTCGCGCTGGGGGCGGTCGATTTCATCGCCAAGCCCTACCGCCCCGAGGAAGTTCTCGCCCGCGTCCGCACCCATGCTGAACTGCGCCGATTGCAAAACGGTCTCGAAGAGCGGGTTCGGGAACGCACCGCCCAGCTGCTGGCAGCCCAGGCCAGCCTGTTCGACTCGCAGAGCAGGCTGCAGGAGTTGACCGGCTTCCTGCAGAAGGTTCGCGAGGAAGAGCGCACCCGCATCGCCCGCGAGTTGCATGATGAACTCGGCCAGGCGCTGACCTCGTTGCGCATCGATCTCGGCTGGCTTCGCGGCAAGTTCGAAAACAGCGGCACGGCGGTGGTCGACCGCGTAAGCGGCGCTTATACCCTGGTCGAACGGACCATAGAGGCCCTGCGCCGCATATCGGAAGGACTTCGTCCCGGCATGCTCGACGTACTCGGTCTGGCGGCAGCCGTCGAACACCACGTGACCCAGTTCGAGGAACGCAACGGCATCACCTGCTCGCTGACGATGAATCGCGAGGAATTCGCCATCGACGGCGAACTGGCCACCGGCATTTTCCGCCTGGTTCAGGAAGCGCTGACCAACGTCATGCGCCATGCCGCCGCCAGTCACGTCAGCGTAGGCATCGACGACGATGCGGGTAACATACGGGTCTGGATCGAAGATGATGGCCAGGGGTTTCAGCCGACGCTGGACAAGAAGACCTTTGGGCTGCTCGGCATGCAGGAGCGGGTCAAAATGTTGGGCGGAAACATTGAGATAATGAGCCAGCCGGGTCAAGGGAGCCGGATCTTCGCCACTTTTCCTCACCGGGATATTCAAGAAAAATGATCCGTGTCCTGATTGCCGACGACCACGACATCCTGCGCGCGGGTCTCAAACACATCCTTCACGAGACAGGCGACATCGTCGTTGCGGGCGAAGCCAGCGACGGTTTCCAGGTGCTCGATCTGGTTCGCTCCGGTCAATGGGATGCGCTGGTCCTCGATCTAACCATGCCAGGCAAAAGCGGCATCGAACTGATCCGCCAGGTCAAGGGCGAATACCCCAGGCTGCCTATCCTGATTCTCAGCATGCACAAGGAAGATCTTTACGCGGTTCGCTCCCTGAAGGCCGGCGCTTCGGGTTATCTCTGCAAGGACAGCGCCGAGGCGCTGCTCGCTCAGGCGATACGCAAGGTGGTCAGCGGTGGCTTGTTCGTCAACCAGGCAGTTGCCGAAAAACTGGCCCTGGACATGCTGGCGGGGCCAGGAAACGGCCCCCCGCATAGCCGGTTGACCGACCGTGAACATCAGGTTTTCATCCTCCTTGCCCGGGGGCACGGGGTCACCGAGATCGCCAGGGAACTCAATCTGAGCGTCAAGACGATCAGCACCCACAAGACGAGAATTCTGGAAAAAATGAATTTGAGCAACACGGCCGACCTCATCCACTATGCCATTCACAATCAATTGATTGGCAGCCCTGACGGTCTCGGCACCTTGGTCGCCCATTGACGGCGACGGGAAAACTGCGCCACCCTAGGAATATTCCTACCCGCAATCAGACAGTTTCCTAAGCAAGATTCAGTGAATCTTCCCTACGGTGAGCGGGCTGCCAAATTTAAACTGAATTCATACACCAGCCACGCCTTGCGGCGGGCAGAAATCAGGATATTTCCGACATGCCCATCTCTAGCCATCGTTATGTTTGCCGACCGCGAGAAGCAGACAAACCAGTTAGCATCGCCGCTCAACTCTCTGCCCAGCCCTTGTTCGACACCCTGTCAGCCGCTGAAATCGAGCAACTAGCAGCGACCGCGCGCACTGTTCGCGTCAAGAAGGGAGAAGTGCTGTTTCACAAGGGAGACCCCTGCCACGGCTTTCATGTCATTGTTTCAGGCAAGGTCAAACTCCTCTTCAATTCGCCGGGTGGCACCGAGAAAGTGGTTGAAATATTGACAGCCGGCCAAACCTTCGGCGAATCGGCGATGTTCATGGAGCAGCCCTACCCGCTCGATGCCCAGGCCTTGAACGAGTCAAGATTGATCTACGTGACAAGAAGTGCGGTTCTGCAGGTGCTTGAGTCCAATCCGGCTCTGGCCCGAAAACTGATCAACAGCTTGTCGACGAGCCTCAACCAGTTTTTCAAGAATCAGGAATTCACCGGCAACCGCGCCAGCAAGCAGCGTATCGCCGATTACATCCTGCGCCAGATAAACCCCGGCGATGCCGACAAAATCTTTCCGGTCATTGTTCTGCCCGTCAGCAAGGGGACCATCGCCTCCCACCTTGGGATCACGCCAGAGCATTTTTCCCGGATACTCCACGAACTGGCCGAGAGCGAATTGATTGCCGTGCGCGGCAAGCGGATCGTGATACTGGACATGACGCTGATCCAGGAGCTACGAGACGGTGGCGATGAGAAGTGCTTCATGCAACCAGATAGAAAATCGATTTTCTTAAGCCATGAAATGCTTGCCCATCACTGAAACTGCACCTGCTTAAGTTCGGCAGGTCAGCACCCAATCCGGAAGGATTGGTATTCGGAGTGAAGCTGCCCTTTGAATGGCCGCCATGTGAAGCGCGTGAATTTGCGCTTCTGGGCGAAAGTGCTCGACCCAAGCGGGCAGCCGCGCCATTGAAAGCATTCCCGGGCCGGCAAGGACGCCAGGTGAATGGACTCGCCCCCTGTCCTTTCAGGATCGCCCGGGGTTGAGCAGCGCCTTGGCTGCCTCGATCCGCAAGCCCAGCGGCACGCTGGCATCGTTCATCACCGCCATCAGAAAATCGCGCGGTTCGCTGTAGCCGCCGCCGATGGTGGCGTGGGTCGTCCCCTCTGCCAGCCCCTGGTCTGCCGGTGGAGTGGCGGTCAATGTCGCCAGGGCGCGGGCAAAATCGACTGGCTCGACGGGGGTGATGGCGGCCAGCTGGTCAGCTTGGCGGTCGGGGTTGGGTTCGAAATCGAGGCCGCCCTCGTCGGCGAACATGGCGCCCATGGTCGGGTCGATGAAGGTTGACCAGCGACCGCTTTCGGCCGAGAACGCGGGGATGCGCCGCACGCGCTCGGGTCCGCCCGGCGACGGCAGCAGGGCCAGATCGTGGTCGGCGATGTCGCCGAGGTATTGACGGCGCAGGGTAGCGAGAAAACCGGCGGCGGCTTCCGGCGCTATCGGCTCGGCGAGCGGCAGCCATAACTGGAATCCGGCCTTGCCGTCGACGGCGACGGCCGGCAACGGCAAGCCGAGGGTTTCCTGCAAGCCTTCGAGCAATGCGGCGACGGCCGGCCAGTCGCGCGAGCGGGCAAAGCCGACAACGAGCATCGTCACCCGACCATCACCATCCACCAGCGCTACCTCTTCCGTCACTACATCCGGCATGCCGAACAGTCGTTCCAGCTCGCTTTGCAAACGCGTCATCTCTGCCTCATTCAAATCGATTCCCACGGTCAACCGGGAAAAACAGCCAAAATTGAAATGTACTGGTCGGCCAATCGTCTGTATCGAATGCATGGAAAGCACTCGTAGCCGGCAGCGATTCTAGGCCATCGACCGGAAAATTCGCCCGAGATGATTTGTTCGTGCTTCGATTCGCCCGAACAATGAATTCAGATCCCCCTTCCAGTCCAGCCCCGCTGCAATGCGGGCGCCTTCGGAAAGATTCACGTACGGCTGATGGCCGTTCATTCCCATACCGAGGGCAGCCACCAGGATTTCAGCAACATGGGTAATCGCCACCAGTCGGCCCAGGGCTGGATTCGGTCGGTGATGGCCGGAAATCGCCTCGATGATCGACGATGGCAAACCCCACCCGGTCGCGAGAATTCGGCCGACCTGACAATGATCGGTGCCGAAGTAGCGCTGCTCAATTTCAATGTTCGCCCCCTCAGACTGCGCCATGGCTTGACGCGCCATCTGGTATTCCAGCGGATAGAAGCGGGCCATCCAGAGAAAGCCGATGTCGTGAAGCAGACCGGCAACCAGCGCGTAATCGACGGAAACCAGCGAGCTTTCGGGCAACGGGCGTAGCCTGGCCAGTTCCTGTCCGGCAACGCCGACCGCCACACTGTGGTCCCAGTAACCCAGAGTCACCCGTGTTTCGCGGGCAAAATCCGCCAGACTCACGCTGATGGCGATCTGCCGCAGACGCGACATACCGATCATCGAGATCGCAACATGCATGTCGCGCAATCCCTTGCGCCAGTTACCGGATTTGGCTGCACTGTTGGCCAGCGAGAAAACACGGGCAGTCAATACAGGGTCGCTCTCGACCAGTTCGATCAGGCCGCTGACCGTCGCGTTGTCGTCATCTAGCGTGGCAAGAATATCCGTCACCACCTTGGGAAAGGCAGGCAACAGACTGGCCCGCTCGATGATCTCGTCTTCCGAAAGGCGCAAGGGCATCACAGACCCCGGTAGCGCAATACGGCGGCGTAAAGGGCCGCATTTGCCGGCTGGCTGCAATCTGTCTGCGCAAACAAACTATCCAGACGCGCCCGGGTCGCCGCCAGATCGGCCGCTCGCTCATCGTCACTCCGTGGATCATCCTCCTCGACACAAGCCCACTCAGCATTGCGCTGCGCGATTTGCGCCATGTTGGAGTCGGTGAGTTCACACCCGGCCGGAAGGGAAAACCTCGTCACGCCCTGCTCAGCAATGACAAGCGGTGCACCTAGCACCATACCGGTAGTGACTTCCTCAATTGGCAGGTAACGGATACGGGTTGGCATCAATGTTGACCTCAAAACGAGAATCAAATAATAAAACAAATTTATCAAAACTAATAAATTATATTTTTTTACCACCCCATAAGTACAGCAGATCCAGTACGGCAAAAGCGCCAATCCGGAGCCTTGCTACGGTCAACAGGAAAAACAGTCAAATTTCAAATTCGATGGCCAAGCAATCATCCCGACTCAATCGTCATCGCCCCGTCGCCTGTGGCGATGGCCTCATCGAGGGTAACCCGGCGAGGCGCACCATCTGGCGGCTCTGGCCGGCTACAAGGTCTTCTGTTTTATGCAGCAATGCCTGCGCAAAATAAACAAGGCCGGTTTTCACCGGCCCTTGTTTTATACAGCCCATCCACCCTGGGATACCGAGCAGCGCGGCATCACCCTGGCAATACGAATAGCATATCCGCGATGTCAGCCATCAATGCTTCAATAAATCGCTTTTCTGCGCAAACCGGCGAGACCGGCCAAAGCCAACCCAAGCAGAGCCAACGAGCCAGGTTCAGGAATATTGGAGCCCTGGCATTCAGGAGCAGTGGGATTTGCCGTGCAAAAATCAATGGTCTCTTGCAATTTCGCACTTGCGAAAGTCTGGACAAACGCGCTGACCACCGATTGATCAGTTGTATTCAAGCCATTCAAATCGAACGTTTGCCCACCATGGTTACTAGCAAGATCATCATATGAAGTAATAGCGCCAGAACGAGTGATGGCATTAAAAAGCGCATTGTTAGCCGTTAGCTGGGCATCAACCAAAGCTTCGGTCCAGGCTGTGCCACCGCCACGAGCAGCCGTATCGCCATTGGAAGCCTCGTCAGTAAAAATCATCAGATTTTTTACGGCGTTGGTACGATAGTTCAGATGGGTACCGCCAAAGGCATTCAAAGAAAACGCCGTTGCGGTATAGCCAGGTTCGGTACCGCCATTGATCACCAGGCCTAAGGCTGCAGCTGCAAAATTTGTGGCATTCGTAAAATCAGTAAGAACGTGTGGCGCCACCGTGCTACTACCATAACCAACAAGAGCAAAACGTACATCAAGCCCACCAGCGGCAAGAATGCTGGCAAACGTCCCAATATTGTTGCGCAAATTGGTTTGAACATTCGACATGGACCCAGACTCATCAACCATGAATACGATATCTGATTGAATAAGTGCGTGGCTTGCGGACGAAGCGCCCAACGCAGCAGTGAATACCAAGCTTGCTACAAAACGATTCAATTTCATGACAATCCCCTGTTAATTGACAACCCGACATGAAGCCAGATTCAACAACAGCAAAAACCGGACCAATACAATTTCTTATTTATTTTCAATGGATTGATATTTTAATCGACGTGCGGCCATGACATATGTAAATAAGTCCGACACATTGATGCTGTAATTCAGTTTTGAGCACGACATCTAAAAAGCGAGCACATCATCAAGAAGGCCGGGTTCCGCCGACCTCTTCATTTTTACCTGTTTTCTACCGTCGACCGTAGCAATCAGCCCTTTTGGGGACTCGCCAGTTGCATCCAGGTATCCACCGCAGTTCACGCTTGATAAAGCGGAGGTAAACACGCTTGCGTCAAACGAGATGAAAGCAACTCTTCTTGCTTTCTACACAGCCACGCTTGGAGTACTTGGCCCGATTGCCGCGAAATACGTAAACGAGAAGGCTGCAGATGTACAGGCAAATGCAGGCCCCCGAGGCGCTTGGGTGAAAATGACCATTCGGAACAGCTCAAGCTTGCATGTGTGGGATGTATATCCGCTTTAATTTGATGCCAGACGATTAAAATTCGTTGGTCAAAAAGCGAGCTAAGCGGTTGTCGAACAGGCCGGGATCGCTCCCGGCCTGTTCATTTTTGGCGCTTTTTTCCGGTTGACCGTAGGAATCACGGTCAAGGCAGAAATCAGCCCTTCTTGTGCGTCGCCAGGCGCGTCCAGGTATCGACCACGGTATCCGGGTTCAGCGAGATGCTGTCGATGCCCTGATCCATCAGCCATTCGGCCAGATCCGGGTGGTCGGACGGACCCTGGCCGCAGATACCGATGTACTTGCCGGCCTTGTTGGCGGCGGAAATGGCCATGGCCAGCAGCATCTTGACGGCCGGGTCGCGTTCGTCGAAGAGGTTGGCGACGAGGCCGGAGTCGCGGTCGAGGCCGAGCGTCAGTTGGGTCAGGTCGTTGGAGCCGATCGAGAAGCCGTCGAAGATCTTGAGGAAATCGTCGGCCAACAGGGCGTTGGACGGGATTTCGCACATCATGATCAGCTTGAGCTCGTTCTCGCCCTGCTTGAGGCCGTGTTCGGCCAGCAGATCGACGACGCCCTGGCCTTCGCCGACGGTGCGGACGAACGGCACCATCAGTTGAACGTTGGTCAGGCCCATTTCCTCGCGGACCTTCTTCATGGCGCGGCATTCCATCTCGAAACAGTCGCGGAAGGACTGGGCGATGTAACGCGAGGCACCGCGGAAGCCGAGCATCGGGTTTTCTTCTTCCGGCTCGTAGAGTTCGCCGCCGAGCAGCTTGCGGTACTCGTTGGACTTGAAGTCGGAGAGGCGGACGATGACCGGGTTCGGCCAGAAGGCGGCGGCGATGGTGGAGACACCTTCCACCAGCTTCTCGACGAAGAATTCCTTCGGCGAAGCGTAGCCACGGGCGCGGCGCTTGATTTCGTCGCGCTTCGAAGCCGGCAGGCGCTCGACGTCGAGGATGGCCTTCGGATGGATGCCGATGACGTTGTTGATGATGAACTCGACGCGGGCCAGACCGACGCCGGCGTTCGGCAGTTGGGCGAATTCGAAGGCCAGTTCCGGGTTGCCGACGTTCATCATGACCTTGACCGGGACGTCCGGCATGGCCGAGATGTCGCGGGTGGTGATTTCGAAGTCGAGGCTGCCGCGATAGACGTGGCCGGTATCGCCTTCGGTACACGATGCCGTGACGATTTCGCCTTCGGTCAGCGTTTCGGTGGCGTCGCCGCAACCGACGATGGCCGGGATGCCCAGTTCGCGGGCGATGATGGCGGCGTGGCAGGTACGGCCGCCACGGTTGGTGACGATAGCCGAAGCGCGCTTCATGACCGGTTCCCAGTTCGGGTCGGTCATGTCGGCGACGAGCACGTCACCCGGCTTGACCTGGTCCATTTCCTTCGGGTCCTTGACGATGCGGACCGGGCCGACACCGATCTTCTGGCCGATGGCGCGGCCGGAGGCGAGCACCTTGGAGAAGGACTTGAGCTTGAACTTTTCAACCTTGCCGGCGCCGGCCTGCGACTGCACGGTTTCCGGACGGGCCTGGAGGATGTAGAGCTTGCCGTCGACGCCGTCCTTGCCCCACTCGATGTCCATCGGACGACCGTAGTGCTTTTCGATGATCATGGCGTAACGGGCCAGCTCCATGACTTCGTCGTCATTGAGCGAGAACTGGTGACGCAGGGATTCTTCGACTTCCTCGGTGATCACCGACTTGCCGGCAACCTTTTCGGTCGAGAAGGTCATCTTGATCATCTTCGAGCCGAGGTTGCGGCGCACGACGGCCTTCTTGCCGGCAGCCAGCATCGGCTTGTGCACGTAGAACTCGTCCGGATTGACGGCGCCCTGGACAACCGTTTCGCCCAGCCCGTAGCTGGAGGTAACGAAGACGGCATCACGGAAGCCGGACTCGGTGTCGAGGGTGAACATCACGCCGGCGGCGCCCTTGTCGGAGCGAACCATGCGCTGGATACCGGCGGAGAGGGCGACGTCGGCGTGGACGAAGCCCTTGTGCACGCGGTAGGAAATGGCGCGGTCGTTGTACAGGGAAGCGAAGACTTCCTTGATGGCGTGCAGGATGTTTTCCAGGCCGACGATATTCAGGAAGGTTTCCTGCTGGCCGGCGAAGGACGCGTCCGGTAGGTCTTCGGCGGTGGCCGAGGAGCGCACGGCGAAGGACATGTCGGTGGTCGAATCGGCGACCAGGCGCTGATACTGTTCGGTGATGGCAATGGTCAGATCCATCGGGAACGGGGTGTCCATGATCCACTGGCGGATCTCGGCACCGGCCTTGACCAGGGCGTTGACGTCATCGACATTGAGCGCATCGAGGACGGCGTTGATCTTGGCATCGAGGCCGGACTGGGCGAGGAAATCGCGGTAGGCCTGCGCCGTCGTGGCGAAACCGCCCGGGACGCGAACGCCGGTATCGGCGAGCTGGCTGATCATTTCGCCGAGGGAAGAGTTCTTGCCGCCGACCTGGTCGACGTCGGTCATGCGCAGTTTCTCGAAGGGGATTACCAAGGCTTCCATTGCTGTGTCCTTTCGGGGTCGAATATAAAAATTAAAGTTGGAAATCAGGAATTGGAGAAATCGGTGGAAAGTCGGCGTTCGGCCGTTTCCCGGCGTGCCACGGAGCGCAGCGTCTGGGCCAGCGTTTCGCGGACGAAATCGATATGCGTCTCAGCCGCCGAACGTGCCGCTTGCGGCTTGCGTTCGCGAACGGCGGAATGAATCGCGGCATGCTGGCTCATGAGCAGGCGGCTGGCCGCCGGCACCGTTTTCAATTCGCCGAGGTTGAGGCGGATGTTGTCGTGCATGAGGCGCAGCAGAGCGGCCGAGAGATGGCCGAGCAGGACATTGTGCGAAGCATCGCCGACGGCCTGATGAAAGGCGATATCGGCGTCCGAACGCTTTTGCGTGTTGTCGCTTTCGAAGGCGGCCTGCAAGGCTTCAAAAGACTGGTCGAGCCGTTGCAGATCGGCGTCCGTGGCGCGTTCGGCAGCCCATTCGGCAGCCTGGCCTTCGAGCATGCGACGAAATTCAAGCATGTCTTCGCGCAGGTTCGGATAGTTGCCCATCATGTCCTGCCAGGGGTCGAAGAACGACGACTCCAGGGCATCGGTAACATAGGTACCGCCCCCCTGCTTGCTCTGCACCAAGCCTTTGGAGGCCAGTTTCTGAATGGCCTCACGCAGGGACGGGCGCGACACGCCCAGCTCGGCAGCCAGCTCGCGCTCGGGCGGCAGACGGTCACCGGCTTTCAGCGAACCTTCGAGGATGCGCCGCTCCAGCGTCGAAGCGACGGCATCGGAAATACGCGGAACCTGCACCTTGTTTGGCATTGGTAAGACCACATTGATTGGTAAGACCAGGCAATTCTAACGAGCGTTTCCGCAAAGTGCAAGCCTAGGAATTTCCCTACATCGATTGACTAAGTATCGGTATTAACGTAAATTTTCGTCTTACCAACTATTGGTCTTACCATTTGACCGTTAAATAATTCGCAACGGAGACAAGATGACTCAAACGACAACCCCGCCGCCCCGCCCGCGCGACGTTTATTTTTTTGCCACCTGCGTCGTCGACCAGTTCTTTCCCGGCGCCGGGATGGATGCCATCACCCTGCTAGAACGTGAAGGTGTCCGCGTGCACTTTCCGGAAGAACAGACCTGCTGCGGTCAACCGGCCTATACCAGCGGTTTTCCGGATGAGGCGCGCAAGGTCGCGGCGCATCAATTGACGCTGTTTCCGAACGACTGGCCGGTGGTTGTGCCGTCCGGCTCCTGCGCCGGCATGATGAAGCATCACTACCCGACGCTGTTCGCTGCCGACCCGGTGCGCAAGGCCCAGGCCGAAGCCCTCTCGGCGCGCATTTATGAGCTGACCGATTTCCTCGTCAATGTCCTGGATTTCCAGCCGGAAGACAAAGGCGGCGACTGCACGGTCGTGTTGCACACCTCGTGTTCGGCCCGCCGCGAAATGGGCGTGCATCTGACCGGGCGCCAGTTGCTCGGCGGTCTCGATAAAGTGACCGTGGCGCAGCAGGACCACGAATCGGAATGCTGCGGCTTCGGTGGTACGTTCTCGGTCAAGCAGCCGGAAATTTCCGGGGCGATGGTTGAGGACAAGGTCAAGGCCCTGAAGGCGACGGGCGCCGAGCGTGTCGTCAGCGCCGACTGCGGCTGCCTCATGAACATCCTCGGCCACGCCGCCTGGAAAGACGAACAGGAGGGCCGCAAGACGCCCAGCCTGCCCGGCGAACACATCGCCAGCTTCCTGCTGCGGAGGACATCGAAATGAGCGCCCGTGACCGGATTCTTTCCAAATTGAGGGCAAAAATGCCGTCGACCGTAGCAGACCTGCCGGATGTCGCCGGCTGGTTCGCCACCCATCGCATCGTCGAATCGGCGGCGGACAAGGCCAAGCGTTTCCAAGCCTGCATCGAACTGGCACACGCCGAAGTGCACGCCGTGACCCCGTCCAACTGGCTGACCACCCTGCGCGAAATCCTGCGCACCAAGGGTCTCGACAAGATCCTGGTCAGCGAGGAGACAACGCATGGCAGCGCCGTGCTCGATGAATTCCCGGCCCAAGGAATCGACTGCCAGGTTTACGACATGGCCATCGAAGCCTGGAAAACCGAGATGTTCAACGCCACCCCGGCCAGCCTGACTGCCGCCCGCGCCGCCATCGCCGAGACCGGGACGCTGATCCTGTGGCCCGATGCGGCCGAACCGCGATTGATGTCGCTGGTCCCGCCGGTGCACTTCGTGCTGCTCGACGCCAACAACATCTACAACACCTTTTTCGAAGCGATGCAGGCCGAAGGTTGGGCCGACGGTCTGCCGACCAACTCGCTGCTCATCTCCGGCCCCTCGAAGACCGCCGACATCCAGCAGACGCTGGCCTACGGCGCGCACGGCCCGAAGGAACTGGTTGTACTGATGCTGACGGAGGACGCGCAATGAGCGAGCACACCCTGCACTTCAAGCCGGCCGAAGGCTTCCGCGCCCGCTCCAAGGCCGTCGTCGACAATCCCTTCCTGCGCCAGAGCTTTCGCGGCGCCATGGATTTCCTCATGAGCAAGCGCGCCGCCCAGTTCCCCGATACGGAAGAGCTGGAAAGCCTGCGCACGCTGGGCGAGAGCATCCGTCAATACAACCTCGCCAAGCTGCCGACGCTGCTGGTCCAGCTGGAACAGAACTTGAGCCGCAACGGCATCCAGGTGCATTGGGCGGAAACGCCGGACGAAGCCAACGCCATCATCCTTGGCATCTGCCAGCAGCGCAGCGCCAAGCTCATGGTCAAGGGCAAATCCATGGTCAGCGAGGAAATCGAGCTCAACCACGCCGCCGAAGCGGCCGGCATCGGCGCGCTGGAATCGGACATGGGCGAATACATCGTCCAGCTGGCCAACGAAAAGCCGTCGCACATCATCATGCCGGCCATCCACAAGACCAAGGAGGAAATCGCCCGCCTGTTCGCCGACAAGGTCGAAGGCGTCGATTACACCGACAACGTCGATGCGCTGATCCAGATCGGCCGCAACGTATTGCGGCAGAAGTTTCTCGAGGCCGACATCGGTCTCTCCGGCGTCAATTTCGCCGTCGCCGAAACCGGCACGCTGTGTCTGGTCGAGAACGAAGGCAATGGTCGCATGTGCACCACCGCGCCGCCGGTGCACATCGCCATCACCGGCATCGAGAAGATCGTCGAGAAGCTCGAACACGTGCCGCCGCTGCTCTCCCTGCTCACCCGCTCGGCCACCGGCCAGAATATCTCGACCTACTTCAACATGATCTCCAGCCCGCGCAAGGCCGGCGAAAAGGATGGTCCGAGCGAAGTGCACCTCGTGCTGCTCGACAACGGGCGTTCGCAAGCCTATGCCGACGAGCAGTTGCGCAAGACGCTGCAATGCATCCGTTGCGGCGCCTGCATGAACCACTGCCCGGTTTATACGCGCATCGGCGGACATGCCTACGGCACGACCTACCCGGGGCCGATCGGCAAGATCATCTCGCCGCACATGCTGGGGCTGGAGGCAACGTCGACGATGGCCACGGCGTCATCGCTGTGCGGCGCGTGCGGCGAGGTTTGTCCGGTCAAAATTCCGATTCCGGAGCTGTTGATGCGGCTGCGGGAGGAGGCGTTTTCGGCGCCGCATGCCAATCCCGCCATGCGTGGTCAGGGGGCGGGGTATAGCCGGTTGATGACTTCCATCTGGAAGGGATGGGCGGCGGTTTACCGGTCGCCTGCGCTGTATGGCGTGGCCACCTGGTTGGGGAGTCGGTTTTCGTGGCTGATGCCCTCTCGTCAGGGAGCCTGGACTTCGGTTCGGGTGCCGTTGAAGCCGGCGCCTCGGCGGTTGCGGGATATGTTGAAGGAACGGGGTTGATGGGCTTTCCCGTTACCTGGCTTGGGGTTCCGCCTTGCTGGCGGGCGTACTTTTTCTTGCTTCGCCAAGAAAAAGTAGCCAAAAAGAAGGCGACCCCAGGGTCGGCGCCCTGCGGGTTCCTTGCGCTACTCGGCAGGCCGGGCGGCTGCGGAACTCGGGCTACGCCCTCAAACAGTCCTCGCCGAAGGCCCCCGGCCCGCCTGCGTTGCTCAGCGCCTCTCATGGGGACCCGAAAGGCGTCCACGGGCAACCGGGGCGACCTGAATTGGCATTGCTACGGTCAACCGGGAAAAAAGCCCAAAATTGAAATCCACAGTTTGAATCCGGACGCCTTGCTCCTCCCCCTGACAAGGGGGAGGCCGGGAGGGGGTTCGCTTTCGGGCCCCTTGAGAGGTGCCGAGCAACGCAGGGTCTGGCGGAAAAGGGGCGAGGACTGTTTGAGGGCGCAGCCCGAGTTCCGCAGCCCCCGCCAGTCCCGAGTAGCGCAGGGAACCCGCGCAGCGGGCACCGACCCAGGGTCGCCTTCTTCTTTGGCTACTTTCTTCTTGGCGAAGCAAGAAGAAAGTACGCCCGCCAGCAAGGCGGAACCCCAAGCCAATTAAAAAAATCAGAGACAAAATCATGAACCCCCTCATCCAAGACCTCAGCAAACTGCTGCCCGAACACCAGGTCATCACTGACGACCTCCGTCGCCTGGCCTACGGCACCGACGCCAGCTTCTACCGCCTGACCCCCGAGGTCATCGCCGTCATCGAGAACGAAGGTGAAGCGCGTCAAGTGCTACAAGCGGCAAAACAGCACAAGCGCCCGGTCACCTTCCGGGCGGCGGGCACCAGCCTTTCCGGCCAGGCCATCACCGATGGCATCCTGGCCCTGATCGGCGAAGGTTTCGCCACCTATGAACTCAATGCCGATGCCAGCCTGGTCAAGGTCGGCCCGGGTATCGTTGGCGGCGAAGTCAATCGCCGGCTCGCCCCGTTCGGCAAGAAGATCGGCCCCGACCCAGCCTCCATCGGCGCTGCCAAGATCGGCGGCATCGCCGCCAATAACGCTTCCGGCATGTGCTGCGGCACGGCCCAGAACAGCTACCGGACGCTGGCCGGCATGCGCGTCATGCTGGCCGATGGCAGCGTGCTCGATACCGAGGACCACCTGAGCGTCGATGCCTTCTCGAAGAGCCACGCCGTGCTGCTCGGCGAACTCGAGCGCCTCGGCAGCGACACGCGCAACAACGCCAAGCTGGCCGAGCGCATCCGCCACAAGTTCAAGATCAAGAACACCACCGGCTACAGCCTCAACGCCCTGATCGATTACGAAGATCCGATCGACATCCTGTCGCACCTCATGATCGGCTCCGAAGGCACGCTCGGCTTCATGTCGCGGATCACTTACAACACCGTCGTCGAAGACCCGTTCAAGGCCTCGGCGCTGGTTTTCTTCCCGGACATCCGCACCGCCTGCGAGGCCGTCATCCGCCTCAAGCCGCAGCCGGTCTCGGCCGTCGAACTGCTCGACCGCCCGGCCCTGCACTCGGTCGAAAACAAGCCCGGCCTGCCGACCATCATGCGCGAACTGGGCGAGGAAGCCGCCGCGCTGCTCATCGAAGTGCGCGCTGCTACGGTCGACGGGATAAATGAGCGAATTTCGCAAGTTCATGCCGCCATGGCTGGCGTTGCCACCGTCGAACCGATGGTATTTTCGACCGATCCGGCCACCTGCGAGATGTACTGGAAAGTCCGCAAGGGCACCTTTCCGGCCGTCGGCGCCATGCGTCGCACGGGCACCACGGTGCTCATCGAGGACGTCGCCTTCCCCATCGAAAACCTGGCCGACGCGACGCTAGACCTGCAGGCCCTGCTCCGCCACCACGGTTACCACGAGGCGATCATTTTCGGCCACGCGCTGGAAGGCAACCTGCATTTCGTCATCACCCAGGATTTTGGCGACCAGAGCGAAGTCGACCGCTACGCCCGCTTCATGGACGGCCTCTGCCACATGGTCGTCGACAAGTACGACGGCTCGCTCAAGGCCGAGCACGGTACCGGCCGCAACATGGCGCCCTTCGTCGAGCTGGAATGGGGCAAGGAGGCGACCGACCTGATGCGCCGGATCAAGGCCCTGTTCGACCCGGACAACCGCCTCAACCCCGGGGTCATCCTCAACGACAACCCGCACGCCCACCTCGAAAACCTCAAGCCCATGCCGGCCGCCGAGGACATCGTCGACCGCTGCATCGAATGCGGCTTCTGCGAACCGCTCTGTCCGTCGCACCGGCTGACCCTGTCGCCGCGCCAGCGCATCACCAGCGTCCGCGAACTGGCCCGTCGTGCTGCCGCCGGCGAACCGGCCGGCAGCGTCGGCGAGGATTACGCCTACATGGGCCTCGACACCTGTGCCGGCTGCGGCCTGTGCTCGACGGCCTGCCCGGTCGGCATCGACACCGGCGACCTGACCCGCCGCCTGCGCGGCCGCCGACTCGGCGACACCGCGCGCGCCGTCAATGCCTGGACCGGCGAGCATTTCGGCACACTGGCCAATGCTTCGCGCCTTGGCCTGAGCGTCGGCCACGCCGTTTCCGGTGTCCTCGGCGACAACTTCCTCGGTCGCATCTCGGGTGGCGCCTGGAAGAAGAACATGCCGCGCGCCGGGAAAGCCCCCAAACTCCCTCCCCTGCACGAGCTCCCTCCCCTTCAAGGGGAGGGTCGGGGTGGGGATGGGTCTCGCAACGGAACCCATCCCCCTGGTGAAGCCACTAAGCAACCGACTAAGCCGCCAAATAACGGCGGCCAAGTCTCTGCTTATCCTAGCCTCCCCCTTGAAGGGGGAGGAACCCGGTTTTCCAGTGGCGACCCGGTGGTCTATTTCCCGACCTGTGGCGGCCGCATCTTCGGGCCATCGACCGCTGGCGAAAAGCAACTCGGCGAGGTCATCCTCGAACTGCTCCGCCGCGCCGGCTACGCGGCCATCCTGCCGGAAGGCTTCGACAGCCTGTGCTGCGGCCAGATGCTGGCGAGCAAGGGCATGGCCGAGGAAGCCGAAGGCATGTCGAACACGCTGGAAGCGGCGCTCATGAAAGCCTCGCAGAACGGCAAATACCCGGTGATCATGGACGCCAGCACCTGTACCGTGCGCATGCAGAAACATCTGGCCGGCCGCCTCAAACTCTACGACTTCCACGAGTTCGCCGTCGACGCGCTGCTGCCCCGCCTGATGATCGAGAAACAGCCCGGCCCCATCGCCCTGCACGTCAATTGCAGCGTCAGGAAAACCGGCGCCGATGCCAAGCTCAAAACCCTGCTCGCCGCCTGCGCCGAGCAGATCATCGAGCCGGCCGGCGTCACCTGCTGCGGCTTTGCCGGCGACCGCGGTTTTGTCGTGCCGGAACTCAACCGCCATGCCCTGCGCCACATTCACCAGGCTCTGCCGGCCAACTGCGGCTGCGGCGTCTCGACCAACCGGACCTGCGAAATCGGCCTGACCGCCGAAACCGGCATCCATTACCAGTCGATCGCCTATTTGCTCGAAAAATGCAGTCGACCGCAGCAAACCTGTTGAGGATTTCCCTAACAGCGCAAACCCCGCCGAATTGCTAAGTTACGCCCGATCAAACAAATTCAAGGAGAACCCCATGTACAAGAAGATCCTCGTCGCCATCGATGACAGCACCACCTCCCAGGGCGCGCTCGCCGAGGCGCTGCACATCGCCCGGACGAGCAAGGCCAAGCTCTACATCACCCACGTCGCCGACGAAACCGTACTCAACCTGCACGGCCACGCCATGTCCAACGCCGTCAATGTCGACGGCGCCGTCGCCAACCTGATCAATAGCGGGAAAAAGCTGCTCGCCGATGCCATGGCATCGGCAACGGATGTCGATGCCGAAGCGCTGATGCTTGAAGCCAGCAACCGCCGCATTTCCGAAGTCATTTCCGACAAGTCCAGGGAACTGGGCGTCGACCTCATCGTCATCGGCCGTCACGGCCAGCGCGGCCTGGCCACGCTGATTCTCGGCTCGGTGGCCGAACAACTGGCCAAAATCGCCGACGCCTCGGTCCTTCTGGTCAGAAAGCACTAGCCAGCCGCGGGCGCAGAGGCCAGAATATCGAGAAAAATAAACAATACCGATAACACCAAACAGGAAACAGCTCATGCCTCAAGCCTTACCGGACACCCACAAGGACGAACCCCTGCGCGACGACATCCGCCTGCTCGGCCGCATTCTCGGCGACACCGTGCGCGAGCAGGAGGGCGAATCGGTCTACGACATCGTCGAACGCGTCCGCCAGACCGCCGTGCGCTTTGCCCGCGACGGCGACCCGGCGGCCCGCGACGAACTCGCCGCCCTGCTCGACCCGTTGCCGCGCGACACCACCCAGGCCGTCGTCCGCGCCTTCAGCTATTTCCTGCAACTGGCCAACATCGCCGAGGACGAGCACCACATCCGCCGCCGTCGCGCCCACGACCTGGTCGGCTCGCCGCCGCGCGAAGGCAGCCTGATTTTTGCCCTCGACGCCCTGTCGACCGCAGCAGTCTCGCCGGAAGCCATCGCCGATTTCTTCGCCCACGCCGTCGTCGCCCCGGTGCTCACCGCCCACCCGACCGAAGTCCAGCGCCAGAGCCTGATCCGCAATCACCGCGATGTCGCCCGCCTGCTCGACCAGCGCGAACGGCTGCAGATGACGCCGGATGAAGAAGCCGAGAACGACCTCGCGCTGGCCAACGCCGTGCTCACCCTGTGGCAGTCGCGGATGCTCCGCCCGGTGCGCCTCAAGGTGCTCGACGAGGTCAAGAACGGCATCACCTATTTCAAGGAAACCTTCTTCACCGAACTGCCGCGCCTCTACATCCAGGCGACGCAGCAACTGCAGAAGCGCTACCCCGACACGCATTGGGCCCTGCCGCCCTTCTTCCGCGTCGGCAGCTGGATCGGCGGCGACCGTGACGGCAACCCCTTCGTCACCGCCGAGATCCTGCGTGAAGCGCTGCGTCTGCAATCGGCCGCCACGCTCAACCACTACCTCGACGAAATCCACGAGCTGGGCGGCGAACTGCCGCTCTCCGACCTGCTCATCAAGGTCACGCCGGAACTGCTGGCGCTCGCCGAACACTCGACCGACCACTCGCCGCAACGGGCCGACGAGCCCTATCGCCGCGCCCTCTCCGGCATCTATGCCCGGCTCGCCGCCACGGCCCGCGCCCTCGACCACGTCGAACCGGTCCGCCACGAAATCGGCAACGCCGACGCCTACGCCACACCGGACGCCCTGCGCGCCGACCTCAAGGTGCTGGCCAATTCGCTCAAGCTCAATGGCAGCGCCGCCCTGGCCGGCGGCCGCCTGCGTCGCCTGCTGCGCGCCGTGCAGGTATTCGGCTTTCACCTGGCGCCGATCGACCTGCGCCAGAACTCCGAAGTCCACGCCCGCAGCGTTGCCGAACTGCTCGCCGGCGCCGGCCGTTGCCCGGACTACGAAGCGCTTTCCGAAAATGAGCGAATTTCCCTGTTGACCGTGGAAATCGCCACGCCGCGCCCGCTCTACTCGCCCTACCTGAGCTATTCCGAAGAAACCCGGGGCGAACTGGCCATCTTCTTCGCCGCCCACGAACTGCGCGCCAAGTACGGCGCCGCCGCGCTGCCCAACTGCATCATCTCGAAAACCGACGGCGTTTCCGACCTGCTCGAACTCGCCCTGCTCCTCAAGGAATCCGGCCTGCTGCTGCCTGGTGCGCAGCCGAAGCTCGACGTGAACATCATCCCGCTCTTCGAAACCATCGAAGACTTGCAGAAGAGCGCCGCCACCATGGCCGGCGTCTTCGCCATTCCGGGCTACCGCGAGCTGATTGCCGGGCGTGGTGACGAGCACGAAGTCATGCTCGGCTACTCCGATTCCAACAAGGACGGCGGCTTCCTGACCTCGGGCTGGGAACTCTACAAGGCCGAAATCGAACTGGCCCAGGTCTTCAAGCAACACAACGTGCGCCTGCGCCTGTTCCACGGTCGCGGCGGCTCGGTCGGTCGCGGCGGCGGCCCGACCTACCACGCCATCCTCGCCCAGCCGGCCGGCGCCGTCTCCGGGCAGATCCGCCTGACCGAACAGGGCGAGGTCATTTCGACCAAGTACGGCAACGCCGACACCGGCCGCCGCAACCTTGAAGTGCTGCTCGCCGCGACGCTCGAAGCCAGCCTGACCGACCACGAAAACAAGGTCGAGCCGGCCGAACAGTTCCACGCCGTGATGGACGACCTCTCGCTGCGCGCCTTCAACGCCTATCGCGGCCTGGTCTATGAAACGCCGGGGTTCACGACCTATTTCCGCCAATCGACCGTGGTTTCGGAAATCGCCCAGCTCAACATCGGCAGCCGCCCGGCCTCGCGCAAGGCCTCCGAGCGCATCGAGGATCTGCGGGCCATTCCCTGGGTCTTCAGTTGGGCACAATGCCGCCTCATGCTGCCCGGCTGGTATGGCTTCGGTTCGGCCGTCGACGGTTATCTGGCCAACAACCCGGACGGCCTCGCCACGCTGCGCCGCATGGTCAAATCCTGGCCCTTCTTCAAGAGCCTGCTCTCCAACATGGACATGGTGCTGGCCAAGACCGACCTCGCCATCGCCTCGCGCTACGCCGAACTGGTCAGCGATGCCGAACTGCGCCAGCGCATCTTCAGCCAGATCAAGGCCGAATGGGCGCTGACCCGCCAGCATCTGCTGGCCATCCTCGAGCAGGACGATTTCCTCGCCGACAACCCGATGCTCAAGCGCTCGCTGCAACTGCGCTCGCCTTACATGGATCCGCTCAACCACCTGCAAGTCGAATTGCTCAAGCGTCACCGCGCCGGCGAAACCGACGAGCGGGTAGCCCGCGGCATCCACCTGTCGATCAACGGCATCGCTTCCGGACTGCGCAACAGCGGGTAAAATCGGCAGATGCCTACACCTATCAAACGCACCGTCTTCTTCGTCTCGGACGGCACCGGTCTGACCGTCGAAGCCCTCGGCCACAGCCTCATGACCCAGTTCGAGGACATCGACTTCAAGCAGATCCGCATCCCCTTTCTCAAAACCCTTGAGCAAGCGCAGGATGCGGTGGCCCGAATCAACGCCCAGGGCGAAGCGGACGGCATGCGCCCCATCGTGTTCACGACGCTGATCAATCCGGAACTCTCCGATCTCGTCCATCAATCCGACGCCTTCTGCCTGTCTTACTTCGACTCCTTCCTGTCGCCGCTGGAAGCCGAACTGGGCAGAAAATCGAACCACACGGTCGGCCGCTCGCATGGCTCGGCCGAAAGTTCCGAATACAAGAAGCGCATCGAGTCGATCAACTACACCCTGGCCCACGACGACGGCATCACCGACCGCGATCTCGAAGAAGCCGACGTCATCCTCGTCGCCGTCTCGCGCTGCGGCAAGACACCGACCTCGCTCTACCTGGCCATGCAGTTCGGCCTCAAGGCCGCCAACTTTCCGCTCATTCCCGAAGACTTCGACCGCGGCCGCCTGCCCAGCACACTGGAAAAGCACCGTCCGAAACTGTTCGGCCTGACCATCCAGCCCGAACGCCTCGCCCAGATCCGCGAAGAACGCCGCGCCAGCAGCAAGTACGCCTCGCTGGCCAACTGTCGCTACGAAATCGCCGAGGCCGAAAAGATGATGCGCCGCGAAGGCATTCGCTGGCTGGATTCGTCAACCAAGTCGATCGAGGAAATCTCGACGACCATTCTGCAGGAACTCAAGCTGCGCTGAGGGCGGCTCGACCCGGCACCATTAAAAATGGCGCATCGATCGATGCGCCATTTTTCCGTGCCGTTCCCGGATTTTCAGGGCGGCAGCAAGCCATACACATCCTCCAGCCGGTCCCAGCCAACTTCTTTCAAAGCCTGGTTGAATAGTTCGGCGAGGCTGTCGTATTGGTAGATCCGGCAAAAAACGCCAACCGTCCTTATCAACTCGTCCCGGCTTGGCAATGATTGAGCGTCGCTGCTCATGGCAGACAGCATGAAGCGCAACGTGCCAAAACGGAAAACGATTCCCAGGTAATTCTGGTAAGCCGACTGAGCGCCAAAGGGAAAGAAATCCCTGAACACTTCGTTCAGAACGTAGTGGTCGAGCAAATAGGGCGTCCGGGCCAGGGCATCGGGAAGGTTTTTCAGCCCCCGGCGATAGTTTTCAGCCAATGCCTCGGTATCGGTCAAGGCATTTTCCCGGTCCAGGCCGAAAGCCTGCGCGATGGCATCCTGCACCTTTTGGCGCAACGGAGATCTGGCCTGTTCCCTTCTCGATTTCCAGATGGTGTGGAACAGCTTTGCCTGGGAAACAGGGTCTGGCCGGATCTTGGAGAGCATCCTGGCGACCTCTCCACTCTCCATGGCAAACTGGAAATTCTCCAGCAAACCGGCCATCGAGGACGGCTTTTCCTCCGTGATCAGCCGATCCAGTTCACGACAAAATGCCCCCAGGGTGGCCAGCTTTTCCCAGGTCTGCAGGCCTTCCGCACGCATCAATTGAAAACAGAAGATACGAATGTCGTTCATGTCATGGAGAGATATTCCCCATTTTTCGCTGATCACGTTCATCGTATCGGGGCGAACCGCTATTTCACCCTCGACGAAATCGAAAGCATCGGCATTCAGCAAGGCCTGGCGGGCGGCCTCCGGGCACGAAAGGGTCAGACTTTGTTCGACACTCCCGAGAATATCGCGGGTAAAACGCGGGTAATTGAAGCAGGTATTCGACAGCTTGTCCTCGCCAATATCGCGATGTATGGCGCACCACCGATCTTGCAGAAACGGACAGTCGTGCGTGCAAGGATCATTGATCGTGCTGGCGTATTTCTCGCGCGAAGGGGCGCTTTCAATCCGGAGTTTGTTGTTGAACAAGCTGCGCAATGCCGGCGGGTAGGTTTTTGCCGGATCGGCATATGCCTCCTGGCTTTTTTGATCGATCAATATGTCCCAGCCGCTGCAGCAGGTATCCTCGCAGTCCGCGCCGATGCAGCGGAAACGACTGACGTAACGGGGCAAAAGTGCCGTATATGAATCCGCGCAGTGCAGTTTGGACATGATCTATTCCGATTGAGTGATCGACGAATTTTCCTCTGCCGCCGACGAAGCGCGCCGAGCGATCTAGCCCAAACGACGGCGCACCATCTCGAACAGGCAAACGGCGGCGGCGGCGCCAACGTTGAGCGATTCGACCGTTCCCGGCATCGGTATCCTGATGCGCAGCCCGGCCAGTTCGATCAATTCAGGCCGCACCCCCAGCCCCTCGGCACCGAACACCCAGGCCACCGGGCCAGCCAGTTCGGCGCTGTAGAGCGATGTCGCTCCGTCCAGGCAGGTAACGGCCGTGGTGCCTTCGTAACCGGCCATCAAGCCAGCCAGATCGGCCTCTTCGTGGATAGCCAGGGCAAAGTGGGCGCCCTGCCCGGCGCGCAGAACCTTGGGCGACCAGGCCGAGGCGCAGCCCGGTGACAGGAAGGCCTGGTCGACACCCGCAGCGGCGGCCGTGCGCAGCAGCGTGCCGACGTTGCCGGGATCCTGCACGCCGTCCAGCAAAATTGCGTCTTTTTTCCGGTTGACCGTAGCAATCGCCCGCGGCGTCTTGATCAGGGCCAACAAGCCGCTTGGTGTGTCGACCAGGCCAAGATCACGCATCAGGGCATCGGCCAGGACGAGCGCATCGCGCCCAACGACAAAGCCGGCAACTTCGCCGCCGGCCAAGGCCGATTCGGCAACGATCAACGTCTCGACCGGCCCGAACACGGCTTCATAGGATTCGACCAGATGCACGCCATCGAGCAATGTCTGCCCGGTCTTCCGGCGCTCGCGCCCGGATTCGGCCAGGCGCTTGAGTGACTTGAAAAACGCGTTGTCGCGTGACTGGATGAGTTTCATAGCAGGGAAAGCTGCTTGGCTACCGGGCCAAAACTGCGGCGATGCACCGGCGACGCCCCGTGTTCTTCGAGCGCCTGAAAATGCGCTGCCGTCGGATAGCCCATGTGCCGATCAAAACCGTACATAGGGTATTGCGCATGCAGCGTCAGCATCTCGGCATCGCGCACCGTCTTGGCAAGTATCGAGGCGGCGGCAATCGAGGCGATCTTGCCATCGCCCTTGATCACGGCTTCGCAGGGAATATCGAGCTTAGGGCAACGATTGCCGTCGACCATGGCCCCCGTCGGCCGCACGGCCAGCCCGGCCACGGCCCGTTGCATGGCGAGCATCGTGGCATGCAGGATGTTGAGCCGGTCGATCTCTTCGACCGAGGCCGAGGCCACCGCCCAGGCCACAGCCCGTTCGCGAATCAGCACGGCCAGCGCATCGCGCTTTTTTTCGCTGAGTTTTTTCGAGTCGTTGAGACCAGGAATCGGCCGCCGCGGATCGAGAATGACGGCCGCGGCGACGACCGTACCGGCCAGCGGCCCGCGCCCGGCCTCGTCGATACCGCAGACGAGACCTTCGGGGACGATCAGTTCAGGCATTCAACCACCGCATTGGCGGCCTTTTCTGCCGTGTTCTGGCGTAACTGCAAATGCATGTCGGTGAAAGCGGCCTCGACCGCCGCCGCATTTTCCTTGTCTTCGTACAACTTGATCAGGGCTTCGGCCAGATTCTCGGGCGTCGCTTCATCCTGCAGGATTTCCGGAACCACGTAGCGCCCGGCCAGCACATTGGGCAGCCCGACGTAGGGCTGATAAGCCATGCGTTTCATGAGCCAGTAGGAAAACCTGGCGATCTTGTAGGTAATGACCATCGGCCGCTTGATCAGCGCCGCTTCCAGGGTCGCCGTGCCGCTGGCCACCAGCGACACATCGGCGGCGCCCAAGGCATCCTGGGCGTGACCGAAGAGGATGCGAAAAGGCACCTGACCGGCCTGCTGGCGATAAATCGCCGCTTCAAACTGAAGACGCGTTTCGCGCGTCGCCAGCGGCACGACGAAGAGCGCATTGGGCAGGCGTTCGCCGATCAGCTTGGCGGTCTGCACGAAGGTATCGGCCATCATGGTCAGTTCGCCCCGGCGGCTGCCGGGCAGCATGCCGAAAATCGGGTAATCGCGTGGCAATTCGAGTTTTTCGCGAACCGCCTGCTTGCTGGTCTGCAGCGGGATGATGTCGGCCAGCGGATGCCCGACATAGGTGACCGGGATGTGCTCTTTTTCGTAAAGCAGCGGCTCCATCGGGAACAGCGCCAAAACGCGGTCAACCGCCCGGGCTATTTTCTTGATGCGCCCACCCCGCCAGGCCCAGATTGATGGGCTGACGTAATGGATGGTCTTGACCCCGGCCGACTTGAGGCTGGTTTCCAGACCAAGATTGAAATCGGGCGCATCGACGCCAATGAAGATATCGGGCTGAATATCAAGCAGGCGCTTCTTCAACTGGCGGCGGATGCCGGAAATTTCCCGGTAGTTCTTGAGGGCATCGACATAACCCATGACCGACAATTTTTCCATCGGCCACCAGGCATCGAACCCCTGCGATTCCATGCGCGGCCCGCCGATGCCGAAAAACACGGCATCCGGCAGACGCTCTTTCAAGGCGGCAATCAAATGGCTGGCCAGGAGATCCCCGGAGGGTTCCCCCGCCACCATGGCTATCCTTACGGCGCGGCCCATGTCAGCGAATGATGCCGCGCTTGGAAACCTCGAGGAAATCGACAAAAAGCTGAACATCCGGCTGAGTCTTGGCATCCTCAGCAAGCTTGCTCTTGGCTTCTTCGAGCAACAAACCGGACTTGTAAAGCGTACGGTAGGCTCGCTTGAGCGAGGTGATCGATTCGGCGGTGAAGCCGCGACGCTTGAGGCCTTCGACATTGATGCCATACGGCGTCGCGGTGTTGCCGGCGGCCATCAGGTAAGGCGGCACATCCTGCAGGATCACCGTGCTGACCGCGGTCATGACATGGGCGCCGATCTTGCAGAACTGGTGAACGCCGGTAAAGCCCCCGAGAATCGCCCAGTCGCCAACCACGACATGGCCTGCCAACGAGGCATTGTTGGCGAAGGTGACCTTGTTGCCGACCTGGCAGTCGTGTGCGATGTGCACATAAGCCATGATCCAGTTGTCATCGCCGATCCTCGTCGCCCCGGCATCCTGAACCGTACCCAGATTGAAGGTGCAGAACTCGCGGATGATGTTGCGATCACCAATTTCCAGACGGGTCGGTTCGCCGGCGTACTTCTTGTCCTGCGGCACCTCGCCGAGCGAACAGAACTGAAAAATCCGGTTGTCACGGCCAATCCGGGTATGGCCACGAATCACGGTATGCGGACCAACGACCGTGTTGTCGCCGATCTCGACATGCGGACCAATGATCGAATAGGGGCCGATCTCGACATTGGCCCCGATCCTGGCGCCCGGATCAACAATTGCAGTCGGATGAATCATGCTACAGCTTCCGCTGGGCGCACATCAGACGCGCCTCGGCCACCAATTGGCCATCGACACGTGCCTCAGCCTTGAATTTCCAGACACCACGCATCTGGCGTTCAATTTCGGCGTGTAGGTGCAACTGATCGCCTGGCAAAACAGGCTTTTTGAAACGCGCCTCATCAATGCCGGCAAAGTAGAAAACCGTATCGGCAGAGGGCTTTTCATCCATCGACTTGAACGACAGAATGCCGGCAGCCTGAGCCAGCGCCTCCATGATCAACACCCCCGGCATGACCGGATGATGAGGAAAATGGCCCATGAAAAACGGCTCGTTGATCGTCACGTTCTTGTAAGCGTGAATGGATTTGCCCAACTCGATTTCCACGACACGATCAACCAGCAGAAACGGGTATCGGTGCGGCAGGTGCTCCATGATTGCTTGAATATCCATTGAATCGACCCCTTGTACGTTTTATTTAAGTTTTTTTTCAAGCTCGGCAACGCGCTCTGCCAGTTTGGCGAGCCGGCGAATATGCGATGCATTGCGCAACCAGTCTTCATGCGCATCGAGTGGCTGCACACTGGTATAAACACCAGGCTTCATGATGCTCTTCATGACCGTCGACCCACCGGAAATCGTCGTACCGCCAACGATATTCAAATGCCCCGAAATCATCCCGGCACCACCGACAATACAGTGCTCGCCAAATACGGTACTACCCGCAACGCCCGTACATCCGGCCAGTACGCTGTTTTGCCCAATCCGGCAGTTGTGCCCGACGTGAACCAGATTGTCGATCTTGCAACCATCGCCGATCACCGTATCTTCGAGAGCACCACGGTCGACTGTCGTATTGGCACCAATTTCAACATCGTTGCCAATCGTCACCCGACCAATCTGCGGAATCTTTACCCAAGTTTGCCCATCCGGCGCAAAACCGAATCCGTCAGCACCGATCACGGCCCCGGAATGCAGTATGCACCGATGGCCGATGCTGCATTCGTAGTAAACAGTCACGTTGGGGTAAAGGACGGAAGCATCGCCGATACTGACGCCATCGCCGATCACACAACCAGCATGAACCACGACGTTTTCGCCCAATACAACCCCGCGGCCAATGACCACATTCGGGCCGATGGCTGCGCTGTCTGGCACGGCAGATTCCAGCACTGCGCTCGAATGAACGCCCCTAATACCGACCACCGACGGATTCAACAGCGCTGCAACCCGGGCATAGTAGGCGTAGGGATTGCCGGTGACGATACGGGAGCCGGAAAACTCCTCGGCGGCATCCGGACGCAAAATGACCGCAGCTGCGTTGCAGGTCGCCAATTGGCTCCTGAATTTCGGATTGGCCAGAAAAGTTATCTCGCCCTTGCCGGCAGAAAGGAGAGGCGCCACGCGCAAAATGCGGGTTTGCGGGTCTCCAAGCACATCGCCGCCCAATTGGGCGGCGATGTCGGCAAGAGTATAGGAAGTCTCACCCCTACCAACCATATTACTTGCCTTCCGACAGGGCCTTGATGACACGATCCGTCACATCCAGGCGGGGACTCACCCAGACGACATCCTGCAGAATCAGGTCATATTTTTCGCTCTCGGCAATCTGCTTGATCGCCTTGTTGGCTTTCTCTATGACGGCAGCGTTTTCTTCGTTCTGGCGCAGATTCAGGTCCTCGCGGAACTCACGCTGACGGCGCTGGAATTCACGGGAAATTTCGCCGAACTCCTTCTCCTTCGTCCGACGTTCGCTTTCCGCCATGGTCACCGAGTTCTTTTCCAGATTTTCCTGCAGCCCCTGCAACTGCTTGGCCATCCGCTGCAGATCCTGATCGCGCTTGGCAAACTCACCTTCCAGTTTCTTCGCAGCCTTCTGGGCGGCGGGCGCATCGCGGAAAATGCGCTGCGTATTGACGTAACCAACCTTCAACTCGGCAGCGACGGCACCGGTGACGAACAGTGCAGAAATTAAGGATGCGAGAACTACAGACTTGATTTTCAACTTGACACTCCTGAATTAAAACGTGGTGCCCATCTGGAACTGGAAAGACTCGGACTGATCGTTTGCCTGTTTATTCAGCGGCCGACCAAAGCTGAATTTTAGCGGACCTATCGGAGAAATCCACGCTGCCGATAGACCCGTCGAATAGCGAAGACCGCTGGAGGAAGACAGGGCAGCATCGTTCCCATATACCTGGCCGGCGTCAAAGAACCATCCCATGCGGAAGCTCTTTTCCATGCCGGGGATACCCCACAGCAACTCGGCATTACCAATCACCCGGCTGTTACCCCCCAGCCTGTATTGGTTGCCATTCCCATCGGTCTGAACCGGGCCAAGACTGGACGCTTTGTATCCACGCACAGAGCCAATACCACCTGCATAAAAATTCTTGAAGAAGGGCAGTCCGGAATCGCCATAGCCTTCGGCATAACCGACTTCACCGTTCAGCATCAGCGTAAACCTTGAAGTAAGTGGCACGAAATGCTGCAGTTGATAACTGGCACGGTAGTAGGTCAGGTCACCGCCGGGCAGCGCCACTTCCAGCGAAGCCTTTTGATAAGTTCCGCGCGTCGGGAAGAAATAGCTATCCTTGCCATCGCTCGCCCAGCTCAAGGTTAGCGGAATGGAAAGATTTGTTTCACCAAAATTATTAACGTAATCGACGTAATACTGAGGACTATTGTCATAGGTCGAAATAGTTGTCGAATCGACACCCAAGCCGAAACCCAGAGATTCCTTTTCCCCAATCGGGAACCCGAAGCGGAGCCCACCACCATAAGACGACGAGCTATAGGCAGCAATAGCCGTAGTCGTCGTATTTACCGTCCGTTGATAAATATCGAACCCCTGGCTGACACCATCCTGAGTGAAATACGGATTGGTGTAGGAAAAAACATAGGTTCGATAGGTCTTGGCTGAATTGACCTGGATGGAAACGTTGTTGCCGCTACCCATGAAGTTGTTCTGGGCGATCGAGCCTGAGAGGATGATCTTGTCGGTGCTCGACGTCCCAAGACCCAGCATCAAATTTCCTGTCGGCTTCTCGGTCACATTGACGTTGACGTCCAATTGGTCTGCCGTACCAGACACTGCCGGTGTCTCGACGGCAACATCGCCAAAAAAGCCCAGGCGGTCGACGCGCTGCCTGGAGGCCGTCACTTTCTCGGCATCGTACCAGCCGCCTTCCATCTGGCGCATTTCTCGGCGTATAACCTCGTCACGGGTCTTGGTATTACCCGTTACATTGATGCGGCGGACGTAAACCCGCTTGCCCGGGTCGACAAATATGGTGAAAGCTACCGTGCGCTTTTCCTTGTCGATTTCCGGCGCGGCATTGACGTTGGCAAAAGCGTAACCTTCTTTGCCAAGTCGGTCGCTGATGGCCTTGGTCGTGTCATTGAGTTTCTCACGAGAAAAAACATCGCCCGGCTTGATTGTCACCAGTTTTTTCAACTCATCTTCGGAAATCGAAAAATCGCCAGCCATCTTCACCGATGACACCTGGAAACGCTCGCCTTCAACAAGGTTGGCGGTAATGTACACGTCCTGCTTGTCGGGAGAAATCGAGACCTGTGTCGACTCGACGGCGAACTCCAGGTAGCCCTGGTTCATGTAAAAAGACTTCAGTTTTTCCAGGTCAGCCGACAATTTCTGCCGGGAATACTGATCGTTCTTGGTATACCAGGTTAACAAACCGGGCGTCGTCAGCTCAAACTGACTGAGCAACTCTTTTTCGGAGAAGGCCTTGGTACCGACCAGGTTAATCTGCTTGATCTTGGCGGCAGAGCCTTCTTCGATGTTGAAATTGATTCCGACACGATTGCGCTCGAGCGGCGTAACGGTGGTCGTGATATTGGCGGCATACTTGCCTCGCGTCAGGTATTGGCGCTTGAGTTCCTGCTCGGCCTTTTCCAGCAGCGCGCGGTCGAAGATGCGTCCGTCGGCAATTCCCGTTTCCTTGAGCGCCTTGACAATGACATCCTTGTCGAATTCCTTGAGGCCGACAAAATTGATGGTCGCAATAGCCGGGCGCTCCTGGACGACAACGACCATGACGTCCTTCTCGACCTCAATCCGCACATCCTTGAAGAAACCGGTGGCGAAAAGCGCCTTGATCGACTGCGCTGCCTTTTCGTCGGTCAGGGTTTCACCGACCTTGACCGGCAGGTAGCCGAAAACCGTCCCGGCCTCGGTACGCTGAATGCCTTCGACCCGGATGTCCTTGACCGCAAAAGGTTCAAAAGCCATTGCCGGAGATGCGAAGGCGCCAGCAATGAGGATGGACAGCAGGGATTTTTTCATCGTTCAGCCGTTAAACAGGCGAGTCAAGTCGTTAAAAAAGGCGAAAGCCATCAATGCAAACAGAATGGACATGCCAACTTGCTGTCCGATTTCCATGGCCCGCTCTGAAAGCGGCCTGCGCATGACGACTTCGATCACATGATACAACAAATGCCCACCGTCCAGCACCGGTATGGGAAGCAGATTCAGCACGCCCAGACTGATGCTCAGCAGCGCCATGAACTTGAGGTAATAGTCCACTCCGAGGCGGGCTGACTGGCCTGCATAATCGGCGATGGTCACCGGCCCCGAGAGATTTTTCCAGGAAACCTCTCCGGTCAACATCTTGCCCAGCATAACCAGGCTGAAGACTGATTTGTCCCACGTTTCTTCGACCGCCTTGCCCGCCGCTTCGACGACACCGTAGCTGACAAAGGTTTTCAGTTCACGACGAGGTTTCGGGCCTTCCGCAACCGCCACACCGATCTTGCCGACCGTGTGGCCGCGCTCTGAAATTGCCTCGGGAATCAAGTCGACCGTAACAATCTCCCCCTGACGCTCGATTTTCAGATGCAGCGATATTGTCGCCGAGTCGCGAATGATCCCGACCAGATCGTACCAGGAGGAAATATCCTTTCCGGCAATCGACAAAACCCGGTCGCCGGGCAACAGGCCAACCCGGCCGGCAACGCTATTGGCGACGACTTTGCCAATAATCGGCGGCAGGTCCGGACGATAGAAGCGGATCCCCAGGCGCTCCAGTGCGTCGCCCTCCCAGCCCTGCTCGCCTGCGGCTGTCAGGTACAGTTGACGGATGACAATCTCTTCGCGTTCGTTGATTACTTCAAGCGCGACGGATTCGTGATCGACAGCCTTGTGCAAAAGCGTCCAGCGCAGGTCGCTCCAGGTCGCCACCGGCCGACCGTCAACCGATCTGACCTGTTCGCCATTACCTACGGCAGCCATGGCCGCCGGCGTGCCGACGGGCGGCGTACCTAGAACAGGTAGCAATTCCTCGCTACCGTGCATGAATACAGCCCAATAGATCAGGACAGCCAGGGCAAAATTGGCCAGGGGTCCAGCCACCACGATGACGCTACGCCGGCCAACACTCTGGCGATTGAAGGCGCGATGGACTTCATTTTCGGCAACCTCGCCTTCGCGCTCGTCGAGCATTTTTACGTAGCCACCCAGCGGGAAAAGGCTGATCGCCCATTCGGTCTGGTCTTTCCCCAGTCGCTTTTTCCACAGCATGCGGCCAAAGCCGACAGAAAACCGGAGAACCCTCACACCACACAATCGCGCCGCCAGGTAGTGCCCCAGTTCATGAAAAACAATCAGGACCCCCAAAACCACCACAAATGCAGCAAGGTAAAACGGGATGTTGTTCACGCGAAACGGTGCTCCCGCACCATTTTGTGGGCTATCCGACGTGCCTCGGCATCGGCGGCAAGCACGTCGGCAAGACTGCCTTCCGGACCCGCCGGCAAGGACTGGAGGACCGCTTCGTCAAGCTGCGCAATGCCGAGAAAGGGCAAGCTACCATCAAGAAAAGCCGCGACAGCGACTTCGTTGGCAGCATTCAGGATGGCCGGCGCCGTCCCGCCTTGGCGCAACACGTCGTAGGCCAGTTGCAGACAGCGGAATCGGTCGAAGTCCGGCTCGACAAAGTCGAGCCTGGCAATCTTGAACAGATCGAGCGGCTCGACACCCGCCGCCACGCGCTCTGGCCATGCCATCGCGTAGGCGATGGGGGTCCGCATGTCGGGGTTCCCCAACTGCGCCAGGACCGAACCGTCGACGTACTGAACGGCCGAGTGAATCACGCTTTGCGGATGGACGACAACCTGGATCATTTCCGGCGGAGCATCAAACAGCCAGCGCGCCTCGATGACCTCCAGCCCCTTGTTCATCATGGTCGCCGAATCAACCGAAATTTTGCGCCCCATGACCCAGTTTGGGTGGGCGCAGGCTTGATCCGGAGTCACGTTCGCCAGATCGGCCAGCGGGGTGTTGCGGAACGGGCCGCCCGAAGCAGTCAACAGGATTTTCTGGACACCGCATTGCGGCAACCCCCGCGCGAAATCGCCTGGCAGGGATTGAAAAATGGCATTGTGCTCGCTATCGACAGGAAGTAGCGATGCCCCATGCTCACGTACCGCGCGCATGAACAACTCGCCCGCCATGACCAACACTTCCTTGTTGGCGAGCATGACCTTCTTGCCAGCGCGTGCAGCAGCCAGGGTCGGCTCCAGGCCTGCTGCGCCGACAATAGCTGCCATTACCGAATCGACTTCCGGCATGGACGACAATTCCACGAGTGCCTCAACGCCATGGCGGACTTCAGTATCCAGTCCGGCACCACGGCAACGTTCAGCAAGTTGGGCCGCCAGGGGGGCATCACGAAGCACGGCGAAACGAGGACGGAACTCAACACATTGCTCGAACAGCTTTTCAAGCTGACTATGCGCACATAGGGCAAATGCCTGATAGCGCTCTGGATGACGCCGGATCACATCCAGTGTGCTGACACCAATCGAGCCGGTCGAACCAAGTACAGTGATTTTTTGCAAGATGGCGCTCACCGCGATACGAGCAACAGCCAGACCAGAGCGACAACCGGCAAGGTCGAAGTCAGGCTGTCAACGCGGTCGAGCACGCCGCCATGGCCGGGGAGAATATTGCTACTGTCCTTGATGCCGGCCTTGCGCTTGAGCAGCGACTCATAGAGATCGCCAACGATGCTGACGGCAGTAACACCAACCAGCGCGACGATCCACAGGGGCAAGGGCATAAAATCCAAACCGAACAATTGGCGAACAACCAAACCGTAAATAACCACACCAACACCAGCCCCTATCGCACCTTCCCAGGTCTTGCCCGGGCTGATCGTCGGCGCCAGCTTGTTTTTGCCGAAGGCTTTTCCGGAAAAATAGGCGGCGATATCGGCCATCCAGACGACAGCAAAAATGCCGAGCAACGCACCGGCCCCCAGCAGCCGAAGCTGAACCATGGCCAACCAGGTCGGCAGCAAGACAACAGCTCCGACCAAAATGCCGGAAAAACCACCAAGCGACCACTTGTTTTTAAGCCAGAGCGGCATCACCAGACACCAGAACACGGCGGCCACAGCATAAACAAGGAACACCCAGGGCTGCGCTGGCGTAGAAAGCGCTCCAGCACCAATCACGTTCGGATCGAGCATGGAGAGCAGCACGCAAATCAGGGCGGTTGCCACCCCGAGCATGACGCGACGGGAAGCCTGCCAACCGAGCAAGGCACCCCACTCCCAGGCAGCAACACCGATGAACCCGGCCACCAACAGCGACCAGACAGCCTGGGACGAATAAAACAGGCTAGGCAAAAGCAACGCCATCAGGACGAGCGCCGTGATGACGCGTGTTTTAAGCATTCGGCTTTTCCGTCAATTGTTCGCTGGTCCGGCCAAAACGACGTTCACGCTGCTGAAACGAAACAATCGCCTTGTCAAACTCGGCGGTATCGAAATCAGGCCAAAGGGTCGGTGTGAAATACAGTTCCGTGTAGGCCAATTGCCAGAGCAGGAAATTGCTGATTCGCTCTTCGCCACCGGTACGGATGAAGAGGTCCGGCTCCGGTGCGAAATTCATCGACAGATGCGGCTCGAGATCGGCATCCTGCCAGCCGCTGCGCTTGTCGGGTTGCGCCGCGAGCATACGTTCAACCGCCTGCATGATGTCCCAGCGACCGCCGTAGTTGGCCGCAATGGTCAGATCCAGGCGGGTGTTTCCGGCAGTCTTCGCCTCGGCCTGCCGGATCAGTTCCTGTAGCTTCGGCTCGAAGCGCGACAGATCGCCTATCACGCGGAGACGAACGCCGTTGCGGTCCAGCTTTTCGACTTCCTGCTCGAGCGCCTTGACGAAGAGTTGCATGAGCAGCGACACCTCTTCCTGCGGTCGACGCCAATTTTCGGACGAAAATGCAAACAGGGTCAGGTACTGAATACCGCGCTCGAGGCAAGCGCGGACCATTTCGCGGACGAGTTCGACACCTTTGACGTGGCCGGCAACACGGGGCAAAAATCGCTTTTTTGCCCAGCGTCCGTTGCCATCCATGATGACGGCGACGTGCCGGGGCACCACCGCCGTTGGCGGAACCTGTCGTGTCGAACTTGAAAAGAGGGCCATTCAGCCGGGAATTCGGGCGAAACCGGCTTAAACCTGCATGAGCTCGGCCTCTTTGGCAGCGAGCATCTTGTCGACTTCGACGATGTAGCGATCAGTCAGCTTCTGGACGTCATCCTGGGCCTTGCGCTCGTCATCCTCCGGAATCTCGCCCTTTTTCAGCGCATCCTTGAGATGGGAAATTGCATCGCGACGCAGATTGCGTATGGCCACTTTGACGCCCTCGCCCTCGGTCCTGACGATCTTGATCATTTCCTTGCGACGCTCTTCGGTCAAAGCCGGCATCGGCACGCGAATGAGGTCACCCTGCGAAGCCGGATTGAGGCCAAGGTCGCAGTCGCGAATGGCTTTCTCGACTTTTTGCAGCATAGCCTTTTCCCAAGGCTGAACACCGATGGTCCGGGCATCAACCAGCGTAATGTTGGCTACCTGATTGACCGGCACCATGGAGCCGTAGTAATCGACCTGGACGTGATCCAGCAAGCCGGTATGAGCCCGGCCGGTACGAATTTTTTGCAGATCCAGGCGCAACGCCTCAAGGGATTTCTGCATCTTTCCTTCGGCGGTTTTCTTGAGTTCAGGAATCACTTTCAGTCTCCCTCAGCAATAGACCAGCGTACCTTCATCTTCGCCACAGACCACGCGCTTCAGCGCGCCGGTCTTGAAGATCGAAAACACGTTGATCGGCAATTTTTGATCGCGACACAGCGCGAAGGCGGTCGCGTCCATGACCGCCAGATTTTTTGAGATCGCTTCGTTGAAGCTGATCTTGTCGTAGCGGGTGGCGAGCGGATCCTTCTTCGGATCGGCCGAATAAATACCATCGACCTTGGTCGCCTTGAGGACGATTTCTGCGCCAATTTCCGAGCCGCGCAATGCTGCAGCGGTATCGGTGGTAAAGAAGGGATTGCCGGTACCGGCACCGAAGATGACGATCTTGCCTTCTTCGAGGTAGCGGATGGCCTTGCCGCGAATGTAGGGTTCAACCACCTGCTCGATATTCAGGGCCGACTGCACGCGGGCATTCAGGCCGGCCTGTCGAAACGCATCGGATAGCGCCATGGCATTCATCACCGTGGCCAGCATGCCCATGTAATCTGCGGTAGCTCGATCCATCCCGGTGGCCGTACCGGCCATGCCGCGAAAGATGTTGCCACCACCGATCACGACGCCGATTTCCACCCCCAGATCGGCCACCGCCTTGATCTCTCCGACAATCCCGCCGATGGTCTGCGGGTTGATGCCGTAGGCGTCATTGCCCATCAGGGCCTCGCCGGAGAGTTTCAGGAGGATGCGCTTGTACTTGGGTGCGGACATCGGCGTTCCTTTCAATTACTTCTTGGCAGCGGCAGCAGCAGCCTGGGCAGCCACTTCGGCAGCGAAGTCATCAACCTTCTTCTCGATGCCTTCACCGACGATGAACAGCGTAAAGGCGGCAACTGAAGCGCCCTTTTCCTTCAGCAGCTGTTCGATGGTCTGTTTGCCATCGGCCGCCTTGACGAAAACCTGACCGAGCAGGGTAACGTCCTTCAGGTACTTCTGAACCGTACCTTCGGCGATCTTTTCGAGCATCGCTTCCGGCTTGCCGGCTTCGCGGGCCTTTTCGATGGCAACGCGGCGTTCGGTATCGAGCAGATCGGACGAAACACCGGAGGCATCGAGTGACTTCGGCTTGGAAGCAGCGATGTGCATCGCCAGATCCTTGCCCAGTTGCTCGTCGCCACCCAGCACGTCAACCACGACGCCAACCTTGGCACCGCCATGGATGTAGGAGACCAGCTTACCCTTGGCTTCGAAACGGACGAAACGGCGGATGCTCATGTTTTCACCGATCTTGCCGACAAGGGCAGAACGGGTCGATTCGACCGTACCTTCACCCATCGGCAGCGCCGACAGCGCAGCGACGTCGGCCGGATTCTTTTCGGCAACCAGGGCGGCCGAGCCATTGGCCAGCGCGATGAATTCGTCGTTTTTGGCAACGAAGTCGGTTTCGCTGTTGACTTCGATGATGGCGCCTTGCTGGCCATCAGCCGAGATGCTGACGGCAACGATGCCTTCAGCAGCAATACGGGTTGCAGCCTTGCTAGCCTTGTTGCCAAGCTTGACGCGGAGGATTTCCTCAGCCTTGACCATATCGCCATCGGCTTCGGTCAAGGCCTTCTTGCATTCCATCATGGGCGCATCGGTCTTGCCGCGCAGTTCAGCCACCATGCTTGCGGTAATTGCCGCCATATTCATTCTCCTGAGCTTTTAAAACAGGCGGAGCTTAGCGCCCCGCCGTTACAACTTTATTCTGCTGCGTCAACGACTTCGACGAACTCGTCGTCGCCACCGGCGCTAACGATTTCCTGAATAACCTGACTGCGACCTTCAAGGATCGCATCGGCCATGCCGCGGGCGTAAAGCTGGATGGCGCGGGAAGAGTCGTCGTTACCCGGAATGACGTAGGCAACGCCATCCGGAGAGTGGTTGGTATCGACCACGCCGATGACCGGAATGCCCAGCTTTTCGGCTTCGGTAATGGCAATCTTGTGGTAGCCGACGTCGATGACGAAGATGGCGTCCGGGAGACCGCCCATTTCCTTGATACCACCAATGGACTTCTGGAGCTTTTCCATTTCGCGACGGAAGGTCAGCGCTTCCTTCTTCGGCATCTTTTCCAGTTCGCCGGCTTCGACGGCAACTTCCATGTCCTTCAGACGCTTGATCGAGGTCTTGACGGTCTTGAAGTTGGTCAGCATGCCGCCCAGCCAACGCTGATCGACGAACGGCGAGCCGGCGCGCAGCGCTTCTTCACCGATGATTTCGCGGGCCTGACGCTTGGTGCCAACGAACAGCAAGGTGCCGCGATTGGCGGACAGCTTCTTCACGAAAGCGATGGCTTCGTTGTACTTGGCCAGGGTCTTTTCGAGGTTAACGATGTGAATCTTGTTGCGGGCACCGAAGATATACGGGGCCATCTTGGGGGACCAGAAACGGGTTTGGTGACCGAAGTGGACACCGGCTTCCAGCATTTCGCGCATGGTAACGGACATTGTAAAACTCCTTAAGGGTTGAACCTCCACCCGCCTGAAACGCCCGCCATTATTGAATTTTGGCAGACACCCTTAATCGGCGGATGTGTGGATTTTGGTTGCCTGCACCGTGCAGACCACCGTTTTTTCGGCCATAACGGCTGAGAAAAACCTGCGGATTATAGCAGCAGAACAGGCGTTCCGGAAGATCAATAGCCATTCTGCTTGAGCGCGAGCAGTTGCAGCATGCGCGCCAGATAGGGCTGCCAGTCGGGCATCTGCAAGCCGAAGTCGGTTTCGAGGCGGGTGCAGTCGAGACGCGAACTGGCCGGACGCCGGGCCGGTGCGGGATATTCCGCTGTCGTGATGGCGTGAATCGCCTCCGGCTTCAGGCGCAGGTTGAAACCGGGCATCTGCCCGGCCAGCCCGACGATGGTCCGGGCAAATTCGCACCAGCTGACCGGCCGTGCCGCGGCCAGGTTGTAGATTTCATTTTTGGCCATTTTTTCCGGTTGACCGTGACGAACCATGGCCAGCACGACGCCGGTCACCGTCGCGATCAACGCCGCCGGGGTCGGCGACCCAACCTGGTCATCGACGACCTCGAGGCTATCCCTTTCCCGCGCCAGGCGCAGGATGGTCTTGACGAAATTGCCGCCACGCGCACCGAACACCCAGCTCGTGCGGAAGATCAGTGAACGGCCGTCGACGGCGCGGATCGCCTCCTCGCCGGCCAGCTTGCTCAAGCCGTAAACGCTCAACGGCCCGGTCGGATCGGTTTCCACATAGGGCGCATCCTTGCTGCCGTCAAAAACGTAATCGGTCGAATAGTGAACCAGCAAGGCCCCCAAAGCAGCCGCCTCTTCAGCCATGATCCCCGGCGCCACGGCGTTGATGCCGTGCGCCAGATCTGGCTCCGACTCGGCCTTGTCGACGGCCGTGAAAGCCGCGGCATTGACGATGAGCGATGGCCGAATTTGACGAATGACGGAACGAATCCGCACCGGATCTGACAAATCACACTCGCTCCGACCGCAGGCCACGACCGGCCCGTGCGGCGCAAGGGAGCGTTGCAACTGCCAGCCGACCTGGCCATCTTTACCCAGCAACAGAATCGTCATCGCAAAAAAGCCGTCAAATAGGGAAGCCACAAGTATGCCATCGCGGGCGCCGCCAGCTTTGCGAAACCAGCCCCATCATTTATCCTTGCCCCCTTCCCCATGCACCACAGAACAGCCGCCATGAGCATCAGCATCAAGACCTCCGAAGAAATCGAAAAAATGAGAATTGCCGGGCGTCTGGCCGGGGAAGTCCTCGACTACATCGCCCCTTATGTCACCGCCGGGATCACCACCGACGAACTCGACAAGCTTTGCCACGACTACATGGTTGATGTTCAAGGCTGCATCCCCGCCCCGCTCAACTACGCCCCGTCGGGCTACAACCCCTACCCCAAATCGATCTGCACCTCGGTCAATCAGCAGGTCTGCCACGGCGTTCCCGGCGAACGCGTGCTGAAGAACGGCGACATCATCAATCTCGACATCACGACGATCAAGGACGGCTACCACGGCGACACCAGCCGGATGTTCATCGTCGGCGAAGGCTCGATCCAGGCCAGGCGCCTGTGCGAAATCACCTTTGAATGCATGTGGCTGGGCATTTCGGTCGTCAAGCCGGGCGCCCATCTCGGCGACATCGGCGCGATCATCCAGAAATACGCCGAAAAGAACGGCTGCTCGGTCGTTCGCGAATTCTGCGGCCACGGCATCGGCGCCAAGTTCCACGAAGATCCGCAGGTGCTGCACTACGGCAAGGGCGGCACCGGACCGAAGCTCGAGCCGGGCATGATCTTCACCATCGAACCGATGATCAACGCCGGCAAGGCCGCCATCCGTGAGATGGCCGACGGCTGGACCATCGTCACCAAGGACCGCAGCCTGTCGGCGCAATGGGAACATACCGTGCTGGTCACCGAAACCGGCTACGAAATCATGACGCTTTCTGCCGGCGGCCGCGCCAAGCCCGACTGGATCAATTGATGTCCTGCGATGTCGCCGCCCTGCGGGCTGAAGTCAAGGCGGCCCAGATCCGCCTTCAGGAAAACTACGAACAAACCGGCAATGCCGATGCCCTGCTCCGTGAACGCAGTCAGCAAGTCGACAGCGTTCTCGAAAGGCTCTGGGCCTCCTTCGACTTTCCCGCCACCCTGGCTCTGGCCGCGGTCGGCGGCTACGGTCGCGGCGAACTTTACCCGGCCTCCGACATCGACCTGCTGATCCTGCTCCCCAAGGAAGCGAGCGGCGCCCTGCAGGAAAAGCTCGAGCGGCTGATCGGCTCCTTCTGGGACATCGGCCTGGAGATCGGGCACAGCGTCCGCACCATCCAGGACTGCCTGAACGAAGCGGAAAACGACATCACTGTGCAGACGGCCTTGCTTGAGGCCCGCCTGCTGACCGGCAATGGCAAACTTTTCGCCACCTTTCAGAAGCGCCTGCGCGGCCACCTGGACCCCCTGCTTTTCTGCGAGGCCAAGCGGATCGAGCAGCAGGAACGCTACCTCCGCTTCAACGAAACCCCCTACAGCCTCGAACCCAACTGCAAGGATTCGCCGGGCGGACTGCGCGATTTTCAGGTCATTTTCTGGATTGCCAAGGCAGCAGGCTTCGGTTCAACCTGGGAAGAATTGCAAAAAAGCGGCATCGTGACCCAGGAAGGGATGGCTCAGGGCCAGGAATGCCAGGCATACCTGACCCATCTGCGCATTCGCCTGCATTGCATGCTCGGGCGCCGCGAAGATCGGCTGCTCTTCGACTACCAGAGCAACCTGGCTGCCAAGTACGGATTTGTCTCGAGCGAAGCGAAGCGGGCTTCCGAGCAGCTCATGCAGGTCTATTACCGCAATGCAAAAACGGTCAGCCTGCTCAACACCATCCTGCTGCAAAACATGGTGGCGGCACTGACCCCCGAGAACGAACAGACGCCGCAACCGTTCGACGACAACTTCCAGATCGTCGGCAACCTGCTCGACATCCGCGACGAAGCCCTTTTCGAAAAACAGCCCACGGCCATTTTCGACAGCTTCCTCGTCATGCAGGAATCCCACGAGCTATCGGGCATGACCACGCGCACCCTGCGCGCCCTGTGGCTGGCCCGCGAGCAGATCACGCCGGAATTCCGTGCCAATCCGGAAAACCGGGCATTGTTTCTCAAATTGCTGCAGAGCGAACGTGGCATCGTTCATGAATTCCGGCGCATGAACCAGCTCGACATTCTCGGCGCCTACCTGCCCAACTTCGGGCGCATCGTCGGCCAGATGCAGCACGACCTGTTCCACGTCTACACCGTCGACCAGCACATCCTGCAAGTCCTGCGCAACATCCGCCGTTTCACGATGAGCGAATTCGCCCACGAATACCCGCTGTGCTCGCGCATCGTCAGCGAGCTGGACCGTCCGTGGCTGCTCTACATCGCCGCCCTGTTCCACGACATTGCCAAGGGCCGCGGCGGCGATCACTCGCAACTGGGCACCGTCGACGCCGAGGAATTTTGCCAAAATCACCGGTTGACCGTAGAGGACACCGAACTCGTCGTCTGGCTCGTCAGAAATCACCTCGTCATGTCGCAGGTGGCGCAAAAAGAAGACCTCAGCGACCCCAACGTCATCGGCAAATTCCTCAATCTGGTTGGTGACATACGCCACCTGCAGGCCCTCTACCTGCTGACCCACGCCGACATCCGCGGCACCAGCCCGAAAGTCTGGAACCACTGGAAAGGCAAGCTGCTGGCCGATCTGTATTACCAGACCCTGCACCACCTCTCGAGCGGCAACGCCCCCGCCACGCACGGCATCATCGCCGAACGCCAGACCGAGGCAATGCGCCTGCTGCGTTTCTTCGCGCTATCCGACACCGTTCATGAGCGCCTGTGGAAACAGCTCGACACCGTCTATTTCCTGCGCCACTCGGCCGAGGAAATCGCCTGGCACACACGCTCGCTGCATTACCGCATCTACAACAACCAGCCGGTCGTCCGCGCCCGCCTCCACCAGGAAGGCGAAGGCCTGCAGGTCATGGTCTACACCCAGGACCAGCCCGATCTCTTCGCCCGCATCGTCGGTTTCTTCGCCCGTGCCGGCTATAGCATCGTCGACGCCAAGATTCACACCACGGCGCACGGCTACGCGCTCGACAGCTTCGTTGTGCTTGACGTAGAAAATCGCGACAACGACCGTGAAATGGTCGCCTATATCGAGCACGAACTGGAACAGCGGCTAGTCCACGAGATGCCGCCCGATGTCCCCTCAGCCGGGCGCCTGTCGCGGCAGGTCAAGCACTTCCCGATCAAGCCGGAAGTCGATATCCGGGGCGACGAAAAGGGATCGAACTTCATCCTCACGCTGACCGCGGCCGACCGTCCCGGCCTGCTCTATACCGTCGCCAACACGCTGGCCGAGCACGGCGCCAACCTGCACACCGCCAAGATCACCACGCTCGGCGAACGGGCTGAAGACGTTTTCCTGATCAGTGGTGGCGACCTGCGCGACAGCGGCAAACGCATCCGTCTCGAAACGGAACTGATGGAGCGCCTGAAGGTCGGTTAGATGCAGGTTGTCGGTTGGCAATCGCTAGCTGGTATTGGCGCCAGCGACTACCAACGGTCGACTGACAGCTAAACCGACATGCCCATCGGCTGGCAACTGTCCGTGCTGCCGACCAGTTTCTCGACGATAACCTTGACGCGTCCCATGGCGTCGTGCAGCACGTGCTCCAGGCTTTCGAAATGGATGCCGTTGACGCTGCTGCCACGGCCCGCCGCGTGGTTGGCCACGACGTTGATCGCGGCATAGGGCAAGCCCAGTTCGCGGGCCAGGATGGCTTCCGGCATGCCGGTCATGCCGACCACGTCGGACCCGTCGCGCTCGAGACGGTTGATTTCGGCGGCCGTCTCAAGGCGCGGCCCTTGTGTCGCGGCATAGACCGCGTCGACCTTGATGTCGATGCTCAACTGCTGGGCAGCGGTGAGAATGCGGCAACGGAGGGCGGCGTCGTAGGGTTCGGTGAAATCGACATGGGTAACCGGTGTACCGTTGCCGTCGAACATCGTCGACTTGCGGCCCCAGGTGTAATCGATGATCTGGTGCGGCAGGACGATGTCGCCCGGTTCCAGGTCGGCACGAATGCTGCCGACCGAGGCCACCGAAATGACGCCGGTCACCTTGTGATGATGCAGCGCCCACATATTGGCCCGGTAATTGACCATGTGCGGCGGTATGGTGTGGCCGTAGCCGTGGCGCGGCAGAAAAACCGCCGGCTGGCCGCTGATCTGCCCGAAAACAAGGGCGCCGGACGCCTCGCCGTAGGGCGTGCGAACCACTTCGCGATGCGAAACGTCGAGATTGGACAGGGTTGTCAGGCCGCTGCCGCCAATGATTGCCAACATATTATTTCTTCCTCTCCACCAGCAACGAAGCCAGCGTCGGCACCACGCCCTTGAGCGACGGGTGCATTTTGCGATTTGGGGCGTTGTTCAGCGTATCGTCGCCGAGCTTGCGGTACAACGCATGCTTGCGCTCGGCAACGAAGAGCAGATCGAGCAGCGTCTTGCCGCCATGATAGTTGACCAGCGTATCGCGGCCAATGTCCTTGGCCTGCCACGGAATTGCCGTGCGATCGACGAAATGCAGCGCCTGCACGGTCGGCAGGCTGGCGGCCAACTCGGCGACCAGGCGATGCAGCTTTTCGCGGTAAGCAATGACTGCCCGTCCACCATCGGCAGCCGCTGCACCGGTCGTCTCGGCCGGCGCGCCCATGAGCCAGCAGACCACGGTATCGGGGGCGAAGGCTTCAATCGTGGCGCGCTGCGCGTCGGTCAGGGCGGTCAAATCGGCCAGCATGAGCGTCACATCGCCGCCCTCGACGCGTTGCCGTGTCAGCTCCAGGCATACGGCTAGCGAATCGATGGAAAGCACCGCCAAGCCCCGCCTGGCCAGCGCCTGCGTGGCGAAACCAACGCCGCAGCCGATTTCCAGCACGCGCCGACCGGGAACCAGCGATGCCATCCAGTCGTAATCGCCGTGGCGGACGTAGGCCTGGCCTTCGTTTTCCCAGTAGCCGACAAACTCGTCGACCGTCGCTCCGCTCACGCGTCGTCCTTCATGGCATAGACGGCTGGCAGATTGCGCCAGACGCCGCCGGCATCCATGCCGAAACCGAAGACGAAGCGGTCGGGCACGGTCAGGCCAACGAAGTCGGCGGCAATCGGCTTGTCTTTGCCGTTGAGCTTGTCGGCGAAGACCGCCGTCAGCACCTCTTCGGCCCCCATGCGGCGCAGGCTTTCCTTGACTGCCGCGAGCGTCACGCCTTCATCGAGAATGTCGTCGACGACCAGGACGGTACGCCCCTTGACCGAGGTCCACGGCGCCGAACGCCAGGAAATCTTGCCGCCCTGGGTTTCCGGACCGTAGCGCGTGGCGTGCAGGTAATCGAAGTCGAGCGGAAAATCGAGCTTGGTGAGCAGTTGACCGCAGAAGACGACGCCGCCGGTCATCACGCAAAGGACCAGCGGGTATTTGTCGGCGAGACGCGCCCGAACGGCTGCGGCGACTTCGGCCACAGCGCCCTGGACGACGGCCTCGCTGTGAATCAGCTCGGCATTGGCCAGCATGGCCTGTGCTTTTTTCAAATCCATTCAGCCTCCAAGACTCTTCAGGTACGCATCGAATTCGGCGCCGACTTCCGGGTGGCGCTGGCCGAAAACGACCGTCGCCTGGAGGTAGCCGAGCTTCGAACCGCAATCGTAGCGCGTTCCGTCGTAACGATAGGCGAGAACCTGCTCCTCGCTGAGCAGCGAGGCGATGCCGTCGGTCAGCTGGAGTTCGCCGCCGGCCCCCGGCTTGATCGTTTCGAGGTGGTGGAAGATGCGCGGCGTCAGGATGTAGCGACCGACGACGGCCAGCGTCGACGGGGCATCCTCGGGCTTCGGCTTCTCGACGATGGCGTTGATCTGCTCGACCCGGTCGGCCACGGCGCGGGCATCGACGATGCCATAGCTGCGCGTGTCGGCGCGCGGCACGTCCTGGACGCCGAGCACCGAGCAGCGGTAGTAATCGTAGGTATCGGTCATCTGCTTCATGACCGGCGGCTTGCCGTCGAGCAGGTCGTCGGCGAGGATCACGGCGAAGGGTTCGTCGCCGATCACCGGCTTGGCGCAGAGCACGGCATGACCGAGACCGAGCGCTTCGGCCTGGCGGATGTAGATGCAGTTGATATTCTTGGGAATCATGTTGCGCACGAAGTCGAGCAACTCGCTCTTGCCACGCGCTTCAAGTTCGCTTTCCAGCTCGTAGGCCTTGTCAAAGTGGTCTTCGATGGAGCGCTTGGAACGGCCGGTCACGAAGACCATGTCGGTGATACCGGCAGCGACCGCTTCTTCAACCGCGAATTGAATCAGCGGCTTGTCGACGATGGGCAGCATTTCCTTCGGGCTGGCCTTGGTGGCCGGCAGAAAACGGGTGCCCATGCCAGCGACGGGAAACACGGCTTTGCGAACTTTTTTCATGCTTGAACTCCCTTTTCGAGCAATTTCAACAATTCAGCTTCATCGATCACCGGCACGCCCAGCTCCTGAGCCTTTTCCAGCTTGGAGCCGGCTTCCTCGCCAGCGACCACGAAATCGGTTTTTTTCGATACCGAGCCAGCCACCTTGCCGCCCGCCGCTTCGATCATTGCCTTGGCGTCGTCGCGTTTGAGCGTCGGCAGCGTGCCGGTCAGGACCAGCGTCTGGCCGGTCAGCAACTTCGGGCCGGCAGCCGCCGCTTCGCCCTCCGTCCAGTGCAGGCCGGCGGCGAGCAGCTGGGCGATGATTTCACGGTTATGTGACTCGCTGAAGAAAGCGACGATGCTGGCCGCGACAATCGGCCCGACATCGGGCACCTGCTGCAAGGCTTCAATATCGGCCGCAATTATGCCATCGAGATTACCAAAGTACCTGGCCAGATCGCGCGCCGTCGCTTCCCCGACATTGCGGATGCCGAGCGCGAAGATGAAGCGGGCCAGCGTCGTCTGACGGCTTTGGTCGATCGCGGCGACGAGGTTCCGGGCCGATTTTTCGCCCATTCGCTCAAGCCCGGCCAAGGTTTCCACGGTCAAGCCATAGAGATCGGCCGGCGTATGAACGAGGCCGGCATCGACCAGCTGGTCGACGATCTTGTCGCCGAGGCCTTCGATGTCCATGGCCCGGCGCGCCGCGTAATGCCACAAGGCCTGTTTGCGCTGGGCCGGGCAATAGAGGCCGCCGGTACAGCGGGCGATGGCTTCGTCGATGCCGCGCGTGACAGCCGAGCCGCATTCGGGGCAGGTTTTTGGCAGTTCGAATGGCGGATGCAGCGGCTCGCCGCCAAACAGGTCGCGCGACGGCCGTTTTTCCGGGACGATGGCGACGACCTCGGGAATGACGTCGCCGGCCCGCCGGACGATGACCGTATCGCCAACCCGGACATCCTTGCGGCGCACTTCGTCCTCGTTGTGCAGCGTCGCGTTGGTCACCGTGACACCGCCGACGAAGACCGGCTTGAGCCGGGCGACCGGGGTGATGGCGCCGGTGCGGCCGACCTGGACGTCGATGCCGAGCACTTCAGTGAGCGCCTCTTCGGCCGGAAACTTGTGGGCGATGGCGAAACGCGGGGCGCGCGAAACGAAACCGAGGCGCGCCTGCCAGTCCAGGCGATTGACCTTGTACACCACGCCGTCGATGTCGTAGGGCAGGCTGGGCCGCAAGCTTCCGATTTTGGCAAAAAATTCCAGTTGACCGTGGGAACCGCTCACCACAGCCCGTTCGGCGGCCACCGGGAAGCCCCAGGCGGCCAGCTGGTCCATCAATTCGCTGTGGGTCCGGACGGCCAGCGCCTCCGCCCCGGCGCCGACGCCGTAGGCGAAGAAGGACAGCGGCCGGCTGGCGGTGATTTTCGAATCGAGCTGGCGCAGGCTGCCGGCCGCGGCGTTGCGCGGGTTGGCGAATTCCTTGTCGCCGCGTTCGCGCTGGCGGGCGTTGAGCTCGGCGAAATCGGCCTTGAACATGAGCACTTCGCCGCGCACCTCGATGAGCGCCGGCCAGCCCGCACCGTGCAGACGCAGCGGAATGTTGCGGACGGTGCGCAGATTGGGCGTCACCTCCTCGCCGGTGACGCCGTCGCCGCGCGTCGCGCCGCAGGTAAACACGCCGTTTTCGTAGGTCAGGCTGATGGCCAGACCGTCGAATTTCGGCTCGACGGCGTAGTCGACCGTAGCAATCGTCTCCAGACCGTCGCGCACGCGCTTGTCGAAGGCGTCCACCTCGGCCGCTTCGAAGGCATTGTTGAGCGACAGCATGGGCACGCCGTGCCGGCGCGGCGGGAACTCCTTGAGCGGCGCGCCACCGACACGCTGGGTCGGCGAATCGGGCGTCAGCAGTTCGGGGAACTCAACCTCGAGTCCCTGCAGTTCGCGGAACAGCTTGTCGTACTCGGCATCCGGAATGGTCGGCGCATCGAGGACGTAATAGGCGTGGTTGTGGCGCTCCAGCTCGGCGCGCAACTCGGCTGCACGCCCAGCCGCCACGGCGGGTGCAACCATCAGGAGAACAGCCGCAGGGCCTGGGGCGAACCGGCTGTCAGGCTGTAGCTGGCCATCGTGGCCTGCGGCTTGCCGATGAACTCGCGACGGATGTGGTCGAGCTGCGAGTCGCTGAGCGGCTGGCGATTGTCGTCGACCAGCGCGCCGTTGAGCGTCTCGGCGAAGCGCTTGGCGATTTCGGTCATCTGCATGAAGGTGCGTTCGCCGTGATCGACGCGCGGCACGTCGAGCAGGAAAGTCAGGCCGTGCGTCGTCATGGTGCGCAGCGACTCGGCCGTAAATGGCACATTCTCGTAGTTCTGCAGGCTGAACAGGACGCGACCGCTGTCGTCGTAGCGCGTGAAGGCGCCGCCGAGGCCGAGCACCAAGCCGGCCGCTTCAGCCAGAGCACGAATCTTGGTGCCCGAAAAGGCGCTGCCCCGGCTGACCAGGTTGAGGCCGATTTCAAGGTCGACGGCGGCGCAGAACTGGTCGATTTCGACCGCCTGTTCAAGGACGCGCGACGACGGCATGTCGGCCACCGCCATGAGTTCGTCGGCCAGGGCGTTCATGGCCGTGATGAACATGTTGATGTCGCCCTCGGCGAGCGGTCCCAGGCGATTGACCAGTTGCAGGCCGACACGCAGGCGACGCACCCGCAGTTCGCTGTCGGCCGCCAGGCGCTCCCATTCGCGGCTGCGCTCGTTGTAGCCGACCCAATGCACCGGCTTGCTGAGACGGACCAGGGCGGGACGCTGCGAATGAATGACATCCATGGCGGAAACCGGCTCGACCAGTTCCATGGCGACGATGAACTCGAGCCGCGGGTCGAGCAGTTCGACCGGCAATTCAGTGGCCGGAAGCTCCGGAGCGTCGTCGGCACCGACGGGTTCCGGCTCGACCGCCGCCGGGCGGGCAAAAACCGGCGCCTCGGGCATCGGTTCATCGACCGATGCGGCGATCATGTCATCCGAAGGCATGGTTGGATCCGGGTCGACGAAGACCGGTTCGACGAAGACGGGTTCGACCCGCTCATGACTCTGGACGGGCATCTCGACGTCGATTTCCGGTTCGCTGCGCTCGGCGGCAAGCGGCGTCGATGCGGCCGGCCCGGCGTCAAGCAGAATATCGGCGTGGTGCGGTTTGAGGACGGCCTCAGCCACCTTGCGCTGCCGGTATTCCTGCCATTTGTTGTAGCCGAAGACGCCGACCACCGCCGTCGCGCCCAGCCCGATCAATCCTAGTTGAAGCTCGGTCATTTAAGCCGCATCCCTCATTTTCAAGGCTTCCTGAATATCCACTTCGACGACGCGCGACACGCCGGACTCCTGCATGGTGACGCCGACCAGTTGTTCGGCCATTTCCATGGCAATTTTATTATGGGAAATGAACAGGAATTGCGTTGCGCCCGACATTTTCTTGACCATCGTGCAGAAGCGTTCGGTATTGCTGTCGTCAAGCGGCGCGTCGACCTCGTCGAGCAGGCAGAACGGCGCCGGATTGAGCTGGAACATCGAGAAGACCAGGGCAATCGCCGTCAGCGCCTTTTCGCCGCCGGACAGCAGGTGGATGGTCGAATTCTTCTTGCCCGGCGGCTGGGCGATGACCTGGACGCCGGCATCGAGGATTTCGTCGCCGGTCATGACCAGTTCGGCGCGACCGCCGCCGAAGAGTTCCGGGAAAAGCCGCCCGAAATGGCCGTTGACCGTATCAAACGTGCTTTGCAGCAGCTCGCGCGTTTCGCGGTCGATACGGCGGATGGCGTTTTCCAGGGTTTCCATGGCCTCGGTCAGGTCGGCCGCCTGCATGTCGAGGTAGCCCTTGCGCTCGGTCGCCGTCTCGAGCTCCTGCAGCGCCGCCATGTTGACCGCGCCGAGTTCGGCGATGGCGTTGGTCAGCCGGGTGATTTCGCCTTGCAGGGCGGGCGGCCGGGCCGTGCCCAGCTCGGCCTGCAGCGCCTCTTCGTTGGCGCCGGCTTCGAGCAACTGCATGGCGAACTGCTCGGCATTGAGCGCCGCCGCCTGCTCTTTCAATTTGAGCTCGCCGATCCGCGCCCGTAACGGCTCAAGACCCTGTTCGATGCGCAGGCGCTGCTCTTCGAAACCGCGCAGGGCGTTGGTCGCCGCTTCGAGCGCGTCGCGCTTGTCAGCCAGGATCTTTTCCGCCGCCTGCCGCGCTTCGAGCGCCGCCTGCAAGGCGCCTTCCATGACGTCCGGCGGCGCCGCCTCGACCTGCTCGGCACACTGGGCGCGGTCCTTCTCGATGCGGTTGAGTTCCCGCTGGGCCATCGCCTGCTGGGCGAAAACGTCCTGCAGCTTGCCCTCGCATTCGCGCAGCGAGAACTGCGCCTCGCGCAGGGCACGGTCGAAATCGGCGTTGCGCTCGCGCTCGGCGCGCACGGCGCGTTCGCATTCGTCGAGCCGGGTTTGCGCGCCATGGACCAGGACACGGATGCGGCCCAGACCATCGCGGATTTCCGCGATGCGCTCATCGGCCGCCATGTCGCGTTCGCGCTCGCTCTCTTCTTCCTCGGCCAGTTCGGCCAGTTGTTCCTGCAGCCGTTCCTTCTGTTCCTTGTGGCGCTCGATGGCCTGCGACAGCTTGAGCACTTCCATCTGCACAGCGTGCACGCGTTGCTGGCGGTCGGCGACGTATTGGCGAATCTCGCCCATCTCGGCCTGCTTGTCCTCGACCTGCTCGTCGAACATGACCAGCTGCTCGCGGATGGCGTCGGCCTTCTCCTCGGCCATGGCGATCCCCTCGCCGAGCGTTTCGATTTCGCGCTGGCGTTCGAGCAGGCCATGTTCGCCCTGATCCGGCGCGAAGAAGGTGACGCTCGCCGCGCTGACCAGGTCGCCGCCGCGCGTCACGATGACCGCCCCCGGCGGCAGATCGGCACGCTGTCCCAGCGCCTCGGCCAGCGTTTCCGCCGTGCGCACCTGACCGAGCCAGTCGTCGAGCGCCGCCTGAACGGCCGGCAAATCGCTGCGCACCCGCGACGAGAGCACTGCCACGGTCAACCGGAAATTTTGGCCAAAATTGAAATCGCCCGGCAGCACCACGCTGAGCCGCGCTTCCGGCCGGTCGTGCAGCCAGGCGTCGAGCTTGGCCGGATCGTCGCAGGCGATGGCGCTCAGACGCTCGCGCAATACTGCCTCGACCGCCTCTTCCCAGCCGGCTTCAACATGAATCTTCTGCCACAGCGGCGGCGCGTTGTCGAGATCGTGGCGGCGCAGCCATTCCGGCAGCTTGCCGCTCTGCTGGGTGCGCGCCTGCATCTGCTCGAGCGCCGCCCGACGGGCCTGACCGGCCGCCAGCTCGCGCTCGATGCGCTGCACTTCGGCCTGCGCTTCCTTGCGTCGGGCTTCGAGCTGCGGCATTTCCTGCTGCAACTGCTGGAGCTGATCCTGATCGCCGGCCAGTTCCTCACGCAACAGGGCGAGTTCTTCTTCCTTCTCGGCGAGGTCCATTTCGTCCGGCGCGTCACTGCCGCCGGTCTCCTCGCGCAGGCGCTCGCGGCGCAACGTGATGGCCTGCAACGCACGCTGGGCGTGCGCCTTATTGGTCAGATCGACTTCGAGCTTCTGCTCGCCGTTGGTCGACCGCGTCTTGAGGCGCTGCAGCTCTTCCTGCGCCTGGGCATGGTCTTCCTCGACCTGCGGCGCGATGTTCATCTGCTCGTGCAGGCGTGCCTCGGCCTCCTCGACGCGCAGCTTGGTGATTTCCTGGGTTTCTTCCCATTTTTGCCGGTCGACCGCGAGCTTTTCCGCCGTCTCGCCCCAGTGCTTGAGTTCGTCTTCCAGCTGCGTCAAACGCGCTTCAAGCTGGCTGCGCGACTCCCGGCGATGGCGGATTTCCGCCTCGAGTCGGGCGACTTCGGCGTTGGCCGTGTACATGTCGCTTTGCGCGTTGTGCAAGGCGTCGCCGGCGGCAAAATGGGCCTCGCGGGTTTCCTCGGCACGCGCCTCGGTTTCGCGCAACGCGGCGCTTTGCGCTTCGAGATCGGTCGTCGCCCGCTCCACTTCGAGCGACAGCCGCTGCCGCTCGGCCTCGGCTTCGCGCTTCCTGAGCAACCACAGCACCTGCTGGCGCTGGACCAGTTGTTCGTTGAGCGCCTGGTAACGGCGCGCCACCTCGGCCTGGACTTCCAGCCGCTCCATCTGGTTGCCGAGTTCCTGCCGGATGTCCTCGACGCGCAGCAGGTTCTCCCGCGTGTCTTCCAGACGGCCGTTGGTTTCCTTGCGCCGTTCCTTGTAGCGCGTGACGCCGGCCGCCTCTTCGAGGAAGACGCGCAGATCGTCCGGCCGCGCTTCGATGATGCGCGAAATCATGCCCTGGCCGATGATGGCGTAAGCGCGCGGGCCGAGGCCGGTGCCGAGAAACAGGTCGGTGATGTCCTTGCGCCGGACCTTCAGGTTGTTGATGAAGTAATCCGACTGCCCCTGCCGCGTCAGCGTGCGCTTGACCGACAGTTCGGTGTATTGCGACCACTGGCCGAGCGCCCGGCCGAGCAGGTTCTCGAAAATCAGCTCGACGGAAGCGCGCGACACCGGCTTGCGGGTCGATGAACCATTGAAGATGACGTCCATCATCGACTCGCCGCGCAGCTCCGAAGCCTTCGACTCGCCCAGCACCCAGCGCACGGCATCCATGATGTTGGATTTGCCGCAGCCGTTGGGGCCGACGACGCCGACGAGCTGGCCGGGAACGGCCACCGCGGTGGGGTCGACGAAGGACTTGAAGCCGGAGAGTTTGAGTTTGGTGAGACGCATGCCTGCTTGCAGCGGGGCCAATGCCGCCGCCATGACGGGGGCCGTATAATAACATCGACTATTTGATCGCCCGCCCCTCAGGAAGGAAGGTTTCCGATGAACCTTGACGACCAGTTTCTCGCCCGCGCCATCGAACTGGCCCGGCACGGCAGCGAAAGCGGCGAAGGCGGGCCGTTCGGCGCGGTCATCGTGCGCGACGGCGAGATCATCGCCGAAGGCTGGAACCGCGTCGTCGCCAGCCACGACCCGACCGCCCACGCCGAAATCAGCGCCATCCGCACCGCCTGCGCCGGGGCCAACAATTTCCACCTGCACGGCTGCACCCTTTACGCCTCCAGCGAGCCCTGCCCGATGTGCCTGTCCGCCGCCTACTGGGCGCACATCGACCGCATCGTCTTCGCCAACAGCCGGGCCGAAGCGGCGGCCATCGGCTTCTGCGACGACGAGTTGTACAGCGAGCTGAACCGGCATTTTTCGGCCCGCAGCATCGTCATGGAACACCACCCGACACCCGGTGCGCTCGAGCCGCTGGAACGTTGGGCGGCCAATCCGGGTCGAATCCCCTATTGAGTTACCGGGGGCGTCCCCATGCACTCCGACGAGATTCCGCAACGTGCCGAAACCCTGCAGGTGCTGCGCCTGATCAGCGACCTCGAACCCATCCTCATGCTCGGCGGCAACGATGATGGCTACGGTGAACGGTGGACACTCTCCGGCCAGGAAGTCCAGCCGGCCATCGCCCAATTTCTGATGAACAGCGGATTTATCGCCGAGATCGGCGAAACCGAACTCGGTGCCGTCAAGCTGACCCTGACCGAAAAAGGGCGCGATTTCCGGAACAGAGGATTGGCCTGGTGGGCCGAACTCAACTTTCTGGAAAAGTTGAAGGTGACGGTGTTCGGCTGAACCGGCCGGGCAGACCGAAAGCCTACGGTCAACCGGGCTTGCTACGGTCAACCGTAAAAATTGGCCAATTTCCAACACCCCTCTGGCTTGCTATGCTTCCTTCATCACTATCCACCCCACAATCGGAGCGCCATGCTCGACCGCGACAACGCCGCTTTCCTCCAGACCGGAGTCAGCATCAGCCTGGCCGCCTGCACCGTTGATCGCCTGCCCTGCATGAGCCGGGGGCTGGGCTGCAAGCTCATCGACGGCGGGCGTCAGGTTGCGATATTTATCAAGCGCTCGCAGTCGGCCGAACTGCTCGAAAACATCCGCACGACCGGCCGGGTGGCCAATGTCTTCAACCTGCCGAGCAGCAACCGCACCCTGCAGTTGAAGGGAGACGACGCGCAGATCCTGCCCTTCGATCCAGCCGATCTGCCCGTGATCGAAACCCACATTCCGCAGTTCCTCGCTGAAGTCATCCCCTTCGGCATGCCCGAGAACATGGTTCGGGCGCTCCTCGCCTATACGGTCGACGATCTGGTGACCGTGGTTTACTCGCCAAACGCCGCCTTCACCCAGACACCGGGACCGAAAGCCGGCAACCCGCTCGGAGCCAAGGCATGAGCCTGCGCCTCGAAAGCATCCGCGAGTGCCTGGAAGGCATCATTCCCGGCCACATCGCCACCTGCGACCGGGCCGGCACCCCCAACCTGGCCTATCTCTCCCAGGTCGAATTCATCGATAACGAGCACGTCGCGCTGTCCTACCAGTTCTTCAACCGGACCCGGCAGAACATCCTGGCCGACTCGCCGGTGCGCCTGCTGTTGACCAGCCACCTGACCGGGGCCCAGTACCGTCTGACCCTGCACTACCTGCGCACCGAGGCGGCCGGTCCGCTGTTCGAGCGGATGCGGGCCAAGCTGGCCGGCATCGCCTCGCATACGGGCATGTCGGACGTCTTTCAGTTGCTCGGCGCCGACATCTACCGTGTGCAGAACATCGAACGGGTGCCCGGCGAAACCGTGCCGCCACCGCCGCCACCGGTCAATTGCCTGAACGCCCTGCGCCGGACCGTCGACCGCCTGGCCACCTGCAACACGCTGGAATGCCTGCTCGAAAAGGCCGTCGACTGCCTGGAAAAAGAGTTCGCCATCGCGCATCTCATGCTGCTCATGCACGACGAGGCGCGCGGCCGGCTGTACACCCTGGCCAGCCGTGGCTACCCGGAATCCGGCATCGGCTCGGAAATCCCGGTCGGCGCCGGCGTCATCGGCATCTGCGCCCGCGAACGCACGCCGATCCGGATCGGTTTCACCAACAGCGAATACGCCTACGGCCGCACCGTGCGCGACGGCATCGCGGCCGACGGTCAGGCCGACACCCTGGAAACGGCCATTCCCCTGCCCGGCCTGCCCGATGCGGCGAGCCAGATGGCCGTGCCGATCTGCGTCGCCGGCCGCCTGCTCGGCGTGCTCTACGTCGAGAGCGCCAGCGACCTGCATTTCGGCTACGACGAAGAAGATGCCCTCGTCACCTTTGCCGCCCAACTCGGCCTCGCCATCGTCCACCACCAACAGGCCGACGACCAGTCCGACGAACCGGCCGGCAGCGAGGAAGCAGCTCCAGCCATGGCCGGCACCCCGCTGAGCATTCGTCACTTCGCCGCCACCGACAGCGTTTTCATCGATGACGACTACCTGATCAAGGGCGTCGCCGGGGCCATACTCTGGGTGCTGCTCAGCGATTTTGCCGAACGTCGGCGCACCAGTTTCACCAACAAGGGCTTGCGGGTCGATCCCCGCATCCGCCTGCCCGGCGTCAGCGACAACCTCGAAGCGCGTCTGGTGCTATTGCAGCGCCGGCTGGACGAACGCGACGCCGGCATCCGGCTGAGCAAGACCGGGCGCGGCCGTTTTTCACTGGCCGTAGACCGCCCGCTGCAGCTCCTCGAAAGCTGATTTTCGCGGGCATCGACCCGCCTTTTCTTAAATGTTCATTCAGCGTTTCTTAAAAGAATCGTAAGCGGCCTCGGGCCGTCTTGTCAGCGTTTCCGGGCGACCTAGACTACCTCCATCGCATAACGATTGGAGCGGCCATGACCCCGAAGCCCCCGGCAAAAAGCCCGCAGCACCTGCTCGAACAGATGCTGCTCATCCGCGCCTACGAAGAGGCCATCGTCAACGGCAGCGCCGCCGGCAAAATGCCCGGCACCTGCACCTCGGTCGGCCAGGAAGCGGCCGCCGTCGGCGTGGTCAACGCGCTCGCCGCGGAAGACCTGATCCTCACCAACCATCGCAGCGCCGGCCACCTGCTCGCCCGCGGCGCCGACCCCGGCCGCCTGCTGGCCGAAGTCATGGGCCGGCGCGACGGCTACTGCAAGGGCAAGAGCGGTTCGCTGCACATTTCGGCCAAGGAACTGGGTGTCGTTCTGACCTCGACCATCGTCGGCGCCGAACTCTCAATGGCGCCCGGCGTCGCCCTCTCGCAAAGCATGCTCGGCCGCCCCGGCATCGTCGTCTGCTTCTTTGGCGACGGCGCCGCCTGCGAGGGCAGCTTTCACGAATCGCTCAACCTGGCCGCGCTGTGGAACCTGCCCATTCTCTACGTCTGTGAGAACAATCAATGGCAAGCCTTCGTCCATCGGCGCGAAGCGATGCGCCGCGAGCATGTTGCGGAGTGGGCAGCCGGCTACGGCATCCCGGCCCGGACGGTGGACGGCAACGATGTCTTCGCCGTGCTCGAAGCCGCCCAGGCCGCCGCCACCCAGGTCCGCGAGAGCGGCCGACCCTACCTGCTGGAAACCCTGACCTACCGCACCCGCGGCCACCTCGAACCGGACGACCAGGGTTATGTCGACAAGGCCGAACTGGCCCACTGGCTGGCCCGCGACCCGATCGCCACCAGCCGCGCCCGCCTGCTCGCCGACGGGCTGCTGACCCAGGCCCAGGTTGCCGCCATGGCCGACAAGGTGGCCAGCCACATCGCCGTCGCCCAGGCCTTTGCCGAGGCCTCGCCCTTCCCTGCCGCGGAAGAACTGACCCGCGACGTTTACGCCTGAGGATTCCCCATGCCCACCCTGACCCTTTACGACGCGGTCGGCGCCGCGCTGACCGAGGAAATGCGCCGCGACCACAACGTCATCGCCTTCGGCGAAGGCATCGCCACCAAACGTCACGAGCTGGTCGACGAATTCGGCGCCCTGCGCATCCGCAACACGCCGCTGGCCGAGGGCATCATTGCCGGCACGGCCGTCGGTGCTGCCGCGACGGGCCTGCGCCCGGTCGTCGACCTGCTCTTCGCACCCTTTCTCTGCTATGCCATGGACGAGCTGGTCAACAGCGCCGGCAAGCTGCGCTACCTGTCCGGCGGCCAGTTCGCCTTCCCCCTCGTCACGCTGGCGATGACCGGCGCCGGCTGGGGCGTCGGCGCCCAGCACAACCACAACGTCGAGGCCTGGTTCGTGCACAGCCCCGGCCTCAAGGTGGTCATGCCGAGCACGCCGGCCGACGCAAAGGCGCTACTCAAGGCAGCCATACGCGACGAAAACCCGGTGCTCTTCTTTCTCGACATCGGCCTCCTCTACCAGCCGGGCGAAGTACCGGCCGGCGAACATCTGCTGCCGCTCGGCCAGGCGGCCATCGTCCGCGCAGGGCGGGACGTGACGCTGGTTTCCTACGGCAAGACGGTCCATCACTGCCAGCAGGCGGCCGACCAACTGGCCAGCCAGGGCATCGCCGCCGAGGTCATCGACCTGCGCAGCCTGAAGCCGCTCGACGAAGCGGCCATTCTCGGCTCGGTGCGAAAAACCGGTCGCCTCGTCGTCGTGCACGAAGCCAACCGCCTGTGCGGTATCGGCGCCGAAATCGCCGCGCTGGTCGCCGAACAGGCCTTCGCCGACCTCAAGGCACCGATCGTCCGACTGGGCGGCCCCGATGCCCCGATTGCCGCCAGTTACCCGCTCGAACAGGCCTCGGTGCCGTCAGCCGAAGCGATTGCCGAAGCGGCCCGACGCCTCTGTTCGCACTGAAAACCAGCCTCGAACTCGATTTTCAACAAGGAGAAAAACCATGCACCTCAACCCCAACACCCTGATTGCCGCCACCCTCGCCGGCGCCCTGTTCAACACCAGCGCCCTGGCCACCGACGGCCATTCGGTACTGATCAAACGCGGCGAGAAACTGATCGCCTACGGCGGCTGCGTCGATTGCCACACGCCGTTCAAGATGGGCGCCAACGGCCCCGAGAAGGACATGGCGCGCGGCCTTTCCGGGCATCCCGAAGCGCTCCGCCTGCCGCCTTCGCCCAAGCTCGACAGCGCCTGGAACTGGGCCGGGTCGGCGAGCATGACGGCCTTCGTCGGCCCGTGGGGAACGACCTACGCCTCCAACCTGACGCCGGACCGCGAGACCGGCATCGGTGCCTGGCGCGAGCAGGATTTCATCCAGGCCATGCGTACCGGCAAGCACGTCGGCGTCGCCCGGCCGATCCTGCCGCCGATGCCCTGGCAGGCGGTCGCCTCGCTGTCCGAAAGGGATTTGCGGGCCATTTTCACCTACCTCAAGGCGCAACCGGCCGTGAAAAACAAGGTGCCGGATTATCTGCCGCCCGCCACCAGCCTCAGCAAAGCCGGCGGTTAAGCGGTCGTCCGGCAGCACCGGGAGCCGGCCTGGCGCAGCGCAGGCCGGCGCCTGACTTTCCGGAAAATCGCCACCAAAAGCCGATTTCCGTGGCCAACCGGGCTTGCTACGGTCAACCGGAAAAATTGGCCAAAATTGAAATGGCCGGCGCGGAAGCCAGCCGGCTGCGATCCGCGGCAATGCCGCTAAAATGGCGCTGACTCCACCTCAACGCGCCCGATGACCCGTCCCTCGCTCAACACCCAGATCCTGATCGGCTGCCTGCTCGGCATCGCCGGCGGGCTGTGGCTGACCAGCCAACCAGCCGCGGCGCCCGTCATCGGCAACACGCTGTACGGCGCCAAAATGCTCGGCAACCTGTTTCTCGATCTGTTGCGCATGGTCCTCGTGCCGCTGGTCTTTTCGTCGATTGTCTGCGGCGTCGCCAACCTGCGCGCCCATCAGCAGATGCATCGGGTGTGGACGACGACGCTGGCCTTTTTCGCGCTGACGATGGCCATCGCCGTCGTCCTCGGCCTCGGTGCTGCCAATCTGTTCCGCCCCGGTGAAGGCCTGCACCTGGCGATGTTCGCCGACGCCACGCGCGATTTCCAGGCGCGCCAGATGCCGCTGCCCGACTACCTCGCCCTGTTCATGCGCGGCCTGTTCCAGAACCCGTTCAAGGCGCTGGCCCAGGGCGACATCCTGGCCGTCGTGATCATTGCCCTGTTTCTCGGCATCGCGCTGGTCATCGGCGGTGAGCGCTACAAGAACCTGCGCGTGCTGATCCAGGAGTTGCAGGAACTTTGCCTGCTCGTCGTCGGCTGGATCATGCACCTCGCCCCGTTCGGCCTCGCCGCCCTGCTGCTGCAACTGGTCGCCACGCAAAACGCCGATCTGCTGGCCAGCCTCGCCCATTTCATCAGCGTCGTCGTCGGCACCACCTTGTTCCACGGCATCGTCGTCCTGCCGCTGCTGCTCTGGCTGGTCACCCGGATGTCGCCGCTGCGTTTCTGGAAAGGCGCCAAGGAGGCGCTGATCACCGCCTTTGCCACGAGTTCGAGCGCCGCCACGCTGCCCATCACGCTGCGCTGCACCGAGCAGCATTTGCACGTCAAAAAGGACATCGCCAATTTCGTCGTGCCGCTCGGCGCCACCGCCAACATGGATGGCACGGCCCTCTACGAAGCGGCCGCCGCGCTGTTCGTCGCCCGGCTGGCCGGCATCGAACTCGATCTCGCCCACCAGCTCATCATCTTCTTCGTCGCCATGCTCAGCGCCATTGGCGCCCCGGGCATTCCCAGCGTCGGCATGCTGAGCATGGTGCTGGTCCTCGAATCGGTCGGCCTGCCGACCGCCGCCATCGCCATCCTCCTCCCCATTGACCGCATCCTCGACACCGTGCGCACTGCGGTCAATGTCGAGGGCGACATGGTCGGCAGCCTGATCGTCGAGAAACTGGCCGAATCGGGTCAGGCGGACCGCTAAACCCTACCTGCTACGGTCAACCCGAAAAATCAGCCGATTTCCAAATCGGTCCGTGCCACTGCCCTGGAAGGAACGGCAGGTAATCGCCGTCCACCGCACCGGCACTTCGCGGCCGTCGTTGCAGCGGACGACCCCGGCTCCGGATTCGCCGGCGCAACGGCCCGGCCCGGGCGAGGTCTCGGGGGGCGACAACTGCCCGTCGCACTGCAGGCGACCATCGCCATCAGCCAGGATGAAACTGCCGCCACCGCTCGCGTCGCCGGGAAAGCCCTTGCCGCGCAACTCGCCCGGCACGTCGCTCAGGCTGCCGCGCGCCTGATAGCCGAAGGAACACCCAGCGAGCAGCGAGGCGACGACCATGAGCAGGGAAATTCCGCGTTTGTTCACAAGGCAGGCAATGCGTTTTCGGGGATAATCCGCATTTTTACACCCATTCGACGCCCGACGTGAATTCGCATCTCGCCCAACTCCAGCCCTACCCCTTCGAAAAGCTGCGCGCGCTGTTCGCCGGCGTTACCCCGAACCCGGAATACAAGGAGATCAAGCTCTCCATCGGCGAGCCGCAACACCCGACGCCGGCCTTCATCATCGAGGCGCTGGCCGGCGGCCTGAAGGGTCTGGCCAACTACCCGACGACGCAGGGTATCCCGGCCCTGCGTCAGGCCATCGCCGCCTGGTGCCAGCGCCGTTACGATCTGGCGCTCAATCCGGAAACCGAGATCCTGCCGGTCAACGGCTCGCGCGAAGCGCTGTTCTCCTTCGCCCAGACGGTCATCGACACCAGCCGCTGCCCGAATTTGCAACAACCGCCGCTGGTCGTCAGCCCGAACCCGTTCTACCAGATCTACGAAGGCGCCGCCTACCTCTCCGGTGCCGAGCCGCGTTTTCTCAACACCCTGCCGGACAACGATTTCGCCTTCGACTACGCCAGCCTGAGCGAAGAAGAATGGTCGCGCGTCCAGCTCTTCTACGTCTGCTCGCCGGGCAACCCGACCGGCAAGGTGCTGTCGCTGGCCGACTGGAAGACGCTGTTCGCACTCTCCGACAAATACGGCTTCATCATCGCCTCCGACGAGTGCTACTCCGAGATCTATTTCGACGAAGCCAACCCGCCGATCGGCGGCCTCCAGGCAGCCAAGCTGCTCGGCCGCTCGAACGAGCGACTGGTCATGTTCTCCAGCCTGTCGAAGCGCTCCAACGTGCCGGGCATGCGTTCCGGCTTCGTCGCCGGCGACGCCGCCATCCTCAAGAAATACCTGCTGTTCCGCACCTACCAGGGCTGCGCCATGTCGCCGCCGGTGCAGACGGCTTCCATCGCCGCCTGGAACGACGAGGCGCATGTCCTCGACAATCGCAACCAGTACCGCGAGAAATTCGCCGCGTGCACGCCGCTTATTTCGGAAGTGCTGGGCACCGCCATGCCGGACGCCAGCTTCTACCTGTGGGCCAGGACGCCGATCGCCGACACCGAGTTCGCCCGCGGCCTGCTCGAACACTATAATGTCGTCGTTCTGCCCGGCAGCTTCCTGGCGCGCGAAGTCCGCGGCGTCAATCCGGGCGCCAATTTCATTCGTATCGCGCTGGTCGCCTCACTCGACGAGTGCCTGGAAGCAACCCGACGCATCCGTCAATTCGCACAACAACTGTAAACAGAGAGAACATCCATGAGCCATCCCCTGCAAGCCATCATCGAAGAACTCTGGGAACGCCGCACCGAGCTGTCCCCGCAATCCCCGGCCGACACCGTCGCCGCCATCAACCAGGTGGTCGGCATGCTCGATTCCGGCGCCCTGCGCGTTGCCGAAAAGATCGACGGCGACTGGTTCACCCACCAGTGGATCAAGAAGGCCGTGCTGCTGTCCTTCCGCGTCCGCGACAACCGCGTCCAGGAATCCGGCGACGTTCGTTTCTACGACAAGGTCGACACCAAGTTCGAAGGCTGGAGCGACGAGCAGTTCCGCGAAGGCGGCTTCCGCGTCGTTCCGGGCGCCGTCGTCCGCAAGGGGTCGTTCATCGCCAAGAATGCCGTGCTCATGCCGTCCTTCGTCAACATCGGCGCCTACGTCGATGAAGCGACGATGGTCGACACCTGGGTCACGGTGGGTTCCTGCGCCCAGATCGGCAAGAACGTGCACCTTTCCGGCGGCGTCGGCATCGGCGGCGTTTTGGAGCCGCTGCAGGCCAATCCGACCATCATCGAAGACAACTGCTTCATCGGCGCCCGTTCGGAAGTCGTCGAAGGCGTCATCATCGGCGAGAACTCCGTGCTGTCCATGGGCGTCTATATCGGCCAGAGCACCCCGATCTATGACCGCGAAACCGGCGAAGTGACCTATGGCCGCGTCCCGCCGGGTTCCGTCGTGATCAGCGGCACCTTGCCGAAGGCCAATGGCGCCTACAGCCTGTATGCTGCAATCATCGTCAAGAAGGTCGACGCGCAAACCCGCTCGAAGACCAGCATCAACGAACTGCTGCGCCCGTAAGTCAAACCACCCCGCGAAGGTCTTGGCATGATTCTCGACAAACTGTTCCAGTTGATGGCCGAAAAGCAGGCCTCGGATATCTTCATATCCGCAGGCGCGCCGATCCACATCAAGATCCAGGGCAACACCCTCCCGGTCAACCAGCAGGTCATGCTGCCGGACATGATCGAGAAGATCGCCTACGAACTGATGTCGCCGGACCAGATCAAGACCTTCGAGGCGAACTGGGAGATGAACCTCTCCTTCGGCGTGCCGAATGTCGGCAATTTCCGGGTCAATATTTTCCGCCAGCGCGGCTCGACGAGCATCGTCATCCGCTTCATCCTGGGCAACATCCCGGCCATGGACGACCTCGGCCTGCCCAACATTCTCGGCGAACTGATCATGGAGAAGCGCGGCCTGATTCTGGTCGTCGGCGCCACCGGCTCAGGCAAGTCGACAACCATCGCCTCGATGCTCGATCACCGCAACGCCAATCGTTCCGGGCACATCCTGACGGTTGAAGACCCGATCGAATTCCTCTTCAAGCACAAGAAATCCATCGTCAACCAGCGCGAAATCGGCATGGACACGATGGACTGGCAATCGGCTCTCAAGAACGCCATGCGTCAGGCCCCGGACTGCATCCTGATCGGCGAAATCCGCGACAAGGACACCATGCAGGCGGCCATCGCCTACTCGCAAACCGGCCACCTCTGTCTGGCCACGCTGCACGCCAACAACTCCTACCACGCGCTGAACCGCATCATCAGCTTCTTCCCGGCCGAAAACCGCCCGGCGCTCTTCCTCGACCTCTCGGTAGCCCTGCGCGCCATCGTCTCGCAGCGACTGGTCAAGAAGCCGGACGGCAAACGCATCCCGACCTGCGAAATCATGCTCAACACCCGCCACATCAGCGAACTGGTCGAGCACGGCGAGGTTCAGGCGATCAAGGAAGCGATGGAACAAACGCTGGCCCCGGGATCGCAGACCTTCGAGCAGGATCTGTTCAGGCTCTACAGCAGCGGCACCATCACCATCGACGAAGCGCTGGCCAATGCCGATTCGCCAACCAACCTGTCGTGGCTCATCAACAACTCCGAGTTCGGCAACGGCAACGGCAAGGAAGAGCGCAAGACCGACGTTGCCCTCGAATTCGACAGCACCAGCGAAGGCGGCACCTCCTTCAAGGAGTTCGCGCTGAGCCTGGCCGACCACGACGAAGAAACCCTTTGATGTCCGACCCCACGTTTGAACTGGCCCGGCAGATCATTTCCTGCCACTCGGTCACGCCGGAAGACGGCGGCTGCATGGAAATCATCGCCGCGCGCCTCGCGCCCCTCGGCTTCACCATCGAATTCATCAACCGGAACGGCGTCACCAACCTCTGGGCGCGGCGTGGCACAACCGCCCCGCTGTTCGTCTTCGCCGGCCACACCGACGTCGTGCCGACCGGCCCGCTCGACCAATGGACCTCGCCACCCTTCGCCCCGGAAGTCCGCGGTGGCATGCTCTACGGGCGCGGCACGGCTGACATGAAATCCTCGGTCGCCGCCTCGGTCACCGCGGTTGAGGCCTTCGTCGCCGCCCACCCCAACCATCCCGGTTCGCTCGCCTTCCTGCTCACTTCCGACGAGGAGGGCGATGCCACCGACGGCACCACCATCGTCGTCGAAGCGCTCAAGGCCCGCGGCGAAATCCTCGATTTCTGCATCATCGGCGAACCGACTTCGGTCAACACGCTGGGCGACATGATCAAGAACGGCCGCCGCGGCTCGCTGTCCGGCACGCTCACCGTCAAGGGCATCCAGTGCCACATCGCCTACCCTGAAAAGGGCCGCAACCCGATCCACGAAGCCGCTCCGGCCCTGGCCGAACTGGCCGCGACGCGCTGGGATGAAGGCAACGAGTATTTCCCGCCGACGACCTGGCAGGTCTCCAATATCCACGGCGGCACCGGGGCAACCAATGTCGTCCCCGGCAGCCTCGAGATCAAGTTCAATTTCCGCTTTTCCACGGCCAGCACGCCGGAAGGCCTGCAGCAACGCCTGCGCGCCATCCTCGAAAAGCACAGCCTGGACTACGACATCCACTGGACGCTGGGCGCCCGCCCCTTCCTGACCGGCCGCGGCCCGCTGGCCGATGCAGCCAGCACGGCAATCAGCGAAGTCTGCGGTATCGCCACCGAGCTTTCAACCACCGGCGGCACCTCGGATGGTCGTTTCATCGCCGAAATCTGCCACCAGATGCTCGAAATCGGCCCGGTCAACGCGACCAGCCACAAGATCGACGAATGCATCGCCGTCGACGCCCTGCCCAAGCTTTCCGCCATTTACCGCCGCATCCTCGAACAACTCCTGACTGCATGACCACTGCCGCCAAAACCGAACTGTTCACCGTTCGCGACTACCTCCGTTACGCCGTCAGCCGCTTCAATGCCGCCCGTCTCTTCTTCGGCCACGGCAGCGACAACGCCTGGGATGAAGCTGTTTATCTGACGTTGCACACGCTCAACCTGCCGCTCGACCAGCTCGAACCCTTCATCGATGCCCGCCTGCTGCCGCATGAGCGCGAGCAGTTGCTCGACATCTACGCGCGCCGCTGCCAGGACCGCCTGCCGGCCGCCTACCTGACCCACGAAGCCTGGCTCGGCGAGCATCGTTTCTACGTTGACGATCGCGTCATCGTGCCGCGCTCCTTCATTGCCGAATTGCTCGATGAACAACTCACGCCGTGGATCGACGATCCGTGGGCCATCGAGTCGGCCCTCGACCTGTGCACCGGCTCCGGCTGCCTGGCCATCCTGACCGCCCTGGCCTTCCCGAATGCCGAGGTTGCTGCGGTCGACCTGTCCGAAGATGCCCTTTCCGTCGCCGAGCGCAATGTCGCCGATTACCACCTGACCGACCGCATCGAACTGATCCACTCCGACGCCTTCGCCGGTCTGGCCGCCCGCCAGTTCGACCTGATCATCTCGAACCCGCCCTACGTCAATGCCGAATCGGTCGCCGCCCTGCCACCGGAATACCTGCACGAACCGGAACTGGCGCTCGGTTCAGGCGCCGACGGCCTCGATTTCACGCGCATCATCCTGCGCGAAGCGAAGAAGCACCTGACTGAAAACGGCATCCTGATCGTCGAAATCGGCCACAACCGCGACGAGCTTGAAGCAGCCTACCCGACGCTCCCCTTCACCTGGCTCGACACCGCCGCCGGCGACGAATTCGTCTTCCTGCTGCACGCCGCCGATCTACCCGATTGAGCCAGCTGTTTGAAATGCCCAGCCCGTTCGAAGTCGAAACGGGCACCGTCCTCATGCATGAGCCATCTTGGGCACGCGAGGGCGAACTGCGCGCCCAGTTGCTCGACGAAAGCTACCCCAAACCCTTCGTCATCGACGACGGAAAATCGCGCTTCCTCTATTTCAACGTCCGCCTCATGCAGAGCGAAATGTCGCTCAAGGCGCCGCACGACCTGGCCATACGCTACACGCAGAAAATGATGGCCTTCCTGCTCTTCCAGCCGCGCCCCAAACGGATCGTGCTGATCGGCCTCGGCGGCGGCTCACTGATCAAGTTCTGCTACCAGCGCATGCCGGGAACGCAGCTGACGGCTGTCGAACTCGACCCCAACGTCATCGCCTTCCGCGACACCTTCCTGCTGCCGCCCGACAATGATCGCCTGCAGGTACTTCAAGCCGACGGAGCCGAATTCCTCGAAAGCACCGACAAAGGCATCGACGCCCTGCTCGTCGACGCCTTCGACAAGACCGGCTTTGCCCCCAGCCTGGCCAACCGCGAATTCTTCGACAACGCCTACGCCAAGCTCTCTGGCAACGGCGTGCTGGTCATCAACCTGGCCGGCGAAAAGGAAACCTACGCCGGCCTGATCGGCGAAGCCATGCACGTTTTCGACGACCAGGTCATCGTCATTTCGGTGCCCGACGACGGCAACCACGTCCTCTACGCCTTCAAGGAACGCCATTTCGAGCCGCGCTGGCGCTGGCTGCACAACTACGCCAAGGAACTGCGCGCCAAATTCGGCCTTGACTTCCCGGCCTTCGTGCAAAAAATGGAACGCTCGACCAAGCTGGGCTTGGCCCGCCGCGAGGCGATTCGCAGTCGCTAGCCAGCTTTTTGCCAGTTCCTGCGGTCAACCGGGATTGCTACGGTCAACCGGAAAAAATGGCCAAAATTGAAATGCGCCGGGCGTGCTTCCCGAACACCCGATTAACGGACTTCCGTCAAAATCGCCCGCAACAAACGCCAGCACCGCTCGACCGACGCAATCTCGACCCGCTCGCCCGGCGCATGCGCCCCGCGGATGGTCGGGCCGAAGGAGACAATATCCATCCCCGGATACTTGTCGCCGATGATGCCGCACTCCAGCCCGGCATGAATGACCTGAACCTTCGAATCCGCGGCAAATTCGCGCCGATAGACCGATTGGCACAGCTTGAGCAATTCAGAAGCAGGATTCGGCGCCCAGCCCGGATAAAAACCGGCTTTCTCCGCCGGAGTTCCACTCAAGGCCCAAAGACTGACAATTTCATCAGCCAGCGCCAGGCTGCCGCTACCGATCAGCGAACGCACCATAAAGTTGCACGATCCCCCATTCGGGTGCACATCGACCATGCCCAGATTGTTCGACGTCTCGACCACGCCCGGCACCTGCCGGCTCATCCGGCGCACACCGTGCGGCGACGCGTGCAAGGATGTCAACCAGACATCCTGCTCAGCCTGCGCCATGAGTTGCGTCGCCTCGGCCACTGAAACGGCAAGGCTCAAGCCCTCGTCAACCCCGCGCAATTCCGCCCGCAAACCGGCCTCCATCCCGGCCAGCCACCCCGCCAGGCGCCCTCCCCGGCCACCAGGCACGGCCACCGTCGCCACCGCCTCGCGCGGCAAGGCATTGCGCGCCGAACCGCCGACCAGATCGACCAGCCGAAGCGGCGAAACCTCCTCCAACTCGCGCAAGACGCGGACCAGCAGCTTGATCGCGTTGCCCCGCTCCTCGTGAATATCGACGCCGGAATGCCCGCCGCGCAGCCCACTCAATGTGATCCTGACCACTTCGAAACCGGCCGGAACCGGCTCCGCCACACCACCGCGCTCAACATTGACGTCGAGTCCACCAGCGCAGCCCAAGTAAAACTCGCCCCATTCCTCGGTATCAAGATTGAGCATGAGCCTGCCCTGAAGAACACCAGCCGCCAGACCGCGAGCGCCGCCCATCCCCGCCTCTTCATCGACCGTCAGCAAGGCTTCAAGCGGCCCATGAACAAGGGTTTCATCTTCAAGCGCCGCCAGAATCAACGCCACGCCAATCCCGTTATCGGCTCCCAGCGTTGTCTTTTCAGCCACCAGCCAGCCATCGCGCAATTCCGGAACAAGCGGATCACGAGAAAAATCATGCCCGCTATCAGCGTTCTTCTGGCACACCATGTCGAGATGCGCCTGCAGCACAACACCCGGCCGCCCCTCGCCACCAGCGCTCGCCGCCTTGCGGATAATCAGGTTGCCCGCCCCATCAACCTCCGCTCCCAGACCTCGTGCCAACGCCCAATGCAGAAGGGAATCACGCAACCCGGCCTCCGCCTTCGAAGCGCGCGGCGTCGCGCACAGCGTTGCAAAATGAGCCCAGACGGTTGCTGGCTGAAGACCGGAAAACACCGAGTTGTTCACGTCGCAGAACTCCCAAAGTGAAAACCCCCGCAGACCTTGCGGTGTGCGGGGGTTAAATTCTGGGGACTGATGGGGCTCGAATTATCTGCCAATAACCCCATAAAACGGCCCACCAAGAAAATAAACTGATACGTATACCGTCAAAAATACCGTCAACCCGATTTATGCAGACGTTTGCACCCAGGCCAATTATCACACACGGAACGGAGAAGGTAGCCCCGTCGCACTTCGACCAAGAACCGCTTCTTGATTCAAAGCACCCGGAGAGGCTTCCCGCTTTCGCGGCCGGTGTTACCCATATGAACTCACCTACCGTTAGCCGCAGCATGTGGCTAACGTTGGACAGGGCTATGGGTAACTCTCTCGCCCTGCCTCCAAGGATAGGAAATTAAGTTGTCAGCAGATCCTTGATAACTGCGAAACTTGAAGGACGTCTGACGCCGATATCGCAATCCAGCATCGCAATGACCCTGAAGCCACCAGAGGTGGCATTGGCATAGGGGTCTACCAAAATATCAAGGCCACCCCAAATGCCGATCAGCATATCTTCCCAGTTGCCCAGGATCATTGCTGAGCAGACTTCGGAGCTGGTGCCCTTGGTCAGGTTGTTTGGGCAGTTGTTGGTCGCTGCTGCTCGATAGCCATTTACCATGCCCCAACCAGGCTCTCCACCGGCAAGCGCTTCCCAGATAAAGCCTGCACCCGCATCTGAGGCCGCTTTGGTGCTCCCCTTGAGCTTGCGGCGAACCTTGGCATTCGTGAGGTAAGCGATGGTAGACGCATCGGCGTTCGATACTGCCAGCGACTCCTCGAGCGCAAGCATCATGTCCCAGGTGGGCACTGCACCATTGGTGCCGGCAGCAATCAAGCCAACACCGGAGGTGCCCAGGATGCCCAACGGCTCAGCACCAACTCCAGAGCCATTGATGGCCACCCGATCAAGCTCAACCGCAATGGTATCGGCCAAATCCACACGAACGATTTGTTCAATCGAGGGAGAGCTCTGCAGCATCATCTTGCGCGAATAGTCAGTAAATCCGGCGACGGTCTTAGGGGCCATTGCCAACTGGCCAAAGACTTGTTGGCTTTCGGACGGTGCGTTGCCTTCCGTTACCCAGTAAGCCGTCGATGTTCCCGCCTTAACAGGAATAGCAAGATTGCCTTGCAGGTCATTCATCTGGGTCGCTCCCAGATTAACGATATGGCAACGATTGCGCAGCACATCAATGAAGCCCTCACCGAGATGCTGAGTTGGGCGCAAATTTCCACCCATAGACGGCGTGCCGACAACCAGATCGCGCTGAGCCATCAAGACTTCATTGGGCACGAAAAACCCTTGCGGATCGCGCCCCAGCTTCTTGGCCATGGCTCGACTGGCTTCCATCTCAAGGCCAGCGTCACGCTGGCGAGTCGGATCGGCCTGAGCCATGATGAGCTTTACAAAGCTGTATTCCTTCAGTTCGCGATTCGAAAGCCCCAGCTCGCTTGATTCACTTGCGCGCATGACGCCAGTGTCTCGAATGCTTGCCAGCACGAATGCGCGAAAGCCTTCGCTATCAGCGCCGTTCTCATCAATGTAGTTGCGCGTTTTTTCGGTGCCCACTTTGAACTGTTGGGCAATGGCATAAATGTCGTTCAGCGCTTCCGTGGTTTCTTGCGCCGTGCGAGATGCAGCCTTACGCTGGGAGCGGCTGAAGCCTGCTTCGTTTTGGGTTTGTGTTTCCATGATTTGATTTCCTTTGTAGCTGCGGCCAATGCCGACGGTCGGGTCGGCTGGCACGCTTACGAGAGAGGCCTCAAAGGGCATCCAGCTCGTGACGACATAATCTTCGCCACGGCTTTCGCCTTCGAGAATTTGGTATCCGATGCTGATCGATCTCAGAACCCCGGCTTTGACATCCGCCCAGGCCTCCAGGGCGCGCTGGCTGTTTCCAAAGCGCAGCGTAGCCCGCAACTTTCCGGAGGAAATTCGGATGTTTTCGATAATTCCAACCGGAGTTTCATCCCGGTTGTGAGACGTCAGCAAAGGGAGCGGAGCTCGTGACAGGTCGACAGCTGCAGACGTATGCACCAAGATTTCCCGCCCAAGTCCAGGTCGGACGACTGGTGTTTCGCTCGATAGACTTGCTTCGACGGTTTTCTTTCCATCGTCACGGGTTTCGAGCTGCAGGCTGATATGACGTTCTTGCATGTCAGATCCTTTGACATGCCGGTCCAAAACAAAAAAAGCGCGGAACCGGCGAGTGATAAACCGCCCCTTACGGAGCAACTTTTCACGCTCTGACCAGTTCCCGCGCTTTGCAGGACTCCCACTTTCCGGATCTTCGACTAGACACCAGGCAAGCGCGGAGCTATTGAACCTATGGCTAAATCGTTCTCGACGGAAGCTCGAACGAGGACTCATTAGGCCAGATTAGATTCGTCGTTGTCAAGCTCGTCTTGGTCGCTATCATTCAGGCTGGATGGTAGCCTGGCCAGCCTACTAAGAAACCCCTCGAAGGACTCATTCAGTAGCTGCTCAAGCTCGCCCACGCCCATGCCTTTTGCCTGCTGTGCAAGACGCATGGGCTGATTGCGAAGGTACTCGCGGGCCGAGATGACAGCGGCCTTGAGCCTTGGCTCGATGGCCGCAACGGGAACAAGCGAACCTCGGGACTCCATATTCTGCATTTCGATCCTCTCCCGCTGCGCCCTCGCCAGCGCGGCACGCTCCGTTGCCAAGCCAAGGTCCCCATTGGCCATCCTGCCAGCCGCAACCTCGCGCAAGTTGCTGCAGTACTCGCGTAACCACTGTCCAACCGTAGCGCCATCAGAAAGGACATGCTTCTTCAGGAGGTCCGAGACTGCCGGCTGACTAATGCCAACCAATCCACCAAATTCTGTCTGCGTTGCATGGCTACTCAGGTCAAGCACATAACCCCCTTATGAGCATCAAATAGCTGGAGATTTCCTGCGGTCGTTTCGCGCCGTGTTCCAAGTGGCTGGGAAGGACCCGTGACAATAGCTCTGTATCAGTGGCGTGCATGTGGTGTGCTCGGGAGGGACAGCTCAAAGCGTAAGCCTTGCGCTCGTGCTAGGCGCAGGTAGTCATGCAATGCATCTGCACTGGTGTTGGCCAGGGCCTGCAGGCTGATCTGCACCCCCGCCAATTGTTCGTTGCTTCCATCCGGGTTCGCCTGGTTGAGCGCTGCCACAGCGCCCCGAAGGTTTTCCGTGTGCAAATGCTGATAGCAGATCAATTCGGCGAACGACTGCCCGTCCACGACAACCATATGCTCCGGGTTAATTACCCGGACTCCAAACCGTTCAATCATGATTGCTCCTTTCCGGTTTATCCGACATAGACAATCGACAATGTCGACAAACTCGACAGACGCTTACTTATTGAGCAGTGTGTCGAGTTTGTCGACTTTGTCGTGTGTCTATGGATAGCGACATGCAATGCACTGAATATAAAGATAAAGATACTTAAAATAGGCTTCATGGCGACAGACTAGCCTTTCTCGACAAACAGCTTGGGGTTCATACGAATCATGGTGGTAGGTGGCGCGCCCCTATTTGGCACCTTGTCTATCCGTGAAACATCGCTCTGTGCCAGGCGCTCAAGGGCTTTCTCCAGGCGCTCGATACTCCTGAATCTTCCCTCCATGGCCTTCTGGCATTGCCGCCTGCTGAATGACAACATGCCGCCATCCCGCGCCCACTTCACAATCGCCGTCGCGTCGGTGTCGGTCGCATCCGCGCCCAGCAGTCCGAATGCAGCGTGAGCATGATCGATCAGCAGCCGGCAGAGTCGCACTGCTTTCTCTGTGGCTTCCAGGCTGACGCTTTCAGCCGTGGGCCCCGAGTCTGCCAGCTCAAGCAGCGCCGCTATCCGCGCTGCCGCGCCCGGCAGCTTGCTTGACCAATCAGCAATGGACTCCATCGCGCCACGCTCGCCCTGCTGAATCTCTATCTCTGCGGCGAAGTCGAGCCACACCTCGCGGGCCGGGTCCGTCATGGCCAACACACGTGGCTTACTGGCCACCAGCTGGCGACCATCGAGTAATCCATGAAGCCGGCGCTCATATTCCTTCTGCACGTAATTGGGGATTGCCCAGCGCCGCCGCACGTCGCGTGTGCCAACGTTGCTATCCGGCATAGCGAACAGAAAGCGGGCCAGCAGTCCGCTATCCCGAAAGCGCCGACTACTGGCCACGTCCGCCAATACCCCAGGCTGCAAGGCCAGGCCAAAGGTCAGGGCTGGCCGATCAACGTGGGCGCAGCGGTCGGCGCGATCCACCCGCATCGGTGTTCCGGCATGCCCTTGCAAGAAGACATCCAGGCTCGCCATACCGCCCGAATACATCCCGGCCATGATGAGGAAAATTCCGGCCTCATCGCTCAGCACAGACATGCGCTCAGCGTGTTCTACCAGGAGTGCCTGCAAGCGTTCTGCCGTCACATCCCCAGTGAATAGGCGAGGTGCCCGGATGTCGGGCGGCATGTTGTTTTCCTCTTCCTCGATCATCTTGCGGATGCGCTCGCGGTCGTTATCGTTCTCGGCATTGACCGCATCCTTGATTAGCTTCTCGATACGCTTCTTGGCCACCAAGCGGGCGGCATGGTTGCGGGCAATCTCTGGCCGCAGGCGATCACGTTCGAGTTTTTCCCAATGGACCAGGGGAGCAGCCAGGGCACCTATCACCGCCGTCTTGCGGCTCCCGCTGGGGAGCGCCGTCAGTGTCCATAGGCTTAAGGGCTCGGTGTAGTCGTCATCCTCCCCCCAGGGCGCAACCTCGAACCGGCGATGCAGGACCGTGGCCAGCACCGACAGCGACACCATGACTGCCAGGGCGGGCGGTGTCTGGGTCGATTCAGCTACGGCACCAGCCATATCCTTAACCCAGGTCGGAAGCACGTCGACCGGAATATCCGGGACCGGCACTTTCCCAGGGAGAATGGGATCAGGCCAGTTGTCGCCAATGTAGCGAACCTCAGAATCGCGCCCTGTGGCGTTTTCTTCGGCGGGCTTGTGTGTTGCGATGGCCGAAGCAATCGTCGCCGCCACAGCACCGCCGCCTGCCACTCTAGCCAGGTCATTGAAGTCCGATAGATCAGACATGAGCCACCCCCGCAAAAGAGGGAACCGCCAATGCCCCGCCCACCGCCCGCGCTGCTGCCTGAGCTGCAGTTACCCCCGGATTTCCCGGCGTCTCGGTGTCGTTGTCGGCTGCAATGACCAGTGGCAAGCGTGGAAACTTCTGCCGCAGCGCCTTGGCCACCGCTTGAAGGTTGCCGGCATCAAAGGCAACCGCCGTTGCGTTGCCAGTAGTCTGATAGATGGTTGCACCCGTGGCGTAGCCCTCGCAGATACAGAGCGCTGCCTCGGGTCTGCCGATAGCGTGATAACAGCCGCGCTTGCGGCCGCCAGTCAGGAAGGTCTTGCGACCATCCACGCCGATGAATTGCAAGCTGTGCAGCGTGCCTTCGACATCGCGTAGCGGAACCACCAGCTGCTGCCGCAATAGCTTCAGACCATAGGCCGGCACCGCCTTTTTAATCAGATAGGCATGCCCACCATCGGCCGGCTTGGCTTTCTCCCATAGCCCTTGAGCGCGTTGTCGAGCAGCCGCATAAACCGCCGCCTGTTCGGTATCCCGTGCCAATTTTGCCGCAGCGATCCGCGCCGCCATCGCCTTGCGCTCGCCCTCGTTCATTGCAGCCGACGAGGCAGGGAACCAGGTTTCAGACTGCCCAGTTTTCCAGGAACCGAATGCCCCGAAGGGCTGGGCATCGGTATGAAGGACGTACCAGCCGTTCTTGCTCCCAGCCTTGTCACCCTCAATCTGGTAGCGATGCAACGCACCATCGGCGATCAGCTCGCCCTTGAGCATTGTCAAACCAGCAACAGCTAAGGCATTGCGGAAACCATCAGGATAAAAGGCGGTCATTGCTTTGCCTCATCCCCTTCGCAATACGCCTGCACCGCAGCCATGACGCCATCTCGTGCAGATCCGCCTTGCTGGTGTAAGGAAAAGCAGCGCCCACAAATGTGGAACGAGAACACTACCGGCACGGCAAGCCACGTTGGAGCCATCCGCACAACCTTGCGCCGCTTGCGGGCTTCATTGAACGGCTTTCGACAGCTGGCACACTCCAAGTTCGGAGTGCCGATGATGATCTCGTGTTTTACACCGGCGAACGCAGGAAGGATGTCCTCAAGCGTTGCACCGGGTGGAACCTCAGTCACGCTGTGGGGCTTGTGGCTAGTCGTCATCGCCCACCTCCACCAGACTGTAACCGGTCAACAGGTAATGAGCATGATTGGCTGCAGCTTCAATCAGAATCAGCCAGTTGCTCATCTTCTGGACATCGCCGCACTCGCTATCAGCAACGTCGGCTGCGCCGGCAATCGCCCCCAGGATCAGGGCTGCCTTGTCTTTGGATGCGTTGAATTCAGCCATGGCGACTACCCCGCAAGTAACGGGACTTGAGGCTGTTGTCCAACCGGTAAAGATTGGCTGTATCGATAAATAGAGTCAGGCAGTTTGACCGCTTTACTTCACCAGTGGAAACGTCACGGGAGCTGAGCAGGCCAGTCAATGACTCGACCTCGGCCCAACCCTGATTCCATGCGTCTGTACCAAACCCGGTCACGATACACACCTTGCCAAGGTTATCTGGTAAGACTTCGCCAACAATCTCAACGAGATCTCGCCAGCAAATCCTGCGGCGTGACTTAAAGCGGACAACCCGGCCGTCAAAGCTTGAATTGGGCTGGGGTTGAGTAGGGCGGAGAACTCGGGAAGTTTGGCGCTTTGCCGCGCCTTGGGTTTTTGCTTCAGCCATGATTGGCCTCCTACATGGTTGGTTGAATTGACCACCCGTTGAGGGGTGGCCGGGTACTTCAACACGGCATGTAGACCGCTCGCAGCTTTTACCCGTAGGCTGTTGCATAACTGCGCACTACCCGGCCATTGAGCACGCCATGACGGCACAAAGCCGACAAGGACGAAACCTATGGACGCAAAAAATCCGCTTGGACTGACGGGAGCGGATACCGCTACATGAGGTGTGTTGAGCACCGTGGGCACAGCTTGCCATTGCCAATTGACCTGGTCAAGCTGATTTTTTGGACTCTTCTGCCAGCCACGCTTTTGCCGGCGATTCTGACGCGATGGTTTGTCGTATTCGCTCACGATCAGCACTCCACCGCATTGCCCAGAGATGCCATGGACTTACGAACGTCACCCACACGCCAGCGGGTTTGTTGAGTGCTGACTTTGATCGGACGGGGAATCACCCCGGCAGCTGCCCGACGCCAAATAGTATTGGTGGAGCACCCCAGCAGCAACGCATAAGCGCTTGCATCAATCAGGGCTGAATCAGGAAGGGAATCAAATGCCGCCAGGGCGGGCGGGATAGTTTTCAGTGCCATGCGCTTTCCTTTGATGGAAGACCAGCACTGGGGTGGTGCTGGATTGAGTGCATTGTTGCGGCATGGCGCACGAAAAAAATAGGCAGAAAATTTCGCCATAAATCTGCACCAAGCCGAACAATTTACGTAACCCAGCGCACTTGGATGGTGCTGGATTAGGCTCAATGCTGCGCGGTGCTACAGGAACAAACTAGGCAAAAAATGTTCGCATTGATTGCGATCCCGATGGGATTTTAGGCGGCTTGATGGATCACTATCACCTCAGCCCCTTGCCGCATCTGCTCGCACTGGCCAGCCCACCAGGCCATCAGCTTGCGCCGCTCCACGAGGAAATCGCCCCTGTCATACGCCAGGCGCACCGCATCGCCGTGCTTGTGGGCGAGCTGCACCTCGACCACCTCCGGCCGGAACAATCCAGAGCCATGCGCTAAGGTCGAGAATGAGCTACGGAACCCATGTGCTGATTGCTCGCTCTGGGTGTCGTAGCCCAGGCGGCGCAGTGCGGCGTTGATGGTGTTCTCGCTCATTGGCCGGTCACGACTTTGCAGCCCAGGAAAACAATACCGCCCCGCCCCGGTCAATGGCTTTAGATCCACCAGGATCTCTTTCGCCTGGTCAGCCAACGGAACAACATGCAGGCGCCGCGCCTTCATCTTGCCCAGGGGAATGCGGATCAACTTGGTATCAAGATCCACTTCGGACCATTCCAGATTCCGGACTTCACCAGGGCGCAGCCCGAACAGCGCGGAGAGCCGAAACGCGGAACAGGTAATCAGGCTTCCCTGGTACGCCCAAATGTCACGCAATAGCTTGCCAAACTCTGCCGGATCGGTAATCGCCGCGTAGTGCTTTTTCCGCTGGGGAGGGATGGCGCCGCGCAGGTCAGCCGATATGTCGCGCTCGCAGCGCCCGGTGCTGATGCCATAGCGGAACACTTGCCCGGCGGTCATGCGCAGGCGGTGTGCCGTATCGAGATAGCCCAGATCCTTGACGCGCCGAATGATCGCCAGCAATTCGGGGGCCGTGACCCCGGCAATTGGTCGACTCCCTATCCAGGGAAAGGCATAGACCACGAAGATGCGCAGGTTCTTTTCCTGCGTGTGCTTGGTCCAGGTCGGTGAAAACTCGGCGTGCCATTCTCGGGCCACGGCCTCAAAGCTATTGGCCGCCCGATGCGCTGCCGTCAGCTTGCTGACCTTGCGCTGCTCACTGGGGTCTATGTCTTGCCTGATATCCTTGCGGGCTTTGTCGCGGGCCTTGCGGGCCTCTTCAAGCGAGACTTCAGGGTAAGCACCCAGGGCCAGGGTCTTGCGCTTTTCAGCAAAGCGGTAATCAAGGCGCCAGTATTTGCCGCCCTTGGCATCGACCAGTAAATACATGCCGCCGCCATCAGCCAATTTATAAGGCTTTTCAGCCGGCTTGGCCTGCTTGATCGATACCGCTGTGAGCTTGTCGGTAGCCATTACGCCTCCTGATACCGTCAGTTTGACGTGTACCGTCACCCCTTTTACGACTACCGTCAAGTGTACCGACAGACTTCCGGTATTGAGATGGGGTTTGATGGTGCCGAATGCTACAAAGCAAAAACCCCAAAAGCCTTGAGCTATCGGGGTCTCTGGTGCCTCATGGTGCTTGGTGAGGCTATGTTCTGGGGCGACTGATGGGGCTCGAACCCACGACAACCGGAATCACAATCCGGGACTCTACCAACTGAGCTACAGCCGCCGCTGAAGAAGGCGCGCATTGTACGAAGTTCCAATCCGTCTGTCTACAGGGAACGAGGTGTATTCTGCGAAGACAGCCACCAGCGGGCAGAAGCATCCGGCATTCGACCTGCCGTGATATTATTGTCCGCTTTATTTTTCGGCTCCGAAGTCACAAGGAACTCTCATGGAAGCAACTACTGCACAAGCTAACGAACTTGAACGCCGCGTCGACCTCTCCATCGCCATTGCCGATGTCGAGAAGGTCATGGAACAGCGCCTGAAGCGCATGGGCAAGAACATGAAGGTACCGGGTTTCCGTCCGGGCAAGGTACCGTTCAATATCGTCAAGCAGCAGTACGGCGACCAGGCGCGCCACGAAGTGCTGTCCGAGGAACTCGACCGCGTTTTCGGCGAAACCGTCACCGAACAGAAGCTGCGCGTAGCCGGTTACCCGCGCATCGAGCCGAAGACGACCGAAAGTACCACGCACATCGAGTTCTCAGCCATTTTCGAGATCTACCCGGAATTCACACCGGGCGACCTGTCGACCGCAGAAGTCGAACGTCCGACCCTCGAAGTCAGCGCCGCCGAAGTCGACAAGACCCTCGACATCCTGCGCAAGCAACGCGTCTCCTATGAAGATGCCGACCGTGCCGCCGCCAAGGAAGACCGCGTCGTCATCGATTTCCTCGGCAAGAAGGATGGCGTGCCTTTCCAGGGCGGAGAAGCCAAGGATTACCCGTTCGTACTCGGCCAGGGCCAGATGTTGCCTGACTTCGAAACCGCCGTTGAAGGCACCAAGACCGGCGAAACCAAGACTTTCGACCTGACCTTCCCGGCCGATTACCACGCCAAGGACCTGGCTGGCCAGACAGTCCAGTTCGACATCACCGTCAAGCAGGTTCAGGCTCCAGTACTGCCCGAACTTAACGCCGAATTCGCCTCCAGCATGGGCATTGCCGACGGTGACGTCGCCAAGATGCGCGCCGAAATCGAAGCCAACCTCAAGCGTGAAGTGAAACGCCGCATCGAAGGCAAACTCAAGGATCAGGTCATGGAAGCCCTGATCAAGGCCAACCCGATCTCCATCCCGACCTCGCTGGTCGACATGGAAATCCAGCGCCTGATGCAGGCAGCCCGCCAGGACATGGAACAGCGCGGCATGAAGATCAAGGACATGCCGATTCAACCGGAGTGGTTTGCCGACCAGGCAAAACGCCGCGTAACACTTGGCCTGATCCTTGCTGAGGTAGTAAAAACGGAGAAGCTTCAAGCAAGCCCGGAACAGGTTCGTGCGATGGTTGAAGAAAACGCCCAGAGCTACGAGCATCCGGAAGAAGTCATCCGCTGGTACTACGCTCAACCGCAGCGCCTGCAGGAAGTTGAAGGCGTCGCCATCGAAAACAACGTGGTTGCGTGGGTCCTGGGTAAAGCCAAGGTCACCGACAAAGCTGCCGTTTTTGACGAACTGATGGGTCAAAAGCAGTAATCCGGACCTTGTTGTAAAAGCAACAATCGTCTTGAATGTAACGAAACGGCAACAGACAAGGGCTGACATGAATATCGACAACGCAAACAATTGGGATCCACAGGCACTCGGCATGGTCCCCATGGTGGTAGAACAGAGTGGACGTGGCGAGCGCGCCTACGACATCTATTCGCGCCTCCTCAAAGAGCGCGTGATTTTTCTTGTCGGCCCGGTCAACGACGTCACCGCCAATCTGGTCGTCGCCCAACTGCTTTTCCTTGAAGCGGAAAATCCGGACAAGGACATCTACTTCTACATCAACTCGCCGGGCGGCTCGGTAACTGCCGGGATGTCGATCTACGACACCATGCAGTTCATCAAGCCCGACGTGTCGACGCTGTGTATTGGCCAGGCCGCCTCGATGGGCGCCTTCCTGCTCAACGCCGGCGCCAAGGGCAAGCGCTTTGCCCTACCCAATTCCCGCGTCATGATTCACCAGCCGCTGGGCGGTTTTCAGGGCCAAGCCTCGGATATTGCCATCCACGCCAAGGAAATCCTGTCGATTCGCGACCGCCTAAACCGGATCATGGCCGAACACAGCGGCCAGCCGCTCGAGCGCATCGAGAAGGATACCGATCGTGACAATTTCCTTTCTGCCGCCGAAGCAGCTGAATACGGTTTGATCGACAAGGTATTGACCCGCCGCGACGCGGCTTGAACGGAGAGCTACAGATGACCAAAGGGACCCCGGAAAAACTGCTCTACTGCTCCTTCTGCGGCAAGAGCCAGCACGAAGTCAAAAAGCTCATCGCCGGCCCGTCGGTGTTCATCTGTGACGAGTGCATTGCGCTCTGCAACGACATCATCCGCGACGAGCTCCCGGAAGAAGCAGCCAAGGCCGGTCGCTCAGACCTGCCAACGCCGCGAGAGATCAGCTCCATCCTTGACCAGTATGTGATCGGCCAGGAAGTCGCCAAGCGCATTCTTGCCGTGGCGGTCTACAACCATTACAAGCGTTTGCGCCATAGCGCCAAGAACACCGGCGAGGTTGAACTCTCGAAGAGCAACATCCTGCTGATCGGCCCGACCGGCTCGGGCAAGACCCTCCTCGCCCAGACCCTGGCCCGTCTGCTCAATGTACCATTCGTCATGGCCGACGCCACCACGCTGACCGAAGCCGGCTACGTCGGCGAGGATGTCGAGAACATCATCCAGAAACTGCTGCAAAAGTGCGACTACGATGTCGAAAAGGCGCAGCAGGGCATCGTCTATATCGACGAAATCGACAAGATTTCCCGCAAGTCGGACAACCCGTCGATCACCCGCGACGTTTCCGGTGAAGGCGTGCAACAGGCCCTGCTTAAGCTGATCGAAGGCACCACCGCCTCGATCCCGCCACAAGGTGGTCGCAAGCACCCGAATCAGGACTTCGTCCAAATCGACACCACCAATATTCTGTTTATCTGCGGCGGCGCCTTCGCTGGCCTGGAAAAAGTCATCCAAAAGCGCTCCGAAAAGGGCGGCATCGGCTTCGGCGCCGAGGTCAAGAGCAAGGACGATGGCAAGGCCGTCGGCAAGATCCTGCTCGAAACCGAACCGGAAGACCTCATCAAGTTCGGCCTCATCCCCGAACTGATTGGCCGCCTGCCAGTGGTCGCCACGCTGCAGGAACTGGAAGAGGAAGCCTTGGTCCAGATCCTGACCGAACCGAAGAATGCGCTGGTCAAGCAGTATCAGAAGCTGTTCGGCATGGAAGATGTCGAACTGGAGATTCGTCCGGGTGCACTTTCCGCCATCGCCAAAAAGGCGCTGGAACGGAAGACAGGGGCGCGCGGCCTGCGTTCGATCATGGAGCACGCTCTCCTAGATACGATGTACGAACTCCCGGGAATGGAAAATGTCGAAAAGGTGGTGATCGATGAAAACATGATCACCGGCGACACTCCACCCCTGCTCATTTACGCCGATCAGCCAAAGGTTTCCGGCTCCAACTGAGCCGGGTCTTGAATTGCGGTTCCCCGCCCCCACGTAGGGGGCACATACCTATTTCAAAGGCATCGTAATGTCGAACCCCAACACGCTCCCGGAAACCGTCGAACTGCCGTTGCTGCCGTTGCGCGACGTCGTCGTCTTTCCCCACATGGTCATCCCGCTCTTCGTCGGCCGCCCCAAATCCATCAAGGCGCTCGAAATGGCCATGGAAGCCGGCAAGAACATCCTGCTGGTCGCCCAGAAATCGGCCGCCAAGGACGAACCGGAACCGGAAGATCTCTATCGCATCGGCTGTATGGCGAACATCCTGCAGATGCTCAAATTGCCCGACGGCACCGTCAAGGTACTGGTCGAAGGCACCCAGCGGGCCCGTGTAGAAGCCATCGAGGTTCAATCCTCCGTCTTCATGGCCACCGCCCTGCCCTTGGCTCAACCCGGCATCGAAGACCACGAAATCGAGGCCATGCGCCGTGCCGTGGTTGCCCAGTTCGACCAGTTCGTCAAGCTGAACAAGAAGATTCCGCCCGAGGTGCTGTCGTCGATCGCCGGCATCGAGGATGCAGGCCGCCTGGCCGACACCATCGCCGCCCACCTGCCGCTCAAGCTTGAGCAAAAGCAGGAAGTACTGGAAATGGAAAGCATCCGCGATCGTATCGACCGTCTGCTTTCCCAACTCGAAGCCGAAATCGACATCCTGCAGGTGGAAAAGCGCATCCGTGGCCGCGTCAAGCGCCAGATGGAGAAGAGTCAGCGCGAGTACTACCTCAACGAACAGGTCAAGGCCATCCAGAAAGAACTCGGTGAAGGTGAAGAAGGTGCCGACCTCGAGGAGCTGGACAAGAAAATCAGCGCCGCCGGCATGAGCAAGGAAGGTTTGGCCAAGGCACAAGGCGAGCTCAAGAAGCTGCGCTTGATGTCGCCGATGTCAGCCGAAGCGACTGTCGTCCGCAACTTCATCGAAACCCTGATCGGCCTGCCGTGGCGCAAGAAAACCCGGATCAGCAAGGATCTGCGCGAAGCCGAAAAAATTCTCGACAGCGACCACTACGGGCTGGAAAAGGTCAAGGAACGTATCGTCGAATATCTCGCCGTGCAGCAGCGCGTCGACAAGGTCAAGGCACCGATCCTGTGCCTGGTTGGCCCCCCGGGGGTCGGCAAGACTTCACTCGGCCAGTCAATCGCCAAGGCGACGAACCGCAAGTTCGTCCGCATGGCACTGGGCGGCGTACGTGACGAAGCCGAAATTCGCGGCCATCGTCGTACCTACATCGGTTCTATGCCGGGCAAGATTCTGAGCAGCCTGACCAAGGTTGGCGTGCGCAATCCGCTGTTCCTGCTCGACGAAGTGGACAAGCTGGGCCAGGACTTCCGTGGCGACCCGTCGTCCGCCCTGCTTGAAGTGCTGGATCCAGAGCAGAATTACACCTTCCAGGACCACTACGTCGAGGTCGACTTCGACCTCTCAGACGTCATGTTCGTGGCGACTGCCAATACGCTGAACATTCCGGCAGCCTTGCTTGACCGGATGGAAGTGATTCGCCTCGCCGGTTACACCGAGGATGAGAAGGTCAACATCGCCATGCGCTATCTGCTCCCCAAGCAGATCAAGAACAACGGCCTCAAGAGAACCGAAATCGCCGTGGCCGACAGCGCCATTCGCGACATCGTCCGCTACTACACCCGCGAAGCTGGCGTTCGTGCTCTTGAGCGCGAAATCTCGAAAATCTGCCGCAAGGTTGTCAAGACGCTGGTTCTCAAGAAGCGCGACACGAAGATTGCGGTCAACGCGCGGAATCTCGACAAATTCCTCGGCGTCCGCCGCTACAGCTTCGGCATGGCCGAAAAGGAAAATCAGGTCGGCCAAGTGACCGGTCTGGCGTGGACGGAAGTCGGCGGTGAATTGCTGACCATCGAGTGTGCAAACATGCCAGGCAAGGGCAACATCCTGCGTACAGGCTCACTCGGCGACGTCATGAAGGAATCGGTCGAAGCCGCCCGCTCAGTCGTTCGTGCCCGTGCGCGTCGCCTGGGGATCAAGGACGAAGCCTTTGAAAAGACCGATATTCACATTCACGTACCCGAAGGCGCCACCCCCAAGGATGGCCCGTCAGCTGGCAGCGCCATGACCACCGCCCTGGTGTCGTCCTACACCGGCATTCCGGTTCGTTGCGATGTCTGCATGACTGGCGAGATCACCCTGCGCGGCGAAGTACTCGCCATCGGCGGCCTCAAGGAGAAGCTGCTTGCTGCCGTGCGTGGCGGGCTGAAAACCGCACTGATCCCCGAAGAGAACGTCAAGGACCTTACCGAAATCCCTGACAACATCAAGAACAAGATCGAAATCGTTCCGGTCAAATGGATTGACCAAGTGCTCGAACGCGCACTCGAACGCATGCCGGAAGCTCTTCCGGAGCCTGCCGTTGCCGACTCCGCCGTTCAGGCATCGGCCGATGCTGCGACTGCAGCCACAGTGCTTACCCATTGATTTGCAAGGAAAGGATGCCGGTGTCTTATCACCCGCATCCTTTCCCTTGTCCCGCGTCCTGAAAATTCTCCGAAAATCCGCTTGACACAAGGATTTCGCCAGATATATAAATCCGTCCTCACAAAGTTTCAACCACTCCAAATCCATCCATTAGGGGACCTAAATGAACAAGACTGATCTGATCGACTCCATCGCCGCTCAAGCTGACATTTCAAAGGCAGCCGCCGGCCGCGCGCTGGATGCTGCTATTGAAACGATCAAGGGCGCACTCAAGGCAGGCGATACCGTCAACCTGATCGGCTTCGGTACTTTTTACGTCGGTGAGCGTGCTGCTCGCACCGGCCGCAATCCGCGCACCGGCAAGACCCTGGAAATCAAGGCCGCAAAGTCTCCCAAATTCCGCGCTGGCAAGGGCCTGAAAGACTCTGTCAACTAATCCCAAGTCCGGCGTGCTTAGCTCTGTTGGCAGAGCATTGCCCTTACCCGGGAATATTGGGGGATCGAGTCCCTTTGTACCGCCAGACGAGCATGTCGAAACCGAAACCCCGCCCTCAAAGCGGGGTTTTTGTTGAATAATACGGTCATGATGATTGCCAGCTCAGAAAACGACCAAGACAAGAAAGGCGAAGCGCTCAAGTCGCAGCGCTTCCAGATGCTGGCTGACATCGCCAAGGAGCTTTCCGGCGAAGTTGTTTTCCCTACCTATTTTGACGCAGTCCTGCGTATACGAAAGGTATTGCACGATCCTGAGCAAAGTATCGCGAATATTGCCCGAGCCGTCGCCGTCGAGCCCCTGATTTCCGCCAAACTTCTCCATTTGGCGAACTCCGTCGCCTTTAACCCAGACGGACGCGTACTCGTTGATCTGAAATCCGCCATCACCCGGCTTGGCCTGAATGCAGTACGAACCGCTGCACTTTCCATCGTGATGACGCAGTTAATGCGCGCCAAGGGCATGGCCGACTTTTCCGAGATCACTCACTCGCTGTGGGATCACTCGATCAATTGCGCTGCCGCAGCCCACATCCTTGCCAGGCAGATGACCCGCCAGAACCCTGACGAGGCCATGCTGGCCGGGCTTATCCACGACCTCGGGGCCTTCTACATGCTGTATCGCGCCACGCAGTATGAAGAGCTTCGCCATCGGCCAGATAGCGTCAAGTATCTGATCATCCAATGGCATGAAAGCATAGGTGTATCCCTTCTCAATGCGCTGGGACTACCAGAGGAAATCGTTGAGGCCACGATTGATCATGATCACATGCGACCGACGCCGACGACCATTCGCAATCTGGGAGACATCATCTACATCGCCAACATGCTCAGTGGCGGGCATTTTGAATGGCTTATGCAGGACAAACCGGAAATACCTGCAGAAATGACTGTTCTGGAAGAAAAATACGGCCACTTGCGGCCGGAAATCGAAGCGCTGGCCGACGAGATGCGCAGCACCTTTGCGTGAGTCCGATCAGCCCTTCCTACCGTACCCGGTCTTAACCTGGGTTGACGCCAGGATGCCGCGCAGGATGTTGACCTCATCCTTCTCAAGGCGAGACCGGCCAAACAGACGGCGCAATTTTGGTAGCAACCTGCCGGGCTGGACGGGATTGAAAAAGCCCGTTTCAGTCATCACCGTTTCCAGATGGGAATACAGCCCCTCCACCTCGTCATGGGTTGCCGCTGGCGAAGTAAACGGAGTGACCCGTGACTCGACCGTTGGTGGCCGCTCGGCAAAAGCGGCCATTCTGCACTCGTAACTGAGCACCTGAACGGCCGAGCCGAGATTCAGCGAGCTGAAATCAGGGTTGGTGGGGATCGTCACTGCCGCATGGCAATGCATGATTTCATCGTTGCTCAGGCCCACCGTTTCGTTACCGAAGACGAGCGCCACCTCGCCGTACCCAGCCTCGGCGATTAGACGCTCCACCGTTTCGCGCGGCGCCCCGATGAGCGGCCCGATATCCCGCTGACGGGCCGACAAGGCGACAACATACGATGTTCCGACTAGCGCTTCATTCAGCGAGGCAGTTATTTTTGCCTTTTGCAGAACGTCGACCGCAGCGGTCGCTCGCGCATCGGCTTCCGGATCCGGAAATTGCTTGGGCTCGACCAGATAGAGGTTCGACAAGCCCATCGTTTTCATTGCGCGCGCCGCCGCACCGATATTGCCAGGATGACTTGTACGGCAAAGTACAACTCGAATACGTGACAGCAGGACTTCAGGGTTCATGGTGTAAAATTCGGTCTTTCAAATATAGATCGGGCAGCCTTGGCTGCCCATCAGCTCTTTAAGCTCATGCATCCAACACTGAATATCGCCATCAAGGCAGCGCGCCGTGCCGGCCAGATCATCAATCGCGCCTCCAACGACCTCGACCTGCTCAAGGTTACAGCCAAGCAGCCCAACGACTTCGTCACCGAAGTCGACAAGGCAGCTGAAGCGGCGATCATCGAAGTCCTTATGGAAGCCTATCCGAGCTACGGCATTCTAGCAGAGGAGTCCGGCGAGACTGCCGGCAAGGGCAGCAACGACGCAGAGTATCAGTGGATCATCGACCCGCTCGACGGCACGACCAACTTCATCCACGGCATGCCGCAGTATGCCGTCTCGATCGCCCTGGCCAAGGGCGGCTTGATTGAGCAGGCCGTGGTTTTCGACCCCAATCGCAACGAACTGTTTACTGCCAGCAAAGGCGCCGGCGCCTTCCTCAACGAGCGGCGCATCCGCGTCTCCAAGCGCACCAAGCTACAGGACTCCCTGATCGGAACAGGCTTCCCCTACCGGATGTTCGACCATATCGACACCTACCTCGCGATTTTCAAGGAACTGGCCCAGAAAACCGCCGGCCAGCGTCGCCCCGGCGCCGCTTCGCTCGATCTCGCCTACGTTGCCTGCGGTCGCTACGACGGCTTCTGGGAATTCGGCCTTTCGCCGTGGGATATGGCAGCCGGTGCTCTGCTCATTTCGGAAGCCGGCGGCCTCGTCAGCGATCTGCGCGGCGACGCCAACTACCTGGAAACCGGCAATCTGATTGCCGGCACGCCCAAGGTCTTCGCTCCGCTACTCAAGCTGGTGCAGGATAAATTACCGGAATCGGTCCGCGGCTGATCATCTCTATGCCAAAGACAAAAAGCGCCCAAGGGCGCTTTTTGTCTTTGGCGGCGCCATTATGTCGCTGGCGCACAAAATGTATTTAATCATATGGTTACATCGCCTATGCCGGAGCCTTATGGCCGCCTTTTGTCGGGGGGGGGGCCGTGAGGCGCTTTTCGTTGGCACGGAACAGCGTAGACCCGGTTCAGGGTCTTGGCCTGCAGATCAGTATTTGTGGCCGCAACCGGATCGCTTTGCAGGAAGGCAGTGAGCAAGGCTTGCGAATGCAAGGCGATACCGCCAACCCCGTCGTGACTATTGACGATGTTGGCTTGCGAACCGATCCGGTTGGAGGTGGGTATGCCAGGCCAACTGGTCAGGAATTCGCCTTCGGTATTGATGTTGGTGACTGCCTGTTGGCGGACTGCCAGCGTATCTGCCACGATGGGGGCCGTATTGGAAGGGTCGGCTGCGGAAATATAGGCGCTGAGCTTGGCGAGTTGCGTGGTGGTGGCGCCTTTGCCAATCAGATAGGTTTTAAGGTCTGCGGCGACGGAACGGGTGACGATGTTGCCGCCGATGTCGGTTGTCGTCGTCAAGGCCGAACGCAGGAAGGGGGCCTGATCGAAGGTATAGCCGCTTTCGCCAAAGAAAACTGCCATCAATGAAGCAAGGCCACCACCGAGCGAGTGGCCGGTGAAGGTGATTTTTGTTCCCTCGGGCACACTGGCTTTAACGGCCAGGTAATAGTCTGCCGCTTGGCGGATTTGGTCCGATATGGCGCCCAGTGCCAGGGCAAGGTCTGCTGCTACGTCACCTCGAATATCGGCAGGATTCGTACCGGCGTAGGAAATGACGACTTCGGTGCCTTTAGTGAAGTAAGTTGCCTCAAAGCCACTGGGTTGTATTTTTCTCTTATCTATTTTTTCTAGCCAGCCGTCTGGCGCTGGGATTTGGTTGATTTCGGCGCGGGTTGAAATGTACGAAGCCCCAGCCATCAATGCGTATTCAGTTACAGTAGCCATTGTTATTCCGCGTCCTTAAATAGGGTTTCGCATGGGCAGTTCTTAGCGCCAACCTTTTCCCTGATGCAATAACTCAAACAAGCTTCGCGTGTCGGCTGATCCCTAAACCAACCTATTCCAATCCAACCTCCTTGCCCGTCGGAGATCATTTCTCCGCATCTGCCAGCGGGATCCTTGATGGCCGTCCTCAGAATGGATTTGTACATAGGTTCCAAGTAGTAATTTCCCACATTCACGCCTTCAACCGGGTAGAAGGGTTTGAGCAGTTTGGGCACCGGCCCGCCAACGATGACATTGGTCTTTGAGAGCTCAACAGGGAATTCCGCCAACGAAATGCGTTTCCACTCCCCTCGTTCATATCTGAACAGAACATAGAAGGGATTCGGTCGCTGCCATTTGTTGTAGGCGATGCAGCCGGCCGGGTAGGTCGCAAGGTAGGGAACACCATTGACCACGCCGAATAGCAGCAGATTCAGGCTGTTCGGTTCGGGAACAGTATCCCGGAAATCGGATTGCCAGGTGATGCGCTGCTCTGTGCCAGGTAGCGTGAAAGTTGTCGTTTCGTTGATGACCGAACGCTCCGTACTGTCCAGAGTCGGATACCCACCCAGGTTGTAATGGCGCTCGGCAATGGCGATCCGCCCATCGTGCAGCAAGACCTCTTCTTTCCAGGTCATGGTATGCCCAACCCCTTCGGATAACCCAGCACAAGCGGAGAGGTTGAATGTGACGACCAAGGCGAAGAAAGTTAGAACTTTCCGGCGGGTAATTAGGGTCATGCGGCGCTCCTTGATTGGTTAAAGTACGGGGCGTTGGCTGCCGTTTTCGTCGGCATCGGCCAAGCCTCAGCTTTTCGTTTTTGGCCGTTTTTTCCGGTTGACCGTAGCAATTCAGATTCCCTGCCCATATTCATATCCTGCCTTCTCATTTTTCCTCCTCCACAACTTCCATCTGCCGGGTCGTATTCGTTCCAAGCTCAATGACTTCATCCACTGCCAGCCCCCGTGGAATCTGGTGCGTAATGAACAGCATCGTCACCTTCCCCTTGAGCTTGTTGATCGTTCTGGCGAAATGTTCCGCCGTTTGGGTAGCCCCTCCAGGATGCCCTGGTTAGGATGACCACGTATTGAGTAGTAAGAGGTAAGGACTCTATGGATCATCTGAAGATGCCCTACAGAGACTCCCACAGGATGCCATGACAATGGTTATCTGTGGTCTGAGCGGTAGAGGTCTTCAGTGGTCTGAAGGAACCCAGGCAACGCCACAACCTACCCAGACATAAATCATAGACCTAGTGCAAGGATGTCTCATTGGAGGCCCCATGACTTGGGTTAGCATTTGGGTTAATACTTGGGTTAAATGCAAAAAGCCCAACTTCGCAACCTATTGATTAGATTAAGAAATTGGGCCTTGCGAAATACTGGCGGAGGAGGCGGGATTCGAACCCGCGGTAGGGGATTACCCTACACACGCTTTCCAGGCGTGCGACTTAAACCACTCATCCACCCCTCCGGAAGCCGCGCATTGTAGCAGAAGAGGCTGTTTGGTCAAACAAACTTTCGGACAAATGCGAGTCCGAGCCAGAGTATCAGCACGATTACGAAGGTAGCTATGCCAATGGCCACGGGGCCTGTGCTGCGCGGCAGGATGGCGGCGACTATCCGGCGCGGCGGCTTGGTGATCAGGGCGAAAAGTTGATAGATACGATTGCCTTCCCTCTGTCGTCCGGCCAGCACATGGAGAATGCCCTGACCAAGCAGACACAGGCCGAGCATTTCGACAATTGCGCGCAACGCGCTGATCAGGAACACAGCTAGTCCTCGTCGACCTCGATACCAAACTCCGCATCGAGTTTTCTCATCTGCCGGTTGTACCACCAGATGATCAACAGATAGAGGACAAGGGCACCCTGCGCCGCCATGTAGAAGCCGAGGGGAAAGCCCAGGATGACGATCTCGTTGATCGAGCGGGCGAACCAGGTCAACCCGAAGGTCACGAGTATCCAGAACATGATGAGAAGGAAGGTCAGGCGCCGTGTTTTGCGCCAGTGGGTAATGGCTGTTGCGACCACTATTCGGCTCCGTTCCGGAAGCGGATGGTAGTCAGGAAGCTTGCCGCCCGGGGGTCTGGCTTGGTCAGCAGGCTGACCACGATGATCGTGGCAAAACCAGCCAGCACGCCAAACAATCCGCTGGAGGTCGACTGAATGTGAAACCACGGTTCCATGGAGATACCGTTGATTCCCAGCAAGGGAATGCTGTCGAATTCGACGCGAATGATGTAGTAGATCGACAGAACGATACCAACGACCATGCCGGCCAGCGCACCGGCTCTGGTCGCCCTTTCCCAAAAAATACCCAGGACCAGTGCCGGAAAGAAGGCGGAGCCTGCGATGGAGAAGGCCCAGGAAACCATGGAGAGGATGGTTCCGGGTTTTTGGGCGGCGACGGTGGCGGCCAGGATGGCGACAACCAGCAGCATGGACTTGGAGATGACGAGCCGAAACTGGGTCGAGGCATCGGGACGGAAGATGCGGTAGTAGACATCGTGCGACAGCGAACTGGTAATGGTCAGCAGCAGGCCGTCGGCCGTGGACAGGGCGGCGGCCAGACCGCCGGCGGCAACCAGGCCGGAGACGACATAGGGCATGCCGGCAATTTCCGGGGTGGCGAGCACGATGACGTCCGGATTCAGCGACAGCTCGGCAAGTTGCAGGATGCCGTCGGCGTTGATGTCTTCGATGCTGACCAGTCCGATCTTGGCCCAGGCGGCTACCCAGCCGGGCAGCTTGGCGATGGGGATTTGCGCGAGATTGGAGAGCACCTCGAATTTGGCGAAGACGGCGTAGGCCGGGGCTGTTATGTAGAGCAGGAGTATGAACAATAGCGACCAGAATACCGATTCACGCGCCTGGCGAACGGTGGGCGTCGTGTAGTAGCGGATCAGCACATGGGGCAAGGCGGCGGTGCCTACGGTCAGGCAGAAGATCAGCGCAAGAAAATTGATGCGCATGATGTTCTGCTCTTCAACCGTATCGCCGGGAAAGGCTTCGCCGTGATGAATGGGCGTTTTGCTACGGTCGACTGCCGAAAACATGGCATTTTCCCAGCGCGCCCTGGCCTGCTCGGGATCGTGGGGCAGATCGCGGTACTGTCTTTCCAGCGCGACGATGTCCCGCATCTGGGTGTCGCTGGCCTTGAGCTGGTTGATCTGCGCCGATAGCTGTTCGCGCTCGAAATTGAGCGATTGCGGCAATTGCATGATCTTCTGGGCATAAAGATCGGCGCGCTCACGATAGAGCTGGCGGACTTCTCGCTCGGTCGGACTGTCAAACAGGCGATCCTCAAGCTTGGTTACCTGCTGCAGGACTTGCCCGTAAACCAGTTGCGGCACCGGGTTGCCGGTCAGGTTGTAGGACAGGATGGCGACCGGCGTGATGTAGGCGACGATGAGGATCAGGTATTGGGCAACCTGTGTCCACGTCACGGCCCGCATGCCACCGAGGAAAGAGCAGACGAGGATGCCGGCGAGGCCGACGAAAACGCCGATCTCGAACTGCAAGCTGACAAAGCGGCTGGTAATGACACCGACGCCATAGATCTGGGCAACGACGTATACGAAGGAAGCGAGGATGGCTGCGGCCACGGCGACGAGCCGAATCGCGTTGCCGCCATAGCGGGCGCCGAGAAAGTCGGGAATGGTGTATTGGCCGAAGCGCCGCAAATACGGGGCGAGCAGCAGCGCAACGAGGACAAAGCCGCCGGTCCAGCCGATGACGTAGGCCAGCCCCTGGAAACCGGACAGGTAAAGGGTGCCGGCCAGGCCGATGAAGGAGGCGGCGCTCATCCAGTCGGCGCCGGTCGCCATGCCGTTGAAGAAGGCGGGGACGCGGCGGCCGGCAACGTAGTACTCCGAGACATCGGAGGTCCGGCAGACGATGCCGATCAGCGCGTACATCGAAATGGTGAAACACAGGAAGGCATAGCCGATCCAGCGCGGCGGCATGCCATGCTGTTCGAGATAAGCCAGGGCGACGATGAACATCAAGAAACTACCGGTGTAATAAAGGTAGTAGCGCTGCAGCCGGGTCATTGAGGCAAACATCCGGGGCTTCTAATGGGTGCGCCGCAGGAAGCTGCTGGCCCGCGACTCGGCGACCAGATGGGCAGCGGTGTCGATCTGCTTGCTGACTGCGCGCACCGTCATCATCTGGAAAATGCGGGCCAGCAACAGGGTATTGGCCATGGCATCGCGCCGTCCGCTGCCGGCATCGAGACCGAAAAGGTCGATCCAGTGATCCATCGGCATGACGGAATCACCCTTGTCGTCGAACACCGAAGGCAGCAGCCAGGCGAGATCGATCCACTGCGGCTGGAAATCGACGCCCAGACGCTCCTTGAAGGCGCGTTGCAGAAAGCCGCCGACATAGGGGATGTGGTAGGTGACCAGCGGCGCCTTGGCGGCAAACAGCAAAAATGCCGTTAATTCCCGGTCGACCGTGGAACCCTCGCCATCCAGCGTCGAGAAATCGACGTAGAAGGTGTCGTCGGGCTGAATTGCGCCTTTCCACACCGCGCAGGCCGCAATGCCGAGCAAGCGGTCGCTTTCCGGATTGGTGCCGCTGCTGACGACGTCGACGATGACATAACGGGTGTAAAAATGGACATCGTCCAGCGGTGGTGCCTTGCTGGCCCGCCAGAGATCAAGCGAAGCCCGCACGTCATCGGGCAGATTGGCCTGCGCACTGCTCCGGAACAGGAATTTCTTGAGGCCGAGCATGGTCATTGCACCTGGTAGTCGAGCTTGAGGCGCGTCTGGATCTTGCGGGCCTGGCGGAAGGACTCCTTGAGAATGCGACGGTCCAGTTCATTGAGCGTATCCGGATCGATCAGGTTGTCGCCCTGGGTGCCCGGCTCGCCTTCGAGATACTGGTGTTGCAGACGCAGCAGCTGGATGAAATTCAACCCTTCGAGCACGGCATCGATCTCGTCGCTGCGGATCGACAGGCGTTGTGCCGCCAGCCGCAGGCGCTGGATCGAGTTGGTGTTGTGCACGCCGCTGGCCATGGCGTAGATGCGGGCGACGTCCACAAAAATGCGCGAACCGTATTTCTTGAGGTCGATCTTGCCCGGCTGACCGGGTTCGAGGTCGGTCAGGAAATCGCGGATCTTGCCAAGCGGCGGCTCGACATCGAGCGCGTTCTTGGCCATGGCGCGCAGGAACATCGGGCTCGAGGCGGTCAGCGACAGCAGGTGACGGCGCATCGCATCGGCCAGTTCGGCATTGCCGTAGAGCGCCCGGAAATCGAAGAAGATGGTGGCATTGAGCAGGGCATCGGGCTGAGGCGTCCGAATCCACGTCGCAAACTGCTCTTTCCATTCATCGAGCGTCAGACACCACTGCGGGTTGCTGGCCATGATATTGCCCTTGCACAGCGGGAAACCGCAGCGGTCGAGGTCATTGTTGACGGCCAGCGCGTAGGCCAGAAAACGTTGTTTCAGCGCGTCGACCGTAGCATCTTCCGGCGGCACGAAAACGATGCCGTTATCCTGGTCGGTACTGAAAGTCTGCTCGTCGCGGCCTTCCGAGCCGAAGGCCAGCCAGGCCCATTCGATGCCGTCGAAATGGTGTTTTTCGAGATTGAGCTGGATGACGCGGCGGGTCAGCGCGTCGTTGAGCGCCGAGATGAACTGGGTCAACTGCTCGGCCCCGACCCCCTGAGCCAGCATGTTGAACGACAACTGGCGAACGTCGGCCGCCGCCTGCTGCAGCGCCTCGACGTTGTGTGCGCCGTCGATGGCCTGTCGAATCTGGCGCAGGCCGACGCGCTGCAACGAGAACAGGTCGCGCTCGGAAACGACACCGGTCAGCCGGCCCTCGGCATCGGTGACCAGCACGTGGCGGATGCCATGCGTCGCCATGGCATACATCGCGTCGTAAGCCGTCGCGTGCTCCGCAAGCATCAACGGACTGGGCGACATGGCCTGACCAACGGGTGTCGTCAGCGGCAATTCGGCGAGAACCACGCGGTCGAGCAGGTCGCTTCGCGTAAAGACGCCGACCGCCCGGCGATCTTCGCCGGCAATGACGAGCGAGCCGACACCGGCCTGCGACATCGTTTCGAGCGCCGCGCGCAGCGGCGTTTCCGGGGACACGGCAATCGGCGAACGCGAACCGATGCCGACCAGCGGCGAATTGAGTGTCTGCTGCTCGCTGGCGCGCTGGGCAAACTGCAGTTGCAACTGGCAACGCGACTGGTCGAGCAGGCTGGCGATGTAGCGCGTGCAGAACAGGTTGAATTCCGGGCTGGAGGTCAGCAAGGCCAGGAAATCCTCGGCTGGCAACTGGTAGCAGAAGGTGTCTTCGACGGCGGTGTACAGATTGGTCGACGGCCGGCCGGCGGTCACGGCGCCGATCGGGAAGCTCTCCCCGGCCCCGAGGCTGAGGATGGAATATTCGGTAACGGTCACTTCGCCGGCCTGGCGGGCCTGCACCTTGCCCGATTCGATGAGGTAGAAATAGCGGACCTGGCCGGAATCCGGCCCGACGATTTCGCTGCCGGCGGCGTAGAAAACGATTTTCGCCTTGTCGGCGAAGTGTTGCAGGGCATCCGCCTGCATCTTGTTGAAGGGCGCATGGTTGCGCAGGAAAGCCTGGGTGTTGCCGGCCATTCGAGCACGGCCATCCTGACGTAGCGACATTTCAACCTGGCCGACGGCCTGTTCTTTTTCTTGCCCTGTTTGTTGTTGCGTAGTCACGACAACCTCATGCTTTCTTCAAAGTGCGTAGTTTAACTTGAGACGTTGTTGCAGGCGTCTCGCCTGCTTGAGCGCCTCGCGCAGGATCGCCCGGTCGACTTCATGCAATGCGGCGGGTTTCACACCGTAGCCGCCCGCCTCGCCCCGGCCCGCCGCGTCGATCTGCTGCCCCAGGCGCAAACGCAGAATTTGCGAAAAAGCAGCCTCGGCGGCAGCAATCTCAGGCGCCGGCAAGCCGATGGCCGCGCCGGCCTGACGCAGGCGCTCGGCCGTGCTCACTGCCCGTGTTCCCGACGACAGGGCAAAAATGCGCGCGGCGTCGACAAAGATCCGGCTGCCGTATTTCTTGAGATCGACCGACTCGTTGTCGTCCACCGCGACCTCGCCGCGAAAGTTGAGCGGAACATCGACCTGCAGGGCATTGGCCGCCATGAGGTGCTCGAACGATGGCGTCGCCTCGGTCATCGCCAGCAATACCGTGCGCAGCTCCTCGCCAAGCGCCAGTTCGCCGTACAGGGGACGCAGGTCGAAAAAAATGCTGGCATTGAGCAGCGCCTCCGGCTCGGGACGACGCACCCAGTCGATGAACCTTTCGCGCCACTCATCGAGCGACAGGCACCAAGCCGGGTTGCCGGCCATGATCTGGCCGGTGCACAAGGCAAAACCGCAATCGGCGAGATGCTGATTGACCTCCTGGGCGAAGGGCAGGTAAATCCGGCGCAGGGCGCCCGCCTCCTGCTCACTCGTCGCGTTGAAGATGAGGCCGTTGTCCTGGTCGGTGACGAAAGTCTGCTCGTGGCGCCCCTCGGAACCCAGCGCCAGCCAGCACCAGGCGACCGGCGGCAGGCGGTGGCGCTGCGAGGTCAGCGCGATGATCCTGGCGGTCAGGTGATCGTTGAATGCCGAAACGAGGCGCGTCGCGACAAGGCCGTCAAGACCATTGCCGACTGCGGCCAGCAGGTGCTCACGCAGGCGCCCGGCGAGTGCCGGGGCAGCCCTTAGATCGGCCAGCGATTGGAGGTCGGCGGCAAGATCGAGTTGTTGCCGGCAGGGCAGCGTAAAGTCGGGATTCACGCCGGCCTCAATACTTGACCCGGGCGAAATAGGTTTTCTCGGCGGCTTCGAGGGCTTGGCGGACGGTCAGGATCCCCATGTCTTCGAGCAGCTTGACGAGCTTGAGGAACACTTCACCCGTCGCCACGGCGTCTTCGAGCGCATTGTGCCGCGCCCCGATGCTGACGCCGAGGCGATCGAGAATCACGTCGAGTTTGTGCGATTCCTGGTTGGGATGGACGACAGCCGATAGCAGCAGCGTGTCGAGCACCGGCTGGGTGAACCGGATGCCGGTGCGCTCTTCCTTGAGTTGCAGGAAACGCATGTCGAAGGCGGCGTTGTGGGCGATCAGCACGGTGTCTTCGCAGAACTCGTGGAAGGCGGGCAGGACGACGTCGATGTTCGGCTTGCCGCGCACCATGTCCTCGGTGATGCCGTGGATGGGGATGGATTCGGGCTTGAGCGGGATTTCGGGATCGACGATCTGGTTGAAGGTTTCCTGACGCAACAGGCGGTTGTTGACGATGCGCGCGGCGCCGATCTGGATGATTTCGTCACCCTTGGACGGCTCCAGCCCGGTCGTTTCGGTATCGAATACGGTGTAGGTCAGCTCGGACAGCTTGCGGTCGAGGTCGATGCTCTGGTCCTCGAACTTGAAGAGGTCGAAATCGTAGTATTCCGGCCGACCGCTGCCGCGCAGGCGCTCTTCCTGTTCGTTCTCGACTTCGGGCACGGCGACCGGCAGCACGAAGCGGAAGAAGGCGCGGTGCGCGGCCTTTTCGCGTTCGTACCAGATTTCGCCGCCATGCCGGTCGATGACCTCACGCAGGCTGAGCGGCGAGCTTTCGCCGCCAATCTGCATCGCTTCCATTTCCCAGGTGTAGAAGGTTTCCGACGACATCGCCGGACCGGCCCAGATCAGGTCGAGATAGGCCAGCCGGCCGGCCGAACTCAGGCGGAAGCGCAGTTCGCGCGGTTCGTAATGATCCTGCAGCTTGGAGGCAAGGCTGACCAGGGCGAAGACCAGCGAGAAGCTGTCGGCCTTGATCCACAACGCATCGTCAATTTCTTCGGTTTTGGTCGGCAGCTTGAGCTTGTCGTCGATGCGGCGCTGGGCAGCCGCGATGATGTCGATGCCGAGCACGTCTTCGAGCGGCCAGCGGGTCTTGATGGCATCGGAAAACTGGTTCATGGTCTGATCGATGACCTGGCTGCGCTTGGCCACTTCGTCATCGATGACGCGCAGGAACTGCTGGCGCAATTCCGCTTCCATGTCCGGATAATCGAGCAGGTTGGCAACGGCGGCCCGGATGTTGGCAATGGAAGCCCGGCTGCCCTGGGTCAGCGAATGCAGCGCCTGATCGCGGCGCTCCTCTTCCTCGATGCTGCGCGTGATGTTCTCGACGGTGAGCACGTAGCCCGACATTGCTGCATCGCCCTCCTCGCCCGAGGCGGCAAGCACCGGCACCATCTGTGCACGCAGCAACTGGCCGCCGCGCGTCGTCGTGATGAAATTCGAAATGGCCGTCTTGCCGGCCCACAGACGCTGACGAATGACCTCCTCGGCATGGTCGACCTGGCTCTTTTCGAGAATGGAAAAGATCGACCGGCCGAGACCGATCAGCGCCCCACCAGCGACCGATGTCGGCCCCTGCGACAGGGCCTTGAATTGCAGCCGGGCGCGGTTGTTGTAGAGCAGGATGCGACCGTCGAGGTTGCACACGACGACGGCCTGGGCCAGTTCGGACATGAGCGCGGCAAGACGGTTCTTTTCTTCCTCGACCGAGGCCTTGGCCGTGGCGATCTGGGCATCCACGTCGTCCATCAGGGCGTCGCGCTGCTGCGCCAGGTCGTTGGCGGCCTGGGCCAGTTGCTGGACTTCCGGCGGACCTTCGATGGTCACCCGGAAGTTGCGGTTGGCGCCGAGCATGAGGCGCAGCGTTTCGGCCATCCGCAACAGCCCCTCGACATATTGCTTGAACAGTTTGTGTAGGACGCCAACGCCCAGCGCAAAGCCGACCATGGTCATCATCGTGCCGACCGGCAAGCGGGAAACCAGCAACTCGGTCAGCATGAGGCGCTCGGCCTCCTTCATGTCGAGCCAGACGAGCAGCGAGGTGACAACGAAGGGCCCGGTCATGAGCAGACCGAGGACGATGACGGCGACGATTAAACGTTGTTTGGCCTTCATGGCGTGCATTCCGACAAATTGTGATTTCGATTTTGGCCGCTTTTTGCGGTTGACCGTAGGAATCCCGTTCAGACAGTGCCGAGCATGGTTTTTACCCTGGCCGCCAGATCCTTGGTCGAAAACGGCTTGGTAATGTAGGCATCGGCCCCGATGGCGAGCCCCTTGGCGACTTCGGTATCGCGCCCCTTGGCGGTCAGCATGACGATGAGCAGGCCGGCCTTGGACGGATCGGCGCGCAGGATTTCGCAGACTTCGAACCCGGACTTCTTGGGCATCATGACATCGAGCAGGATGAGATCCGGCTCGAAGCTCGCCACCTTGGCCAGCGCTTCCTCGCCATCGTTGGCAACGGCGACGGCAAAGCCTTCTTTCTTCATCAGGAACTCGAGGGAGATGACGATGTTGGGTTCGTCATCAACGATCAGGATTTTCTTGCTCATTTGGTTTGTCTCCCATTGTTATCTTCCGGTACCGGCAAGGGCACCGTGAAAATGAAATTTGCACCGGCTCCGGGCGCGCTTTCCACCCACAGATTACCACCAAAGTATTCCACTATCTGGCGGCTGATTGGCAGGCCCAGACCGGTTCCCTGCGGTTTGTCCGTCATCGTGTTGCCACCCTGGCGGAACTTTTCAAAAATGACGCCGCACTCCTCCGGCGTCAGCCCCGGCCCGTTGTCGCGGACCTCGACACGAATCAGCCCGGCCGCCACGCCCAGCTTGACGTGAACCTGCCCGGTGCCGCCCGCCACGAACTTCACGGCATTCGACAACAGGTTGATCATGACCTGCATCAGGCGGTCGCGATCGGCCAGCACGACGAGGCCGGAGGCCGGAATATCGCTGTCGAGCGCCACCCCCTTGTCGCGGAACAACTGCTCGACCGAGGCCATCGACTCGCGCGCCACCTCGCCGAGATCGACCTCGCCGGTCGTCCATTCGGCGCGCCCGGACTCCATCCGGGCCAGGTCCAGGATCTGGTTGATGAGCCGGGTCAGCCGCTCGGCTTCATTGACGATGATGCCGAGGAAACGCTTGCGGTCGGCCAGCTCGATACGCGGATCTTCGTGCAGCATTTCCGACAGCGCGCGAATCGAGGTCAGCGGCGTGCGCAACTCGTGCGTCACGGTCGAAATGAAATCGTCCTTCATGCGGTCCAGTTCGCGCAGGCGCTCGTTGGCTTCGCGCAGTTCGGCGGTGGCCGCTTCGAGTTCGCGCTGCTTGGCTTCCAGCTCGCGGCTGTGGGCGCGGACTTGCGTCGCCTCGTCGAGAATGTCGAGCACTTCTTCGAGGCCGAGGTCTTCTTCCTGGGCGACCGAGGCGACCATGACGCGGGCGCTGGCCGAGCCGATCGCGCCGGCCAGTTCGGCTTCGGCAAATTGCACGAACTCGGCGTCGGCCGGCAGATTGCGCCAGTTGCCCGCCTTGCGCGCCGCGGCGTAGGCGGCCAGTTGCTGCCCGGCCCGAGCCGCACCGAGAAAGCGCTCGAGCAGCCCGACCAGCGCATCGGGCGACGCCTTGCCGCGCCACAGGCGGGCCTCGGTGTTGCGCGAATCGAAGCGGAAGACATCGACGAAACGCTCGGCCTGGCTGGCCTCGACGGCATCGGGCCGGGAATTGAGGGAAACGGCGACATAAGCGCCGATATTGGCCAGCATGCTCCACCACAGGCTGTGCGAAATCTCGTCCAGGCCGGCCAGACCGAACAGCGCCTGGGCCTTGAGCCAGCCGATGCCGAACAGGCCCTGCTCGACAAACCCGCTCGAGATCCAGCCCGACTTGGCAAAGGACGGCAGCAGGAGGGTGTACAGCCAGACGACGAAACCAGCCAGCAAGCCGGCCACCGCCCCGGCCCGCGTCCCCTGCTTCCAGTACATGCCGCCGAACATGGCCGGCGCAAACTGGGCCACGGCAGCAAAGGAAATCAGGCCGATGGCGACCAGCGCATAAGCCTCGCCGGCCGCCCGGAAATAGACGTAGCCAAGGAGCAGGATGAGGGCGATGGCGGCACGCCGGATGCCGAGCAGCAAGCCGGAAAGATCACTTCGTTTTTCGATGAAATTGCCGGTTGACCGTAGCAATATGGGCATGACGAGGTCGTTGCAGACCATGGTGGACAGTGCGATGGTTTCGACGATGACCATGCCGGTCGCCGCCGACAGGCCGCCGATGAAGGCCAGCAAGGCCAGCGCCTCGGCCCCGTGAACGAGCGGCAGGGTCAGCACGAAGGTGTCGGGATTGACGCTCTGCCCGTCGAAATGCAACAACCCGCCGAGCGCCAGCGGCAGAACAAAAATATTGATCAGCAGCAGGTAGAGCGGAAAGAGCCAGACGGCCCGCTTGAGGTGGGATTCATCGACGTTCTCGACGACGATGATCTGGAACTGGCGGGGCAGGAAAATGATCGCCAGGCCGGAAAGAATGATCAGTGCGCTCCACGTTCCCGCCCGCCCGGAATCAAGCTCGAGCAAGCGACCGAGATCGGCGCTGGCGGAAGCCCGTTGGAACAGATCGCCAAGCCCGCCGAACATGCCGTAGGTGACGAACAGACCGACCGCCATGAAGGCGACGAGCTTGACCACCGACTCGAAAGCCACGGCGGCGACCATGCCCTCGTGGCGTTCGGTCGCATCGAGATGGCGCGTCCCGAAGAGAATCGAGAAGAAGGCGAGCACGACGGCCATGAGAAAAGTCGAATCGAGTCCCCAGACCTCGACACCGTTGCCGGCATGTTCGAGCAGGACATCGACGCTGGCGGCCATCGCCTTCAACTGCAGCGCGATGTACGGTACGACGCCGATCACTGCGATCACCGTCACCATGCCAGCCAGCAACTGGCTCTTGCCGTAGCGCGAGGCGATGAAGTCGGCAATCGAGGTGATGCGCTGTGCCTTGCTGATGCGGATCATCTTGATGATGACGCCGACGCAGAGCAGCATCAGGGTCGGCCCGAGATAAATGGTCAGAAACGACAGCCCGCCAGAGGTCGCCCGCCCGACGCTGCCGTAGAAAGTCCACGAGGTGCAATAAACGGCCAGCGACAGCGCGTAGACGTTGGCCGAGATGATCGATTTGCCGGCGTCGGCCCGCGCATCGCCAAAACGCGCAACGGCAAACAACAGCCCGAGATAACCCGTGGCCAGAAGCGCGACAAACCAGCCGGAAAGCATCTACGGCCCCCGCCGCTCGGCCACCCAAGCGGCCAGCGCAATCAATCCGGCCCAGACACCGAAGAGATACAGATAGGTCGCCGGAATACCCGCCCACTCGCCGCCGGGCAGGCTGAGCAGAGGATAAGTCAGCAGCGGTACGCCAAGCAGGCCGAGGGCAGCCAGTCGCTGGCGGGTTGGATTGGCTCTTTTCACGACCCCATCCCAGAAAAGGGAACGGCTGGCACGCCAAGCGCGCCAGCCGTTGTTGGCATATAGTCTGATGCGACTACACGGGAGGCCACCTTATGGGCGACCATTGTCTCCTCCTTGCCTTTTAGTCTTTGGAGGCAGCGTGGCAAGTTCGCCGCCTCCTGGCTCATGCTGGAACGCGGCTTTTTTAGCCCTTGAGCTGTTCCAGGATAGCCGGGTTCTCCAGCGTCGAGGTGTCTTGCGTCAGTTCCTCGCCCTTGGCCAGACCGCGCAACAGACGACGCATGATCTTGCCCGAACGGGTCTTCGGCAGGTTGTCACCGAAACGGATGTCCTTCGGCTTGGCGATCGGTCCGATCTCCTTGCCGACCCAGTCGGACAGTTCCTTGATGATGCGCTTGGCGTCGTCACCGGTCGGGCGCTGACCCTTGAGCACGACGAAGGCCACGATGGCTTCACCGGTCAGGTCGTCCGGACGGCCAACAACAGCAGCCTCGGCAACCAGCGGATTGGCAACCAGTGCCGATTCGATTTCCATCGTGCCCATGCGGTGACCGGAAACGTTCAGCACGTCGTCGATACGGCCGGTGATGGTGAAGTAGCCGGTGTCCTTGTCGCGGATCGCGCCGTCGCCAGCCAGGTAGTACTTGCCCTGGAAGTCGGCCGGGTAGTAGGACTTGACGTAGCGATCGTCGTCGTTCCAGATCGTGCGGATCATCGACGGCCAAGGCTTCTTGCAGACCAGGATACCGCCCTGGCCCCACGGCAGATCGGCGCCGGTCTCATCGACCACGGCGAACTGGATGCCCGGGAACGGCAGGGTGCAGGAACCCGGAACCAGCGGCGTGGCGCCCGGCAACGGGGTGATCATGTGACCACCGGTTTCGGTTTGCCAGAAGGTATCGACGATCGGGCAACGGCCGCCGCCAACGTTCTCGTAGTACCACGTCCAGGCTGCCGGATTGATCGGCTCGCCGACCGAACCGAGGATGCGCAGCGAAGACAGGTCGTAGCTCTTCGGATGGACAGCCGGGTTGGTGTCGGAGGACTTGATCAGCGAACGAATCGCGGTCGGTGCAGTGTAGAAAATTGAGACCTTGTGATCCTGGATCATCTTCCAGAAACGGCCGGCATCCGGGTAGGTCGGGACGCCTTCGAAGACCACTTCGGTGGCGCCGCAGGCCAGCGGGCCGTAGGTGATGTAGGTGTGACCGGTGACCCAGCCGATGTCGGCCGTGCACCAGAAGACATCGTTCGGCTTGATGTCGAAGGTCCACTTCATGGTCATGATGGCGTGCAGCAGGTAGCCGCCGGTGGAGTGCTGGACGCCCTTCGGCTTGCCGGTGGAACCCGAGGTGTAGAGCAGGAACAGCGGGTGTTCGGCTTCGACCCATTCCGGTTCGCAAACGTCGGACTGGTTGGCAACGGCATCGTGCAGCCAGGTGTCGCGGCCGGCAACCATGTTGACGTCGCCGCCGGTGCGCTTGAAGACGATGACGTTCTTGACGGATTCGCAACCACCCATGGCGAAGGCTTCGTCAGCGATCGGCTTGAGCGGGATGGCCTTGCCACCGCGGAACTGGCCGTCGGAGGTGATCAGTGCAACAGCGCCGGCATCATGGATACGATCGCGCAGGGACTGGGCCGAGAAGCCGCCGAAAACGATGGAATGGATGGCACCGAGGCGGGCACAGGCCTGCATGGCGCAGATGCCTTCGATGGTCATCGGCATGTAGATGACGACGCGATCGCCCTTCTTGACGCCCATGCCGCGCAGGGCATTGGCGAACTTGGCGACCTTGGAGAGCATTTCCTTGTAAGTAACCTTGGTTACTTCGCCGTTATCGGCTTCAAAGATGATGGCGACTTTTTCGCCCAGACCGGCTTCAACCTGACGATCGAGACAGTTGTAAGAAACATTGAGCTTGCCGTCGGCAAACCATTTGAAAAACGGCGCGTTGGATTCATCAAGCGACTGGGTAAAGGGCTGCTTCCACGTGATCATTTCACGGGCGCGCTTGGCCCAGAATTCCGGGTAGTCGGCATCCGCTTCCGCGCACAGCGCCCGATAGGCGTCCATCCCCGAAACCGCCGCGTTCTTGACCATTTCGTCAGACGGATAAATTAGCTGCACGGACTCATTCGACATATTCTTCTCCTCTGCGGTACTTCGCGATTTATGTTGAAACAACCGATTGGACCTCGGGTATGACCCGGGGCTTATTAAAGCCGTCCACGCTGGAAAATCCGCTTTCCCCATCACCAGCGTTGATGCGGCATTAGACGTCGATATTCTTACAAAGGCCTTACGAAATCACGCTGCGCCGCAGCATTTGAGGTGATTCCGGTAGCTGGCGGGTCGCGTGATAAAATCCGCCTCCCCAATTTACGATTCCCAAAATGAGTTCGCCCATCAAATCCCTTGAGACCTTCATCTTCGCCAGTCGCTGGATTCAGGCACCGCTCTATCTCGGCCTGATCGTTGCCCAGGTGGTCTATTGCTGGCTGTTCATGGTCGAGTTGAGTCACCTGGTGAGCAGCGTCTTCGACGCCGCCCATTTCAGCGAAGCCGACGTCATGCTCGTCGTCCTCGGCCTGATCGATGTCGTGATGATTGCCAATCTGCTGGTCATGGTCATCATCGGCGGCTACGAAACTTTCGTCTCCCGCCTTGACCTCGATGAGCATCCGGATCAGCCGGAATGGCTTTCCCACGTCAATGCCGGCGTTCTCAAGATCAAGCTTTCGACAGCGATCATCGGCATCTCGTCGATACACCTGCTGAAGAGCTTCATCAATGCCAACAACCTGTCCGAGCACACGCTGATGTGGCAGGTAATCATTCACGTCGTATTCCTGTTCTCCGCCCTGGCCATGGCGATGGTAGACAAGACCATGACCCAGACCCTCGCTCTTCAACACCAGAAAAACCACTGACCCGGAGTTGCGCATGACCGCCATCAAACAAGAAGACCTGATCCAGTCCGTCGCCGATGCCTTCCAGTACATCAGCTACTACCATCCGCTCGATTACATCAAAGCCCTCGGTGAAGCCTACGAGCGCGAGGAATCCCCCGCCGCCAAGGACGCCATCGCCCAGATCCTGACCAATTCCCGCATGTCGGCCGAAGGTCACCGTCCGATCTGCCAGGACACCGGTATCGGCATGGTTTTCATCAAGGTCGGCATGCAGGTCACCTGGCCGGACGCCACCATGAGCATCCAGCAGATGATCGACGAAGGCGTCCGTCGCGCCTACGGCAACCCGGACAATCCGCTGCGCGCCTCGGTGCTGGCCGACCCGGCCGGCGCCCGCAAGAACACCAAGGACAACACCCCGGCTGTCGTCCATTTCGAACTGGTTCCCGGCCACCACGTTGAAGTGATCTGCGCCGCCAAGGGCGGCGGCTCGGAAGCCAAGTCCAAGTTCGCCATGCTCAATCCGTCCGACGACCTCGTCGACTGGGTGCTCAAGAAGATTCCGGAAATGGGCGCCGGCTGGTGTCCGCCCGGCATCATCGGCATTGGCATCGGCGGCACGCCGGAAAAGGCCATGCTGCTGGCCAAGGAATCGATCATGGCGCCGGTCGACATCCATGAGCTGAAGGCCAAGGCCGCCACCGGCGCCAAGCTGACCCGTCCGGAAGAACTTCGCCTTGAACTGATGGAAAAGATCAACGCCCTCGGTGTCGGCGCCCAGGGCCTCGGCGGCCTGACCACCGTGCTCGACGTCAAGGTGCTCGACTACCCGTGCCACGCCGCCAACCTGCCGGTCGCCCTGGTGCCGAACTGCGCGGCGACCCGTCACTGCCACTTCCACCTCGACGGTTCCGGCCCGGCCAAGCTTGAGCCGCCGAAACTCGAAGACTGGCCAGCCGTGACCTGGACGCCCGACCTCAAGGCAGCCACCCAGGTCGACCTGAACACGCTGACCAAGGAGCAGGTCGCCGCCTGGAAACCGGGCCAGAAGCTGCTCCTCAACGGCAAGATGCTGACCGGCCGCGACGCCGCCCACAAGCGCATCGCCGACATGCTGGCCAAGGGCGAGAAGCTGCCGGTCGACTTCACCAACCGCGTGATTTATTACGTCGGCCCGGTCGATCCGGTGCGTGACGAAGTCGTCGGCCCGGCAGGCCCGACCACCGGCACCCGGATGGACAAGTTCACCCGGATGATGCTCGAGCAGACCGGCCTGATCTCGATGATCGGCAAGTCCGAGCGCGGCCCGGTCGCCATCGCGGCGATCAAGGACAACAAGTCGGCTTACCTGATGGCTGTCGGCGGCGCCGCCTACCTGGTCGCCAAAGCGATCAAGTCGGCCAAGGTCGTCGGCTTCGCCGATCTGGGCATGGAAGCGATCTACGAGTTCGAGGTCGAGAACATGCCGGTAACGGTGGCCGTCGATTCGTCCGGGGTCAGCGTCCATGAAACCGGGCCGAAGGAATGGCAGGTCAAGATCGGCAAGATTCCGCTCAAAGACTGATCAGCACCAGCCAATAAAAAACCGGCCGCGGCCGGTTTTTTTACGTCTGAAAAACGCAGGCTCAGCAGTGTTCTTCGAGATCTCCGATGGCGCACAGCGGCGCCTTGCCGGCGGCGCGCAAGGTGCGGCATTTCTTGCACACGGCGGTTAGCCAGCCCTTGCACGACATCAGGGTGGTTGGCGATTCGTCGGCCAGCATTTCCTTGAGGCGTTCGAAGAATACTTCCTGATTGATGCTCGTCCCGCCGCAACCGGTCATGCTGATGACCCGATTGCCACCGGCCTGATGGGCGGCATCGTGGCGGCTGATCGCCAGATGCAGCAGCTCGTCGGTCGTCGTTGCCGCCTTGTCGTCCGGCAAGGCGGCGATGCCGACGCTGACAGTCACCGGCACGCGGGTGCCACAGATTGAAATATTGGCAGCCGACAAGGTCCGGCAAACGCCGCGGGCAAATTTTTCGCACTGCTCGCGCCCGGCCAGAGCCGAAATGATCGCGATGCGACCGCCAACCAGCGGCAACATGGTTTCGTCCGAATGAATCTTGCTTGCCAGCAGGCCAAGTATTTTCTGGACGATCTTGTCAGCCAGGTCCCAGCCGTAGTTGAGCCGGAAGCCTTCGTAGCCATCCAGCCCGAAAACCAATACCCCGTGTTGCCGGGCAAGGCTGACCGAGGAGAGCGAATCGGCCAGGCACAGGTCGTCGCCTTCAGCCACCGGACGGGTCGTTTCGCCCAAGCTTGCGTTGCCGCTCAAGTCGGGAAGGCTATCGACACGCACCTTTAAATCGTTGATGCCCACTTCGCTCTGCTCGCCAAAATCCGTCGCGGCGCCGGGCGAAGCCAGTTCCGGCCTGATCAGGCGCAGCAGCAGTCTCTGGAATTCCGGGCCGGCAGTCTTTTTCGGGATGAACTCCGAGACGCCGAGTTGCAAGGCTGGCTGTCGCCCGCTTTCGGCAAAGCTGTCGGAAATCAGCAGAAAAAACGGGAGTTGGTTGAGGCGGGCCAGTTTGCTCGCCCTGAGCCGCTCAACCAGACCGGCGCCTTCGAGCGTAAAAATATCCAGCCCCGAAAAGACGGCGATGATGGACGAATCAAGGACCAGGGTTTGCCAGGCCGACTCGCCGTCGCGCTCCTCGCAAACGTCAAAATGACCGCGCAAAAGCTTGCTCAGTGATGCCCGAACCAGCCGCGAAGCGTCCACAACCAGGACTTTTTGCAACGTCGTCATATCTCTTCCGTGTAATGTCGCTTTGATAGCGCAATTATCAAAATGCCATGACCAACGGCATAGTCTAATTCATTCGATGAGACGGTGCTCGCTTTACCGATCGCATGTTCATTTACCATGCCGGCAACATTGCTATATTTCCGGCCTGTCGATTCCCTTGGTGCTGCCTCATGTTCCGCAAATTCCGCATCCTGATCCAGCTCCTCGTTCTCGCCACCGTCGGCCTCGGCGCCTGGCGCGCCAATTCCCGGCTGACGGCTTGGGAGCACACCATCCATGTCGCGATTTATCCGATTGCCGGCGACCGTTCACCGGCCACGGCCAGCTTCATTAGCGGCCTGAACAACGAAAGCTTTATCGACATCGCCGAATGGATGCAGCAGCAGACGGAAAAACAGGGCCTGTCCATCCTGCAACCGGTGGCGCTGCGGGTGGCGGCGCCGCTGGCCGAAACGCCGCCAGCGCGGCCGAACCAGCCGAGCCTGGTGGATGCCATGCTGTGGAGTTTGCAACTGCGTTGGTGGGCGGCGCAGCATGACAAGATTGACGGGCCGAAGCCGCATATCCGGCTTTTCGTGCTCTTTCACGACCCCGCGCTGAGCGCCTCGGTGCCGCATTCGACCGGTTTGAGCAAGGGGCAGATCGGAGTCATCCACGCCTACGCGTCGCGCCGGCAGCGGCGGCAGAACGCCGTGGTCATCGCCCATGAAATGCTGCACACCTTCGGCGCCAGCGACAAATACGACCTGCCGACGCAGCAGCCGATCTACCCGCAGGGCTATGCCGAGCCGGGGCGTGAGCCGCGCCTGCCGCAGGAAATGGCGGAAATCATGGGCGGGCGGATCCCGATTAACGAGCAGACCGCCGAAATCCCGACCAGCCTTGCCGATACGCTGATCGGACCTGAAACCGCCCAGGAAATCGGATTCCTACGGTCAACCGGAAAAAACGGCCAAAAATGAAATCGCTACCGGGGCGCTGAATCAACGCTCGGTCTTGCCGACGACGCCCCACAGCGCGCGGAACTTGCCGGCCAGGGTCAGTCTTTCATCCGACAGGGCCTCGAGGAAATCGGACAGCCGCTTCGACTTGGCCACGGCAAACAGCACGAGGGCGATGAACACCGCCGTGGCGATCAGCCCGTGCAGGCCGCGTTCGAGCATCGAACCTTCGCCAAAGGCAATGATGTTCATGCCGAAATAGCCGGTCGTCACGGTCGCGATCAGACCGAGAATGGTGATCACGGTCAGCCGGACGACAGTGTTCGACTGCCGGCGCTGCGAGTCGCTGTCGAGGTAGTGGCTCATCTCGCGGATTTCGTCGCGAACGTCGTCGTACAGCGCGTCGTTGTGCAGATGGTTGGAACACAGCCGGTACATGGCCTGGACGTGCGGCCGTTCGGACAGTTCGTGGAACCAGTAGCGGTGAGTGAAGCGCAGGAAAGTCTCGAAATTGGCCCGGATCCGCCGCTTGAAACGACGCACCGAATTGTCGTTGCGAATATCGAGATCATTGACCGCATCGACCAGCACCTCGGAAAACGCCAGCAGCGAGGCGCGGTGCAAATGGGCGATTAGGAAGACGAGAAAATACTGGTGACGGAACTGGGCCAGAACGCCGCGTTCGCCATCGACAAAGAACGGAAAGGCCGTATCGCCGACCACCGTGAAAGCGTTGCCGGTACACATGAAGCGCGTATTCGGCCCGGCCTCGCTGTCCGTCCAGAAACGGTCGTGACAGAAGCGACTCTCGAACTCGATGACGCCCGGTTCGTTGATCGGCAACGTTTCGTTCGGGTGCAGCATGGTCGCCAGACCGATACGCACCCACTCCTCGCGACTGAGGGTGCGCGGCTGGTCGATGGCGAGAAAGGCCATGACCGGCATGCGCTGGTATTCGATCAGGCGATAACGCAAATCGCCCGCTTCGTCCGAATGCGCCAGCACCATCGGCCGCAGCAGGCTGGCCCAATGCTCGGAGATGCAGGGGCTGCGATGCTGGCAGACGTAACTCAGGTATTTCTCGCGCTTTTCGGCATCGGAGCGGGCGATGACCTGGCCATCGAGACCGATCCATTCGGCGAGATAAACATTGTGCAAACCCTCGCCACCCTCTTCCCAGCCCGATGGATAGGCTCGCCCAAAGCGGAACAGGATGTCGCGGACAGTATCCAGCGACAGATCGTTGCCACGTACCTCGAGATTGAGCTGCACGATATCGAGATCGTGGAAAAAATAGAGGTCGAGGTGAACGATGTTCAGTTCGATCGGCGCCTGCCCCTTGCGCAGGGTCAGCCGCAAGCGGTCGATGTCCTTGCGCCGGAAAACGTGCATGGGCGAATTGCCCGGCGGGTCATCCCGCGACGAACTGGGCGAGCGCCCTTCGCCATACAGAAAACGCTGCACGTAGGGCAAGAACGACACGAATTCGCGGTAGTGACGCTCCTTGAACTGGCCGGCATCTTCCATGAATTCGTCGTCGATCCGGCGCCACGGATGCGTCTCGGTGCGCGACTCGAAGACTTCCCAGTGTCGCCCCTCGCTACCGGAAATCGCCATCGGTTCCAGTTGCAGCGGCCAGACCAGGCTGGCATGAAAGAGCCGAACGCGACCATTCTGCGGATCGCCAAGTGTGTCGGTCATACGATTTTCCCCGTGTGAAAGCTATCGACCCCGCCAATAGCCTCGAAGTATGCAGTAACTTCGCCGGCTTGCAGCAACCGGGACCCAGCCTCAAACGAGCCAGACTGCATCCGTCTCGCAGCTTAAGGCATCATTCGCTCGGCCCGGGCGCGATCCCACAGACGCCTGTTGATGTCGTCGATCGGCAGCCCGAAATCGAAGTTTCTGTCGAGTTCCCTGAGGATGGGCATCAGTTGCGTTCCGACAGTGCCCAGACAGGGCCTCAAGGCGGAGGGATCGATTGTCGCCAACAGCGCCTTGAGTTGCAGTACGAAGGATTCACAGTCGGCAAGTCCGCTATCCGGACGGACGGATGTCACCACCACCCGGTTGCCCCCGGCATTGCCGGCCGCCTCCAGGCGCTCGTAGGCCATGTCCAGCAAGGCCAGCTCCGACAAGTCGATGCCATCGTCGGGGGCAACGGCAACCCCGACACTCACTGTCAGATGGATGCGATGCCCTTCCACCGAGATGTTCGCACCGGCCATTGCCTTGCAGATCCGCTGGGCAAAACCGGCACAAAGCAAGGCGGAGGAAGATCGCGTCACAATGACCACCCGGCCATCGGCCAGTTGCCCGATAAAGTCATCCGGGCGAATTTTCCTCGACAACAGGAAACAGAATCGCTGGGCCGAGCTGAAGGCCAGTTCCGGCCCGTAGCGAACAAGCAGCTCGCCGTAGCCATCGAGACCGAAAGCCAGAACGCCGACGTTACGCCCCTCCCGTGCCTCGGGCAGACTTTTCGCCAGGTACTCTTCGAGCATCTCTTGGGCGAGTACGGTGTCGCCGCCGCGGTAGTCATCCTCGCCCGACGCCTCGCCCTCGGACGATTCCAGCCCGGCGACCTGCCCCATGATATTGCTGATGCCGATATCGGATTCGCCGCCGAACTCCCCGAAAACCTCGTCAGGCTGCGGCGTGTGCGCCGGCTCCCGGCCCTCCGCGGCATCCTCGCGCCATGCCATCTGATCAGCCACGATGCCGGCAATCGACGGACTGCTCGAACCTTTGACAATAAACTCGGTAACGCCGAGCTTTCTGGCCTCCTGTCGCTCGGCATCGGAAAAGCTGCTCGACACCATCAGCAAAAAAGGTACCTCTTTCAAACGCGGCAACTTGCTGTCACGCAGGCGCTCGAGCAGGCCACGGCCATCGTCCCTGGCTACCGTCAGTCCGGATACGACAGCAGCAATGGCACTGTCGAGGACCATGGTTTGCCAGGCAGACTCGTCGTTGTCCTCGTCGCGCACCTCGAAGCGCTCGGCCAGTTGCTTGGCGAGTGATGCCCTGACGACCCTGGATGCATCGACAATCAGAATCTTCCGCTTATTTGTCATTTATATTCCAAATATTCCAACTATTTCAAATAGTTGTATGTCTTATCCACTGGCTATCGAGTGTAAGCGACGACCTACCACTCGCGTCAAGAATTGCCAGGCAGCCCGGCCAGTCGAATAAGCGCGCCGATAGCGAAAGGCTTGATTTTGTCGGGCCGCTAATTCATAGTTCGCCAACTGTTTAACTCATCAGCCCGATAACCCGCATGAACGCACTCCGCCTCCTCCGCTCTGCCGCTGCCTTTGCAGTGGAACCGGTCGTCGTGCGCGTAGTCGTAGTAGGCGTCGTTACGCACGCGCCGTCGCGGACCGGGTAAGCAGAAACAGCACAGAACCCCAAACCCCGCCGGCGCAAACCGGCGGGGTTTTGTTTTTGGAACCCGCCGGTTGCGCCACCAACCGAAAGGAACCTCCATGACAGAAACGCTTACCGGCGCCCAAATCACCGTGCGCCTGCTCGAACGCCAGGGCATCCGTACCGTCGCCGGCATCCCCGGCGGCGCCATCCTGCCGATCTACGACGCACTCGGCCAGTCGACCGCCATCCACCACGTCCTCGCCCGCCACGAGCAGGGCGCCGGCTTCATGGCCCAGGGCATGGCCCGCGCCACCGGCCAGCCGGCCGTCTGCCTGGCCTCCTCCGGCCCCGGGGCGACCAACCTGCTGACCGCCATCGCCGACGCCAAACTCGACTCCATCCCGCTCGTCGCCATCACCGGCCAGGTGCCCAAGGCGATGATCGGCACCGACGCCTTCCAGGAGGTCGACACCTACGGCCTGAGCATTCCGATCACCAAGCACAACTTCCTCGTCTCGTCGGCCGAGGAGTTGCTCGAAGTGATCCCGCGCGCCTTCCGGATCGCCGCCTCGGGTCGGCCCGGGCCGGTGCTCGTCGATATTCCCAAGGATGTGCAGACGCAGGCCATCGAGATCAGCGAATGGCCGCAACCCGGTCGCGCCGAGCCAGCGCCGGCCGCCGATTCGGCGCTCATCGAACAGGCCGCGGCGATGATCAATGCGGCCGAACGACCGATTCTTTACCTCGGCGGCGGCGTCATTCATTCCGGCGCCTCAGCGGCCGCCATCGAACTGGCCGAAAAAGCCAGCCTGCCGACGGTCATGACGCTCATGGCACTGGGCGCCATGCCGGTCGATCACCCGCTGGCCATGGGCATGCTCGGCATGCACGCGGCCCGCTACACCAATCTGGCGCTCGACGAATGCGACCTGCTGATCGCCGTCGGCGCCCGCTTCGACGACCGGGCGACCGGCAAGGTGGCGGCCTTCTGCCCGCAGGCGAAGATCATCCACATCGACATCGACCCGGCCGAACTCGACAAGATCAAGACGGCGCACATCGGCATCACGGCCGACATCGGCGAGGCGCTTGGCCAGCTCCTGCCGGCGGTGTTTGAAAATTCGCGAAAAAACTGGGTTGACCGTAGCAATGCCCTGAAAACCGAGTTTCCTTTCGATCTGCACAGCACCGACAATCCCCGTTCGCATTTCGGCCTGATCCAGAGCGTTGCCGCCTGCCTCGACGACGACGCGATCATCGCCACCGACGTCGGCCAGCACCAGATGTGGGTTGCCCAGGCCTACCCGCTGCGCCGGCCGCGCCAATGGCTGACTTCCGGCGGACTGGGCACCATGGGCTTCGGCGTGCCGGCCGCCATCGGCGCGGCGCTGGCCGAACGTGAGCGCACCGTGGTCTGTTTCACGGGCGACGGCTCGATCATGATGAACATCCAGGAACTGGTCACCGCCGCCGAGGAAAACGTGAACCTCAAGATCGTGCTCATGGACAACGCCACGCTCGGTCTCGTGCATCAGCAGCAGACGCTGTTCTACGGCGAGCGGCTGTTCGCCTCGCAGTTCCGCTCGTCGCCGGATTTCATCAAGATCGCCCAGGGTTTCGGCATCGCCGCCGTCGATCTCGACGCCTCGGCCAACCCCTGCGCGACGCTCATGGAGGCCATTTCCCGCCCCGGCCCCTGCCTCATCCACGCCAGCATTGATGCCGAGCAGAAGGTCTATCCCATGGTGCCGCCGGGCGCCGCCAACCGCGACATGATTGGAGCCTGAGATGAACGCCATCAACCGTAACGAACAAAACGCCCTGGCCCGCGCCGTGCTGGAAATCGACGTCAACAACCACGCCGGCGTCATGTCGCACGTCGTCGGCCTGTTTTCGCGGCGCTCCTACAACGTCGAAGGCATCCTCTGCCTGCCGGTCGGCGACAGCCGGCAGAGCCGCATCTGGCTGCTGGTCAACGAAGACCTGCGGCTGGCGCAGATGATGAAGCAGGTGGAAAAACTCGAGGACGTCATCGCGATCCGCCGGCACAACGCCGACCACGCGGTTTTTCAGGATCTGGAAACCTTCTTCCGGCCCTGAGCAAAAACAATCAGGAAGCGGCCGGGGTTTCCCGGCACTTCCGTTTGTATTCGCGGATCAGTTCGAGTTCGTCGTCGCTGATCGACTCGAAGCGCAGGCCGACCAGCCGGCGTTCACCAAGCCTTCGGATGCGCATGATGCTGACGTAGGCTTCGACCCGCCCGCCGAGATCGGGCGAGTCGATCCGGCAGACGCCAACCTCACCGCTCGGCTTGGCGCCGAGCGCGGCCGCGTCGATGAGCACGCCGATACCGGAAACCGAAATATCAGCCGCCGGCAACTCAAGGTGCATGCCCCCCAGACTCAGGGAGACGTGGCCTTGGAGGAATACGCGAGGGGAGCGGCGACGTTCTTTCACGATGGATTTCCAGCACAACACTAGACAGACATTTTTGCACGGGCGGGGTTCAAACGCACGACAATTACATGGATTTACCATAGCCACTCGGCGCGGCGAAATCCAGAGCCACCGTGCCGATGCCGCCCGGACAAGGCCCGGCTATACTCTGCCCTCCTGCCCAACCATTCGCGAACCATGACCCACAGCATCAACTGGCAAAGCGCCCACGCCTACACCGACATCCTCTACGAAACGGCCGAAGGCATCGCCAAGATCACCATCAACCGCCCGGAACGGCGCAACGCCTTCCGCCCGGAAACGGTCAATGAACTGATCGACGCCTTCCACCGTGCCCACCGCGACAACGCCATCGGCGCCATCATCCTGACCGGCGCCGGCCACGAGGCTTTCTGTTCCGGCGGCGACCAGAAAGTGCGCGGTGCCGAGGGCTACATCGACGAAGGCGGCACGCCGCATCTCAATGTGCTCGACCTGCAGATGCAGATCCGCCGCCTGCCCAAGCCGGTCGTCGCCATGGTTGCCGGCTTTGCCATCGGCGGCGGCCATGTGCTGCACCTCGTCTGCGACCTGTCGATTGCCGCCGACAACGCCCGCTTCGGCCAGACCGGGCCGCGCGTCGGCAGCTTCGACGCCGGCCTCGGCGCCGGGCTGATGGCGCGCACCATCGGCCTCAAGCGCGCCAAGGAAATCTGGCTGCTCTGCCGCCAGTACGACGCCGCCACGGCGCTGGACTGGGGCCTGGTCAACGCCGTTGTGCCGGTCGACAAACTCGAGGAAGAAACCGTGAACTGGTGCCGCGACATGCTCAAGCTGTCGCCGATGGCGCTGCGCATGATCAAGGCCGGCTTCAACGCCGACACCGACGGCCTGGCCGGCATCCAGGAACTGGCCGGCAACGCCACCGGCCTGTTCTACATGAGCGAGGAAGGCCAGGAAGGCCGCAACGCCTGGCTCGAACGCCGCCCGCCCAATTTCGGCAAGTACCGCAAACGGCCGTGAAGATTGTTGCGGCCGACTGGCTGCCCTACGCCCTGCCGCTCATGCGCCCGTGGCAAACCAGCCAGGGCGAGTTCAATGAGCGCCAGGGCCGTCTGCTCCGCCTGCAATCGGCCGACGGCCTGACCGGCTGGGGCGACTGCGCGCCGCTGCCCGAATTCGGCATCAGCGAAGATGCCGCAACGGCTTTTGCCGAAGAATGTGCCCACCTCGACCTGATCGCCCAACAAGCCGGCCTGCCGCTCAACGCCTGGCTCAGCGGCGAGCCGCCAGTGGGCAATCTCACGGTCAACCGGAATTTTGGGCCAATTTTGAAATGTTCCGTAGAAGCGCTGGCCGACGCTGCTGAAGCCGGCTTCAGCGTTCTCAAGTTCAAAGTCGGTGTCGCTTCGATCGACGACGAAATCGCCGCCCTGCACCAACTCGGCAAGTCGCTACCAATAGGACTGCAGCTGCGCCTCGATGCCAACCGCGCCTGGAACTTCGCCGATGCGCAACACTTCATCGCCGCCTGTGCCAGCCTGCCCGTCGAAGGTCTCGAAGAACCGCTGGCCGAACCGACGCCGGATTTGCTGCAAAAACTGCAGTCGACCGCAGCCTTTCCGCTGGCCATCGACGAGTCAGTCCACCTGATCGACGCCGACTTTTTCCGCCATCCGCCGGTCCGCCGCATCGTCATCAAGCCGGCCCGCCACGGCGGCCTGCTGGCCAGCGTCGAACTCGCCCTGCGCGCCCGCGCTGCGGGGATCGAGGTGGTCGTCACCTCCAGCCTGGAAAGCGCCTGCGGCCTGCTCGCCTGCGCCCATCTCGCCGCAGCAGCGGCGCCGGATGCCGTGCACGGACTGGCCACGGCTGACTGGTTTGCCGACGATACGGGCAGCACGCCGACCATCGTCGGCGGTCGGTTGCAACTACCGACCAGCCTCGGGCTCGGCTTTCAGACCTTCAAGCCTTAAGCCCCTCGGGCAGACATCGCCAGGCTCAAATCCCTGCGACGTTTTTACGCCGGGAATGGGGGATTATTCAGTGCTACGGTCAACCGGAAAAAACGGCCAAAATCGAAATCCGCGGTGGCGAGCTGATCCCCCGCCCGCAAAGCCCTTTATTCGGGCTTCTCACCCGGGTTGTACTGGAATCCCGTGAACATCGTCCGCGTCTGGTTCTGCATCTGGTCCTGCATCGACTGGAACATTTTCTTCGACTGATCCATATAGGCGGTCATCATGTTCTGCATGGCCGGCTGCTGGAAATTCAGGAACTGGTTCCAGAAATCCGTCTGCATGTGGGTGTTGTCGCCGCCATTCGGGCCGTACATGGTCTTCGACTGTTCCTGCAACTTGCCCTGGAAGTCCACGAAGGTCTTCATGTTGTTTTCCAGGTACTTGCCGAGCATGCCCTGCATCGTGCTGCCGTAGAAGCGGATGAAGCCGGAAAGCAATTCACTCGAAAACAGGGGCATGCCGCCCGACTCTTCTTCAAGGATGATCTGGAGCAGGATGCTGCGCGTCAGGTCTTCATCGGTCTTGGCATCAAGCACCTTGAAAACCTCGAACTTGAGGACCAGTTCCTTCACGTCACCCAACGTGATGTACGCGCTCGTCTTGGTATCGTAAAGACGACGATTGGGGTATTTCTTGATCAGGCGTACCGGTTCCGTCATGCTTTGATCCTTCAGGACAGGTTTGTGTGCAGCGCAACATTATAGCAAAAAAAACGGGCGCTTTTGGGCGCCCGTTCGTGTTGCATTGCGGAAATTCAGCAATATTTAGTGCCGAATCCCACAACACTGCTCGGCAGGTTACTGGTAGTACAGACCGCCGTTGATGTTCATCGTGGCGCCGGTCATGAAGGCAGCCAGATCGGAAGCCAGGTAGGCGCAGGCGCCACCGATTTCTTCCGGCTTGGCCAGACGCTTCATCGGCACGGTGTCGATGATCGACTGCAGCACTTCCGGCTTGATCGCCATGACCATCTTGGTGGCGACGTAGCCCGGGCAGATGGCGTTAACGGTGACGCCCTTGGCGGCCAGTTCGGCGGCCAGAGCCTTGGAGAAGCCGATCACGCCAGCCTTGGCAGCGGAGTAGTTGGTCTGGCCAGCCTGACCCTTGACGCCGTTGACGGAGGAGATGTTGATGATGCGGCCCCAGCCGCGCTCGGCCATCTTGGCGGAGACTTGCTTAGTCATGTTGAACAGGGAGGTCAGGTTGGTAGCGATCACGGCATCCCAGCCGTCCTTTTCCATCTTGGCAAACATGCGGTCACGGGTGATGCCGGCATTGTTCACCAGGATATCGACCTGGCCGCAAGCGGCTTCGGCATCGGCAACCATCTTCTGGCAATCTTCCAGCGAAGACACGTCACCAGCGACACAGACGAAATCCTTGAAGCCGGCTTCAGCCATTTCGGCCAGCCAGGCATCCTTGTTGTCGAATTGCGGGTGGTAAGAAGCGACCACCTTGTGGCCAGCCTTGGCCAGTTCCTGACAGATTGCGGTTCCAAGACCACCCATAGCGCCGGTAACGAGAGCAACACGTTGAGTCATAGTTATTCCTTCCTGTTGTTAATTTAGAGCGGGGTAAAAAATTACGCCGGTCAGTACATGTGCTGACCGCCGTTGATGGAAATATTGGCTCCAGTCACAAATGCCGCTTCGTCGGAAGCGAGGTAAGCAACGAGGCCGGCGATTTCTTCCGGTTTGCCCAGGCGATTGACCGGGATCTGCGGCAGAATTTTGGAATCGAGAATTTCCTGAGGGATGGCGGTCACCATCTTGGTGCCGATATAACCCGGCGAAATCGTGTTGACCGTGACCCCCTGCTTGGCTACTTCCAGGGCCAGCGCCTTGGTAAAGCCATGCATGCCGGCCTTGGCCGCCGAATAATTGGTCTGGCCGAAGGCGCCCTTCTGGCCATTGACCGAACCGACGTTGATGATACGCCCCCATTTGCGCTCGACCATGCCGTCCATGACCTGTTTGGTCATGTTGAACACAGAGTCGAGATTGGTATGGATGACGGCATCCCAATCAGCCTTGGTCATTTTCTTGAAGGTCATGTCACGGGTGATGCCGGCATTGTTGACCAGCACATCGACCGGCCCGACTTCATTGGTAACCGTTTCGACACACGCACGAGCCGATTCGAAATCAGTCACATCGCACGGGTAGGCCTTGAAGCCGTACCCCATGTTGTTCATACCCTTGAGCCAATCCTGAACCTTGGCATTACCTGGTGAATAGGTCGTGACGACCTTGAAACCCAGGGCGGCCAGCTTGATGCAAACGGCTTCGCCAAGACCGCCCATTCCTCCGGTAACCAGTGCAACTCGCGACATTGTTATACCCTCTCGAGAAATTTTTATACCGCGCGTTCCTTGACGTATCTGCCCGGCGCCGGTTCGATCGGCTTGTATTTGGCATTCCCCGGTTTACGCGGCGCCCGCTGTTCTCCAGACAACGGTTTGAGCCAGTCAGCCCAGTCGGCCCACCAGCTCCCCTTCCTCTCTTCGGCCGCGGCCAACCATCCCTCGGCGTCGTTTTTCACATCGTCATTGACCCAGTAGCTGCGCTTGTTCTTGCTGACCGGATTGATCACGCCAGCAATGTGTCCCGAAGCGCCCAAGACGAAACGGACCTTCCCGCCGAGAAGGCGCGTGCTTTGATAGGCCGAATGCCAGGGCACGATATGGTCTTCACGCGTTGCCAGCAGATAGACCGGCATGTCGAGCTGGCCGAGGTCGACCTTGGTCCCGCACATATCGAGCTTGCCCGGCACGCGCAGATTATTTTCGAGATACATGTTGCGCATGTACCAGCAGGCGAACGGACCCGGCAGGTTGGTCGAATCGGAATTCCAGTACAACAGGTCGAAAGCCTGCGGTTTCTGGCCTTTCAGGTAATTGCCGGTAACGTAGTTCCAGACCAGATCGTTGGCGCGCAAAAAGGAGAAGGTGTTGGCCAGGTCACGGGCGGGCAGCAGCCCCTCCTTGCCGATTGTGCCTTCACGTGCGGCAACACCTTTCTCGTCGATGAACAGGCCAATTTCACCGGTATCGGAGAAGTCGAGCAGCGTGGTCAGCAAGGTCAGCGAAGCAACCGGATCTTCTCCGCGCGCCTTGAGAACGGCCAAGGCCGACGTCAAAATCGTCCCGCCAACACAGAAGCCGAGGGCATTGACCTGTTTGACCTTGGTGATTTCGCGGGCAACGCGCAGTGCGGTGATCGGGCCGTTTTCGAGATAATCGTCCCAGCTGGCATGACCAAGATCTTCCTTCGGATTGCGCCAGGAAACGAGAAATACCGTATTGCCCTGCTCGACCATGAAACGGATCAGCGAATTGTCCGGTTGCAGGTCCATGATGTAGAACTTGTTGATGCAGGGTGGCACGACGACCAGCGGCCGCGTACCGACCTTGGGCGTGAGCGGCGCGTACTGGATGAGCTGCATCAACTCGTTTTCGTAGACGACGGCGCCTTCGGTCGTCGCGATATTCTTGCCGACCTCGAACACCGATTCGTCGGTCATCGAGATTCGACCCTTCTCGAAATCCTTGATCAGGTTGTTGATGCCGTCGGTGATGCTCTGGCCTTTGGTTTCCAGCGCCAGCTTGATGAATTCGGGATTGGTCGCAGCAAAATTGGACGGCGCCATGGCGTCGGCCATCTGGCGCGCCAGGAAGCGCATGCGTTCCTTGGATTTTGCATCTTCGGCCGGAATCACTTCGACAACCTGCTTGAGATACTGGGTATTGAGCAAATAGGCCTGATGCAGGTAATCGTAGATCGGGCTTTCTTTCCACTCGGGCGCCGAGAAACGACGGTCGCCCGGTTCAGGTGCCACCTTGAAGGCAGGGTCCTGCCCCGGCTTCTTGTTCAGCACGGCTTGCCAAAGCGACATTTGCTGATCCATGAATTGCTTCTGCAGTGCCGTCACAGCCTGCGGATCGACCGGCGGAACCGGCGTTGCGCCGGCCTGGGCACCGGCCTGGGCACCGGCCTTGCCGAGATAATCCATGAACTGCTGCATCATATTCTGCCCGGCCTGCACGAACTGAGCGGCAGACCCCGCGAATGCGTCGTTATTGTTCGATCCCTGCGCCATGGGAAGACTCGTCTCTAGTGTTGTCGGGGTTTGAGCCTTTGGATTCTCCATACCCGATTCGGCGCTGTCAATGAATTTGCATGCATAATCAGGCTCACTCCAAGGCACCCATTATGTACATTGTTGCAATCGGCTGGCTCTACGTAACATTGTTGATTGCCGCCAACGAACCCAGCATCGTTGCCGGCATCGTTTCGTTCCTGTTTTACGGGCTTATGCCCTGTTCGTTGTTGCTCTGGCTGGGCGGCAGCAAGGCCCGGCGACAGCGCCGGGCGCATCGGGAATCACTCACCGACCAACGTCTGAACGATGGCGATCGAGGCGATCCCCGACCCGATCAATAGCACCTGAAGGATCGACTCCTTGAGCTCCGAACGCTTGTGCAGACCGGGAATCAGGTCGGCCACCGCGACGTAGATCATGCTTGCCGCGCCAAGGGCGAGCAGCGAAGGAATCCACTCGGTCAATTCGGCCAGGGCAAAATAGGCCAGCATGGCGCCGACCATCGTTGCCAGGCTGGACAGCAGGTTGAAAGCCAGCGCCCTGACCTTGCTGTAGCCGGAATGCAGCAGGATCAGGTAATCGCCGACTTCCTGCGGAATTTCATGGGCGATGATGGCCATCGCTGTAACAATGCCAAGTTCGGTACTTTGCAAAAAAGCGGCGGCAATCAGGATGCCGTCGACAAAATTATGGAAAGTATCGCCAACCAGGATGAGCAGCCCGGAACGCCCGTGATCATGGGCCGGCGCGTGAGCATCGTGCGCCTCACAGTGATCGTGGTGACAGTGGCGCCAGAGGACCAGTTTTTCGAGCACGAAAAAGGCCATGATGCCGAACAGCACGGTGCCCGTTGTCCGATGCACATCGCCATGCTCCAGCGCATGCGGCAGAATTTCCAGGAAAGCAGCACCAAGCAGGGCGCCGATGGCGTAGGAAATCAGCATGCTGATGCGATGCGCCCCCAGGGCGACGCTCAGCGCTGCTGCGGCGCCGACACTCAGGGCGCCACCAGCCAGCGAGACGACAATAATCCAGGAAAGAGTACTCACGAAAATCGGCTACTTGGGAAAGGCGCGGATTATACGCCTGCCCGCATTTTTTGACGGTATGGCGGTCTATACGGGGTTTAAAGGGCCAGCCAGATCAGGCTGGCCATGCGGCCGGTCACGCCATCGCGACGGTAAGAAAAAAAATCAGCCGGTTCGCTGAAGGTGCAACGGTCACCACCGCTAATCGAGGCAATACCGGCCGCGTTCAGGCGCTGGCGGGCGAGCCGATAGATGTCGGCCAGCCATTTTCCCGGCCCATGGGGAACGAAGGCATCAGCGGCCTGTGCATCGTGGGCGACAAATTCGGCGCGAACCTCATCACCCACCTCGAAAGCCGATGGACCAATGGCCGGCCCCAGCCAGGCGAGCAATTCGCCGGCCGGCACGGCCATTTCCCGGATCGTCGCTTCGAGCACCCCGGCCGCCAGCCCGCGCCAGCCGGCATGGGCGGCGGCGACGACGGTCCCGGCCCGGTCGCAGAAAAGGACCGGCAGGCAATCGGCGGTCATCACGGTGCAAACCACGCCGGAATCCCGGGTGAAGGCCGCGTCGGCCTCTTTCAAATTTGGGCTTTTTTTCGGGTTGACCGTGGTAATGCCGTGCACCTGCTTGAGCCACGCCGGTTCGGCAGGTAAATGATCGCGCAAGGCAGCCCGATTGGCTGCGACATGAGCCGGATCGTCGCCGACATGATCGCCGAGGTTGAAACTGTCCCACGGCGCCAGACTGCAACCGGCACCGCGCAGTGTCTGCAAACTGCGGACCCGGGCTGGCGCCGGCCAGTCCGGGACCAGCAGATTAGCCATAGCGCAGGGAATCGAGAAACTCACGCATATCCTCCGGCATCGGTACTTCCCACTGCATTTTCAGGCCGGTCAGCGGATGCACCAGGCCAAGGCGTGTTGCGTGCAAGGCCTGCCGCGGAAACTCGGGCAGCTTCGGATTGTGCTTGCCATAGACCTGGTCACCGACCAGCGGGTGGTGGATGGCCGCCATGTGCACGCGGATCTGGTGCGTCCTGCCGGTTTCCAGCGAACACTCGACGAAGGTGGTGTACGGAAAGAGTTCGAGGATGCGGATATTGGTAATCGCCGGCTTGCCGCCGCGATTTTCCGGCACGATGGCCATCTTGATACGCTGCGACGGATGCCGGCCAATCGGCTCGTTGACCGTCCCTTCGTGCTTCATCGCGCCGGCCGCCAGGGCCAGATAGATGCGCCGCACGGTCCGCGCCTGCAACTGGCGAACCAGATCGGTCTGCGCTTCCAGCGTCTTGGCGACAACCAGCAGGCCGCTCGTGTCCTTGTCCAGCCGGTGCACGATGCCGGCGCGCGGCACCGCCTCGATACCCGGCACGTGGTGGAGCAGCGCGTTCATCAAGGTGCCGCTCCAGTTGCCGCTGCCCGGATGGACGACCAGTCCGGCCGGCTTGTTGATAACGAGGAGGGTTTCGTCCTCGAAAATGACGTCGAGCGGAATGTCTTCAGGCAGTTCTGGCTGGTTGCGAATATCGTTCGGCTCGCTGACCAGCAGCCGCTCGCCGCCCATCATCTTGCGCTTGGGTTCGGTCTCGGCCTTGCCATCGACCAGCACGCAGGCATCGCGCACCCAGCCCTGCAGCCGGTTGCGGGAATGCTGGGGCAGCAACTCGGCCAGCACCTGATCGAGACGGCGGCCGTAACTAGCGTCAGGAACGGTCAGGTGGAGCGGTTCAGTTCGGCTATAATCGCCGGAGTTTTCAACAGGATCATCATTCATGGTGCGAAGTTTACCTGCATTCCAGTCATTCCCCGCTCTCTTCCGCGTGCTGATGGCTGTTTTCATTGCTGCTTTCATCGCTGGCTGCGGTTTGATGCCGGACCAGATCGACGAAACCGCCGGCTGGTCGGCCGGCAAGCTCTATGGCGAAGCCAAGGATGCCCAGATCGACGGCAACTGGGACAAGGCGGCAAAAATGCTGGAGAAGCTCGAAGCCCGCTTCCCCTACGGCCGCTATGCCCAACAGGCCCAGCTTGAGCTTGGCTACGTGTATTGGAAAGGCAACGAGCCCGGCTCGGCCCTCGCCGCCTGCGACCGTTTCATCAAGCTGCACCCGAGCCACCCGGCGGTCGACTACGTTTATTACCTCAAGGGCCTCATCAACTTCAACGAAGACCTCGGTCTGACGGCGCTGGTCAGCACCCAGGACCCGACCGAACGCGACCCCAAGGCCGCCCGCGAATCCTTCGAGTCCTTCAAGGATCTGGTCACCCGCTTCCCGGACAGCAAATACACGCCGGACGCCGCGCTGCGCATGAACTACCTGATCAATGCGATGGCCTCGCTGGAAGTCCACGTCGCCCGCTACTACCTCAAGCGGGGCGCGTACATCGCGGCGGTCAACCGCACCCAGTACGCGATCAAGACCTACCCGCAGGCCCCGGCCATCGAAGAAGCGATGTTCATCATGATCGCCGCCTACGACAAGCTGGGCATGAACGATCTGCGCGATGACGCCGACCGCGTGATGCGGAAGAATTTCCCGGACAGCAGTTTCTACAAGGATGGGCTGACGAGCAAGACGGCCTGGTGGCAGCTCTGGTAAGGGTGTCTGCCCAGGCAGAATGCAGCGTGAGGCCGCCGATCAGGGCGGCCTTTTTTATGGTGAATTGGGGTTCGGTTAATTAGCTTGGGGTTTCGCCTTGCTGGCGGGCGTACTTTTTCTTGCTTCGAAGCAAGAAGAAAGTACGCTCGCGCCTCAAGCGCGAAACCAGAGATTGTGAAAGGACAGACCCCGAAGCCAAAATCACGACCCCTGCTTGATGGCCAGAATCGCCTGATTGCGCAGCGTCCGCAGTAACTGCAGTTCCTTCTCGGGAATCGAAATCCCGCCCGGCTCGTCGCGGTCGGCATAAATCAACGCCACCGAATTGCCCTTCATGTTGAGCGGAAAGAGCACGAAGGAATTGGCCGGCACGGCCTTGCGGTACCACTCGGGAATGCGTGAGGCGATTTTCGGGTCGTTGATGTCGCTGATCAGCAGATCGACGCCTTTCGACGTTGCCGCATGGAAAATATCCGGCGTAAAACTCAGCGGAAAGCGGAAAGCCTTGGCCAGTTCATTGGCGTCCGGCCCGAAGCCGAAGCGCCCCTGCATGACGCCGGCCTTGGCGTCGCGGATGCAGAGCACGACGCGCTTGAAGCCCATGGCGCGGTACATCGTTTCGAGAATGATGCGGAGGATGTCGTTGAGCTGGAAACCGTCAATCAATGTGTTGCTGATGTCCTGGATACCGGCCGTCAGCACCGACTGCGCATCGACAGCCGGCTCCCCCGACCCGCCCTCGAGGCCGCCCAGGGGGTCGCTCTCGTGAATGACGGTGCCGTCGGCAAAGTCGCTGCCATCCTGAGCTGCAGCCCCGGCCTTGTCATCGGCACCGGTCTTGGCGAACAGGCGCATCTGCTTGCCGAAGGTCGTTTGCTGGAGATTGAGGTGGATGATCTGGGCAAAATCGGCAACCTCCTCGACGGCGCGCTGCACGGTCTGCATCACCTCGTTTTGCCCGAGCGCCACGGCGTCGGCGAAGCGCGCCATGGTCTTCTTCAATTCACGATCGCGCAGCTCCGGGGTGGCCAGGGCGATGACGTCGCACAATTCGTTGGAAAAACCGGACAGGGTGCGCAGTCGATCTTCCTGATCGACCGCCTTGCGGACCTTGCCGGACGGCAAACGCCGCATCGAGGTGACGATCAGCGGCGGAAATCCCCAGACCTTGGCGATGGCGATGCCTATATCTTCAAACGAGATGCCCAGCACCTGTTTTGCCGCGACTTCCTCGCTGCAGTTCTTTTGCGCAATGACGCGACGAATCTCTTCGGCGTCTTCGGGGAAATAGTACTGCGACAGCAGGCGCCCCAGGCTGTGGAACAACGAGCAGATGAACGACTGTTCGAGATCGCGCATGCGTGCCGTCGCGCCAATATCCTTGGCCAGCACGCCGGCCATGTTGGCGCGCAGGAAATCTTCCTTGAGCTGGGTGGCGTTGGCCTTGTTTTGCAGATGGTCGAAGAGCAGGACGGTAATGGCGATATTGCGCACTGCCTCGAAGCCGAGCACGACCACCGCCCGCGACACAGTGCTGATGCTGCCGCCGCCGGCCTGCCGGAAATAGGCCGAATTGACCAGGCGCAGCAGCTTGTTGGTCAGCGCAAAGTCCTTGAGGATGGTGTTCGACAGCTTGTCGATACTCTCCGTCTCGCTGTTGGCGATACGGTTGATGGCGCTGACCGACTCGGAGAGGGCCGGAAAATCGCTCTTGTGGCGCATCCGGCGCAACAGGAATTCGAGCGTTGCCTGCCGGCCGCCGGTGCTCGCCGGGATGTCCTCCTCGGGGTCGAGATAATTGTCCAGCGCCTCGCCAAACTGGGCTGCCGTCTGAAAACGCAGCAGCGGATCGCGCGCCAGCGCCTTGTGCAAAATGGCACTTAATGGCTCGTCGACCGTAGCATCGGCCGGCAGCTTGATGTCTTCATGGGCCAACTGCTGCATGATCGCGCCAACGCTGTCGCCAGCCACGGCCCGGCGCCCGATCAGCATTTCAAACAGAATCAGGCCGGCGGCAAAAACGTCCGAACGCTCACTGATCTCGCGGCGCAGGATGTATTCGGGCGCCATGTAGGCTGGCGTACCGGTGATCCGGTCGGCTGAATCGCTCGACGCATCGACCACCGCCGCGATGCCGAAGTCCATGACGCGCGGCGTGCCGTTGTCGTCAAGCAGGATGTTCGACGGTTTCAGATCGCGGTGGATGACGCCCTGGCCATGGGCGTAGGCGATTGCATCGAGAATCGGACGGAGGATGGAAATAGCCTTGACCGGCGGCAAGGCACCGCTCTGCCGCAGGAATTCGCCGAGGCTCTTGCCCGGCACGTATTCGAAGACGAGATAGAGGTCGCCATCCTGCTCGCCGGCCTCGAAAATCGGCACGATGCCGGGGTGACGCAGGCGGCTGACCGTGCGCGCCTCGTCGAGCAGCATGCCCTTGCGCTCCGGATCGGGCGAGGTGAAATGCAGGGTCTTGATGGCAATTTCACGTTGCAACCGGGGGTCGAAGCCAAGATGAACGACGCTTTGCGCTCCCCGCCCCAACTCCCCACGCACTTCAAAACGACCTATTTTTCTGTTCATTGCTCAGCGTTTTCTATCCAGACAAGATGCGGAACGGCATCGGCGCCGCCGCAAACGACGGCGTTCTGCCCATAATCTGCCGCCAGGGCACAGGCATCCGCGCGGCAAAGATCGGGCACGAAACAACTCTCCTCGCTTGGCCATCCTTCGCCATCGGCTTGGTGCTCCGCCACATAGGGTTCGTAGTTGCCTTCCAGCAATTCACACTCCAGTTGCGACTGACGCTCGACGTTGCTCGCGTCATCGGCCCGTTGGCCGCCCGGATTATGCGCCGTGATCAACGCAAACTCGGTGCTGCCGGCGGTTTCAAGCCAGCAACGCAAAATCTCGCAGGGCTGGCCGATGCGCAAATCACAAACACCGCCAGGCAGGAATACCCGATATGTCGTCGCCCTGTAGGCGGCCTCCAGTTCACTCGTCTTCGCCATCGAAATCCACCACACCGATCAATTGTTCGGCGTCTGCCACCGGCAGCGCCTCGACTTCCTTCAAGCGACGCGTCAGTTGTCGCGTCCGCGTTTCCGCCTTGCTGATGCTGTTGCTCGCCTCGTCCAGCTTCTTCCTGGTATGGGCCAGCGCCTCGCCAAATTTGCCGAATTCGGTTTTGACGGCGCCGAGCACGGCCCACACTTCGGCCGAACGCTGCTCGATGGCCAACGTGCGAAAGCCCATCTGCAGACTGTTGAGCATCGCCGCCAGCGTCGTCGGCCCGGTCAGGCTGACCCGCCAGTCGCGCTGCAGCGTTTCGGCCAGGCCCGGACGGCGCAAGGCCTCGGCGTAGAGGCCTTCGAGCGGCAGGGAGAGCAGGGCAAAATCGGTGGTGTGCGGCGGCGCCACGTATTTCTCGTGGATGCTCTTCGCCTCGTTCTTCAGACGGATTTCGATGGCCCGCGATGCCTCCTCGACCCCGGCCGGATCGCTGCGCTCCTGGGCGTCGAGCAGGCGTTGGTAATCTTCGATCGGGTACTTGGCATCGATCGGCAGCCAGACGACCGCACCGTCCTCCTTGCCCGGCAGGCGGATGGCGAAATCGACCCGTTCGTTGCTCCCCGGCCTGGTCGCCACGTTGCTGCCGAACTGCTCGGCCGTCAGCAACTGTTCGAGCAGGGCCGAAAGCTGCACCTCGCCCCAGGTGCCACGCGTCTTGACGTTGCTCAGCACACGCTTGAGGTCGCCGACGCCGGCGGCCAGCGTCTGCATTTCGCCGAGGCCGCGATGGACCTGCTCGAGCCGCTCGCTGACCAGCTTGAACGACTCGCCGAGACGTTGCTCCAGCGTTGCGTGCAGCTTTTCATCGACTGTCCGCCGCATTTCTTCGAGCTTGTTGGCGTTATCGGCCTGTATTGCGGTCAACCGGGATTCGACGGCAATTTTCAAACGTTCGAAACGCTCGTCCAACCCCAGCGAAAAGCGGTTCAACTCGCGCGCGAAGGCCTCCAGCCGTTCAGCCTGCGCCGCGCCAAACTGGACGACCTGCGAGGACAGCGTCTGGCCCAGCAAACTGGACGATTGCGCCCGCTCCTCGCGATCGCGGAAGGCCTCTTCGGCCACCTCGCGCCGACCACGCGCCAGTTCCTCGCGCAGCTCGCGCTCAAGGCGCATCAAGCCCTTGTCCAGAGCCTCCTGTTGCGCCCGGAAGCGTTCATCATCCGGCTTGCGACTGCCCCGCAGCAACAGCGCCGCCTGCAAGAGAATGACGACCACTACACCGACGACCAACGCCAGCCCCATCGTTTCACTCATCAACGGCTTACCTTAAAGAAAAATCGGCCCGGCTGCCCTGGCTCTTGACGTCGCTCCGGTCCTTTGGCGGCACCAGGAACAAACGCTCGGCGGCGACGCCGCCCTGATTGACCAACCAGGCGGAGACAGCTTCGGCGCGCTCCTTGCCCAACTGGTCCAGATCCCCGTCGCTGGCCGGGGCGTTGGCCAACATCAGCTTTTCCATCTCCTCGACCGGCAAATCCTTGAGCATGCCGATCATATTGCGCGGCTTCGGGAACTTTGCCGCCCGGTAGGCGCGCGTCAGGTACCGCTTGTATTCCTCCGGGGCAATGTCTATTTCATCCAGCGACTTGCCCTCCCCGGCACTCTTGAGGTCCTTCAACTTCTCGGCCTTCATGGCGCGTTCGACGCCGAGATGCTTGAAGCCTTCCCGATCAAGTTCGGGATGAATCCGACCGGTGATTTCCAGCTTCAGTGAATTGCGTTCGTTCAAGGCCTTGGCCAGCACGCCGAGCTTCTTGCCGGCGGCCTCGTCGACGGTGGCCCGGCCGGCCGGAAATTCAACATTCGAGAGTTCCTCGCCGCTGCCCAACATCGAGCCAAGCAAGGCGAACGGTGAAGTCACAGCCTTGACGAAGAGGTTGACGATAACCTTGACGATCAGTCCGCCAACCGAGAACTCGGGATCTTCGAGCGAACCCGAAATCGGCAGGTTGAGATCGATCTCGCCCCGATTGTTTCGCAGCAGCGAAATGGCCAGATTGACCGGCAGCGTCGTCGCATCCGGGCTGTCCACTTTATCGCCGAAGGTGAACTGGTCGATGAACAGCCGGTTATCTGCCGACAATGCCTTGTTTTCCAGCTTGTAGGCGACATTCAACGACAGCTTGCCCTTCTCGATGGCGTAGCCGGCATATTTTCCGGAATACGGCGAGAAACCGACCAGATCGACGCCCTTGATATCCGCCTTGATATCCAGGTAGGCGTTGGCCGCCAGCGGGTTAAGTTTGCCCTGAATCTGCACCGGAGCCGAATTGGCGTAGCTGCCACGCAGTTCGAGGTCGGCCACGGTATCGGCAGCGGACGAGAGATTGGTGACCCTTCCGCCCAGCTTGCTCAGGTTGACCGTGTAATTCGGCTTGACGAAGAGATCGGAGAAATTGACCGTGCCGTTCTGCAGGGTGATCTTGCCGATCCTGATCGGGATCGGCCTGGCCGCTTCCGGTGCCGGTGCAGCCTCTTTCGCCGCCACCGCGGTCTCAAGCTTCGTCCCGTCATTATTGGCCGTTTCGCCGGCTGGCTTCCTGACGATATCGGCGACGTTAAGCCGGCCTTCTTCGTTGAGGATAAGCCGCGAGAAATAGTCGGTCAGGGCGATTTCGCCAATGTTGATGGCCAGCGGCTCGAGGCGGAAATCGATGCCGCCAAAATGCAGCGATTTCCACTTGAGGAAATCGGCACTGTTCAGCTTGTCGACCGCAACAAAGTTGCCGAGCGTGAATGAGCCCTTGTAGCCGGCCTTGAGACCGGCCGTATCGAGCCTGGCCGTCGCCTCGCCCTTGTTCGAGACCTGCCCGCGGGTCAACGAAAGATTCAGGAACTGGCCGAAATAGGGTTCCAGCGGCAGCAACGGAATCGCCACGGTATCAACCTTGACGGCCACGTCGAGCGGATAGATCTGCAGGCTGCCATCGACCTTGAGACTGCCTTTCTTGTTGATCCTGCTCTTCAGCGAAATCCGGCCTTTCTTTTTCGGCTCGTTGCTCAGCTCCTCGGCAAGCAGACTGAATCCGTCGATTTCCTGCACCGCGACGCCGGACAAGGCGCGATCCTCGAAGCGGAAGCCAAGGTCTTCAATCGCCAGCCTGCCAAGCTTGCCGATCCACTCCTGGGTTCCCTTCGCCTCGGCCTCAGCCCTTGCTTTGGTATCCTTCTCGGCATTCGTCGCGCGGACCAGCTTGAGCACCGGCGAGCTGACCCATTCGATCCGGCCAGCCCGGTTGCGCAGCATGCGGACGCGGGCGCCGCTGTTGGTCACCTCGGCAATATCGACACGATGCGCCGGCAAGTCGAGCTTGATCCCTTTGAGCGCCATTTTGTCGACACGGAAGCGCTCGCCGAGATCGATCTGATAACTCACCTCACCGATTTCGATCGGCTCGATCAGCTGGCTATCGACCTTGCCGACACGAGCCTCCAGATTGCGCACCTCGCCGGCCACCGGCGTCAGGTTGGACTCGTCCTGCCAGCGGATCAGGCCGTTGGTCAGGGCGAACTCGCCGAGCGACCATGCGAACGGCTTGGCCGGCGCCGGCTTGGGCTCCGGCGTTGCGGCAGGGGATTTGGCCAGCCGGTCGGCAACCCGCAGCACATTGAACTCACCTTGCTTGTTGACCGCCAAGGCCACGTCGAGACCGTCAAGCCCGACGCGTTTGACTACCACCCGACCATTGATCGGATCGGCTTTTTCCAGCTCGATGTCCAAACGCTTCCAGCCAAGCAGCGGCTGGCCACGGCTTTCGGTCAATGCCAGCCCGGACACATGGGCGGCGCCAAGGACCGATACGGAATAAACCTGATCAGTCCCCTCCTGGAACATTGCCTTCAATTCGGCATCCAGCGTTCCCGAAGCGATCCGCAAGGGAAGCGAATCGGGCAGGTAGGGTTGCAAGCCGGACAGGTCGAAGCGGTCCAGATCGAGATTGAGCGTGCTTTCGTGGTTCGGCGAGAAGGGCTTGCTGTCGCCGGTCATGCTCAGCGCCGAGCCGTCGATATTGGCCGAGAATGACGGGTTGACCAGTATCTCGGTGTGGTACGGCAGGCTGGAAACGAAAGGCAGCGTCAGGTTGATGTCGCTGATCGTATGCACCTTGCCCTTGGGCTGGTCGTCAAAAACGATCTGGCCGTTGATCAGCTGGATGTTATTCAGTGAAAAACGCGGCGTGCCGGACTCCGGCTTGTCGCTCGGCTGCATCCACTCATCGAGCAGATCGGAAATGTCGTAGCGCCCTTCGGCTACGCGCGACACCGCGACGCGCAGTCCCTGCAAGCGAATTTCATCGACGACGGCCGCCAATTTGAAAAGGGAGGCCGATGACAGATTGACGAACAGTTCGTCAAAACCCGCTACTTCCTTGCCGTCTTCGGTCTTGATCGAGAAACCATTGACCTTTACCGACAAGCCGTATGGGTTTATATCGATATTGTTGATACTGACCTGGCGATGCAACTGCTGCGTCAGCTGTTTCTGCAAAACCGACTTGATCAGCGGTGGCGCGGCAAAAAAGCCGAGCGCCCCGAAAACCACAACAATACCCGCCAGCCATTTTCCGATTCGCAGACTGCGCGGCGATTTGAGCGCCCCGGCAAGGCGCGACATTGTTGTGGAATGACTTGCGGTCGACGCAGCCATGTTATTCTGCCTTTATTGTTTTATATCTGCGAAATTTAGCACACCGCCAGACCAGAAATATCAGCAAAAACACATGAATTGGTTCTTCGAAGAAATATCCCGCCTGATCGCCCAACTCAGGCGCTGGCAGACCTGGCTGGTCATCGGTCTGATCAGCATGTTTGTCGGGCTGGCTTTTTTTGTCGGCAGCTTTGCCTTTCGCACCGACGGACTCCTCCTCTATCTTCACCGCACGGCCGGTGCCTGTCGCGAGCTGACCAACGGCATCATCATCTTCATGTTCTGCGGCATGATTTTCTTCATGTTCACCGCGCTACTGACACTCGGCGAATTTCAGCGCTATTTCCAGTTCAAGCAACACGCCGCCCAATACCAGGCCAGGCGCGCCCTTTACTGGGGAATCGGCTGGGGCTGTGCTGCCGTAGGCATCGCCGTTGCAGCGCTGGTTTTCTTCACGCGATATTGCCGCTAGACTGAGCAAATCGAGTCACCTTTGCCAACATGAAAATCCTTGTCGTCGAAGACCGACGCTCCACCTGCCACCTGCCGACCGAGCAAGTCGAACGGCTTGGCGCAACAGCGCTTTCGGCCAGTACCGGCGACGAGGCGCTGGAGAAGTTCGCGCGCACGCGACCGGACCTGGTCCTGCTTGACCTCGCCCTGCCCGACATCGATGGCTTTCTCCTCGCCCAGCGCATCCGGGCAACGGAAACGCCGGGCGAATGGACACCGATCATTTTCCTGGCTTCCCGCGAGGACGAAGCGAGCATCGAAAAAGGTATCGCCGCCGGTGGCGACGACTATCTGCTCAAACCGGTCAGCGAAATCGTACTCGGAGCAAAAATCCGCGCCATGCAGCGCATCGTCCTCATGCGCTCGTCGCTGATCGGACTGACCCGCAAACTCGATGCCGCCAACCAGGAACTGGTGCGCATTTCGTCGAGCGACGGCCTGACCGGTGTCGCCAACCGACGCTATTTCGACGAAGCGATGTCGATCGAATGGCGCCGGGCGCGTCGTCACTCGAACAGCATCGCGCTGATGATGTGCGATGTCGATTACTTCAAGCTGTACAACGACACCTACGGCCACCAGGCCGGCGACGATTGCCTGCGCCGGATCGCCGGGGCCATTCGTCAACACACCGAACGTCCGTCCGACATCGTGGCGCGCTACGGCGGCGAGGAATTCACTGTCGTCCTGCCCGAAACGACGATCGGCGGAGCGCTGATCGTGGCCGAAAAAATCCGTCAGGCGATCCGCGATCTCAACATCGAGCACGCCTCGTCGCCAGGCGGTCTGGTTACCATCAGCATCGGCCTCGCCTCGGCCGCCCCGGGCTTCGACAACCCGCCGGAAGACCTCATCCAGGCCGCCGCCAAAGCCCTGCTGCGGGCCAAACGGCAGGGCCGGGACGGTCTCTGTCGCGCTGACGACGCCTGACTATGGCCAGACGCCACATCTCCATTGTCATTGCCGACGACAACGACATGATGCGCAGCATTCTGCGCGCCATGCTGCGCGGCGAGGAATACGACGTGGTCGGCGAAGCCCGCAACGGGCAAGCGGCGATCGACATCGTCGATCGCCTGAAGCCGGACATTGTCTGCATGGACGTCGTCATGCCGGAAAAGAGCGGTATCGAAGCGCTGCGCGAGATCAAGGCGACCAATCCGGACATCGAAATCGTCATGGTGACGGGCAATTCCGATCCGGAAACCGTTCAGGAATCGATCATGAACGGCGCCAGCGGCTTCATCATCAAGCCCTTCAACGCGGCCCGCGTGCTTGATGCGCTGAAAAAGGTCAGCCACCGCATCCGCCAGGCCAGGCCGTAGGGCGTCGCCCTAAAATTCGTTTCGCCAGCCGCGTATCGTTTTGAAAATTGCGGCTTTTTCCCGGTTGACCGTGGGATTCCGCTTTTCGGCAGCAGCAATGACCGCCGGCTCGCTGCAGCGCAGGAAGGGATTGGTCGCCTTCTCTTCACCCAGCGTCGACGGCACGCTGGACAGCCCCGCCGCCCGCAAGGCTGCCACCTTGGCGACGCGCGCCCGCAAAGCCGCATTTTCGGGCTCGACAGCCAGCGCAAAACGCAGGTTCATCTCGGTGTATTCATGGGCGCAATAGACCTGCGTGTCGTCGGGCAGCCCGGCAAGGCTATCGAGCGACGCCGACATCTGCTCGGGCGTCCCCTCGAACAACCTTCCGCAGCCGGCACCGAACAGCGTATCGCCACAAAACAACGCCCCCGGCGCAACGTAGGCCAGATGGCCCAGCGTATGCCCGGGAACAGCCATGACATCAAGCATCCGGCCGAGCACTTCGATCCGCTCGCCACCCGAAAGTGGACGCGTGCGGCCTGTGATAGACTCGTCGGCCGGTGCATAAACCTCGACTGGCCAGCGCGCTTTGAGTTCGGCGACGCCACCCTGGTGATCGGCATGATGATGCGTGATCAGGATGCCCTCCAGCGTCAGATCGTCGGCTTCGAGGCGGGCGACGACCGGGGCGGCATCGCCGGGATCGACAACGAAGGCACGCTTGCCGCGGGTCAGCAGCCAGATGTAATTGTCCTTGAACGCGGGAATGAGCGAAATTTCAAACATGCCGGAACTATCGAGTGCTGCGCCCCGGATGTCAATTCCCGGGCTCGATGCCTGGCTGTCGACGGCGCCCGGCCGCTTCGTGCTCGACTGGGAGCTGCGCCAGCTCGATGCGGCCGTCGCCGACGTTTTCGGTTTCCATGCCCTGCAACTCGGCCTGCCGCAGGGCGACTTCCTGCGTGCGAACCGCGTGCCGCTGCGCCTCAAGGCCGGCGAATATGGTGCGGTCGACATGCTGTGCGAGTGCACGGCCCTGCCCTTTGCCTCGCTCAGCACCGACCTCGTCGTCCTGCCGCATGTACTCGAATTCAGCGACGAGCCGCACCAGATCCTGCGCGAAGTCGAGCGCATCCTGATTCCTGAAGGCCAGATCATCATCATCGGCTTCAACCCGCTCTCGCTGTGGGGCGTCAAACGAAAATTCGACCGCAGCGGCGAATTCCCTTGGAACGGCAGTTATCTGTCGCTGAATCGCCTCAAGGATTGGCTAAAATTGCTCGGTTTCGAGGTCGACCGTGGCACGCTGGGCTGCTACATCCCCCCGGTCGAACAATTAAAATGGGTGCAAGGCTGGCAGTTCATCGAAACGGCCGGTAACCGCTGGTGGAATTTTTCCGGCGGCGTTTATGTGCTGCGCGCCATCAAGCGCGTGCACGGCATGCACCTGATCACCCCCAACTGGCGAAACAAGTCGGTGCGCGCCAAGGCGCTGCGCCCGATCGCCCAAAAGGAAGGCCATGGCCGCTGAAGAAACCGTAGAAATATTTACCGATGGCGCCTGCAAGGGCAACCCCGGCCCTGGCGGCTGGGGCGCCATCCTGCGCGTCGGACCACACGAAAAGGAACTGTGGGGCGGCGAGAAGGACACGACCAACAACCGCATGGAACTGACCGCCGCCATCCGCGCCATCGAGGCCCTCAAGCGCCCGGTCGGCGGCAAGATCTACACCGACTCGCAATACGTGCTCAAGGGCATCAACGAGTGGATCCACGGCTGGAAGCGCAACGGCTGGAAAACCGCCGACAAGAAGCCGGTCAAGAATGCCGACCTGTGGCAACAGCTCGATGCCCAGGTCAAGCTGCACAAGCTGGAATGGGTGTGGGTCAAAGGCCATGCCGGCCACCCGGAAAACGAACGGGCCGATGCCCTGGCCAATCGCGGCATTGAAGAGCTAGCTGTTAGTCGGTAGTCGCTAGTTACTAGCAAAACCCAGCTAACAACTCCCCTACCAATAGCTAACAACTAACAACCACCATGAGACAAATCGTCCTCGACACCGAAACCACCGGCCTCGACCCGCGCTCAGGCCACCGCATCCTCGAGGTTGCCTGCATCGAAATGATGAACCGCCGGTTCACCGGCCGCCACCTGCATAAATACATCAACCCGGAACGCCAAATCGACGAAGGTGCCCAGGCAGTACACGGCATCACCCTCGAATTCCTCGCCGACAAGCCGAAATTCGCCGACATCGCCGACGAGTTCCTCGAATTCATCAACGGTGCCGAGCTGATCATCCACAACGCCCCGTTCGACATCGGCTTCCTCAACGCCGAGCTTGACCGCCTAGGCCGCGTGCCGGTCGGCACCATCTGCGGCAAGGTCACCGACACCCTGCGCATGGCCAAGGATCTGCACCCCGGCAAGCGCAACAGCCTCGATGCGCTGTGCGAACGCTACGAAATCGACAACTCCAGCCGCACCCTGCACGGCGCCCTGCTCGACACCGAACTGCTGGCCGAAGTCTTCCTGGCCATGACTCGCGGCCAGAACTCGCTGATGATCGAACCCGACGCCGCGCCACGCCCGAACATCGGCGCCGATGGCCTGGTTCGCGAGCGCAAGCCGCTCACCGTCCGCCGCGCCTCGGATGAAGAACTCGCCGAACACGAGCAGGTGCTCGCCGCCATCGACAAGGAATCGAAGGGCGCCTGCCTGTGGCTGCCCAAGCCTGACGCCGAAGCGGCCTGAGTCGGACATGGTCCCTGTCTCGCTGTTTATCTGGATCGCGCTGGAAACCGCCGCCTACCTGTATTTCGGGCGGCATGTCCTGCACCTCGACTGGCCGCCGGCCATTATCGGAGCAATCAACTGCCTGCTCGGCCTGCGCTTCTGGATCAACGCGACGACCTGGTTCTTCGGCATGAAGTTCGCCTCGCCGGCGCCGGCCCTCGGCTTGGTCAAACGCTTCCGGATCATGGCTGGCGAATATTTCGCCTTCCTTCTTACCTTCCTGCTCGTCATCCCTTTCGAGCGCCTGTGGATGCCGGGCGACCGCCTGCTCCCGGGCGACAAGCCGATCCTGCTCGTCCATGGCTACGGCTGCAGCCGCGGTGTCTGGTGGCTGCTCCGCCGACGTCTCGAAGCGGCCGGCCACAGTGTGGCCACGGTCAGCCTGGCGCCCCCCTACACCAGCATGGGCAAGCTGGTGCCGCTCCTCAACCGGCGCATCGAAGAGGTCTGCGCCGATACCGGCAGCCAGCAGGTAACCCTCATCGCGCACAGCATGGGCGGCCTGATTTGCCGCTCCTATCTGGCTCGCCACGGCATTGAACGGGTCGACCGTTTGTTCACACTGGCCACGCCGCACGCCGGCAGCCTACTGAGCAAAATCGGCTTCGGCCAGAACTCTCGGGAGATGACGCCCGGCTCGCTGTGGCTGCGCGACATGGCCACCGAGGCCATCAAAATTCCCGCCGTCAGTCTGCGCAACGCCTACGACAACTACGTCATGCCGCAGGACAACCAGCGCCTGCCCGGCGCCCGCGATGTCGAACTGCCTGCAGTCGGACACATCGCAATGCTTTATGATAAACGGGTTGCCACGCAGCTACTCGAATTGCTGAAACTCAAGAAACCATGAACATACCCGCCGCCACCCGCGCCCTGGCGCAGGATCTGCTCGATTTCATCGATGTCAGCCCGAGCCCCTGGCACGCCGTCCAGACCTGCGAAACCCGCCTGACCGCCGCCGGCTTCCAGCGTCTCGACGAAATGGAGCGCTGGTCGTTGACGGCCGGCGACCGTCGCTACGTCGTGCGCGGCGGCTCGTCGATCATCGCCTTCATCGTCGGCAGCCAGCCGGCGGCAACGACCGGCCTGCGCCTAATCGGCGCCCATACCGATTCGCCGGGCCTGCGCCTCAAGCCGAAGCCGGCCGAAGACGCCGCCGGCATGGTGCGGCTCGGCGTTGAAGTCTATGGCGGACCGATCCTCGCCACCTTCGCCGATCGCGACCTGTCGCTGGCCGGGCGCGTCAATGTGCGCGTGCCGGGCGGCTTCGCCAGCCGGCTGGTGCGCTTTGCCGACCCGCTGCTCCGCCTGCCCAACCTCGCCGTTCACATGAACCGCGAAGTCAACGAGAGCGGCCTGAAATTCAACAAGCAGACCGAACTCCCACTGCTGCTTGGCGTTTCCGAAGATGGAACGAAGGCCGAAGCGCGTTTCCGCCAACCCATCGCCACCGCCCTCGGCGTCGAGCCGGACGATCTGCTGACCTGGGAACTCAACGCCTACGACACGCAAAAAGGGGCTTTTTGGGGTGTCGACCGTGAGTTCCTCGCCAACAGCCAGCTCGACAACCTCGCCTCGTGCCACGCTGCGCTGAGCGCCCTGCTCGCCGCACGCGAACCAGCCGCCACCTGCCTGTGCGCCTTCTTCGACCACGAAGAAGTGGGCAGCGAAAGCGCGACCGGCGCCGGCGGCAGTTTCGTCCAGGATGTCATCGCCCGCCTCACCGCCTGCGCCGGTCTCGATGGCGAAGACCAGCGCCGGATGCTGGCCCGCAGCTTCTTCGTCAGCGCCGACATGGCGCACGGCTGGCACCCGAATTTCCCGGCTGCCTACGAACCCTGCCACCACGCCCTGGTCAATGCCGGCCCGGTCATCAAGAGCAATGCCAACCAGCGCTACAGCACCAGCGCCGAGACGGCCGCCCGCTTCATGGCCATCTGCGACAAGGCCGGTGTGCCCTGCCAGCAGTACGCCCACCGCACCGATCTCGGCTGCGGCAGCACCATCGGCCCGATTGTCGCGGCGCGCCTCGGCATTCCCAGCGTCGACGTCGGTTCGCCGATGTGGGCCATGCACAGCATCCGCGAAAGTGCCGGGGTCCTCGACCACGGCTACATGATCGCCGCCCTCACCACGACCTTCCGGGAGTGACATGAACGATCTGATCCTTTTCCTGGCCGGCACCGCGCTCGTCATCTGGCTTTCGCGAAAAGCCCTGCGCAAGCCCGGCAGCCACGGGTTCTACCGCTTTTTCGCGTGGGAAGCCATTCTTGGCCTGATCGTGCTCAACCACGGCGTCTGGGGCGACGATCCTTATTCGCCGCACCAGTTCACCTCGTGGATGCTCATGTTGCTGAGTATCTTCCTCGTCGTCGAAGGCACGCGCACCCTGCGTCGCGATGGCGCAGCCAGCGCCCAGCGCGACGACGGCTCGTTCTATGAATTCGAAAAAACGACGCAGGTGGTATCGCATGGCATTTTCAGCTACATCCGCCACCCGATGTACGCCTCGCTGCTCGCCCTGGCCTGGGGGGCTTACTTTCAGGACCCCAGCCTGATCGGCACGATCGTCGTCGGCATTGCTTCGTTCTCGCTATGGCTGACCGCCGTGACCGACGAGCGCGAATGCCTGGCCTATTTCGGCGACACCTACGCCAATTACATGCAGCGCACCAAGCGCTTCATCCCCTTCATTATCTGATTGCCCGGGATTTCAATTTTCGGCCTTTTTCCCGGTTGACCGTGGGAATGGCCAAGAGCCCGGACGCTATTCCGGAGCGGCTTTTGTCCCCATCATTTCGTTGCAGGTCGCCCGGCCGAAGGTTTCGGCCTTTTTCGGGCTGGAAATCTGCGGCTCTTCGTAGATGCGCCGGATGATGTGGTTGGTGATGCGCGCGCCGTCGCCGCCGTCTTCGACGAACAGCTTCATCGGCCGGCCCTTGTCGCGGTTGTAGAAAGCCTGCAGGGCGTGGTCGCGAACACGTTCGCAGAAGCGGATGCGCTGGGCATCGGGCATGCTGTCGTCGATCGGTCCGGCATGGCCGTGGGCGAGAGCACCGGAAGCGGCCAATACAGTCGTCAGGATCAGGGCGAGACGTTTCATTCCTTTGGCTCCTGTATCGACGTGAGATAGGCCAGGATGTCCTGGATGTCCTGCGGTTTGAGGGCATTGAGCAGGCCGACGGTGCCTTCTTCGTCATGCGGCCGGTCGCCCTTGAGGTAGAGACCGACCTGGCGCTGCAGGTAATTGGTGTACTGCCCGACGAGCATCGGGAACATGCCGCGCCCCTTGCCCGTCTTGCCGTGGCAGGCGGCGCACTGTTTTTGATAGATATTCCCGCCATTCTCCAGATCGCCTTCGGCGCGCGGGATGATCATGACCTTTTCAGCCATGAGCAGCCGGGTCAGCGCATCCTCGGTGCCGACATAGGTCGGCATCTTGGTATCGAGCACGATCTTCGACAGGTAGGCTGCGATGTCCTTGATGTCTTCGTCGGACAGTTCGCGCTCCTGCGTGTAGGGGAACATCGGGATGTTGATCCGCGTCCGCGCGCGAAAACTCCTCAACTGGCTTTCAATGTATTTGACCTGCTGGCCGGCAAGGCGCGGATATTCGCCTTTCTTGCCGCCCTGGCCGTTGTCGCTGTGGCAGGCGGCGCAGGTACCGTTGATTTCCTTGCCATTTTCGAGGTCGACCGCAGCAACCGGATAGCTCAGTGCAAGCGCGGCAAGAAAGAGAGGAAAACGCAGGAAATTCAGCATGCAGGACAACTCCCGAAATCGATGCGGCGAATTGTCGCACCTCTCAAGCGACTGAAAATTGACACAAATCACGCATAATTCGGCCCATGGCATTTACCCCGTGCACGACAGCAAACACCGACCACCTGGCCAACCTGCGCCGCCTGGTCATCGGTCGCTGGGTAGTGCTCGCCGTGCTGGCGCAACTGATCATGATCGGCCCTGGGCTGCTCGACATTCCCGTGCCGCAGGTGCCGCTCCTCGGCATCGTCGCCATCGCCCTGCTGTTCAACGCCATCGCCCAGTGGCGCATCGTCCGCTCGCAAACCGCGACAGCCAACGAGCTGTTCAGCCAGCTGCTGTTCGACATCGGCATGCTGAGCGCCGTCGTTTTCCTCAGCGGCGGCACAGCCAACCCGCTCGTTTCCCTGCTCCTGCCGTCGGTCGCCGTCGCCGCCCTGACCCTGCCGGCGCGTTGCGTGGCCATCGTCACCGCCGTCGCCATCGCCGCCTATTCGCTGCTCATGCTCTATTACGTCCCGCTGCCGATGCCCGACGCGACACGCGCAACGCGCCTGCACCTTGGCGGCATGTGGCTGATTTTCGTCGTCTCGGCCGTCATGATCGGCTGGATCATCGTCCACACCACCCGCGTCATTCGCCAGCGCGATGCCGAACTGGCCACCGCCCGCGAACAGGGCCTGCGCGATGAACGGGTCGTTGCCATGGGCACGCTGGCCGCCGGCGCCGCCCACGAACTTGGCACGCCGCTCGGCACCATGGCCCTGCTCGCTGGCGAACTAGCCAACGACCCGACCCTGGGTGAAGCGGCTCGCGACGACCTCAAGCTGCTCTTGCAACAGATCGCTGCCTGCAAGGAAATCGTCACCGGCCTGTCGCGCCGGGCCGGGGCCGAACGTCTGGAAAATTCACCGTTGCAGGCCGCCAATCGCTGGCTCGACCACCTGCGCCAGAACTGGCATGCCGCCCGCCCGCAAGCGAGCAGCCGCCTGATCATCGCCAGCGACGGCGAGGCGCCGGAGATCGTCGCCGACCCGCGGCTCGAACAGGCCGTGCTCAATCTCCTCAACAACGCCGCCAACGCCACGACCATCCCGCTCGAAATACGCCTCAGCTGGTGCACCGACAACCTGTGCATCGACATCCGTGACCGCGGCCCGGGCTTTCCCGAGCGGGTGCTTGAACTCGGCGGTCAGGAAAGCTTTCCCGCCCACGAACGCGGCAGCGGCGTCGGCCTCATGCTGACGCGCAGCGCCGTCGAACAACTTGGCGGCACCTTGACGCTGCTGAATCCCGAAGAAGGCGGCGCCCTCGCCCGCATCGAACTGCCCCGGATAAAACCATGAGCGAACCAACGCTGATCATCGACGACGACCCGAGCTTCAACGCCATCCTCGTGCGCACACTGGAACGCCGTGGCCACCCGGCACGCGGGGAGCTCGACGCGGCATCGGCGCTGGCTGCCGCGCGGGAAATGCAGGCCGGGCGCGTCGTCCTCGATCTCAACCTGAACGGTACGTCGGGCCTCGCCCTGATCCCGCAACTGCTGGCCATCAACCCGGATTGCCGGATTGTTGTGTTGACCGGCTACGCCAGCATCACCACCGCCGTCGACGCCGTGAAACTCGGTGCCGTCCAGTACCTTGCCAAGCCGATCGAAGTCGAAGCCATCCTCGCCGCCCTCGACGATGACGACGGCCCGGATTTCGACCTTCCGGCATCGGATGAACCCCTGTCGGTCGACCGCCTCGAATGGGAACACATCCAGCGCGTGCTCAACGAAAACGACGGCAACGTCTCAGCCACCGCCCGCGCCCTGAAAATGCACCGGCGAACGCTGCAGCGCAAACTGTCGAAACGGCCGGTCAAGACCTGAGTAGCTCAGGCAAAAAAAGAATAGAACAGCAGCACGACGATCGGGACAAATAGAACCATGAACAGGGTTTACGTCCGAATCAGTGGATAAATGGCCGGCCAGCCGGCTGACCGCAGACTGCTACGGTCAACCGGGAAAAACGGCCAAAATCAAAATCAGTGCTTGTGTTCCATGGCTGCCGGCATCGGTGCGGCCATCGGGCGCACGACCTTGGCGTCGACCTGCTTGGTGCTGCCGTCGTCGAAGCTCAGGGTGATCGGCACGACGTCGCCTTCTTTCATCGGCGCCTTGAGGTCGATCATCATGATGTGCAAGCTGCCCGGCTTGAGCACGGCTTCGCCCTTGGCCTTGATGTCGATGCTCGGCACCGGGCGCATTTTCATGACACCGCCATCGTTGATATGGGTGTGCATTTCGGTGACTTTGGATCCCGGGTTGTCGGCTTTGACCACTTTGACGTCCTTGTCGCCGTTGTTCTTGATGACCATGAAGGCGCCGGTGGCCGGGGCGTTCGGCGGGGCCAGGCGAACGTAGGGATCCTGAACCGAGACGTTATCGGCGGCGCCGGCCAGGACTCCTGCCGAGAACATCAGGCCGACTGCAAGCAGGGACAGTTGTTTCATGGACTTACTCTCCTTCATGGTTGGTTCAAATGTTTGCGAATGGTGGCGACGACCTGATCGGGCGGCGTGGCGTGAGCCATCTTGGCGACCAGCTGGCCGTCGGGAGCGACGATGAAGGTCTCAGCCGAGTGATCGACGACGTAGCCGTCACCGGCCGTTTCCACCTTCTGTTCGGCGTAGAAGACGCCATAACGCTTGGCGATTTCGGCGATGTTTTCCGGCGTGCCGGTAACGCCGACGATGGCCGGATGGAAAAATTCAGCATATTCCTTGAGGCGCTCGGGTGTGTCGCGTTTCGGATCGACCGAGACAAAGATCATCGCCACCCTGGACAGTTCATCGGGCGTCAGTTGCTTGAGGCCGTCGGCCGTCGCCGCCAGCGAAGTCGGACAGATGTCCGGGCAGAAGGTATAGCCGAAATAGACGAGGACGAGCTTGCCGCGATAGTCCTTGAGCGCGACCGGGCCGTTCGCCGACTGCAGCGTAAAATCGCCACCGGCCGCGATGACTGCTTTGGGCAGGGGCCGCTCAGGCATTTCCGGCTGCCAGAAGAGGACAACGCCGAGAATCAGCGCAGCCAGCAGACCGGCGATTGCCATCAGGGTGCGTTCAGCCATTTAGTGCGACTCCCCGGTTGAAAAGCGGTAGGGAATCGCCAGCCGCTCGCTGCCAGTTTCGACAAGTACCGTCGCCTGCCAGTCCATGCTGCCGGTGACGCAGACCGGCAACGTCACCTCGGCGGCATAGCTGCCGGCACCACGCACCGCCAACTCGGGGCGGTTGTAGCCCATATTCATGTCGATACCGGCGAAATCGACCTCGATGCGGGCCGGCACAAAGCCGCTGGTCGCCACCTGGACCTCGAAAGGTTTGACCAGAGGGACCGGGCGCGTACCCATCGCGAGGGTGACATTGCCACCGGATGGCAGACTCACGGTGCAGGCTTCACGTTGCAGATTGCAGACGGGATCGGGCAGCACGGTGACGTCGGCTTTCGGCAGCAGCATCGGCGACAGTTTGTAACCCACGACGACAACCAGGGCGATCAATTCCAGACCAATGATGTCAATCAGTATTTTCTTATTCACAAGAGTGCTTCAGGACCTTGAGTCATTTGGATCAACGCATTTTCACCAAATGCATCTGTTTGGATTTAGCAGACATCAATTCTTTCACAGTCAGCCCGGAATACAGTGTGCGGCAAATTGTCGCAGCTTCACCAAGTCACAGGCGGCAATGGGGGAAATGGAAGTTTTTTTGCTTCTGGTGCTCATGGGAGAAATAGAGATGAAACAATTTGTAGTGAAATCCACCGCGCTGCTTCTTGCAGCGGGCTTCGCAGCTTCGGCGTATTCCGCCGAATCGCTGCAGGACGTGATGAAGCGACGCAATTTGAGCCAGCAGGATCTGCTCGCTGCGTCGAAGACCTACGTCCCGACCGGCAAGCGCGACGAATTCGTCGCCTTCAGCTCGGGCGGCCAGTCCGGCCAGATTATCGTGTATGGCATTCCGTCCATGCGCATCCTCAAGTACATCGCGGTGTTCACGCCGGAACCGTGGCAGGGCTACGGCTTCGATGAAAACTCCAAGGCCGTGCTGCGCCAGGGCAACATCGACGGCAAGGAAATCAACTGGGGCGACACGCACCATCCGGCCATCTCGGAAACCCAGGGCAAGTACGACGGTCAGTTCCTGTTCATCAACGACAAGGCCAACCCGCGCCTCGCCGTGATCGACCTGCGTGACTTCGAAACCAAGCAGATCGTATCCAACCCGATCTTCAAGTCGGAACACGGTGGCGCCTTCGTCACGCCGAACACCGATTACATCATCGAAGCCGCCCAGTACGCCTCGCCGCTTGAGAACAAGAAGTTCTTCCCGCTCGAAGAGTTCAACGAAAAGTATCGCGGTGGCGTCACCTACTGGAAGTTCGACCGCAAGGAAGGCCGCATCGATCCGAAGGCGTCCTTCTCCCTCGAACTGCCGCCGTACTCGCAGGACTTGTCGGACGCCGGCAAAGGCCCCTCCGACGGCTGGTCCTTCACCAACTCCTTCTGTTCCGAGCGTTACGTCGGCGGCATCGAGAAGGGTCGTCCGCCGTATGAAGCCGGTTGCTCCGCCAAGGACACCGACTATCTGCACGTGATCAACTGGAAGAAGGCGGCCGAACTGGTTGCTGCCGGCAAGGCCAAGAAGATCAACGGCCACAACGTGCTGATGATGGAAACGGCGATCAAGGAAGGCATCCTCTTCCTCGTCCCGGAACCGAAGTCGCCGCACGGCGTCGACGTCACCCCGGACGGCAAGTTCCTGACCGTCGCCGGCAAGCTCGACACGCACGTCTCCGTCTATTCCTTCGAGAAGATCCAGGCCGCCATCAAGGCTGGCAAGTTCGAATCCAAGGACGCCTACGGCATCCCGGTCATCGGCATGAAGGACGCGCTGCACACCCAGGTCCAGCTCGGTCTTGGCCCCTTGCACACGCAGTATGACTCCAAACCCTGTATCGCCTACACCTCGCTGTACGTCGATTCGCAGGTCGTCAAATGGAACCACTGTGAAGGCAAGGTCCTCGACAAGATCTCCGTGCACTACAACATCGGTCACCTGATGACCATGGAAGGTGACTCGGCCGATCCGAAGGGTCGTTACCTGGTGGCACTCAACAAGCTGGCCATCGACCGTTTCGTGCCGGTTGGCCCGCTGCATCCGCAGAATCACCAGCTGATCGACATCTCGAACGACAAGATGCAATTGTTGTACGACATGCCGGTACCGCTCGGTGAGCCGCACTACGTGGTTGCCATCGAAGCCGCCAAGCTCAAGCCGGGCGTGCGTTACAAGGTCGGTACCGACTCCCGCACCGACAAGGCGCACCCGGGTGCAACCCGCGCCGGTGAAGAGGAAACCGTCAAGAAGGGCAACAAGATCACGGTCTACGGCACGCTGATCCGTTCCCACATCACCCCGGAAACCATCGAGGCTGAAGTTGGCGACGAAATCACCATCCACCTGACCAACCTCGAACGCGCCCAGGACGAAACCCACGGCTTCACGGTGTCTACGTACAACACCCACGCCTCGGTCGAACCGGGCAAGACCGTCACGGTCAAGTTCAAGGCTGACAAGGAAGGTGTCTATCCGTACTACTGCACCGAGTTCTGTTCCGCGCTGCACCTTGAAATGCAGGGTTACCTGCTGGTCAAGCCGAAGGGCTGGAAGCCGGGCAAGGTCGTAGCGGCCAAGGCCGTCTATAACGAAGCCGACTACAAGGCAACGGTCAAGAAGGTGGTTGATACCCAGGTCGTCATTGACTCCGTCGTTGGTTACATCACCAGCGTCAATTTCAAGGACTTCCCGGATGTGGTCAACATGGTCGACGACGCAACCGACCAGCTGAACAAGATCAAGGATGCCAAGGCCAAGCATGAAGCCGCAGCTGCCAAGAAGGACTGGGACCAGGCCAACCTGTGGGCCGAGCAAGTCTGGCAATACCAGGTCAAGGCAGCCGACATCGGCCTGCGTGCCAAGACCTACCTTGAGCAGAACGGCGCCAAGAAGGTCAAGTAAGCCGAAAAGTCTTGATCTGACTTAAGGCATTTAGCGGGGAACAGAGCGATTCTGTTCCCCGTTTCACATTGAGGAGGGAATACCCATGAAATTTGTAATGACTTTAATCGCTGCCGCACTCGTCGCCAGCCCCGCCATGGCCGCGCTGGATGGTGCCAAGCTGTTCGCTGAAAAAACCTGCAACGCCTGCCACGGCGCCAAGGCCGACAAACCGCTGATGCCGAACTACCCGAAACTGGCCGGGCAGAATGCCGCCTACGCCGAACAGCAAATGAAGGACATCAAGAGCGGTGCCCGCAACAACGGCCAGACCGCCGCCATGAAGGGGGTCATGCACCTCGTCAATGACGCGGAAATGAAGGCCATTGCCGAATTCCTCTCCAAACTCAAATAGCCCCGTGGAAGCCGGTCTCCCGGCTTCTGACCAATATCAAAGAACGCTGATATTCGTTGTGCAACAATGCCTTCAGCGTTTTGAATCACCCGCCATAAAAGGAACCCTCACATGAAAGCATCACTCCTTTTGATAAGCCTGCTAACCGCAGGCATCGCTTTTGCCAGCCCCCAGGCGCCGAAAACCCAAGGCATCGAAGGCAAGGATTACAAATGGAACGCCCAGGGCGGCGAAAAAAGCGAAGCGCTGACCAAAAAAGGCGATCCCAAGGCCGGCGAAGAAGGTTACGAAACCTGCGGCGCCTGTCACCTGCCCTCCGGCGCTGGTCGCCCGGACGGCACCTTCCCGCAGCTCGCCGGCCAGCACACCACCGTGCTGATCAAGCAGATGGCCGACATCCGTGCCGGCCTGCGCGACAATCCGACGATGTACCCGTTTGCCGCCACGCTGACCGATGCCCAGGAACTGGCCAACGTTGCCTCCTACATCGAGAAGCTCTGCATTCCGCTTGATCACGGCCATTACGACTCGAAGCCGGGCGACGATGTCGATCCGAACTGGAAGCCGCCAGCCGATACCGCCAAGCGCGTTGCCGAAGGCAAGGCACTGTACGAGAAGGAGTGTCTGGAATGCCACGGCAAAAACGGCGAAGGCAACAAGGAAAAGTTCTATCCGGTGATCGCCGGCCAGCATTACAAGTATCTGCTGCGTCAAATGACCGAGATTCGCAACGGCCATCGCCGCAACGCCAACCCGGACATGGTCAAGATCATCAAGAAATATACCGATGATCAGTTGATCTCGATCTCGGCTTACCAGTCCAGCCTGGTCATGCCGGGCAACATGTGCAAGCCGAAGGCCGCCAGGAAATCAAGAGGTCTGTAAGTTTGTTCTGCTGCCCGCCTCTGGCGGGCAGCTTCCCACCTGGCCAGTCGCCGGGCGCAACAAGACAGAGAGCAGTACGATGGAAAAACAAAACAAGATTATCGGCGGGGTGACCTTCATCGCCCTGGTGTGTCTGGTAGCAGCCTACTTTGCGCCAATCTGGTGGGTTTCCCTGACTGCGCCGAATTATCCGGCCGATGCCTTCCCCGATGGCATCCGCATCCATTTCCATTTCGACGGTGTCTATAACGGCTGCAAGGTTGCCGGCAAAGGTTCCCGGATGGCCAACGAGATCATCCAGAAGGACCTCGAAGCCACCGACGAGCGCTACAACCCCATTCTCGACGCCGCCAAGAACGTCGACCAGGGCGCCGAAGGCCTCGACTGCGTCCATGAAATGAACACCATCAACCACTACGTCGGGATGTTCCCGATCGCCACCGGCGCGCCGGTCGAAAAGCCGCTGGCCAAGTTCTTTTTCGGCTTTTTTGCCGTGATGATGCTGGCTTTCACGGTCAACCGGAAAAAACCGCGAATTTTGATATTGAGCGCCGGCTTCGCCGCCGTCGCCGCCTGGATGATTGGCGACCAGTTCGTCCTCGGCCACCTCGAAAGCCATGTGCAGGCCTACATGCAGGAATCCGGTACCTTCTTCAAGGACATGGACCGCATCAACGTCTGGGGCGACAACGTCCGCAATATTTCGAAGATCGTCATCTTCGGCCTCATCGCCGTCATGGCCGTGGTCATTGCCGGCACCGCCAAAATCAAGCCGTTCCAGCTCCTGCTGGCGCTGGTTCCGGCCCTGCTCCCGCTCTTCTTCGTTGTCACCTACGCCGGCTGGCTGTGGTTCTTCGGCCACAACATGCACCCGTGGGGGGCCTTTACCGTCAAGCCGTTCATGCCCACCGTGTTCGGTGAAGGCAAGGTCGCCCAGTTTTCGACCTTCTCCTACCCATACTGGGGCTATGGCCTGCTCGTCGCCATTTTCGTCTGCATGATGCTGGCCCTGCTGATCCGGCGCAAACAGTTGCGCGAAGGAACGGCCGAGTAATCGCCGTGAGCCGCCTGCCCCAGCTGGCCAGGCTCGGCCTGGCCTCCGCCCTCCTGCTGGTGCTGACCACCGGCAACACCGAGCCGCAGGGCGATGTGCCGGCCGGCATGGGCGCCCGCGCCAACGTCGACCGGCCGAAGCCGACCTTCATGCTGTACGAGCGCGACAAGCGCGTGCATGGCCTCAAGCCATTCCAGGAACTCGTTGACCAGGCACCGGCCGGCTCGCTCCTCAAGCCGCCGCCCGGCAGCTATTCCGGCCCGGTTACCATTGACAAGCCGCTAACCATCGATGGTGGCGGCCAGGTGACAATCGATTCAGGCGACCGCGGCACGGTCATGGTGCTCGACGCCAGCAACACAACGATACGCGGTATACATCTGACCGGCTCAGGCGACTCGCACGACTCCGACGACTCCTGCCTCGACGTGCGCGGCGACCACAACACCATCGAGAATGTCATCGTCGACAACTGCCTGTTCGGCCTCGACCTCAAGCAGTCCAACCACAACGTCGTGCGCAACAACCGCATCCGTTCCAAGAACCGCGAACTCGGCGTGCGCGGCGATGGCCTGCGCCTGTGGTACAGCAACGACAACCTGATCGAAGGCAACGAAGTCATCGACTCGCGCGACATGGTGGCCTGGTACTCGCACCGCAACGTCTATCGCAACAACATCGGCAAGCGCAGCCGCTACTCGATCCACTTCATGTTCGCCAACGACAATGTCGTCGAAGGCAACGAGTTTTACGACAACGCGGTCGGCGTCTATTTCATGTACACCGTCGGCGGCGTCGTCCGCAACAACGTCATCTCGCACGCCACGGGCGCCACCGGCATGGCCATCGGCTTCAAGGAGTCGTCGGGCACCGTGATCGAAAACAATGAACTGATTTATTGCGGCATCGGCATCGGCTCCGATCTCTCGCCTTTCGAGCCCGACAGCACCATCGAGATCCGTGGCAACCGCTTCGCCTACAACGGTGTCGGCATCCTGTTCAACAGCGAAACCGGCGGCAACAACATGATCGACAACGTTTTCGAGGGCAACCTGACCCAGGTGGCCTACGGTGGCCACGGCGACAACAACAATAGTCCGAAGAACGTCTGGCGCAGCAATTTCTGGGACGACTACCAGGGCTTCGACCGCAACGCCGACGGCGTCGGCGACAAGACCCACGAGTTGTACGCCTACGCCGACCAGATCTGGATGGAGCTGCCGGTGGCCCGCTTCTTCCGTAGTTCGCCGGTCATGGAGCTGCTCGATTTTCTCGAACGCCTGGCCCCCTTTTCCTCTCCGGACCTGATCCTGCGCGACGAAAAGCCGCGCTTCGTCAAACCTGAAAGAACGGCACGATCATGAGCGAGATCGACGAAGAAGTCGGTAGCGACAGCAACCCGCCCCGCCAACCCGCCAGCAACGGCAAACCGGCCGTCTCGATCGCCAAGCGACAGACCAACCGGCGCCGCGTGCTGCGCACCATCCTGCTCACCGGTGGCGTCCTCGGCGCCGCCATGTCGGGTTTCCTGCCCCTCGTCTATGCCCAGAAAAAACGCCTGCGGCCGCCCGGTGCGCTCGACGAGAAGGATTTTCTCGGCAGCTGCATCAAGTGCGGCCAGTGTGTTCAGGTCTGCCCGGTCTCGGCCATCAAGCTGGCCGACCTGGTCGACGGTGTTGGGGTCGGCACACCCTACATCGACCCGCGCGCCCAGGCCTGCGATTTCTCTTGCGACGCGGTCCAGTGCATCCTGGCCTGCCCGACCGGCTCGCTGACCTACCACAAGCCCGCTTTCCTGCCGGTTCGCCCGGGCGCTGCGCTGGCCGCCAAGCCCATCCTGCTCGCCAAGGAAAACGACCCGGAGCCGACGCTCAACATGCACGAGCGCATCGGCGTCGCCCGCCTGACCCGTCCGGAAGCCTGCCTGGCCGTCCAGGGCAAGGGTTTCAAGGGACAGACACGGGGCGGGGAGTTCAAGGGAAAATTACGCTACATGGACGTCGACCGCTGGAAACCGGTCAAGGTCGCCAGCCATCCCTACGATGTCGCCGAATGCGATCTGTGCGTCCGCGAATGCCCGATCAAGGGCGCCATTTCGATCGAAACGGTGTTCGCGCCGGATGGCAGCCAGCGCAAGTCGCCGGTCGTCCATGAACCCTGTGTCGGCTGCGGCGTCTGCGAGATGGTCTGCCCGGTCGAACCCGCAGCCATCACCATTGAAGCCGGCGAGGTCTGGAAACTATGAGCGCGCTCCTCAAACGCCGGTTTGTCGATCAAATCAAGGTCCTGTTCGGCGCCGAACCCGGCAAGCCGAAGGAAATCAGCCCGGCTGCCCAGCAGATTCACTTCTACAAAAAAGGCAACCGCGATCTCATCGCCGAGAAGGTGCATGCCCGCGCCCATGCCACGCCGAGCCACAAGTGGCGCAACCGGCGCTGGGCGACGCTGATTTTCGCCAACCTGCTGTTCACGCTGTCCTTCTTCCTCGACATCCAGATTCTCGAAGGCGCGCTGACCGCCTCGCGCTTCGTCGGCTTTCACCTGATCGACCTCAATTCGGCGCTGCAGGTCATGCTCGCCCACAAGCACATCATCAACAACCTGCTGATCGGTACCGGCACGGTACTCGTGCTGTGGGTGCTGCTCGGTGGCCGCACCTTCTGTTCGTGGGTTTGCCCCTACCACCTGCTGGCCGAATGGGCCGAGAAAATCCACCTCCTCCTGGTCAGCAAAAAGCTGGTTACCGACCAGAACATGGACCGTCGCCTGCGTAGCGTTTTCTGGGCCATCTTCGCCCTGCTCGCTGTCGCCACCGGCTATACCGTCTTCGAGGCCATCTCGCCGACCGGCATCGTCTCCCGCGCCCTGATCTACGGCCCGGGCCTTGCCCTGCTCTGGGTACTCGCCCTGCTCTTCTTCGAAGTCTTCTTCTCGCGTCGCGCCTGGTGCCGTTATGCCTGCCCGATCGGCCTGACCTATGGCGTCGTCGGTATCGTCTCGCCGGTCCGTATCATCTACAAGCTCGACGGCTGCTTCCACGAAGGCGACTGCCGCAAGGTCTGCCTCGTGCCGCACGTCCTCGATACGGTGATCAAGGGCCGCGCCGTTGAGCCGGAAGTCCCCATCGGCCCCGACTGCACGCGCTGCGGACTGTGTGTCGACGTCTGCCCGACCGGCTCGCTGTCTTTCGACGTCAAAGGCCTGTCCAAACTGGCTTGAAAGCCGGTTTCAATTTCGGCCATTTTTCCCGGTTGACCGTAGCATTCGGGCGGTGGCCGTTGCGCCGGGAGTAACTTGGTCGGTCTGCCGCAAGCGCGTCCTCATGCAGTGCGGTGAAAGTGATAAAGTTCAAAAAAGTAGCTGAACCCACTTTCGCCAACCAAAGGTCCGCAGATGAGCTTCACTCTCTTCCGGAAGACGTCGCTGAAGACAAAACTGACCCTCTTCACGCTGGCAGTTTTTCTGGTTGGCATCTGGTCGCTGGCCTTTTACGCCAGCCGCATGCTGCGCGAGGACATGCAGCGCCAACTCGGCGAACAGCAGTTCGCCACGGTCTCGCTGGTCGCCGCCCAACTCAATGCCGAACTGGCTGAGCGCCTGAACGCACTGGAACGCGTCGCGGCCAAAATCTCACCGGCCCTGATGCAGGATCCAGCCGGCCTGCAGGCCTTTCTCGAACGACGCCCGATTCTCGAAATCATGTTCAACGGCGGCGTTCGCGCGGCCGGTCCGGATGCCACAGGAATCGCTTCCATTCCGTTCTCCGAGGAGCGTCTGACGACCAATTACATGGATCGCGACTACATGCAGGGTGCTCTCAAGGAGGGCAAATCGACCATAGGCCGCCCCGCCCTCGGCCGGGTATTGAAGGCGCCGGTGATTGGCATGGCCGTGCCGATTCGCGATGCCGAGGCCCGGATCATCGGCGCCCTGGTCGGCGCAATCAACCTTGGCAAGCCCAATTTTCTCGACCGGGTGACGCAAAGCCGGCCCGGGAAAAAAGGCGGTTACCTCGTGATTGCACCGCAATACCAGTTGATCGTCACGGCCACCGACAAGAACCGCATCATGCAGCCGGCCCCACCGCCCGGGGCCAACGCCATGCACGACCAGTATGTCGGGGGCTACGAGGGTTATGGCATTGCCGTCAATTCACGCGGCATCGAGGAGCTGTCGGCGGCCAAGGGCATTCCCGTGACAGGCTGGTTCATCGTCACCGTGCTGCCCACCGTTGAAGCTTTTGAATCGATTGCCGCCATGCATCAGCGCATCCTGCTCGCCACCGGCCTGCTCACCCTGCTTGCCGGCGCCCTGGTCTGGTGGATGACGGCGTGGATGTTGCGGCGGCAGTTTTCACCGATGATTGCGGCAACCCGGAAGCTGGCCACACTGTCGAATGCCAGCCAGCCGCCCGAGCTGCTGGCGGTGGACCGGAACGATGAAATCGGCGAGTTGATCGGCGGCTTCAATCGGCTGCTGGAAAGCCTCATCCAGCGCGAAGCCGCCCTGCAGGAAAGCCGGGAAAACTACCGCCTGCTGGTTGCCGATCTGCAGGTCGGCGTGCTGATCCATTCGCCCAACTCGACAATCATCCAGTGCAACCGGATTGCGCTCGAACTGCTCGGCCTCGACGAACACCAACTGCTCGGCAAGACCTGTTTCGATGCCGACTGGAACGTCATTCACGAAGACGGCTCCCCCTTCCCCGGCGCCGGGCATCCGTTCCCTCAGGCCATTGCCACGGGGCAACCGGTGGAAAATATCGTGATGGGCGTCTATCGCCCGACACGGCACGACCGCGTCTGGCTGCTGATGAACGCCAAGCCGGAAAGGGCGGCCGATGGCAGCTTGCGCCAGGTCATTTGCACTTTCATCGACATCAGCGAGACGAAACGCACCGAACGGCACGATCAGTTCCGCACCCATGTACTCGAATTACTGGCCGGCGGCGAGCCGCTTCCCGGCGTCCTCGAGGCCCTCGTGCGCGGGGCCGAGCAGTTGTATCCGGCAATGCGGTGCAGCATCGTGCTGCTCGACAGCGAAGGAAAGCGGATCGAGACCAGCATTGCCCCCAGCCTGCCCGACTTCTACAACCAGGCCCTCACCGGCCTGGCCATCGGCATGGGCGTGGGGTCGTGCGGCACGGCGGCCTTCACGCGCCAACGGGTCGTCGTCGAGGACATTGCGACGCATCCCTACTGGGCCCCCTACACGGAACTGGCGGCCAGCGCCGGCCTCGGCGCCTGCTGGTCGCAACCCATTCTCGCCTCGGACGGCCGGGCGCTCGGCACCTTTGCCATCTATCACAGCGAGCCACACCAGCCGGCCGGGCACGACATCTACCTCATCGAACAATGCGCCCGCCTGGCCAGCATCGCACTGGAGAAAAACCTGGCCGAGGAACGACTGCAGCGCAGCGAGGCCCACTACCGACTGCTCACCGAGGACGTGCAGGATGTTGTCTGGAAAACCGACAGCAACCTGATCATCACCTACATCAGCCCCTCGGACGAGCGGATTCGCGGCTTCCGCCCCGACGAAGTCCTTGGCCGCCACGTCCTTGACCTGTTCAATGACGAGGGGCGGGCCCGCGTCAGCAGGATCATGCAGGAACGCGGGGAAATGATTCGGCGGAAAATCCGGCTTGGTTCAATCACCTTCGAAGCGCAGCATCTCTGCAAGAATAATGATCACCTGGTCTGGGGCGAGGTGCAGTCAAAGCCGGAGTACGACAGTGCGGGGAGGATCATCGGCTACCACGGCATCACCCGCGACATCACCGAACGCAAGAACGCCGAGGCTGAGCTGACGCGGCACCGCGATCACCTCGAAGAACTCGTCGAACAACGCACCGCCGCGCTGTCGATTGCCAAGGAAGCGGCCGAAGCGGCCAGCCGCGCCAAGAGCACCTTCCTGGCCAACATGAGCCACGAATTGCGGACGCCGATGAACGCCATCATGGGGATGACCGGCCTGGCCCTGAAGCAGGCGACCGATCCCAAGCTGCGCGACCAGCTCGGCAAAGCCACCAAGGCCTCACAGCATCTGCTGCACGTGATCAACGACATCCTCGACATTTCCAAGATCGAGGCCGAACGTCTGACGCTGGATGAAGAAGACTTCATGCTCACCACCCCGCTCGAGAACCTGAGCAATCTGGCCCACCCGGCGGCCGCCGCAAAAGGGCTGACGCTGCACATCGACATCGCCCCCGGGCTGGCCAGCCAGCCGCTCAGGGGCGATTTCCAGCGCCTCGGCCAGATTTTGCTCAATCTGACCAGCAATGCCATCAAGTTCACCCACGAAGGCTCGGTCAGCCTGGACATCTCGACCAGCGAAGAAACTTCGGCCGACCTGCTCCTGCGTTGCGCCATACGCGACACCGGCATCGGCATTTCGGCCGAGGACCAGAGCCGGCTGTTCCAGGCCTTCGAACAATCCGACAATTCGATGACCCGAAAGTACGGCGGCACCGGACTCGGGCTGGCCATCAGCAAGCGTCTGGCCAGCCTGATGGGCGGCAGCATCGGTGTCGACAGCCAGCCCGGCGCCGGCAGTACCTTCTGGTTCACGGCCAGGCTGAAAAAGGCAACAGCCGGCATTGAAGCAGCCGGGCAGAAAGCCAGCCAGTTACCGGAAGAAAGCCTGAAAGCCCGCCATGCCGGGGCGCGCATCCTGCTCGCCGAAGACGAGCCGATCAACCAGGAAGTCTCGCGTGAATTGCTCGAGTCGGCCGGCCTCGTCGTCGATCTCGCCGAGGACGGCGTCGAAGCCGTCGAACTGGCGAAGGGCAACGACTACGACCTGATTCTGCTCGACCTGCAAATGCCCAGGATGAACGGCATCGACGCCACCTGCACCATCCGCGCCCTGCCCGGCCGGCAGACGGTGCCGATTCTGGCCCTGACCGCCAACGCCTTTACCGGCGACCGGCAAAAATGCATCGATGCCGGCATGAACGACCATATCGGCAAGCCGGTCGATCCCGATCAGCTGTTTGCCACCCTGCTCAAATGGCTGTCGAAGCCGGTTTGATTATTGGCCTTTTTTCCCGGTTGACCGTAGCACTCGAGCCACTCAGATCCTGAACGTCTCGGCCAGCCGCCGCAGCTCGCCGGACAACTCGTTGACATCGCTGGCCAGCGACGCTGCCGCCTGGCTGGCGTGCGATCCCTGCTCGGTCATCTGGGCGACGCGCTCGACGTTCTGGGCGATCTCGCGGGCGGCGGTACTTTGCTCGCGGATGGCCAGGGAAATTTCGTTGACCGCTTCGGCCACCTGCCCCGAACCGACCTGGATCGTTCCGATCGACTGCTCGGCCTGACGCGCCAGATCTACACCGGACTGGGCCTGCTCGACGCTGTTTTCCATTTCGGCAACGGCATGGCGGGAACTGGCCTGGACTTTCTCGATCATGCCGGCAATCTCCTTGGTCGACGCGGCAGTACGCTCCGCCAGCTTGCGCACTTCGTCGGCGACCACGGCAAAACCGCGCCCCTGTTCGCCGGCCCGCGCCGCCTCGATGGCCGCATTGAGAGCGAGCAGATTGGTCTGGTCGGCGATGTCATTGATGACATTGACGATGGTCGAAATCTCGACGGTATAGGACTCCAGTTCGCGAATGGCCGTCGCCGAGCCGTTCACCGTATCGGCAATATGAGTCATTTCATCGGCGGCATGCTGGATGACGCCACCGCCCTCGCGCGAGGCGCTGCCCGAGGCGCGGGAAAGGGTGTCGGCCTCGGTGGAAAACTCGGTGACATGGTCGATCGACACCGACAGCTCCTCGACCGAGGCGGCCATGTTGGTCGCCACTTCGGCCTGTTCGGATGCGGCGCTTGCCGACGCCTGGCTGGAATCGGCGAGCCGCTGGGCCATCCGGTCGAGCTTGGCCGTGCTCTGGCGAAGCATCGCCGCCATTTCCTGGAAATGATTGCGCATGATGGCCAACTGCGCCAGCAACTGGCCGACTTCGTCATCCCCATGAACGAGAACCGGCTGGCTGAGGTCCATCGCCGCCATACGGCGGGCCGCCTCGATCGCCGCCCGGACCGGCCGGTTGAATTCACGAATGATCACCCAGGCCAGCGGCGGCCAGGCGAGCAGAGTCAGCCCACCGATGATCAACATCGCCCGATGCAAGCCGGCAATGCGCACCGCAATGTCAGGGGCCAGTGCCGACACCGGGACGGCAGCGACGACCTGCAAGCCGAGCCCAAGACTCACGCTGACAATGACGATCGAGGCCAGCGTCGACAGCCACAACCGCTTGCTCAGATCAATGTCGCTGAGCCGCCGGGCAAGGCGTTTGAACAGGCCGCCACGAACGCTTCCCTGCTCGAGCAGCAAGTTCGGGTTGCCGCGCATTTGCTCGTACAGGGCAATCGCGGCACGAATCTCGGCAGCGCTCGCCGTCGTCCGCACCGACATGTAGCCACCGGAAGACAGCGGCGTCGCCATGGCCTTGACCCAGTAGAATCCACCGTCCTTGCGACGGTTCTTGACGATGCCACCCCATGGCTTGCCCCGTTCCAGGGTCGCCCACATGTCGCGAAAGGCCTCGGACGGCATATCCGGATGGCGAACGATGTTGTGAGGCTGACCGATCAGTTCCTCGCGGCAAAATCCGGAGGCCTCGACAAAATCATCATTGACGTAGGTGATCAGGCCATTATCATCGGTCCGGCTGATGATGCTGCACTCCGGACGGATGGCGTATTCACGATCAAAGACCGGTTGATTATTTTTCATATTTTTGAACTTTTCGGAATTTCTTTAACCATAGCAGACGCGGTTAAACCCTACAATTAAGACGAAAGTAATAATTTGAACAATCCCGAACGTTCCGTTTTTGCCTTGGCTCCGCGCCCCTTTCCCCCCTGCATGCGTTTTTTTGATTCAGGTTCAAAGACGATTTCCTTGCCCTACCTATAATCGGCGACATGATCCAGTTCAAGAACATCGCCAAAACCTTCCGCAAAGCCCGGGTGCTGGATGGCATCAGCCTCGACATCGGCATCGGCGAACGCGTCGCCCTGATCGGTTCGAACGGCGCCGGCAAGACTACGCTGATCCGTTGCCTGCTCGGCGAATACACGCACGATGGCGAGGTCGCGATCAACGGGCTCGACCCGCGCAACAACCGTACCGAAGTGCTCGGCAGCATCGGTTTCGTGCCGCAACTGCCGCCACCGCTCAAGATGCCGGTCGGCCAGCTCATCAATTTCTCGGCCTCGCTGTGCGGCACCGACCCGCAGCGCATCCACGCCATTGCCCGGCGTCTTGGCCTCAACATCGATGAAATCCTGTCCCGCCAGTTCGTCCGCCTGTCCGGCGGCATGAAGCAGAAGCTGCTGATCGCCATCGCGCTGGGCCGTGAGGCCAGGGTACTGGTCATGGACGAACCTGCCGCCAACCTCGATCCGGAAGCGCGCAAGATATTCTTCGACCTCTTGGCCGAGCGCCTCGACGACGCCACGATGATCATTTCCAGCCACCGCCTCGACGAGGTCTCGGCGCTGGTCAATCGGGTCATCGAAATGGACATGGGCAAGGTCGTCCTCGACGACAAGGTCGCCGACGCCGTGACGCTGACCGCCCGCCTGGCCTGCCGCATCGTCCTCAGCCGCTTCGAGCCGGCCTTCGCCAAGGCGCTCGACGGCTGGAATCTGGCCAGCCGCGACGACAACCGCATCTGGGAAGGCGAAATCGCCGGCCCCGACCGCCTGCGTTTCCTCGGCATCATTTCCCGCTACACGGCGCTGGTCAGCGACCTCTCGCTGTCCGAAATCTGAGCATGTGCGACCGCCATCGCCGTGACTTCCTCAATCGCCTCGGTACCGGCGGCCTGTTGCTGACGCCGCTTGCAGCGCTGCTCTCCGGCTGCAAGAAAGACAACTGGCCGGAAGGCATGGCCGAGATCAAGTGGGACCGCGACACCTGCGTGCGTTGCAGCATGGTCATTTCCGACCGCCGCTTTGGCGCCGAGATACGCGGCGGCCCGGACAACACCGTTTTCAAGTTCGACGACCCCGGCTGCCTCGCCTTCTGGCTCGCGGGAAAAGCCGACAAATACCCGTGGCTGGCCGACGCCGCCACGCGCATGTGGGTCGCCGACTTCAACAGCAAGAGCCGCGAGGAGATGATCTGGCTCGACCCCAGGCACGCCCAGTTCATCACCAGGACCTCGCCGATGGGCTACAACTTCGCCGCCGTCTCGACACCGATGCAGGGCAGCCTCGATTTCACCGACATGCGCCAGCACATACTGGCCAAGGGCAAATAAACCTTGAATCCTCAGATGACCGCTTATCAATGCAGAGCCAGCAGTATTAGACGTAGTCTGCATGCCTTCGAAGCAATTCATCCGTGGGAAGCCAGCGCTATGCGGCCGCTGGCACGTCCGGTCGGGCGCCCGACTTTGTCGCTCCTCCTTGCGGGCATCAGCCTGCCGCGTCGTCGCTTCGCGCCGGCCATCCCGCCCAAACGCGCCAACGGCCGCATTCAACTAAGGATTCAAGGTTAAATGAAACAACTGTGGCTGACCGCCAAACTCGATATTGTCGAATCCCTGCGCGCCCGCTGGTTCCAGATCTATACGCTGGTCTTCGGCGGCATCGTCGCGCTGCTCTTCCTCTTCGGCCTGACCGAATCGCGGGTGCTCGGCTTCATCGGCCTGTCGCGCCTGCTCGTCACTTACATCCAGCTGACCATGGCCATCCTGCCGATCTTCGTGCTGATCACCACCGTCCGCTCGGTGGCCGGCGACCGCGAGGCCGGCGTCTTCGAGTACCTGCTGTCGCTGCCGGTGTCGCTGTCGGCCTGGTTCTGGGGCAAGATCGTCGGCCGCTACATCGTCGTCTTCGCGCCGGTCTTCCTGGCCATGCTCGGCGCCGTGATCTGGGCGACCATCCAGGGCATCGAAGTGCCGTGGGACATGTTCGGCTACTACACCGCGCTGCTCGCCGTCATGGCCATGTGCTTCCTCGGCATCGGCATGCTCATCTCGGCCATCGCCCGCACCACCGACATGGCCCAAGGCGCCGCCTTCATGGTCTGGCTGTTCCTGCTGCTCTTCCTCGACCTCATCCTGCTCGGCGTCATGATCCAGGGCAAGGTCGCCCCGGAACTGGCCGTCACGCTGGCCCTGGCCAATCCGCTACAAGTCTTCCGTACCGCCGCGCTGGCCCTGTTCGACCCGCAACTGATCGTCCTCGGCCCGTCAGCCTACGTCATCCTCGACCTGTTCGGCACGGCTGGCTACAAGATCTTCGCGCTGGCCTACCCGGCAGCGCTCGGCGTGGTCAGTGCGACCATCGGCTACTTCCTGTTCCGCCGCGGTGACCTACCTTGAGCAAGCTATTCGCGCTTTTCGCTTTTTGCCTTTTTTCCGGGTTGACCGTAGCAGAGGAGCAACCCTCGTCCGCCCCGCTGTTCGCCGCGACGCTGAACGATCTCGACGACAAGCCGGTGGCCCTCGAGCGCTACCGTGGCAAGCCGCTGGTGGTCAATTTCTGGGCCCGCTGGTGCGGTCCCTGCCGGGCTGAAATCCCCGAGCTGATCAAGTTCCGTGACGCGCACAAAGGCAAGATCGAGGTGCTCGGCATTGGCATCGAGGACAAGGCCGAACCAGCCAGGGATTTCGCCAAGGCCTACGAAATGGATTACCCGGTCTTCATCGCCAAGGCCAAGGGCCTGCCGCTCATGCAGGCGCTCGGCAACGCCCGGGGCGGCCTGCCCTACACGCTGTTCATCGATCGCAACGGTCAGGTCGTCCAGAAAAAAATGGGGCTGATCCGGAAAGTCGATCTCGATGCCGCACAGGAAGCGCTGCTCAAGAAATAGGCCGCTAAGCGACCTAGGTCACAGACCGCCCGAATACCGCCAACTATAGTTCCTCCGCTCGCAGTCCGGCACCGCGCCACTGCCTTCCTCGCAAATCACCGAACCGGAGAGACCATGAAAATCAATCGCCTCGCATCCACCCTCCTCGTCGCCGGCCTGACCCTCGGCGCCACGGCCAGCCAGGCCGACGGCCTGACGTTCTTCCCCGGCCTGCAGTCCGGCTTCAAGTTCGAGCCGAGCGTTGCGGTCAGCGTCGGCGTCATGGGCGCCCCGGCCGGCAACGACGACGCGATGTTCGTCTACGGCCTCGACTTCAACATGAACTGCGGCCTGATCCAGACGCCGGACAACCGTATCCGCACCCACATCCAGATCAACCATATCGACGAATCGGGCATGAAATCGACCTCCTTCGAGCTGTCGCCGCGCTACACGCTGCCCATCGGCGGCGGCTTCTCGGTCGGTGCCGGCCCGGTGCTCGGCCTTGTCCAGGCCGACAACGGCCGGGCCGACAAGAGCCTGTTCGGCTACGGCGCCGTGGTCGGTGCCAATTACCGCAAGGGCCTGTACTACTCCGGCCTCGACCTGCGCTACCTGAACACCAGCGAAAGCGATAACGTCAGCTTCGAAAACTGGGCGCTGCTGGCCAAGGTCGGCATCAACTTCTAAGCATTCCGCCAGCGGAAACAAAAATGGAAGGCCGATGCCTTCCATTTTTTTGCCTTTTTTACGGTTGACCGTGGGATCCGGCTAATCGATCGCTTTCAGGAAACGCTGGCGCGCCTGCTCGAGTTCGGCCTGCCCGGCTTCGCCGACCAGCCGGCTGGCGGTTTCGAAAAAACTGTTGAACGCCTTGCGCACCATCGGTGCCGCCGGTTTTCCCTTGCCTTCCGTGGCCGGGACATCGAGCGGCCGCAGCACGGCATGGCGCGGAATGATGCGCTGCCCGCCAGCTTCCGAACTGGCCGTCAACGGCCCGGTTTTGACATAGGTAACGCCCTCGTATTCGAAACGGGCGCCAATCGACAGATGCTGAAGTTTCATGGCTGGCTTCCGGTCTTGCATTCCTGAATGGGGATCACGAGGCACGGCCCCGCGGCCGGAATCTTAGCCTTAATCCCCGCTTAAGTTTCGCCTAAGCCGCCTTTAAGACTCGCTCCCTAGACTCCTTTCCCATCAACACAAAAAGGAGAACGATGATGAGAGCCATTCCCGCCTTAGCGCTGCTGCTCGCCAGCCTGGCCAGCCACGCCGAGACGCCGCAGCAGATTCGTCAGATTTATGTCGCCGAAGCGAGCAGCCAGCAAGCCGGTTTCACGCCCTCGGCCACGCGCGGCGACGCCTTTTTCCGCCAGCGTTTTGCCAGCAACGACAAGATGCCGGCCTGTACCAGTTGCCACACCGACAACCCGCTCAATGCCGGCGAGCATGCCGTGACCGGCAAGAGCATCAAGCCGCTGGCCGTCGCCGCCAACCCGGCTCGCCTGAGCGACCCGGCCAAGGTGGAAAAATGGTTCGGCCGCAATTGCAAGGAAGTCGTCGGCCGCGCCTGCACGCCGGCCGAGAAGGCCGATTTCGTCACTTTCCTGAGCGAGGTTCGCTGAAATGAAACGCCTACTCTTGATAGCCCTGCTCGGCAGCGCCTTCCCGGCCCTGGCTGATCGTCTGCCGCTGCCGGCCAATGCCCCGGCCAGCTTCACCACCGAATGCAGCAGTTGCCACATTGCCTACCAGCCCGCCCTGCTTCAGGCCGCCGACTGGCGCAAGCTGATGGCCGGCCTGGGCGACCATTTCGGCAGCGATGCGACGGTCGACGAGAAAACCGGGCAGGAAATCGGCACCTTTCTCGAGCGCCATGCCGGCAGCGCCAGCCGCCCGGGCAGTGCCGGCAATCCGCCGCGCATCACCCAGACCGCCCGCTTCATCCGCAAGCATGACGAAATCCCGGCCAAATACTGGCGCGATCCGCGCGTCAAATCGGCCGCCAACTGCGAAGCCTGTCACCCCGATGCGGCCAAGGGGAGCTACAGCGAACACGACATTTCCATCCGCGAACTGCGCGAGTAAATCATGAAAAACATACTTGTCTGGGACTGGCCGGTTCGCCTCGGCCACTGGCTCATGGTCGGCGGCTTCATCCTCGCCTGGCTGACTTCGGAAAGCGAAACCTTCCGGCTCGTCCATGTCCTGTCCGGTGGTGCAGTCGTTGCCGTTGCCCTCTTCCGCCTGCCCTGGGGCTTCATCGGCTCGCGCTACGCCCGCTTCGTCGATTTCGTCCGCGGCCCGGGTTCCGTCGTCGATTACCTGCGCAGCCTGATCCGCCTCGATCCGGACCACCACACCGGCCATAACCCGGCCGGCGGCTGGGCCATCATGTTGCTGCTCGGCCTCGGCATCGCCACCGGCCTCGCCGGCTGGGCGATGTACAACGAGCTCGGCGGCGACTGGCTGGAAGAGCTGCACGAAGGTCTGGCCGCAACGATGCTCACCGTCGTCTTCATCCACGTCGCCGGCGTCATCTCGGGCAGCCTGCTGCACGGCGAAAATCTCGTCCGCGCCATGATTACCGGCCACAAGCAAGGTTCGCCGGAAGAAGCCATCCCGTCGGCCCGGCCGCTCGCCGCGATTTTCCTGCTGGCCTGGGTTGCAGCCGCCAGCTGGTGGCTGGCCGCCTGATAGAATTGCTGCCATGCGCATCCTGCTTGTCGAAGACGATCCCGAACTTGGCGACGGCCTGACCGTTGGCCTGCGCCAGGCCGGCTTTGCGGTCGACTGGCTGCGCGACGGCAGTTCTGCCGACCAGGCCCTGCACAGCGAAAGCTTCGACCTGGTCGTCCTCGACCTCGGCCTGCCCCGCCTGTCCGGCATGGACGTCCTGAGTCGCGCCCGGGCCCGCGGACTGACCGTGCCCATCCTCATCCTGACCGCCCGCGACGCCACCGGCGACAAGGTATCCGGCCTCGATGCCGGGGCCGACGACTACCTCGTCAAACCCATCGATCTCGACGAACTGAGCGCCCGCATCCGCGCCCTGACCCGGCGCAGCGCCGGCCGCGCCGCCCCGCAGCTGACCCACGGCGAGCTGGTCATCGACCTCGCGGCCCACCGCGTGACGCTGGCCGGCAATGAAATCGAACTGTCGAGCCGCGAGTACTCGCTGCTCCAGATGCTGCTCGAAAATGCCGGCCGCGTCCTGACCCGCACCCAGCTCGAGCAATCGGTCTATGGCTGGCGCGACGAACCCGACAGCAACGCCCTCGAAGTGCACATCCACCACCTGCGCAAAAAGCTCGGTAGCGACCTCATCCGCACCCTGCGCGGCGTCGGCTACACCATTCCCAAATGAGCGGCAAAACCGCCACCGTCTGGTTCTCGCTGCGCCGCCGCCTGCTCGGCCTGCTGCTCGGCGGCGTCGCCGCGGCCTGGCTCGTCACCATGGTGTTCAGCTACATCGACGCCCACCACGAAGTCGATGAACTATTCGACGCCCAACTGACCCAGGCCGCCCAGACCCTGCTCGCCCTGGCCAGCCACGACGAGGGTGACGACATCGAGGATCTCGGCGAAGCCACGCACAAATACCAGCGTCGCCTGCGTTTCCAGATCTGGCGCGACGACGGCACCTTGCTCATGCGGTCGAAAAATGCCCCGAAATTCCCGTTGACCGTGGAAACCGGCTTTTCCGAAACGCGGACCGGCGACGATGGCCACTGGCGGCATTACAGCCAATGGAACGAGGACCACAATCTGCAGGTCCAGGTCAGCGAAAACCACCACGTCCGCGACGAGCTGATCGGCCAAATTGCCTGGCGCCTGCTCTTCCCGGCGCTCTTCGGCCTGCCGCTCATCGGCCTCTGGGTCTGGCTTGCCACCCGGCACGGCTTTGCTGGCCTGGACGGCATCGCGCACCAGATCGCCAGCCGCGACCCGCAGCAATTGCAGCCGGTGCATCCCGCCGCCGCCCCCGAAGAAATCCGCACCCTGCTCGAAGCGCTCAACGGCCTCTTCCAGCGCGTCGAACACACGCTCGACGCCGAACGCCGCTTCACGGCCGACGCCGCGCACGAACTGCGCACCCCGCTGGCCGCGCTGCAGGCCCAGTTGCAGGTCGCCCAGCGGGCCCGCGACAACGACGAACGCGACCGCTCGCTGAACCAGTTGCAAAGCGGCCTGACCCGCGCCGCCCACCTCGTCGACCAGATGCTGCATCTGGCCCGCCTCGACCCCGAATCCGGCCTGCCAGACCCGAAAGCCGTCGATCTGGCCGGGCTGGCCGAAGGCGTCTGCGCCGACCTCGGGCCGCAGATTCTGGCCAAAAACATCGAGTTCGACCTCGCCGCCAGCCCCGACAGCCAAGTCACCGGGCAGCCCGAATGGCTGGGCGTACTGATCCGCAACCTCGTCGACAACGCCGTTCGCTACACCCCCGAGGGCGGTCGGGTGCGCGTCGAGGTGGCGCGCACCGACGCGATCGTTACCCTTTCGGTCGCCGACAGCGGCCCGGGCATCCCTGTCGACCAGCGCGAATCCGTGCTCCGCCGCTTCCACCGGCTCAACCAGGGCAGCCAGCCAGGCAGCGGCCTCGGGCTGGCCATCGTCGCCCGCATTGCCGAACTGCATGGCGCCACGTTGAAACTCGACACATCAATTACGCCAAAAGGCCTATTGGTCACTGTACAATTCCCGGCTCGCTAATCAACACGCTCAACCCGTAAAGCCGCGCACGAATCATTGCCAGTCGTTCGGCAAGCAACACCCCGGTTCGCCGGCCGGCTTTTCTGCAGAGAACCATGAATACAGCGCACCAACTGGCCAACGTACCAAGCACCGCCGACGCCCCCCCGGAAGGCACGCGTCGAATCATCGACGGCCTGGAGCGTGTTTTCTACGATGGCTACTGGATCAAGACCTATCCGGTACCGGCCGACACCCTGGAAGCCAAGAAAAAACTGATCGACGCCCTGACCCGGCGGCTGTTCAACCACACCGAGCACGGCCTCAACATTCCCGGCACCCGCCTCAACGAGGCGCGCAGCACCTACGAAGACGAGGCCGACCCGGCGCGCAAGCGCGTCAAGGGCGCCATGCTGGCCGGCGCGCTGTTCAACCGGGCAGCCGACATTTTCCGTAAATTGGTCGAACTGCAGACCTGCGGCATCGAAATCCTCAGTGACAACCCGCTCATGCGCGAATGCGGCAAATGCCTGCTCGACGCCATGGAACTCGGTCGCTGCGTCATGCACCGGAGCGGTGAGGAAGGCATCGACGAGTTGTGGGGCGAACCGTTCCGCGCCTTCTCCATCCCGCTCGAAGACTTCTACGAAAGCCGTTACATCAAGATCGGCCAGGTTCTGCGCGACATCGACCTGATTTCCAACACGATGATCGACAACTTCAGCGGCATTCCGGCTTTCGCCGACATCGAAGCGCCCATACGCGACCTGGCGATTGCCGCCAAGATCAAGACTGAAACGCTGCGCACCGATGCCGACATCTTCGACGTCTGGGCACGCATGGTGACGGCCGGCGAACGCCTCGCCGACCTTAACCTGCTGACCGGCCCGGCGGTGTTCAGCGCGCCGTTCACCTACAACCTGTCGGACGGCCTGCAACTGATCCGCCAAGGCCGCGACCTGATTTTCTACATTTCCCGAGCCAGAACGGCCATGCCGAAAAGCACCCGGGAATACATCGAACGCTGCAAGAACTACCTGGCCACCGGCCGGGCCCCGCTGTTTCCGGCCTACCTGCCCGTCTGATCAGCACTCCGCGTTCAGTTCCACCACCAGCATCGTATCGCCCAGCCTGGCCGACGGCGCTTCGGTCGGCATGGTGGGTGCGGCCAGGGGCTTCGCCCCGGTTTGTGTCAATGGTGCCGACGTCTCGCGGCAAGGCGTCCCGCCCGGCCGATGGCTGCAATCGCTCAGCGTTTCTTGATCTGTCTCGCAGCGAAGGCGGCCGAGCCTGTCTATAATCGAACGCTTATGGCTGCCCCCACCTCCCTGGCCCAGCATCTGCAACAGGCCGCAACCGAAAGCCCGCAGGCCGGCGCCTTGTTGCACGCCGGAAAACGCCTCAGCTTTGCCGAACTCGTAGACGACAGCCGTGATCTGGCCGACCAACACGCCGGCCGCCGGGGGACGATCATCGAAGCCGGCGACAGCCTGCATCTGGCACGCCATGCCTACGCCTGCAGTTTTCAAAATCGGCCGTTTTTTCCGGTTGACCGCGCCCTGAAGGAAGTCCCCTTGGGGGATAGGAATACGCTCCAGGAGATCAATCAGCCACTTTCCGACGTCGCGCTGATCATCGCGACCAGCGGCAGCGAGGGCAAGCCGCGCGCCGTGCTGCTCGGCAATGCCCATCTCGACGCCGCGGCGGCCGCCTCGAATGAACGCCTGCCGCTGCACCCCGGCGACCTCTGGCTGAACTGCCTGCCGCTCTACCACATCGGCGGCCAGTCCATTTTGTGGCGCGGCGCCCGGGCCGGTGCCAGCGTCCTGCTCCATGACGGTTTCGCCGCCGATCTGGTCTCCACCGACCTCGCCGCCCGGCCGGTCACGCACATTTCGCTGGTCCCGGCCATGCTCGCCCGCCTGCTCGACCTTGGCGTCAAACCGCCGGCCAGCCTGCGTGTTGCGCTGATCGGCGGCGCCGCGCTGGCACAATCGCTTTACGACCGGGCCGTGGCCGCCGGCTGGCCGCTCTACCCGAGCTACGGCATGAGCGAAACGGCGGCCCAGTTCGCCACTTTCGACCCGGCCGACGGCCCTTGGAACGAAGGACTGGTCGGCCGCCCCATGCCCGGCCACGACATCCGCCTCGGCACCGACGGCCGCCTGCAGGTGCGCGGCCCCCAGGTCATGCGCGGCTATCTCGACGGCAGCGGCATCGACGCCGACGGCTGGCTGACCACCGGCGACCTCGGCCGCATCGACGCCGCCGGCCGCCTGAGCATTCTCGGCCGGGCCGACGACATGCTGATCAGCGGCGGCCGCAACGTCCATCCGCAGGAAATCGAATCCTGCCTCGCCGCCTGCCCCGGTGTCCTCGATGTCGCCGTCACCGGCCGGCCCGACCCGGCCTGGGGCGACCTCATCGTCGCCCTCGTCGTCGGCCCCGTCGCGCCCGACGACCTCCTCGCCCACGCCCGCCACCATCTGCCGTCGGCCGCCCGGCCGCGAAAAATCGTCGCCCTCGAGCGCCTGCCGCGCAATGCCGCCGGCAAGCTTGAACGCGCCGCCCTGCGTCGTCTCGCCGCCGAGGCCGCGCCATGATCCAGGCCCTGCGCCGCTGCCTGAGTGCGCCGGAAACGCTGGCCCGGCTGGAAGCCCTGGCCGCCGGGGCGGCTGCCTCGGCCCCGGTCAGCCTGCGTCTCGCGCTCGGCCGCGGCACCACCGACTGGCTGACGCTGCTGCCGGCCGCCGCCCCCTACTGGTATCGCGCCCGCCCCGATCGCCACGAGTATCGCCTGGCCATCGGCCACGCCCTGCATGTGACGAGTACCGGCCCCAACCGCCTGGCCGCCCTCGACAACGCCTTCGCCGGCTTTTGCCGTGACTGGCGACGCAACGGACCGGCCTGCGCGTTCGCCGGTTTCGCCTTCGACGCCGCCAACAACGCGCCGCTGCCCAACGCCCTGCTCGCCATCCCGGCCATCCTGCTCGAATCGGTCGCCGGCGATTGCTCGGTCACGCTCAGCGCACCGGCCGGCCGCCTCGCCCAAGCCGCCGCCGAATGGCCGCAATGGCTGGCCACCCCGGCCCTCGCCAACACCCCGCGACAACGCCCGGGCCGCCCCGAAACCTTGGCCGAACAAGCCTGGATAGCCCGCGTCAACGCCGCGCTACGCGACATAGAAGCCGGCCGCGTGGACAAGATCGTCCTCGCCCGCAGCCGGAAAATCGAGGCCGATGCGCCGTTTTCGGCGGCCTCGGTGCTCGGCCAACTGCTCAGCCAACAACCGGCCAGCCTCGTCTACGCCCACGGCAACGACCAGCACAGCTTCGTCGGTGCAACACCGGAACGGCTGGTCCGCCTCGCCGCCAACCGCATCGATGCCGATGCGCTGGCCGGCACCGCGTGGCCCGGTTCGCTGGCCCTCTCCGAAGCCAAGAACCGGCACGAACAGGCGCTCGTCGTCCAGGCCATCTGCGCCGCGCTGGCGCCGTTTTGCGAAAACCCGCCGGTCGCCGAACCGGCGGCGGAACATGCGGCCGGCCAACTCCTGCATCTGCGCAGCCGGGTGGCGGCCACCGCCCGCCCGGGGACGACGCTGTTCGAACTGGTCCGCGCCCTGCATCCGACGCCGGCCATCGGCGGCTTTCCGGTCGCCGCCGCCGAGGCCTGGCTGGCCGCCCACCACGAGCAACGCAGCGGCTGGTACAGCGGGGCCATCGGCCTGCTGACGGCGGACGGCGACGGCGAGTTTTCGGTCGCCCTGCGTTCGGCGCTGCTCGCCGGCAACACGGCCGAATTGCAGGCCGGCGCCGGCATCGTCGCCGGCTCCGACGCCCGCCACGAACTGGCTGAAACCACCGCCAAGCTGGGCACCCTGCTCGCCGCGCTGGCGCCGCCGGTCAGGCCGGAATCGGGCGACAGTCGCCGCGCCTGAGAATTTCGCCAAAAATGCCGGTCGACCGTAGCAATTAGCTGCTGAGTGTCATCGCGCCGTAATCTTAGTGCAACAAAATGATGGACTTAAAGCCTATACTTCAGAAAAAACATGGAGATTGCGCGATGACCCATCCGCTGCCGAAACCCCGCTTCCCGACCGAAAATTACCTCAACCGCGAACTCGGTCTGCTCGCCTTCAACCGGCGCGTTCTGGCCCAGGCCGAAGACGAACGCATGCCGCTGCTCGAACGCCTGCGTTTCCTGTGCATCGTCTCAAGCAACCTCGACGAATTCTTCGAAATCCGCATGGCCGGCCTCAAGGAGCAGGTCAAGGCGCACGCCACCGTGGTCACCACCGACGGCAAGACGGCGCAGGAGGCTTTTCGCCTGGTTTCGGCCGAGGCCCACGCCATCGTCACCGAGCAGTACCAGCACCTCAACGACATCATCCTGCCGGCCCTGGCGGCCGAGGGCATCCGCTTCCTGCGCCGCGTGACGTGGAACGAAGCGCAACGCGAGTGGATCCGCAATTATTTTCTCCGCGAGATGGTGCCGGTGCTGACGCCGATCGGACTCGACCCCTCGCACCCCTTCCCGAAAGTGCTCAACAAGAGTTTGAACTTTGCCATCGAACTCGAAGGCAAGGACGCTTTCGGGCGCAGTTCCAATGCCGCCATCGTCCAGGCGCCGCGCGTCCTGCCGCGCGTCATCCAGCTGCCGGAAGAGCTGGCCGGTTGCGCCTACGGCTTCGTTTTCCTGTCATCGATCCTGCATGAATTCGTCGGCGAACTGTTCACCGGCATGACCGTGCTCGGCTGCTACCAGTTCCGCGCCACGCGCAATTCCGACCTCTTCGTCGATGAGGAAGAAGTCACCAACCTGCGCACCAAACTGCAGGGCGAATTGCCCCAACGCCACTTCGGCAACGCCGTGCGTCTCGAAGTCGCCAACAACTGCTCGGAGGCGATGACCGAATTCCTGCTCGCCCAGTTTGCCCTCAAGCCGGCCGACCTCTACCGCGTCAACGGCCCGGTGAACCTCGTCCGCCTGATGCAGGTGCCGGACTGGGTCGATCGCCCGGACATGAAATTCCGCCCCTTCGTGCCCGGCCTGCCCAAGGTCGTCGGCAAAGGTGTCAATATTTTCGACACCATCCGCAAGGCCGACGTCCTGCTCCATCACCCCTACCAGTCGTTCGCCCCGGTCATCGAATTTCTCAGCCAGGCGGCGACCGACCCGGCCGTGGTCGCCATCAAGATGACGGTTTACCGCACCGGCACCGACTCGGTGCTCATGGAATCGCTGATCCGCGCCGCCCAGAACGGCAAGGAAGTCACCGTCGTCGTCGAACTCATGGCCCGTTTCGACGAAGAAGCCAACATCAGCTGGGCGACCAAGCTCGAGCAGGTCGGCGCTCACGTCGTTTATGGCGTCGTCGGCTACAAGACCCACGCCAAGGCGCTCCTCATCGTCCGCCGCGAAGAAGGCGGCCTCAAGCGCTACGCCCACCTCGGCACCGGCAACTACCACCCGCGCACCGCCCGCCTCTATTCCGACTTCGGCCTGATGACCGCCAACGAAGAGATCACCAACGACGTCAGCGAAGTCTTCAAGCAACTGACCGGGCTGGGCAAGGCGCGCACGCTCAAACACCTCTGGCAAGCGCCGTTCACGCTGCAGCCGAATGTCGTCGCCGGCATCCAGGCCGAAGCCGAAACGGCCAGGGCCGGCGGCAAGGCGCGCATCGTCGCCAAGATGAACTCGCTGGTCGAACCGGAGGTCATCGATGCGCTCTACCAGGCTTCGCAAGCCGGCGTCGAGATCGACCTCATCGTCCGCGGCGTGTGCACCCTGCGCCCCGGCGTACCGGGCCTTTCCGACAAGATTCGCGTCCGTTCCATCATCGGCCGCTTCCTGGAGCACCACCGGATTTTCTACTTCCTGGCCGGTGGCCAGGAAACCGTCTACCTCTCCAGCGCCGACTGGATGGACCGCAATTTCTTCAAGCGCATCGAACTCGCTTTCCCCATCCTCGACCCCAAGCTCAAGAAGCGCGTCATCACCGAAGGCCTCAAGTTCTACCTGGCCGACAACCAGCAGGGTTGGGAAATGAACAGCCAGGGCAGCTACCAGCGTCGCCGCTCATCGCGCAGCAAGCCGCACAACGCCCAGGGCGAACTGATGCTGACGCTGGGCAGCGCCTGAGCGGGAATGCTACGGTCGACCGGGAAAAACGGGCAAAAATGAAAATGCGGCTTGACGGCCGCATTTTCCTTGGCCCGGCGCCCCGTCCGGAACCCTCACCCAGCCATCGAAAGGGCCGACCGGCCTGTGCCTGGCCTTGGGCCGAATTCGCCGAGCAAGCCCGACCGATACCCCGCTCAGGCAACTGGCGTAGCCAGCCAGTCGGCGAGAACCCTTTCCAGTTCGGCGGTGACGATGGGCTTGCTGATGTAGTCGTCCATGCCGGCATCCAGGCAGCGCTGGCGGTCACCATCCATGGCGCTGGCCGTCATCGCGACGATGCGGACATTCGGGTCGACGCCGGCGTTGCCGGACTGGCGAATTTGCCGGGTTGCCTCGAAACCATCCATGACCGGCATCAGGCAATCCATCAGCACGAGTTCAGCCGCGAAAGAGCACAACTTGGCGATCGCCTCCTCGCCGTTGGTGGCGAATTCAACCTGGCAACCCTTCAGTTCGAGCATCATTCCAACGACCTTGCGGTTGATCGGCGTATCGTCGACGATCAGGATGCGGCGGCCATCCCATCGCCGCTCAACCGGTGCTTCCACCGGTTTTTCATTGCGTTCGGCCGCTTCCTGTTGATCGACGACAATCTCGAAACGGACCACGGTTCCTTCGCCTTCCCGTGATTCGACGTCGATCCGGCCACCCATCAATTCGACCAGCTTCCGGCAAATCGACAGGCCGAGGCCGGTGCCGCCGAAACGCCGGGTGGTGCTCAGATCGGCCTGGAAAAACGGCGCGAAGAGGCCGGCAACGACCTGCGGCGACATACCGATGCCGGTATCGCGAATGATGAACGCGAGGCGCTGGTGCCCCTCGCCCTCCGGCTGGCTGCTGACGCTGAGCGACACCGAGCCGTGTTCGGTGAACTTGATGGCATTGCCGAGCAGGTTGAGCAAGACCTGACGCAGGCGGACGGAGTCGCCGACGACCACTTCGGGGAAGCCGGGAGCGAGTTCGCAGCCGAAACCGAGGCCCTTGCCTTCGGCCGACGACGAGAGCAGCGACACAACTTCGTTGACGACCGCGCCCGGCGAGTAGCTGACGGATTCGAGATGCAGCTTGCCGGCATCGACCTTGGAGAAGTCGAGGATGTCGTTGAGGATGCTCAACAAGGCCGTGGCATTGCGCTGGATGGTGTCGGCAAAATCGCGCTGCTCCTCGTCGAGCCTGGTTTTCTGCAACAGGTAGCCCATGCCGATCACGCCCGTCATCGGCGTCCGCAGTTCGTGGCTCATATTGGCGAGGAATTGGCCTTTCGCGGTGTTGGCGGCCTCGGCATCCTCCTTGGCCTGGCGTAGCGTCGCCTCGCTATGGCGCAATTGGGCGATGCTTTCGCCGACCCGCTCGATCATCAGATTGAAGGCCCGGGCGGTTTCGGCGAGTTCGTCGCTCCCCTTGACGGCCAGCGGCTGGTCGAAGCGTCCTTCGGCGATTTCCTGGCTGGCGTTGCGCAACGCGGTCAGCTGGCGTGTCAGGTAGGTGCCGAGGATCAGCGAGAAAAAGGCGACGAGCGTCATCTCCAGACCGGAAAGCAGGAGGAAGCGACTCTGGGTCTGGGCCAGCGCCTTGGTGAAGGGGGCGATGTCGATGCCGAGCTGGATGCGACCAAAATTCTCGCCGGATACCGTAACGGCATCGTCGCGGTCAAAAATGCCGTCCGTTATATCGGAAATCGACTTGTCGGCTTGTGGCGCCTTTTGCGGCAGCGCTCCCCGCTCGACCATGACCCGGCCTTGCGTGTCGAGGAAGCGGATATAGCTGACTTCACCGGTGGCCAGCACATCCCGGGCAATACCGTCGATGGTCGCCAGGTCGTAACTGAGCATCGCGTCGCGGGCGCTGGCGACCAGGAGGCGCCCGGTGACGGTAGCCCGCCGGGAAATCTCCTGTTCGTTCGAGCTGCGGAACAGGCTGAGCATGTTGAGACCAAGAATGGCGAGCAGAACCCCTTCGATCAGGGCCACGCCAAGAATGGTCTTGGTCCTGAACTTCATCAACGTCCCTGCGCACTGGCCTTGCCTACCGGCAGCGTGATGCGCAACTGGCGAATTTCATCCCAGTCCTTGTCGTCTGCCGACTCGATTCCCTTGAAGCTGAGGCGTTCAAGCAACTGGCGACCGACCTCGTCCTGGTCGAGCGAACGCATCGCAGCAGCTATCTTGTCCGCTGTTTCCGCCGAAAGGCGCGGATGCGCAGCGAAGGCATGCGGAACATAGGCCGGCGTCGTGGTCAGGACACGTAGCTGGCTGGAGATGGCCGGATCCATGGCCTCCAGCGTGCGCTTGATGCCGCCACCGGCGGCGAAGTTGCCTTGCGCCACGCCCCGGTAGACCGAATCGTGCGACTTGACGAAAAGAGCGTCAATGGCGATGTTCTGCCGCGAAAACTCGCCGCGGGGCAGGATGCTGGCGGCGAAGGCAGCCGGCGCGGGGAAGGCGACGATCTTGCCGGTCAGCTCATCAAGCTTGCCGAATGGAGCATCCTTGCGAACGACGATGATACCGACCAGCTTGCGACCCTTTTCGCGGGCGAAGGCACGGTAACCGGGCTGCTTGCTGAATACGGTGTAGTGGTAGGGATTCATGTAGGCGACGGCGTACTCGCCTTTTTTCAATCGTTCTTCGAAGGTGGGAATGTCCTGGGCGGTTTTGAAAACCAGGCGGACCCCCGAACGCTGCGAAACTTCGGCCAGCAAGGGAACCCAGACCTTGGCCAGGGCCGTGGCAGCCTGCTGCGGCACGATGCCGACACTGATTTCTTCGGGCGCGGCCATGGCTGGCATGGCCACGGAAAGCAGGACAAGACAAAGGCCGAATATCGGGCGACGAATCCAGTTAATTGAAAAAATCATCAAAAATACCTCCTCTTTTGATTCTGCGACCAGATGTTCATAAAAACAAGCGCAATGTCGGTTCGCACAGATAAGCAATTGGCCGATCGCACCGGTGAGATGGCTCAGGATCCGACTCAGCCAGCCATGGCGTGGCCTTCAATGGCGACCAGGTGTGGGCAAGATCGAGAGCGATCCCGGCCATTGCGGCTGATTATCGCCAACGCACGACTCGCCGGGCGAACCGATCGCGACGCCGGGCAGCACCTGACCGGGAATGCTACGGTCGACCGGAAAAAACGGGCAAAAATGAAAATGCGGCTTGACGGCGGCATGTCAGTGTCTCAGGGCGAGACGGCCCGGTTGCCGGTCATCGGCACGCCAGGCCGATCAGGCGCGACGCACGCCGACGACGCCTTCGACCTCGTGGATGAGGGTCAGCGTTTTCTGCATTTGTTGCAGGTTGGTGATTTCGACGGTGAAGCTCATGTGCGCCTTGCCCTGCTTGGACTGGGTGTTGACGCCGACGACATTGAGCTTTTCGCGGGTGAAGATTTCTGAAATGTCGCGCAGCAGGCCCTGGCGGTCATGGGCGTCGACGATGATGTCGGCGGCGAAGACACCGGTCGTCGTCCCGCCCCAATCGGTTTCGATGACCCGTTCCGGATGGAGGGCGGCGAGATTGGAAAAATTGGGGCAGTCCATGCGATGGATGGAAATGCCCTTGCCGCGCGTGATGAAACCCTGGATTTCGTCCGGCGGGGCCGGCTTGCAGCAACGGGCGAGCTGGGTCAGCAGCTTGTCGACGCCGACGATCAGGATGCCTTGGTTGCCCTGCACCGGCTTGCTCGGCTTGGTTAGTACCTCGTCCGGCAGCTGGGTTTCGGCGAGCAGGTCGGCGCCCTTGGCGACAGCCTGGAACTGCCGCTGATTGAGGTCGCCCCGGGCGGCGGCAATGTACAGGTCGTCAGCCTTGGCAAAACCCAGCTTGTGCGAGAGTTCCTCGATATTTGCCCCGGTCTGGCCGGCCCGCTGCAATTCCTTGGCGATCAGGCTACGCCCTTCGCCCAGCGTTTCTTCCAGCGCCAGATTGGAGAACCAGGCGCGCACCTTGACCCGGGCACTCTTGGTATGAATGTAGCCGAGGCCGGGGTTGAGCCAGTCGCGCGACGGGCCGCCGACCTTGGCGGTGACGATCTCGACTTCCTGTCCGGTTTCGAGTGCCGTGTTGAGCGGGACGAGATGACCGGCAATCTTGGCGCCCCGGCAACGGTGACCGAGGTCGGTATGCACGCGGTAGGCGAAATCGACCGGCGTCGAGCCGGCCGGCAAATCGACCACCTTACCCTGCGGCGTGATGACGTAGATGGTCTCGTCGAGCGCCGCCTGCTTGTAATGCTTGACCCAATCCGAACTGTCGGCGACTTCGTCCTTCCAGGTCAGCAGTTGGCGCAGCCAGGCGATTTTTTCGTCGTAATCGTCCTCGGCATTGCGCTTGCTGCCTTCCTTGTAGCGCCAGTGGGCGGCGACACCGAGTTCGGCGTGCCGGTGCATCTCCCAGGTGCGGATCTGGATTTCCAGACTGCGCCCGTCCGGGCAGCGCACCGCCGTGTGCAACGAGCGGTAGTAGTTGCCCTTGGGGTTGGAGATGTAGTCGTCGAATTCCTTGGGAATCGGCAGCCACAGGTTGTGCACGATGCCGAGCGCGGTGTAGCACTCCTTGAGGTCGTCGACGATGATGCGCAGGGCGCGCACGTCGTAGACTTCGGAAAAATCGACGCCCTTTTTGTGCATCTTGTTCCAGATGCTGTAGATGTGCTTCGGCCGACCGTAGATTTCGGCCCCCTTGACGCCGGCCGCTTCGAGTTCGACGCGCACCTTGGCCACGGCATCGACGATGAACTGCTCGCGTTCGCTGCGCTTTTCGTCGAGCAGCTTGGCCAGTTTCTTGTAGGTGTCCGGGTGGATGAAGCGGAAGGAGAGATCCTCCAGTTCCCACTTCAGTTCCCAGACGCCGAGCCGGTTGGCCAGCGGCGAATAGAGTTCGAGCGTTTCGCGCGCCACCTGGACGCGCAGGTCGTCCGGATGAGCCGCGTAGAACCGCAGGGTCTGCGTCCGGCTGGCCAGACGCAGCAGGACGACGCGAATGTCCTCGACCATGGCCAGCAGCATTTTGCGCAGCACTTCGATCTGCGCCTTCATTTCGACCGGATTGACCTCGCCGGCTTCGATGTTGGTGGCGACAAAACCCTTGGCAATCGGCCGCAACTTGTTGAGACGCGAAATGCCGTGCACGAGATGCGCCGCCGGCTTGCCGAAGTGCGTTTCAATGCTGGCGATGCCGTGTTCGTCCTGGGCCGGGATGGCAAACAGGACAGCCGCGATGCGCGATTCGACATCGAGCTTGAGGCCGGCCACGATGACGGCCATGCCCAGGGCGTGGGACCAGATGCGCTCGCCACTGCCCAGCGTGCGCTCGCCGTAGGTCGTCCAGGCGTATTCGACGGCGGATTTGAGGCGCTCGGCATCAGCCGGGGCAAGGCCCTCGGTCAGCTTGACCAGGAACTGTTCGAAGTCGCTTTGCGAGGCGACGGAATGGGCGACGGAAACCATGCCGCAATTATAGCGGCAGGCGCATGCCGCAGGCCGATCGGGCATAATCCGCCGACCATGAAAAAACTCTTCGCCAACCCTTATCTTCTGCTGACGCTGACCGTTCTCTCGTGGTCGGGAAACATGGTGGTCGGCCGCGCCAGCCGGGGCGACATTCCGCCGCTGACCATGTCTTTCTGGCGCTGGGCCGTTGCCCTCGCGCTCATTCTGCCGCTCGCGCTGCCCCACCTCAAAAGCCAGTGGCCGCTGCTCAAGAAAGGCTGGAAGCCGCTGCTCGTGCTCGGCCTGCTCGGCGTCGGCGGCTACAACACCTTCGCCTACCTGGCGCTGCAGCACACCACGGCGACCAATGCCGCGCTGCTCAATTCCTTCATCCCGATCGCCACCATCGCCATTTCCTGGGCCTTTCTCGGCAAGCATCTGCGCCGCATCGAAGGGCTCGGCGTCATCGTTTCGCTGTGCGGCGCCATGACCATCGTGTCGCGCGGCGATCTCGCCGTGCTCGCCCATCTCAACCTCAATGTCGGCGATGTCTGGATGCTCGTCGCCGTGCTCGACTGGGCCATCTACACGGTGGCGCTGGCCTGGCGCCCGGCCGGCGTGCATCCCATGCTCATGCTCGGCGCCACCACCGTCATCGGTCTCTGCGCCCTGGCCCCGGCCTACGCCTGGGAACTCATGCAGGGTCGGCACATCAACCTCAACCTCGGCTCGCTCAGCGCGCTGGCTTACGTCGGCGTCTTTCCCAGTTTCGTCGGCTACATTTTCTACAACAAGGGCGTCGCCGAAGTCGGTGCCAGCAAGGCCAGCCTGTTCATCCACCTCATGCCGGTGTTCGGGACGCTGCTCTCCTTCCTGTTCCTCGGCGAAATCCCGTTCTGGTACCACTACTTTGGCATCGGCCTGATCTTCACGGGTATCTGGCTGACGATGAAGCGATGAGATCCCTGCTCGACCGCCTGCGCGGCAAGAAATCGCCGCCGATCCCCGATGCGCTGTGGGCGGCAACCGTCGCCGCGCTGCCCTTTCTCGACGTTCTTACGGTCGACGAGAAAAAAGAGCTGAAAATGAAAGCCGAAGCCTTTCTCTTCGAGAAGGAATTCAGCACGGCCGGCGGACTGGAACTGAGCGACGAAATCTGCGTTTCCATCGCCGCCCAGGGCTGTCTGCCCATCCTCAAACTCGGCCTGGCGGCCTATCGCGAGTGGGTCGGCATTGTCGTGTACCCCGACGAATTCGTCGTGCCGCGCCGCATCGAGGATGAATCCGGCGTCGTCCACGAATACGACGACGTGCTCTCCGGCGAAGCCTGGGAAGGCGGCCCGCTGATCATTTCCTGGCACGACGTGCAGATGGCCGGCGACGGCTACAACGTGGTCATCCACGAATTCGCCCACAAGCTGGACATGCTCAACGGCGAAGCCGACGGCATGCCGGCGCTGCATTCGGGCATCACCGAAGCGGAGTGGGAGGCCAAATTCTCCGATGCCTACGACGATTTCTGCCTGCGCGTGGACAGCGGCGAGGAAACGCCCATCGATCCCTACGCCAGCACCGACCCGGCCGAATTTTTCGCCGTTCTGACCGAGAGCTTCTTCGACATCCCCGCCGTCGTCGCCAGCGAATATCCGTCCATCTACGGCCTGCTCTGCCGCTACTACCTGCAGGACCCGCTGAGCCGCCTGCCGGTGGAACGAACCGGTCATTGACGGTGCGGAAAACAGCAAGGTAACGGCACAAGAACAGCCCGGCCCAACGCGGGTATGATAATTGGCATATTGAGGTTTCAAGCCCGACAAGACATTTGCCATATGCCCGCCGACCAGCACAGTGAAGCCTTTCGCAGTTCCCTGCATAGCGCCATCCTCGGCGAAGCGCCGGATGGCATTCTGGTGGTTGATGACGAAGACAAAATCGTTTCGGTCAACGAACAGTTTTTCACGGTCTGGAACATCCCCCGCCCGAGCGGCCCGCTGGAAGCCCTGATCGACACGCCGGAAGCCACCCTCCTCGCCCAGGGGTTGGCCCAGATGCGTGACCGTGATCGCGCCCCCTTCCTCGCCCGCATCCAGGCTCTGTACGCCGACCCCAGCCTGTGCGACGACTGCACCATTCCGCTCGGCGACGGGCGAACCCTGAAACGCTACTCGACTGCCCTGCGCAGCAACGATGGGCAATATCTCGGCCGTGTCTGGTATTTCCGCGACATCAGCGACGTCATCCGCTCGCAGCTGGCCCAGGCCGACAGTGAGACCCGTTACCGCACCGCCTTCGAGACGACCCTCGACGCCATTGCCATCACCCGCCTGCAGGACGGCGTTTATCTCGAGGTCAACCAGGCCTTTCTCGACATGAGCGGCTACGCGCGCCATGAACTCATCGGCCACAGTTCCCTCGAAATCTCCATCTGGGCCAACCCGGACGATCGCCAGATTTTCAGCCAGCAAGCGCGCGAAAAGAAATCCCGGTTTGCTTTCGAAGCCCAGTTCCGCAAAAAGCAGGGCGAGGTTTTCTGGGGCATGTTCTCGGTATCGCCGATGAGCTTCGACGGCCAATCCTGCGTACTCTCGATCACCCGCGACATCACCCGGAGCAAAGCCGAGCAGGCCGAACTGGCGGCGCACCGCGACCGCCTTGAACAACTCGTTGAAGAACGCACTGCCGAACTCTCCCACGCCAAGGAAGCCGCCGAAGCGGCGAGCATCGCCAAAAGCGCCTTCCTGGCCAACATGAGCCACGAAATCCGCACGCCGCTCAACGCCATCACCGGCATGGCCTACCTGATCCGGCGCGACGGACTTACCGCCGCGCAGGCCGGACAACTGGCCAAACTCGAAAATGCCGGGCAACACCTGCTCAGCATCATCAACGCCATTCTCGAATTGTCGAAAATCGAGGCGGGAAAACTCGTTCTGGCCGAAACCTCGGTCCACCTCGGGTCGATTCTCGATAACGTCCTGACCATGGTGCAAGCGGCGGCGCAGACCAGGCAGATCAGGCTCGACAGCCAGGCCGAACCCGTGCCGTTCCCCCTGCTCGGCGACCCGACCGCCCTGCAACAGGCCCTGCTCAACTTCGCCGCCAATGCCGTCAAGTTCACCGACAGCGGCAGTGTGACCCTGCGCGTCCGTCTTCTCGAAGATGTGGCCGACAGTGCGCTACTGCGCTTCGAGGTCGAGGACAGCGGTGTTGGCATCGCTGCCGACGATCTGCCCAGACTGTTCGCCGCTTTCGAACAGGCCGACAACACGCTGACCCGGCCATACGGCGGCACCGGCCTCGGGCTGGCCATTACCCGCAAACTGGCCGAGCATATGGGCGGCACGGCGGGCGCCAGCAGCACGCTGGGCAAAGGCAGCACCTTCTGGTTTACGGCGCGACTGAAAAAAGGAAGTCAGGCGCCGGCCCAGGCGTCGACTTCATGCACCCAGCCGGATGATGCCGAAAGCCGCTTGCGACGGAACTTCCCGGGGAGGCGCATTCTCCTCGTCGAGGACGAGCCGATCAACCGCGAAATTGCCCGGGAAATCCTGAGCGATGTCGGACTCCTGGTCGACACGACCGATGACGGCGCCCAGGCCGTCGACCGTGTCCGCCAAGCGCGCTATGACCTGATCCTCATGGACATCCAGATGCCGACCCTGGACGGGCTGTCAGCCACCCGGCAGATTCGCGCCCAGCCCCACGGCCGGGACATCCCGATCGTGGCCATGACCGCCAACGCCTTCACCGAGGATCAGGCGCGTTGCCTGGCCGTTGGCATGAACGACTTCATCGCCAAACCGGCGAAACCGGAAAATCTGTTCGCCACGGTACTACGCTGGCTTGAGAACGGCGCGCCGAAGCTGCCCGAGTCAGAACCGGCCAACGAACGCTGCTAAGGCTGCCAGCACGGCATCTTCCTGATCGCGGTGCGGCGAGTGGCCGCAGTTGGCCAGCTTGAGCAACTGCGTGCCGGGCACGCGCTCGGCGATGACGTCGATCTGGCGCATGGTCGCGTACTCGTCGTCCGCGCCCTGGATGGCCAGCACCGGACAGCGAATTTGCGGCAGGCAGGCCTCGATGTTCCAGTCGCGAAAGGCCGGTGCCAGCCAGGTGTCGTTCCAGTCGAAGAAGACGCGTTCGGTCTGTTCATGGTGGTAACGCGCCAGCTTTTTCGGCATATCCGTGGTTTGCCAGGCCGTTCTAGCCTCGCCGATGCCGGCCAGCGTGACCTCCTCGACAAATTCGTGCGGGGCCATGACGGCGACGCCGAGCGGCACTTCCGGGAAGGCGCCGGCGAAGATCAGCGCGATGCTGCCGCCATCGCTGTGGCCGATCAGTAACGGCCGCTCGATGCCCAGCGCAGCGACCAGCGCCGGCAGCATCTCCTCGCCCTCGCGATGCATGTAGCGTGGCGTGCGCGGTTCCGGGTAAGCCTGCGAACCGCCATAGCCGGCGCGCGACCAGACGATCAGCCGGCAACCGGTGGCCGCCGCCAGTTTTTCCGGGAAATGCCGCCACATGCCGACGCAACCGAGGCCTTCGTGGAGTAGCAACAGCGTCGGGCGCCCATCGGCAGTGGCGGGGAAATCGCGATATTCGAGCTTCAGCCCGTGAATATGGATGTGCTTCATGCGCTCAGCAGGAAATCGCGAACGACGGCAATCTGGTCTTCCGACTGGAACATCGGGGCATGGCCGACGCCTTCGATTTCGGCCAGTTTTGCCCGTGGACCGCAGGAAGCCATCTTTTGCCAGGTGTCGCGGGTCAGCAGATCAGACTGGGCACCGCGAATGACCAGTGTCGGACACTTGATCTGCTCGTAGATTGGCCAGAGGTCGACATCCTTGTCGGCGAAGGCGGCCCGGAACGGCTCGGCGATGCGCGGGTCGTAGCGGAAGCGCCAGCGGCCGTCGCTGCCCTGGACGACGCTGCTCTCGGTCAGGTGATACCACTGCGCCTCGGTCAGCGGGCCGAATGGTTCACTGACGAATTTGACGAAGGCCAGCGCCTCGTCGAACGTCGCCCAGTCCGGATCGGTGCCGACGTAGGTGCCGATGCGCTGCAGCGATTCGGCAGTGATCACCGGCCCGACATCGTTGAGCACCATCTTGTGGATCGGCGACCCTTCCTGGGCCGCCAGCCCCATGCCGATCAGGCCGCCCATCGAGGTGCCGACCCAATGCACGGTCTCGACGTTCAGGCGGGCGATCAGCGTCACCATGTCGGCCACGTATTGCGGGATGGCGTAGGCTGCCGGATCACGCAGATGGCCGCTCTGACCGCGACCGACGACATCCGGACAAATCACCCGGTAGTGCCCCGACATGGCCTCGGCCAGTGCATCGAAATCGCGGCCGTTGCGGGTCAGGCCATGAACGCAGACGAGGACGCGCGGATTATCGCGGGCGCCCCACTCGGTGTAAGCCATCCGGTGCAGGCCCGACGGCCCGAGGCATTGGACGATCTGTTGTTTGAATTGCATCTTTTCTCCTCCCCTTCAAATGTATCACCGGCCATGCCAGTAACGCCGATGTTCATGCCGCCAGCCCGACAAGCCGACATCGCCCGCACCAAGCCTGATGCGCACGGCGCCATCGCGGTCGGTTCGCCAGATAGTCGCGCCCATGGCTTGGTAGCGGGCCAGCACGTCGGCCTTGGGGTGCCCGAAGCGGTTGCGATAGCCGACCGGGATGACCGCCTGGCGTGCCCCAACCGCCTGCAAAAAAGCCGGCGTAGACGACGTCTTCGAGCCATGGTGCGGCACGAGCAGGACATCGGCCGCCAGCCCGTCCGGATAGCGCCGGACCAGGGCCGCCTCGTCCGGCGCCTCGATATCCGAAGTGAGCAGCAGGCGATGGCCACCAGCTTCGACACGCAACACGCAGGACAGATGATTCGACTTGCCGGCCGCGGCATAAGCTTCGGCTAGCGGGTGCAAGACCTCGAAAACGACGCCATCCCACACCCAGCGCTGGCCAGCGGAGCACGGTTGCCCGTCAATCCCGACGACCGACGAGACGACTTCATCGACGTTCAGCGCCGCCCGCACCGATGCCGTGCCGCCAGCATGATCGGCATCGCGGTGGGTCACCATAAGCTTGTCGACGTGACCGATCCCGAGCCCGCGCAGATAGGGCACGACGACGCGCTGGCCGGCATCCGATTCGGCGCTGTAGAGCGGGCCGGGATCATAGATCAGGGTGTGTTCGCGCGTCCGGATGACGCTGGCCAGCCCCTGCCCGACATCGAGCACGCTAACCCAGGCCTCGCCCTCGGGCGGCTTGTCGACCGGCCAGAACAAGGCCGGCACGAATAGCATCGCCCCCAGCCAGCGCCCGGGCAAGCCGCGTGGCAGCAGGCAGATGGCCACGCCGACACCAGCCGCCAGGACCGCCCACAGCGGCGGTGCCGGTGCCAGCCAGACCGGCCAGCCGGCGCACCAGGTCAGGAACGCCATGAGCCAGTCCATGACGCCATGGGCCAGGGCGAGAATGGGCCACCACGGCACGAGGGCGCCGAGCAGGACGAGCGGCGTGACAACGAAGCTGATGACCGGAATGGCCAGCGCGTTGGCCAGCGGCGAAACCAGCGAGAATTGCTGGAAGACGAGGAGCAGGACAGGTAGCGAGGCGAGCGTCGCGGCCCATTGGACGACACCCCAGGCGCGGAATTTTGCCGGCCAGCCGGTCGCCTTGCCGACCGTCGCCGAACCGATGTAAAGCAGCGCGCCGACGGCGCCGAAGGATAGCCAGAAGCCGGCCGCCAGCACTGCCCACGGGTCGAAAAGGAGCACGACGAGAAGCGCCAGGCAGAGGATCCGGCTCGGTGCCACAAGGCGCCCCGAAAGCATCGCCGCCGCGGCGACCAGCAGCATATACAACGTGCGCTGGGCGGGCACGGCAAAGCCGGCCAGCAGCGCATAGGCAAAAGCCGCCAGACAGGCGGCAAGCAGCCCGGCCTTTTGCGCCGGCAGGCGCAGGGCCAGCGCCGGCACGCGCCGCCAGCCAACATTGACGAGCCAGCCGAACAGGGCGGCAACCATCGTCACATGCAGCCCTGAAATCGACATGAGATGCGTCGTTCCGGTGCGGTTGAAGGTCGTCCACAAATCGCCCTGAATCGCTTTCTGGTCGCCGATGACCAGCGCCACGAGGACGCCGCCCCACGGATAGTCGGCTTCCGGCAACAGCCGGGCAAACGAGTCGCGGATGGCGTGGCGCATCCGTTCGAAGGCGTAAGCCGGCTGCCAGACCATGTCATCGAGCCGTTGCGGCGGGTTCGGACGGATGTAGCCGCTTGCCCGGATATTGCGTTCGAGCAGCCAGGCTTCGTAATCGAAGCCGCCCGGATTGGCGTTGCCGTGCGGCCGCTTCAGGCGCACCGTAAAACGCCAGCGTTCGCCGGGCCGCACCGTTCGGCGCTCCAACTGCGCCTCGTCGCGCCGGCTCTGGTACCACGAGAGCATGATCCGCTCCGGAATGACCGATCCCACGGTCAACCGGGAATTTACGTCAAATTCGAAACGTATCCCGTTGCTGAAATCCTGCGGCAAGCCGGCGACGACCCCGATCACCTCGACATCGCGCCCTTCCCAGTCGGCCCCGAGCTGATCGGCCAGCCGGCTTTCGGCCCGCCAGCCGCCCCACGCCACCCCGAGGGCCAGGCAACCAAGCAGCGCAAGCCCGCGAACCGGCCAGCCCGACCAGCGCAGACGGGGCAGCACCAGCACCCCGCCCGCCAACGCCCACAGCGCCCAGCCGGGCAGCTCCGGCTGCATCTGCACGCTGAGGATACCGGCGGCGAAGGCGAGAATATTGAGGCGCATGCCGTCATAATAAACCGGCCGTCGTTCGCCACACGGACTGCCGTTTACGCGGGCGCGCCGACCTTGATTGCCGGGTTAAAATCGGCGGCATGCGCCGGACCCTAAAAAAATACCTGCCCGATCACCAGACGATCCGCAACAACCCCTGGTTGAAGCCTTTCGAATCGTCGCTGCTGCACCCGCGGCTATGGCACCTGAACCGCCATTCGGCGGCCGGCGCGGTGGCTGTCGGCCTGTTCTGCGGGCTGATCCCGGGGCCGCTGCAAATGCTCGGTGCGGCAGGCTGCGCGCTGGCCTTTCGCGTCAATTTGCCGCTGGCCATATTGATGACGTTCTACACCAACCCGTTCACCATCGTTCCGCTTTACCTGCTGGCCTACCAGATCGGCCGGCTGACCATCAGCGAAAGCACCGGATTCATCACCCCCCCGGCCTTCAGCGCAACGGATTTCGTCGGCTGGACGAAAGCCATGCAAACGTGGATGCTGAGCGTCGCCGAGCCGCTCGGCATCGGCCTCGTCCTGCTCGCCAGCGGTCTGGCGGCAGTCGGCTACTTCGCCACGCGGGCGGCGTGGCGGGCCTACCTGATCAGCGCCTGGCGGCGCCGGAAGACACTCAGGTCTTGAACTGCGCGATGGCCGAGGTCAAGGTCTGCGACAGCTTGCGCAGGGTATCCGACGTTGTCGCATTGCCACCGGCCGCAGCGCTGTTCTCCTCGGCCATCCGGGCAATCCGCTCGACGTTCTGGGCAATCTCGGTACTGGCCGCCGCCTGCTCGCGCAAGGCGTTGGTGATTTCGGAAACGGCGTTGAGCACCTGACGCGACCGGTCCTGAACCTGGCCAATGGCCTCGCCGGCCAGTTGCGCCTGGGCAACCCCGGAAGAAACCCGGTGCACACCCTCTTTCATGCTCGACACGGCGGAGGCCGTGCCTGTCTGAACGGCGACGATCATGTCGGAAATTTCGTGTGTCGATTTCGCCGTGCGTTCGGCGAGCTTCCTGACTTCGTCGGCGACCACGGCAAAACCGCGGCCCGATTCCCCGGCCCGCGCCGCTTCGATGGCGGCATTGAGGGCCAGCAGGTTGGTCTGGTCGGCAATATCCTTGATGGTGCCGACGATGGTTGAAATCTGTCCGGACTGCTCGCCCAGCGCTTCGACGGCAGCGGCCGATTCATTGACGGTCAGCGCGATGCCCTGGATTTCGCTGACGACGCACTGGACGATCTGGCCGCCGCGCGTCGCCACCTCGTCGGATTCCCGCGAATAATGCTGGGCATCCTGGGCATTGCGGGAAATGTGGTCGATGCCGACGGTCATTTCCTCGACGGCCGCCGCCATGCTTGAGGCTGCGTCGCTTTGTGCCGCCGTGCCGGCCGAAATCTGCTGGCTCGACGTAGCCAGTTGCTCGGCCGCCCGATTGAGTTGTCCGACATCGCTTTGCACACCGCCGAGCAACTTGCGGAACGATGCCGCCATCCCGTTGAAATCCCTGCCGGCAGAATGCAGTTCATCGACCCCCTGGGCATCGAATTCGGCAGTCAGGTCGCCCCCCGCCAGACGACTGGCTCCGTGCGAAAAGTCGGCGACACTGTTGATCACTGAATAGTAGGTGCCTACCCCCAGGTAACCGACGAGCATGACCACCAGAACCGACAGGCCAAGCTCGAGAAACAGGAGCTGCTGAGCTTCATCGACGCGACGCGCCAACTGTTTCTCGAATTGCGGCATCAGCGTATCGAACATGAGCTTGTAGCCGACATCGATCAATTGGGTGGTCATGGCGAAATAGTCTTGCGGCGAGGTAGTGAATTTTTCGCCCAGAATGTCGTCGCGAAGCAAGGCAAATACGCGCTCTGCGCCATCCCCAAACTCTTTTGCCGGCCCCGTAATCGATGCCCCGAATTCGGGTGCGATACGAACAACCTTGCCCAGATTGTCGTTCTGGGCGCGCAAGGTGCCGTTCATCTGGGCAATCTGCGAGGCAATGTCGATCCGCATCTGCGGCGACAATTCCTTCTTCGTCAGCACCCCGGTGCCGCGCGCCCGCGTTATCCCCATCGACTCCAGCATGGCCGGCATTTTGGTCACGATGGAATCCATGGAGTAATAGGTATCCATGGCCGGATCAAGCGTCAGCTGGCTCTCGTCGGCAATGTCGACCATCAGTTGCAGGGCATTGGCAATCATCGCCGAATGGCGCTTGAGGTTCTCCGGCGGCGTCCACGTCAGGCCCTGCCCCTGGATAGCCCCCCAATCCTGGCGAATCGATTTCCAGGTCGCACCGTCACGCAAGGTCGGCGACAGGGCGGCATCGGTCGCGGCGAGAAAATTCGTCACTGCCTTTTCCGTGGCCGCCCGTTTTTCCTTCATCGCCTCGTTACCGTTCAAGACGCCGGAAGACAGGCCGCGGTGCTGTTGCATGACCTGCACCATCTGGTTCAGCGGCTTGAGCATCTGAAGCCCGGCCATTTCCTGTCGAGCGTTGTCAATATCCCGACTCAACGAGGAAAACACGGAATAAAGCAGGACGGCCAGGACAAGGAATACTGCCGAACCGAGCAGCAAGAACTTGCTGGTATAGCGCAGACGGTTCATCAAAGCGACTGCGGGGGAAAAAAGGGCTTGCATTTGAAACCTCATGAACGTCGAGCCGTTTGCGGCAAGGCGAATGTTAAATTAACCACATCGCCTCGAATTTAATACTTATTAAATTAATCGCAAAGAATACCATCGTTCAGGTGAAGGACCCTGTCTGCTCTCTGCGCCAGTTGCTGATCGTGGGTGACTACGATCAGGCTCGCCTGCTGCTCGCGTACCCGGTCGACGAGCAACCCGAAAACAACTGATGCGGTATGACTATCAAGATTGCCGGTTGGTTCATCGGCCAACAAACATGATGGATTGCTGACCAGGGCACGGGCGATGGCGGCGCGCTGGCGTTCGCCACCGGACAGTTCGCCGGGGCGATGCTCGACCCGGTGCCCGAGGCCGACCGCGGTCAGTATCTCGCCCGCCTTGGCCAGCGCTTCAGCGCGTTCGACGCGACGAATCAGCAGCGGCATGGCGACGTTTTCCAGCGCCGAAAACTCGGCCAGCAGGTGATGGAACTGATAGACGAAACCGAGATGACGGTTGCGCCAATCGCCACGGTCGACCTCGCCGAGAGCCGAGAAATCACGGCCCATCAGCGTGACATCGCCGGCCGATGGCGTATCCAGCCCGCCCAGCAGGTGCAGCAGGGTGCTCTTGCCGGAGCCGGATGCGCCAACGATGGCGATCGTTTCGCCGGCATTGACCTGCAGGTCGATGCCGGAGAGGACGGGCACTTCCAGCCCGCCACCGCGAAACACCTTGGACAGCCCGCGGGCGACCAGAATCGGTTTACTCATAGCGCAGTGCCTCCGCCGGATTGACGCGGGAAGCCCGCCAACTGGGGTAAAGCGTCGCCAGCAAGGCGAGCACGAAGGCGATCAGCGTGACGCCCCAGACATCCCCCCATTGCAACTCGGACGGCAGGTCGGAGATGTAATAGACCTCCTTCGACAGGAAATGCACACCGAGCAACTGCTCGATGAAAGGTACGACGGTATCGATATTGAGCGCCAGCAGCACGCCGCCGACGATGCCCAGGCCGAGTCCGATGAAGCCGACCAGCGCCCCCTGCACGACGAAGACCGCCATGATCGACAGCGGCCGCGCCCCCAGCGTGCGCAGGATGGCGATGTCGGCCTGCTTGTCGGTGACCGCCATAACCAGCGTCGACACGAGGTTGAAGGCGGCTACGGCAACGATCAGCGAAAGGATGATGAACATCATGTTCTTTTCGATCTGCACAGCGCGGAAGAAATTGGCGTGGCTCTTCGTCCAGTCGCTCAGGTAGGCATCGGCGTCGATGTAGCGGACCAGTTCGCGGGCGATGCGCGGTGCCTGGAAGAGGTCATCGACCTTGAGCCGCACGCCGGTCACCCGGTCGTCCATCTGGTAGAGCTTTTGGGCGTCTTCCAGATTGATCAGGGCCAGCCCGGAGTCGTACTCGAACATGCCGACCTCGAAAATCCCGACCACCTTGAACGATTTCAGGCGCGGCATCACGCCGGCCGGCGTCACCGTGCCTTGCGGCGCAATCAACGTCAGCTTGTCACCGGTGAAAACGCGTAGCGAACGGGCCAGATCGGCGCCCAGCACGACGCCGAATTCGCCCGGCCGCAGATCGTCGAGGCTGCCGCTCTGGATGGTCTTGCGAAAATCGGCGACGCGGTCTTCCTGATCGGGAATGATGCCGCGCACGATGGTGCCCTTGACCGTACCATCGACGCTGAACATCCCCTGCGACTGGACGAAGGGCGCGCTAGCGCGGACTTCCGGATGCTTGGCGGCCTGCTCGGCGACCAGCGCCCAGTTCGGCAACTCGCCGTTGATGCCAGTGATCTGGATGTGCGAAGCAACCCCCAGAATGCGCGTCCGCAATTCCTTCTGGAAGCCGTTCATGACCGACAGCACGACGATCAGCGCCGCCACGCCAAGGCCGATGCCGAGCATCGAAATCAGTGAGATAAATGAAATGAAGTGATTGCGTTTCTTGGCGCGCGTGTAGCGCAGGCCAATCAGCAACTCGTAGGGCAATGCCATCGGTATTCCCGCAATGCAACAAAAACGCTATGGTACACGGACCCGGAAGAGCCGGCCCATCAACCTGTTGAGGAAATTTTTCGCCATGATCGTCACCAATATTGAAACCGTACCGGGCAAAACCATCGCCAAGCACCTCGGCCTGGTCAGCGGCAATACCGTGCGCTCCAAACATGCCGGGCGCGACCTGATGGCCGGCCTGAAAAACATCTTCGGCGGCGAACTCAAGGGCTATACCGAACTGCTCACCGAATCACGCGAGGAGGCCGTGGCGCGCATGATCGAACAAGCCAGGGCGGTCGGCGCCAATGCCGTCGTCAATGTGCGCTTCTCGACCTCGTCCGTCGCCGCCGGCGCGGCTGAACTGTTCGCTTACGGCACCGCCGTCGTGGTGGAATAAATCATGTATGACCTGATATTTTTCCTCGTCCTGCTGCTGCTCGGCTACGTCTTCGGTCAACGTGCCGAAAAGCGCCATTTCCGTTCGATCATCGAACGCGAAAAGCAGTTGCGCGACATCCTGGTCTTTTCCGAGCGCCGCATTCCCGACGAGGAGCAACTGGACGGCACCCTGGTCTGCGGCAGCGTCGTCGTTTCGGTCGATTTCTTCAAACGCTTCGTCGCCGGCCTGCGCAACCTGGTCGGCGGCCGCGTCAGTGCCTACGAATCCCTGCTCGAACGGGCCCGCCGCGAGGCCATCCTGCGCATGAAGGAAGAAGCGCGGCGCAGCGGGGCGAAGAGCGTCTGGAACATCCGCCTGGAGACATCGTCGATCTACAAGGGCGCGCAGCAGAGCATCGGCGCAGTCGAAGTCCTGGCTTACGGAACCGCGGTCAAGCCGCACTGAACCGATGGCCGACTACGAAAATCCGGAGATTCCGGAGGGCATCAACGTCAGCCCGACGCATCCGCTCAAGGATTTCGCGCTACTCGTCGCCGGCATCAGCACGCTGATCGTCGTCGCCGTGCTGGCCCTGTCGTTGCTCGCCGGCCAGCTTGCCCGCCACATCCCGTTCGCCCAGGAACAGGCCTTGGCGGCAAGCCTCGGCCGCTGGCTGCCGGAACCGCCCGATTCGGCGGTCGACCGTCAGCGTCAGCACTATTTGCAAACCTTGACCGACCGCCTCGCCGGCACCATGGCACTGCCGCCGGACATGCCGATCACTGTCCATTACGCATCGGGCAAAACGGTCAATGCGATGGCCACACTGGGCGGTCACATCATCGTTTTCCAGGGCCTGATCGATACCCTGCCCAGCGAAAATGCGCTGGCCATGGTTCTCGCCCACGAAATCGCCCACGTCCGCCACCGCGACCCGGTGGTCGCCATGGGCCGTGGCTTTGCCGTCGTACTCGCCCTCTCCAGCCTGGCCGGCTTTGGCGATGGCGCGCTGCAGCAATGGCTGGGCGGGGTCGGCATGCTGCCCATCCTCTCCTTCAGCCGCAGCCAGGAAGAAGCCGCCGACAGCACCGCGCTGCAGGCAGTACTCGACCTCTACGGCCACGTCGGCGACGCCGCCGCCTTTTTCGAGAAGGTTGCCGAGCGCCAGTCGGCGGCACATGTTCCGACGATGTTCAACACCCACCCCGACGTCGAACAACGCATTGCCCGCATCCGCGAATTCGCAACCCGCCATGCGAAGCCGGAACAAGCGCCGGCGACGCCCCTGCCGGCATTCATGAAGGCCACCTGACCAGCGATTCGGCGCCGGCTGCCGGCCGATGATAGACTCCCGGCTTCCCCCTGCCTGAAGCTCTCCCCGTGCGCCTCACCCTGCTTGTCCCCGAACTGATCTGGCCCGAGCCGAACGACCAACTGACCCTCGGCAAACTGGCCGCCCCCGGCTTCGAATGGCTGGCCGCCCACGGCGAATTTTCGCGCCAGCCGCGCCGGGCTTTCGAACACACCCTGGCCGACCACTTCGGCCTGACCGACGCCCCTTTCGGCGCCCTGCGCCTGCTCGGCGAAGCCGGAAAAACGCAGGTCGACGAAGGCCACTGGCTGTGCGCCGACCCGGTGCATCTGCGCTTCCACCACGAACGCATCGTCCTCGCCGACGCCGGGGCATTCGATCTCGAACTCGATGAAGCGCACGCCATCACGGCGTCCCTGAATTCCGAATTTGCCGACATCGGGCGATTTCATGTCGCCACCGCCCGCCGCTGGTATCTGCAACTGAATGCTACGGTCAACGAGAAATTTGCCCCGATTTCAACCATTGCCGGCCGGCGGCTCGACAGCGACCTGACCGACAAGAACGGCCCGCTCAACCGCTGGCTCAACGAAGTGCAGATGTTCCTGCACGGCCACCCGGTCAATGAGCGCCGGCAGGCCGAAGGCAAGCCGGCCGTGAACAGCGTCTGGCTGTGGGGCGGCGGGCCGCTGGCCGAAGTGTCGGCGCCGCAATTCTCGGCTGTCTGCAGCGACAATCCGCTGGCCACCGGTCTGGCGCTCGCCGCCGGCATCGAGGCACCGCCCTGCCCGGCCAGCCTGAGCGCCCTGCTCGCCGACGCGATGCCCAACGACAACCTGCTGGTCCTGCTCGACACGCTGCTGCCGCCCGTCCTCTACGAAAACAGCGAAGACTGGCGCAACGCCTTCGCCGCGCTCGAAGGCGACTGGTTCGTCCCGCTGCGCGCCGCGCTTGGCGGCAAGGTCGACAGCCTGAGCATCGTCGCCCCGACCATCTACGGCCAGCTGACCTGGACGCTGCACGGCAAGGACCGCTGGAAATTCTGGCGCAAGGCCCGCCCGCTGCAGACCATGGCCAAGGATTTGGCCGAAAGACCGGCCGAAGGAACCACCCTGTGACCAACATCACCACCCGCAACGCAGCGCCTCGCGTCGTCTGGCAACTCGAGCAGCAGGGCCTGCACCCGCTGCTTGCCCGGCTCTATGCCGCACGCGGCATCAAGGACAAAGCCGAACTCGACTACGAACTGAAGTCGCTGATCCCGCCAACCGCCCTGACCAACGCCAGCGAAGCCGCCCACCTGCTGGCCGATGCCATCGAGGCCGAGGCCAGGATGCTGATCATCGGCGACTACGACTGCGACGGCGCCACCGCCACGGCCGTCGGCATGCGCGCCCTCAAGGCACTCGGCGCCGATGTCGATTTCCTGCTCCCCGACCGTTTCAAGCTCGGCTATGGCCTGTCGCCCGAAATCGTCGATGTCGCCGCCCAGCAATCGCCCGACCTCATCATCACCGTCGACAACGGCATCGCCTCGCTCGAAGGCGTCTCCCGCGCCCAGCAGCACGGCATCGCCACGCTGATCACCGACCACCACCTGCCGGCTGAAACCCTGCCGGCCGCCGATTGCATCGTCAATCCCAACCAGCCCGGCTGCGATTTCCCGTCCAAGTGCATCGCCGGCGTCGGCGTCATGTTCTACGTCATGCTCGCCCTGCGCGCCGAACTGCGCGCTCGCGGCTATTTTGCCGAACGCCCCGAACCCAATTTCGCCAACCTGCTCGATCTCGTCGCGCTGGGCACCGTCGCCGACGTCGTCAAGCTAGACCGCAACAACCGCATTCTCGTCAGCCAGGGCCTCAAGCGCATGCGCGCCGGCCAGATGCAACCCGGCATCGCCGCCCTGTTCAAGGCCGCCGGACGCGACCCGAAGAAGGCCACGGCGATGGACCTCGGCTTCATCCTCGGCCCGCGCCTCAACGCCGCCGGCCGCCTGGCCGACATGCGCCTCGGCGTCGAATGCCTGCTCACCGACGACCCCAGCCGCGCCCTGCAGATTGCCCAGGAACTCGACACCCTGAACCGCGAACGCCGCGAGATCGAAACCGGCATGCAGGAACAGGCGCTGATCCTGCTCGAATCGCTCGATGCCAACGACGCGACCCCAGGCATCGCGCTCTTCGACGAAAGCTGGCACGAAGGCGTCGTCGGCATTCTCGCCTCGCGCATCAAGGACAAACTGCACCGTCCGGTCTTTGCCTTCGCGCCCGGCGAAGGCGGCATCGTCAAGGGGTCCGGCCGCTCGATCCCCGGCCTGCACCTGCGCGACGCGCTCGATCTCGTCGCCAAACGCGCCCCCGGCCTGCTCATCCGCTTCGGCGGCCACGCCATGGCGGCCGGTGCTACGGTCAACGCTGAAAACTTCGAAAAATTCAAATCCCTGTTCGCCGAAGTCGCTGGCGAACTGCTCGCCCCGGCCGACCTGACCCGCACCCTGGAAACCGACGGCAACCTCGAAGGCAGCTACATCTCCCTGGCCACCGCCCGCCTGCTGGAAAACGAGATCTGGGGCCAGGGCTTCCCGGCACCGCTGTTCATGGACGATTTCGAGGTCGAACAGCAACGCGTGCTCAAGGACAAACACCTCAAACTCCGCCTGCGCAAAGGCGACACCCGCATCGACGCCATCCAGTTCAATTTCAGCACCCAGCCAGGCAGCCGGACCCGCCTCGCCTACCGGCTGACGATCAACGAGTACATGGGCGTCGAAAGCCCGCAGTTGATGGTGGAGCACCTGGAATAGGCTTGCCATTCCTACGGTCAACCCGAAAAAACGACCAAAAATCAAATACCCTCGCCCCAATCGACCCTGATCGTTCGCGACCATCTTCGGGATAACAGATGGCTTGTCCCAGTGCCCAAATCCCATCCGTTGTTCAGTGCCACCCACTGTCGATCTTCTTTACACGGACAAAATAACAACGCCAAAGGTCATATATAACTTATTGATTACTATCCGTTTGGTAATACATGGTCCATGATTTGCTTACAACAAGCCATAAAGCAAAGAAAAGGTGAAATCATGAAATCCTCCGTCAAGCTACTCAGCGTGCTAGCCACCTGCAGCGCACTGGCCCTCCCGGCAACCGAAGCTCAGGCTGTAGCCCTCCCCGTCGCCCAGTGCGACCCGATGCTGGCGGGCAACAACTGCCTGCAATATTCAGACTTCACGGTCTTTTCGCTACCGATCCTGAACCTGCTGTACAACACCAACGAATTCAGTGTCAATTCGACCTACGGCCAGAATCAGTCGAACATCATCCTCGGTATCAACAACGGCCAAAGCAATAACGGCTCGCTGATTGACCCAGCCTTCAACACCCCATCCAACAACACCGCTTCGACATTCACCAACATCGACACCGACGTTGGCACTGGCAGCGGGCAAAATCAGGTTCTTTCGTTCGGCACGGGCGATGGCACAGGCTGGGATGCCTCGGTAACCGAACTGAAGCAAAAGCTCGGCACACAAAGCCTCGTCGGCTTCTTTGCGTTCAATGAAACCGGGCAAAACGACCTGGGCGGTTCAGATCTTTTGATCTGGGTTCACGCCGAGTTGCGCAACCTGACTACGGGTGACGTCCTCGGCTTCTGGCTGCAACCCAGTGGCTCAACCAAAGTACTGGATCCCGAGTTCGTTTCCCAGGGTGGTTCGCAAGAACCTTGGACCTATGTTCATGGCGGCGTCTGTGTTGGCAACGACGGCACCTTCTACGGCTATCCGGCGCCGGATGGCACCTGTGCCGCTGGCAGCTACCACGACCAGGCCAATTTGGGCCAGAACAATGCAGCGTTTGCCGTTTATAGCGAAGCACTGGACTTTGCCCTCAAGAACGGTGATTGGGACATCCTGCACATCGACTGGAAGATGGATTACATGAACGGTGGCGGCGAAACGGCCTGGATCATGCCTTTCGATACCGAACAACGCGTTCCCGAACCCGGCACCCTGACACTGCTCGGACTGGCCTTGGTTGGTCTGGCAACACGCAAGGCTCTGAAAGCCAAGTAACATCAGAAGCCTGAAATAAAATGCCCTGCAAATGCAGGGCATTTTTTCGACCTCATTTTCTCAGTACCTGACCCCCGCCGGCGGCACAAACGAGTTCAGAACGTGCAGATAAGACGCCCGGGCGAAGGTGCTCGGGTTGGGGGAATTCTGCTGGCTCATCGAGCCTTTCATTTGCGCGACCGAGGTGTATTCGCGCTCGCGCAGCCAGTCGGTCAAGCCTTGCAGGACTTCGCTCAAGGCCTGCGGACCGCGTTTGAGCAGGGCGCTGGCCATGTGCACGACGTCGGCGCCGGCGAGCAGCATTTTGAGGGCGTCGGCCGCTGTATGGACGCCTCCGGTGGCGGCCAGCGAGAGGTTCGTACTGCCGCGCAGGATGGCGATCCAGCGCATGGCGAGCAGGGTATCGGCCGAGGACGATAGTTGCACGCGGTCAACGATGCTCAGCGTGTCGAGGTCGATGTCGGGCTGGAAGAAGCGGTTGAACAGCGAGATGCCCGCCGCCCCGGCCGCTTCGGCCTGATGGACGAAATGCGGCAGTGAGGAGAAGAACGGCGACAGTTTCATGCCGACCGGGATGGTCACCGCGCCCTTGAGTTCCTGCAGCAACGAAATGTGGTGGTCCTCGATGGCGGCGCCGGAGACCTTGGGGTCGCTCGGCATGTACCAGGCGTTGAGTTCGAGCGCATCGGCGCCGGCCGACTCCAGTTCCTTGCCCAGTTCGACCCAGCCGTTGAGCGTCGAGCCGTTGAGGCTGGCGACGACGGGGATGGACAGCCTCGACTTGAGGCGCAGGATCTTTTCGAGGTAACTATCAAGCCGGCTCTGGTAGTCGTGACCGAAAGGCAGGTGACCGGCCGATTCGCCGAAGGTGTCGGGATGAACCAGGAAGCGGTCGATCATCCGTTCATCGTGGCGCACATCCTCCTCGAACAGCGAGTGCATGACGATGGCTGCCGCACCGGCGTCTTCGAGGTGGAGCACGGCGTCGAGGTCGCGGCTGAGCGGACTCGACGACGGGACCAGCGGGTTTTTGAGGAGCAGGCCGAGGTAGGTCGTGGACAGATCAGGCATTCGGATTTTCCTTCTTGTCTGCGGCCTCCTGGGCCTCTTTGACTTTCTCGTCGATGGCGGCCTCGGGCAGCACCATTTCCGAGAGTTCGACGTATTCCTGGTGGCGCAGACGGGCGTCCTTGCCGGCTTGCGCCATGAAGTACACCGAAGCGTCCGGCTTCAGCCTTTCAAGGATGGTAAAGCGTGCTTCGTTGCCGGCAAAATCGCTGAACGGGATGCTTGGCGCGGCGCTGTCCACCGCCAGTGGATTCTTGCCCTGCCCGCGCAGGCGCGGGTCGTAGCGGAGCAGCGGCCAGTGCCCGGCCTTGACGGCGAGATCCTGCTGACGCAGGTTGTGCGAGAGATCGACGCCATGCGCGATGCACGGGCTGTAGGCGATGATGATCGAGACGCCGGGATAGCTTTCGGCCTCGAGGAAGGCCTTGAGCGTGTGCACATCCTTGGCGCCGTAGGCCACTTGGGCGACGTAGACGTTCTCGTAGTCCATGGCGATACGCGCCAGATCCTTCTTGCGGTTCGGCTGGCCGCCGGCCGCAAACTTGGCGACGGCGCCGCGCGGCGTGGCTTTTGAATTCTGGCCGCCGGTGTTGGAATAGACCTCGGTGTCGAGGACGAGGATATTGACGTCCTCGCCCGACGACAACACGTGGTCGAGGCCGCCGAAACCGATGTCGTAGGCCCAGCCGTCACCGCCAATGATCCATACGCTGCGCCGGATCAGGTATTCGGCGACGGCGGCGAGCTGGTCGGCGGCCGGTGTGCCAATCGCCGACAGTTTGGCGAGAAGCGTGGACACCCGCTCGCGCTGTTCATGAATACCAGCTTCGCTGCTCTGGTCGGCATTGAGCAGCGCCTGCACCTGGGCATCGCCGATTTCGAGCGCCATGGCCCGCAACTGCCCGCGCGCCGCATCGGCCAGCTTGTTGGTACCGATGCGCATGCCGAGGCCGAACTCGGCGTTGTCCTCGAACAGCGAATTGCTCCAGGCCGGGCCGCGGCCGCTGGCGTCGGTGGTGTAGGGCGTGGCCGGCAGGTTGCCGCCATAGATCGACGAACAGCCGGTGGCATTGGCGACCAGCATGCGGTCGCCGAACAGTTGCGTGGCGAGCCGGATATACGGCGTTTCGCCGCAACCGACGCAGGCACCGGAAAACTCGAACAGCGGCGGCAACAGCATCGAGCCGGGGATGGTGTTGCGCTTGGCCACCGTGCGGTCGTAATCAGGTAGCTTCAGGAAGAAGTCCCAGTTCTCGGCTTCCGGTGTGCGCAGCGGGGCCTGCTCGGCCATGTTGAGCGCCTTGCGCGAGACGTTGGACTTGTCGCGGATCGGGCAGACCTCGACGCACAGCGTGCAGCCGGTGCAATCCTCGGGCGCCACCTGGTAGCTCATCTGCCAGCCGGCCGGGTAATCCTTGCTGCGAATGGCCATGGTCTTGAAGGTGGCCGGCGCACCGTCGGCCAGTTCGGCCGGAAACGCCTTGGCGCGGATGGCCGAATGCGGGCAGACGAAAACGCACTTGCCGCACTGGGTGCACAAATCGGTTTCGAGAACCGGTATTTCGAGCGCCAGATTGCGTTTCTCGAATTTCGCCGTGCCGGTCGGGAAGGTGCCGTCGGCGGGAAAGAGCGAGACAGGCAGGCTGTCGCCGCGGCCGGCGATCATCGGCAAGGTCAGCTTGCGGACGAACTCCGACGCATGCTGGCCGGTGCGTTCGGGGATGCGGATTTCGCCGGCGATGAATTCGGCCGGCACCGGCACTTCATGCAGGCAGACCAGGGTCTTGTCGATGGCCTTGTAGTTGAGTTCGGCGATGCGCCGGCCCTTGCGACCGTAAGTTTTTTCGACAGCGTGCTTGATCGCGGCGATGGCCTCATCCTGCGGCAGGATGCCGGAAATGGCGAAGAAGCAGGTCTGCATGACCGTGTTGATGCGCCGGCCCATGTCGGCTTCGAGCGCCACCTGGTAGGCGTCGATGACGTAAAAGCGGATGCGTTTGGCGATCATCTGCTGCTGCAGGGCAGCCGGCAGTGTCGCCCACACCTTGTCGACCGGCACCGGGGTGTTGAGCAGGAAGACGGCATCCGGCGCGGCGTGCGCCAGCAGGTCGTGCGTTTCGAGGAAGAGCGGCTGGTGGCAGGCGACGAACCGGGCGTCGCCCTCGCCGGTCAGGTAGGTGGCGCGGATCGGCTTGGGACCGAAGCGCAGGTGCGAGACGGTCATTGCCCCCGATTTCTTCGAGTCATAAACGAAATAACCCTGGGCATGCAGGTCGGTTTCGTCGCCGATGATCTTGATCGAATTCTTGTTGGCCGAGACAGTGCCGTCCGAACCCAGGCCATAGAACACGGCGCCGAAGGTCTCGCGTACGGCGTCGGTGCGGAATGTCGGGTCGTAGGGGAGCGAAAGGCGGGTTACGTCGTCGTTGATGCCGACGGTGAAGTGGCGTTTGCCGGTTCCTACGGTCAACCGGGAAAAAACGGCAAAAACCATGGCTGGCGTGAATTCCTTGGAAGCCAGCCCGTAGCGCCCGCCAAGCACTTTCGGCATCGTCGCGAAACGCGGCGACTCGCCGGCGGCGTCTTCAGCCAGCGCGACCAGGACATCCTTGAACAGCGGCTCGCCGTCAGCACCCGGCTCCTTGCAGCGGTCGAGCACGGCGATCGCCTTGGTTGTCAGCGGCAAGGCCGCGAGCAGCGCGTCCGGCGCCCATGGCCGGTAGAGGCGGACCTTGAGCAGGCCGACCCTGCCATTGCCAGTATCGCCCTGGCGATTGAGATGCTCAACCGTCTCCTGCGCGGTCTCCGCCCCCGAACCCATCATGACGATGACCCGCTCGGCATCGGGCGCGCCAACGTAGTCGAACAGCTTGTATTGCCGCCCGGTCAGCTCGCCGTACTGGTCCATGGCCTTCCGGACGATGTCCGGGAAGGCATCGAACCACGGGTTCTGCGCCTCGCGGGCCTGGAAGAAGACATCGGGATTCTGCGAACTGCCGCGCAGCACAGGGTGTTCCGGCGACAGCGAACGGTGGCGATGGGCGGCGATGAGTTCCGGCGGCAGCATTTTTCGCAAGATTTCGTCGTCGACCGCAGCAATCTTCGCCACCTCGTGCGAAGTGCGAAAGCCGTCGAAGAAATGCAGCACCGGCAGGCGCCCGGCCAGCGTCGCCGCCGAGGCGATGGCCGCCATGTCCTGCGCCTCCTGCACTGAATTCGAAGCAAGCAGCGCGAAGCCCGTGCCGCGCGTCGCCATCACGTCGGAATGGTCGCCGAAGATCGACAGGGCGTGCGTCGCGATGGTGCGGGCGGCGACATGGAAGACGGTCGGCGTCAGTTCGCCGGCGATCTTGTACATGTTCGGGATCATGAGCAGCAGGCCCTGCGAGGCCGTGAAGGTGGTCGCCAGCGAGCCGGCCTGCAGGGCGCCATGGACAGTGCCGGCGGCGCCGCCTTCGGACTGCAGTTCGACGACGCGCGGCACGCAGTCCCAGACATTCGTCTTGCCCTGCGCCGCCCATTCGTCGGACAGTTCGCCCATGCCGGACGAGGGGGTGATCGGGTAAATCGCGATCACTTCGGAAACGCGGTAAGCCACGTTGGCGACGGCTTCGTTGCCGTCGATGGTCAGCATCTTGTTCATGACAATTCCTGGCGATACTCACTGCAAGCCAGATCGGCTGCTGCAATGCAACAACCCGATTCTACGCCGACTTGGCGTGAATATATGCCAGACAAAAGCCGCCAGCCCGGAAATCGGCGGCACCCGCGCCGGCCACCATCATCGCAACCTCGCCCGCAGATAGTCGCCCACCGAAGCCATCTGCATCGGCCGCGAGAACAAATAGCCCTGAAACTCGTTGCAGCCGCAAACCGACAGCGCATCCTTTTCAGCCTCGGTTTCGACCCCCTCGGCAACGATATGCAGATCAAGCGTCTTGCCCAGGAGGATGATGGCGTGCGGAATCGCCATCGCCTTGCCGCCACGGTCGCAGCCGGAGACAAAGGAGCGGTCGATCTTCAGGGTATCGATCGGCAGGCGCTGCAGGTAGCTCAGCGACGAATAGCCGGTGCCGAAATCGTCGACGGCGACGCGCACCCCCAGCGCCTTGATCGACTTGAGCACGCGGATGGTGTGTTCGACATCGCCCATGATCATGCTCTCGGTGATTTCCAGTTCCAGGTATTCCGGCGGCAGGCCGGAAACGGCCAGGGCATCGGCCACCATCGCCGGCAACCCGGGTTCGGTCAACTGCCGCGCCGACAGATTGACTGCGACGCTCAGGGCCTGGCCATCGATCAACGGCCAGTTGGCGGCCGCCCGGCAGGCGGCATAGAGCACCTGCTCGCCAATGGCCAGGATCTGTCCGGTTTCCTCGGCCAGTGGAATGAAACGGTCGGGCGTCACCAGCCCATGCCCGGCACTGTTCCAGCGCACCAGCGCCTCGAAGCCCCTGACCCGCGCCGCCGCATCGACTTTCGGCTGGTAGACCACGGTCAGTTCGTTGCGCTCGATAGCGCTCTGCAAGCTGCTTTCCAGGACAAAACGATCCTGCGCGACCTGGTTCAGGTCGCGGGTATAAAAATGGTATTGGCCCTTGCCGCTTTTTTTGGCGTGATACATCGCGACATCGGCGACCCGCAGCAGGCCGTCGAGATCCTGCGCATCGTCCGGATAGACGCTGACCCCGATGCTGCAATTGATGCGCAAGGCGTGCCCGGCCAGCGTCAAAGGGGCCTGGATGGAAGCCAGCACGCGCTCCAGCAGACGCCGGGTGTCCTCGCTCGACGCCTGCTCGCCCATGATCAGCACAAATTCGTCGCCACCGTAGCGGGCGACGGTATCGATCCCGCGCAAGGCCTGGCGCAGGCGGCCCGCGATTTCGATCAGCAACTCATCGCCGGCGGCATGGCCGAGGCTGTCGTTGATGACCTTGAAGTTATCGAGGTCGACGAAAGCCAGGACGACCTTGCTCATCTGTCGTTGGGCCAACTACACGGCCTGTTCCAGGCGATCCTGCAGCAGATTGCGATTGGGCAGGCCGGTCAGCGGATCGTGCGTCGCCTGGTGTTGCAGCACCGATTGGTAGCGATGGCGTTCGGTAATGTCCTCGACCGTACCCTCGTAATAGAGCAGCGCGCCATCCGGCGCACAAACGGCATGGGCGTTCTCGGAAATCCAGATCCGGCTGCCGTCGCGGCAGATGACCTCGGATTCGAAATCACTGACCCGCCCATCGCGCTGGATCAGGCGCTTGAAATCGCTGCGCCGTCGCTGATCGACATAAAGACCGGTGGCGATGTCGGCCAGGCTGCTGATCAGTGCCTCCGGGCCCGGATACCGGTAGAGCGTCGCCAGTGCCTGATTGGCCGCCAGGTAGCGCCCGTTCTCGGTGCTCTGGAACATGCCGACCACGGAATTCTCGAAGATGCTGCGGTAGCGCAATTCGGTTTCCGCCAGCTGGATCTGGGACAGGACACGGTCGGTAATATCCTCCAGATAACCTTCGATGATCTGTCGCCCGGCCTCGTCACGCAGGCCGACACCGCGTTCCAGCACCCATTTTTCCTCGCCGTCCCGGCAGACGATGCGGTACTCCATCCGGTAGCGCACCTTGATATCGAGCGCGGCCAGGATGGTGCCCCGCACGGCGGCCCGATCCTCCGGATGCGTCAGGGCTTCCAGCGAATTTTCCGGGTTGCCGACCAGATCCTCGGCGGCAAATCCGGTCAGTTCCCGACACCCCGGGCTGACCGACAACAAGGTCCAGTAATCGCCGACCAGGCAGCGGAACAGCATGCCGTCCAGGCTGGAAAACAAGGTACTCATAGCCGGTATGCTTCGGGCACCACCTCCCACACCACAGACCGGCCCGAAGCCAAAACCCAAGCGCGGCACCGGTCTGGCCAAAAAACCGAACCTAGACACGCTGCAATCGAGTTGATGCTCTCACATCAGCCTTCCCGGTTCCTGCCTGCATCAAATCGCCGCCACACTCGCCAATCCAGGCAAATACGCTATCGACGGCGATGGTAGCGATAGCGAAATACTCCTCGGCAGCAACACTGATGCCGGAACTCAACAGCATCCGGGAGCGGATCACCCGCGCCATGTGTTGCACCGCCGTTGCCGCCTGCTCTGCCTTTACCCCCCGCCCGCCCACCTCATTCGCCTGGTTGAGCAGTGTCTCGGCGCGCGCCACCAGGAACATCAGGCGGACCCGCGCCACCGCAGAGCAACCACGCCGGGCAGCAACACTCATTCCCAGGGCTCGGGCCTGACCAAGACACTCGGTGAGGGCCGGCAAACGGCAGGCATAGTTGCGAACCAGGCCGCGGGCGGAACGATCCACCAGCAGCAACTCGACCCGGGATTCGCCCAAAGCGGCCAGCCACTGCAGCAGTTGATCGATAAGAAAGCTGTGCTGGGCGATGCTTTGCTCGACGGAAAGCCCAGCCAGTTTTTCCCGCAACTGGCCCCAGTTGTGCTGGAACAGCGACAGATCGTTCAGCGTCAGGCAGGGATGCGCCCGGGCGCTTTCCGCTCTGGCCACCTCTCGCAACGACGGAATCAGCCCCTCGATTTCGCGCCCCTTGCCATCGAGCCGCGCCCTGAAGCCCTGGTCGCCGGACAGCAAGGCAGAACTCATGCCGCGGTGCTGCTGAAAATGTCCGACCAGGGCGAGCAGCGAACGGCAGGCGGCCAGGGTGTCGTCCAGCGACTTTCGGGCATCGACCCAGCGGCGGCGACGATAGAGCATGGTCGACACCGCCAGGATGATGATGGCCAGCGCCAGCATCGTGTAAATCATCCAGTCCATGACAACCTCACTCGTATTGGTATTTTTTCAGGGCCCCGGTCAGCTGAACGGACAGGTCGTTCAGGTAACGGGACAGCTCACTGTTTTCGCGGACCAGGTGTTCGTTGGCATCAGCCAGTTGGGCGACCTGCTCGATATCGCGAGCGATGTTCTGGCCGGCCTCGCTCTGCTCCTGGCTGGCGGCAGCAATATCGCGGATCAGTGCCAGCGTCTGGCGGGCGTTGTCTTCGACCCGACGAAGGTCGGCGACCGCATCGCCGGCGTCGCTCAGGCTCCTGGCAGCCTGGCTGGTCGTCGCCGCCATGGCATCGATCATGCCACCGACCTCATTCCGCACGCCTTCGATGCGCTCGCCTATGTCGCGCGTGGCATTGCTGGTCCGCTCTGCCAGCTTGCGCACCTCGTCGGCAACCACGGCAAAGCCGCGCCCCTGTTCACCGGCCCGGGCGGCCTCGATGGCAGCGTTTAGCGCCAGCAGGTTGGTCTGCGCTGCAATCTCGGCAATCAGCTCGACAATGACGTCGATCTCCCGCGAGCGCTGACCGAGGCGGCTGGCGCTCTCCGAAGTCTGCTGTACCGTCGCGGCGAGATTTTCCAGACTGCAGGCCAGGCAGCCGACCCGTTCCGCCCCCGCCACCGCCATCAGGCCGGATGCCTCGGCCACCTCGGCCGCGCCGTGGGCGCTTTCACTGGTCATGCCAAGGCTGACCGTCAATTGTTCCAGCGTCGCCGAGGATGACAGGGTGATGTCGCGCTGCCGGCGCACGCCGTCGTCGCCGCCAGTGGCATTGACGCTGCTCTCGCCGGCGACGCTGGAGATCTCCTGCGACATCCGGGCGAAGGTCAGGAACAGGCCGGACAGCGAGCGGGCCATGCCGTTCAGGCGCTCGGCCAGCGGTGCCAAGGCGCCACAAAGCCGGGCATCGATACGGCTGACCAGACGCCCCGCCGCCAGTTCGAGCGCAAAGGCGTCAATCAGGGTCAGCGCCGTTTCCAGTTCACGCTGCAGCCTGACCGCGACCATCAGCGAAATAGCGAACATGGCCACGGCAGCGCCGGCCCACAGTTTGTCCTGATCCGTCAGCAGCAGACCGGCCAGCGCCGCGCCGCCGCCTGCCGCCAGCAACCAGGCTGCAAACGAACGCAGCCGCAAGGAGTTCATGCAGGAACGCAAGGCAGATTCCGATTCGTTGCTTGTCATATCAGTCAGGCACACAGTGATTGGATTGTCACGACAAACGCAAGTCCCGTACCACCAAACACTCAGAAATAATTATCCATTTACAATCAATCGACTAAATTCAAAATCAGCGCTCGTTAATACACAAAATGCTCAACAAACAATCAAATGTCATTCGATTTTCACCGCATCGCACCAACAAGGTGCCATAACGTCCAGACTGCTTGCTCGACCGCGCACTCAAAAAGTGCAGCCAAATCCTGCCTTGCCCAGCAGCTATAATTGCGCTTTTGCCACGCAACGAGACGAACATCATGGAAGCCGAACACATCAACAGCATCTCCAACAAGCTCGACGATCTGGCGCAGCGCGCCGCCGAGCTGCGGAGGTATCTTTGACTACGATCAGAAACGCGAGCGCCTGACCCTCCTCACCCAGGAGATGGAAGACCCGAAGATCTGGGACGACGCCAAGCGCGCCCAGGAACTCGGGCGCGAGAAGAAATCGCTGGAAAACATCGTGCTGGTGCTGGAAGAAGTCCAGTCCGGTCTCGACGACGGCCGCGAATTGTTCGACATGGGCAAGGACGACGGCGACGAAGAGACGCTGCTCTCCGTCGAAGCCGATAACGCCGGCATTGAAGCCAAAGTTGCCGCCCTCGAATTCCGCCGCATGTTCAACAATCCGATGGACCCCAGCCCGTGCTTCCTGGAAATCCAGGCTGGCGCCGGCGGTACTGAAGCCCAGGACTGGGCCTCGATGCTGTTGCGCATGTACCTGAAATACGGTGAGAAAAAAGGCTTCACCGTCGAAGTCATGGAAGAATCCGAAGGTGAAGTCGCCGGCATCAAGGGCGCCACCGTCAAATTCACCGGCGACTACGCCTACGGTACGCTGCGCACCGAAACCGGCATCCACCGTCTGGTCCGCAAGTCCCCATTCGACTCGGCGGCTCGCCGTCACACCTCGTTCACCAGCATCTTCGTCTTCCCGGAAGTCGATGACTCGATCGAGATCAACATCAACCCGGCCGACGTTCGCACCGACACCTACCGCGCTTCCGGCGCCGGTGGTCAGCACATCAACAAGACCGACTCGGCGGTGCGTCTGACCCACGTCCCGACCGGCATCGTCGTCCAGTGCCAGAACGACCGTTCGCAGCACCGCAACCGCGACGAAGCCTGGCAAATGCTGCGCGCCCGCATCTACGAGTTCGAACTGCGCAAGCAGCAGGCCGAGCAGCAGAAGCTCGAAGACGCCAAGTCCGACATCGGCTGGGGCCACCAGATCCGTTCCTACGTGCTCGACCAGTCGCGCATCAAGGATCTGCGCACCAACCACGAAACCGGCAACACCCAGGGCGTACTCGACGGCGACCTCGATCCGTTCATCGAGGCCAGCCTGAAACAGGGCGTCTAGGCCGTCGTGAAACGCCTCGTCGCCTGGCTGGCCGGCACGCTGCTCGTGCTCGCGCTGGCCGGCGGCGGGTTGTTGCTGGCGGCGCTCGACAGCCAACCGCTGGTCGAGCGCAGCGAAACCATTTCGCAAGCCGCCGTCAATCAGGCGCGCTGGCTGTTCCACACCAACGATCCGCGCCGGCTGCAGTCGGGCGAGGCCCGCCGGACAGCCATTCCCGCCGCGCTGATCGACGAGGGAATCAACTACCTGGCTGGCCGTATCCTGCATGGCCGCGGCGCCCTCGCGCTCGCCGAGGAAACGGCCGAAATCCGCATCAGCGCTCGCGCTCCGCAGCTCCTCGGCGAGCGTTATGTCAATTTGCGCGCCACCTTCCGCGAAGGCAAGGGCGAACCGAAGATCGTCGCCGCTGCCCTCGGCTGGCTGCCGTTACCGCCGGAATTGCTTGAATTCGCCCTCGCCTCGGCCATCCAGGCCGCCGGCTACGGGCCGGAATGGACACTCGCCCGCCAGGCCATCCGCCAACTGATCTTCGACCCGCAGCACCGGCGCGTTGTCGTCGCCTACGTCTGGGAACCCGCCCTGCTCGACCGTGCCCGGTCCATTGCCTTCCAGCCCGACGATCTGGTCCGCATCCGCTCCGCTCAGGAATCGCTGGCCGCCATGCTCGACCACCACGCACCGGGCCGCCCTGTGCCGCTGACCCGTGTTCTGCGCCCGCTGCTCGACATCGACGGCGCCGACCAACGTGAGAACCGCCGTGCCGCCCTGCTCGTGCTGGGCACTTACCTGGCCGAGAAAAACATCGCCACGCTCATTCCCGAAGCCCGCAACTGGCCACCGCTTCGCCCGGTCACCCTGATGCTCTCCGGACGCAACGACAGCGCGCAACACTTCGTCGTCTCCGCCACGCTGGCCGCCTGGGCCGGTGAACCGGTGGCCGATGCCATCGGCGTTTACAAGGAAATGGCCGACGCCCGCCACGGCAGCGGATTTTCCTTTGTCGACCTCGCCGCCGACCGGGCCGGCACCCGTTTCGGCGAATTGTTGAGCCGCGCCGACGGGCGGCTGAACGGCCTGCTCAAAAAGGAATTTTCCGATGACGACCTGGTCCCCGAGATCAGCGACCTGCCGGAATCGATCAACGCACGCCAATTCCAGAGCCGCTTCGGCAACACGGCCAGCCCGGCCTATCGGCAACTGGGCGCGGAAATCGAACGCCGCCTCGACGCCATGCCGCTCTACAAACCGGAGTGACGATGATCGACAACCTGTTTTCGGTAATCCCACGGTCGACCGTAAAAAACGAGCAATTTTCAAATCTGCTCAAGCGCCCCGGCCTGCGCATCGAGCGCATCGTGTCGACCGGCCAGTGCAGCCCGGAGGGTTTCTGGTACGACCAGACCGAGGGCGAATGGGTGGTCGTTCTGCAGGGCGCGGCAAGGCTGCGATTTGAAGATTCGCCGGAACCTTTGCCGATGGCTCCCGGCGATTGCATCGACATTGCCCCGCACCGCCGGCACCGCGTCGAATGGACCGACCCCGACCAGCCGACGATCTGGCTGGCCGTTCATTACGCAGCCGACTGATTATTTCCTGATCGGCTTGTTGCGCCCGGACATTTCGTCGCTCAGGCGCATCGCCGCATCGCTGACCTGACCGGTCGGATTCCGCCGGCAATATTGATCCAGCTTCAGCGCCAGCGTACCGCTGGAAAAGTTGGAAACCTGCTGGTTCGGCTGAGCGTAGTTATGCCCGCTCAGAAAGCCGCGCACCCAGACGACGTAGGCGGCACGTTGGTCCTCGTCGTCCTTCGACTGAATCCAGGCCGTGCACGACATGTCGTCCAGACCGAGCAGGTTGAGGGGGGCAGCCGAAGCGCTGGCCATCGTCAGGCCAGCCGTGACAGCCAGGATCAAGCGGGTCAATTGTCGTCTGTTCATACTGCGAGTATATGTCCGACGGTGCGCACCGCGATACCGATACACGCGCCCAGTGCCGCCGGCTTCCACACCGCCGCGATGCGCGGCCCGGCGGAAATCAGCACGGCGACGCCGGGCAGATCGAAGGGCGAAATCAGGAAGCCGGCGCTGGCGTTAAGCAATTCCACGCTGATCTGGCCGGCTTTGCGCATTTCGTCGATGACCCCCATCATCGCCGTACCGCCGGCCATGTACTTGGTCAGCGTCGGCAGGATCAGCGCGCTGTCGATGGAAGCGGCCGTCAGCGCCGGCGCCAGCAGGCGGGTCAGCGCATCGATGGCGCCGCCGCTGCGCAGCGCGGTGACAACGACCAGCGACAGCACGAGCATCGGAATGGCCCCGACGGACAGCTTGAAGGCCTCGGCCCCGGCCCGGTTGATGACATCGAGCACGCCCTTGGCACTCTCGGCGACCGGATGGTGCAGGGTTTCGTCGAGCCGGCTCTCGCTGCTCGAGAGTCCCCGGCCGAACAGGTAATAAGTCGCCGCCGCCGCGGTCAGGCCGCCGATCAGCGAATAGGTCAGGGTCAGCGCCAGATCGAGGCCCATGGTCATCATCGGCAGCGCGGCGTTGGCCTGCGACATGGCAAAGACCATGGCCAGCGTAGCGGCGATGTGGCGGTCGGAGGCGCCGCGCTGCTCCATCATGGTCAGCGTCGCCATCGGAGCGGCAAAGCTCACGAAGTTGATCTGCAGCGCAGCGAAGACACCCAACCCGGTCAAACCGACCGGTTTGAGCAGCGGCGCAAGACGGGCGACGACCCAGTCGAGCACGCCGCGCGCTTCGAGCAGGCGCATCAGGGAGAGCATGACGACCATGACCGGGAGGAGGACGAAGAAGGCCAGTTCGACTGCAGAACGGCCGGCCTTGAGGATGATGTCGATGAGGATTTCCATAGGGGCGGATTATGGCATTGGCCGATGTTGCTTGTTGTATTGGCGATTGCCCTTGGTTCTCTGCATGGGCTTGGGGTTCCGCCTGGCTGGCGGACGTATATCTCACGGTCAACCGGAAAAAAGGGCAAAAAATGAAATCCCGCTAACGCCCGGTGCGCGCAGGCCAAGCCCGCTGCAAGATTGAATTCTCGTGTGCGCCTGCCGAAACGCTGCCATACGACAGCTACCAGCGCAGAACAGCGTTTCCGAGCAAGGCACCGACACCAGCCGGAATCAACGTCCCCAGCAGGTACCAGAAGGCCACGAATGGCGCCCCCATTTCAGGGCAATGCAGGGAGTAAACGACCGCAGCAACGGAGCCGGAAAGCAGCCCGGCGGCGAAGCCGGCCAGCCGCGGCCGGGTTGGCGCCAGGCCCTTCATGGTGCGCAACACGGCAGCAAACACCGGGACCGAGAGCACGGCAATCAGCAAGGGGCAGGACTTCCAGGTATCGCCATAAAAAAGCGTCGAGCGTTCGATCGGTTCGGCCTCGATCAGCGCGAAGGCAGCGATGGCCCAGATGCCCAGCACGGGGAGGGTGAGCGCGACCGGCACCCAGTTGATCTCCGCCCCCGGCCGCGACAGGCGGAGCACGGCAAACAGGCTCCCTGCGGCAAGGCTGGCGACAAACCCGACTTTGACCCAGAACATCGGTAGCAGGAGCGCTTGGGCGAGATCGTGGCGGACCTGCAGGAGCAGGAGCACGAGCAAAGTAGCGCCCGCCGCACCCCAGCCGAGGGCTACCGCGTAACGCTGCGCCGCAGCCGGTTGCGCGACGGCCCCGGCGCCGGTTGCCAGCATGGTGATCAGATCTTCAGTTTTCATGCGATGCCTCTTATCTTTGCCGCGAGTGCCTTCAGGCCTCGATGGACGCCAACCTTGATGGCTGACTCCGACATGCCGGTAATTTCCGCTGTTTCCTTGACCGACAAGCCTTCCAGCTTGGTGTGCATGATCGGCAGGCGTAGCTGGTCGGGCAGGTCGGCCAGCAACTTGTTCAGATCCCGGCGCGCCTCGGCCGCCTCGGAATCGGCGGTGGTGAATAGTTCCATTTCCTCGTCCAGCGGGTCGTTCAACTGCTCATGCCCGGCCCGCCGCCGGAACAGATCGACCAGCTTGTAGCGGGCAATGGCCTGCACCCACGCCGACAGCGGCTGGTCGCTATCGTAGGTGTGGCGCTGGTTATGTACGGCAAGGAGGGTTTCCTGCACGAGATCCTCGATTTCGTCTGGCAAGCTGACAAGGCGTCTGCGCAGGAAGGCGCGCAGATGCGCACTCAATTCCGTCAAAAACACCTGATAGGCGGCGTTGTCGCCGGCAAGACCGCGCACCAGCAAATCCTTCAGGCGATCTTCCCTGGCGCGAAACCCTGCCTCTCTAGTTATTCGTTGCATCGATGCCTTTGGTTACATCAGCCGGGAAAAAATACCTGCCGCCGTCACGGGAAAACAAATATTGCCCCAGCTTGTAACCATTCGCCACCTCCGCCCGAACTACCTTGCAGACACAACAGCAAAAGGGACCTCGCCAAGAGGGAAGCAATGGCCAACGACACCGATCTCATTCACCCACGCTGGGTGCGCCTGACGCATTGGATCAATGCGCTCGCCGTCGTCGTTCTGGCGACTAGCGGCTGGCGCATCTATGACGCGTCGCCCTTTTTCGCCTTTGAAATTCCCCGGGAGATCACGCTGGGCGGCTGGCTGGGCGGCGCGATTCAGTGGCATTTCGCCGCGATGTGGCTGCTCGTTGGCAATGGCCTGATCTACCTGGCGCGCAATGTCATCAGCGGACGCCTCTGGCACAAGTTCTTCCCGCTATCACCGCGCGCCTTTTTCGCCGATCTGCTGGCAGCCCTGAAAGGCAGCTTGTCGCATGCCGATCTGAGCCACTACAACATGGTGCAACGCGCCGCCTATCTGTTCGTGATGGTCGATTCGGTACTGCTCGTGCTGTCCGGCCTGGTCCTCTGGAAATCGGTGCAGTTCCCCATTTTGCGCGAACTGCTCGGCGGCTACGAAGCGGCGCGCCGCGAACATTTCCTGGCGATGGCCGCGCTGGTCGCCTTCGCCGCCATTCATCTACTCATGGTGGCGCTCGTTCCCCGCACGCTGCTGGCCATGATCCGCGGTCGTTAGGGAGCAATCGACATGATCCGGAAACCCTCCCGGCAACTTGCCATCGATGGCGACCTCGTACTCAAGGACGCGACGAAGGAGATCAGTCGCCATCTTGACCAGCCGACCCGGCGCGCCTTTCTGCAACGCTCGCTGAGCCTGGGCGGCCTGTCGCTGCTCAGCGGCTGCAGCGTGGTCGACGAAAGCAGCGTCGAAAACGCGCTGATGACCGTCTCCCGCTTCAACGACAAGGTCCAGGCCTGGCTGTTCGACCCCAACCGCCTGGCCCCGACCTATCCGGACTCAATGATCACCCGCCCCTTCCCGTTCAACGCCTACTACGGCGAGGACGAGATCCGGGAAGTCGACGAGACCAGCTACCGCCTGGAAGTCACCGGCATGGTCGCCGACAAGCATGCCTGGACGCTGGCCGAATTGCGCGCCATGCCGCAGAGCGACCAGATCACGCGCCATATCTGCGTCGAGGGCTGGAGTGCCATCGGCAAATGGGGCGGTGTGCCCTTCGCCGATTTCCTGCGTCGGGTCGGCGCCGATCTGAGCGCCAAATATGTCGGCTTCAAATGCGCCGACGACTACTACACCAGCATCGACATGCCGACCGCCCTGCATCCGCAAACGCTGCTGACGCTGACTTACGACAGCCAGCCCTTGCCGCCGCGTTACGGCTTTCCGATGAAGCTGCGCATGCCGACCAAGCTCGGCTACAAGAACCCGAAACACATCCAGGCCATTTTTGTCACCAACACCTACCCCGGGGGCTATTGGGAAGACCAGGGGTACAACTGGTTCGGCGGCAGTTGAGCGATGGCGCGCAACAGCCCTGAATAACCCGGCATTTCTGCCACGATTTACCAACCACAACGGAGTCCACCATGAAAACGATCATTTCCAGCATTTTCGCCGCCTGTTTGATGCTTGCCGGCAGCACCGCCTTCGCCGACAACATGATGAAAAAAGATGCCATGGCCACCGACGGCATGGCCAAGGATGGCATGAAGAAGCCGATGGACAAGGACCACATGGCCAAAGACGGCATGAAAAAAGATGCCATGGCCAAGGATGGGATGAAGAAGGACGCCATGAAGAAAGACGGCATGGCCAAGGACGGGATGATGAAGGACGAAATGAAGAAGTAGTCGCCAATGGTGGGGTACAGCGCCGCAAGCTGGCCCCACCGGCGTCCTGGCAAGCCAGTCCGCCGCACACAAAACGATACTGGCCGGCTGGCCAGGCAAGGTGAATCAGGAGTGAATCATGACCTTTCTATCCAGTTCGACAAAAACGGGCCGGCTGGTACTGCTTGCCAGACTGGTCCTTGCCGTATTGATCCCCGTCCATGGCGCTTCGGCGATTGCCGAAAGCAAGGCGGATAACCCGACGACAAGTTTGCAGACCGCGGTTTTCGCCGGCGGCTGTTTCTGGGGCGTCGATGCGGTGTTCAAACACGTCAAGGGCGTCGCCGGCGTCGAATCCGGATATGCCGGCGGCGCTGCCGACAAGGCCAGTTACGAAGCGGTCAGCAGTGGCCGGACGGGCCATGCCGAAGCCGTGCGCATTCGCTTCAATCCGGCGCAGGTTTCGTATCAGCAGTTGCTGCAAGTGTTCTTTTTGGTCGCCCACGACCCGACACAACTCAACCGCCAAGGTCCGGATGTCGGCAGCCAATATCGTTCGGCGATTTTCTTCACCGATCCCGAGCAGCAAAAAGCAGCAACCGACCAGATCAAAAAGCTGACTGCAGAACGCACTTTTGGCCGACCCATCGTTACGCAAATCGCTGCGCTGCAGCAGTTCCATCCGGCTGAACCGTACCACCAGAACTATCTGGCCCTGCACCCCACCCAGCCGTATATCGTCATCAACGACCTGCCCAAGATCGAGCATCTCCGGCGCCAGTTTCCGGATCTGTACCAATAGGCTCGCGGAAAATCGCATGCTTAGCCCTGTCACAGGTTCATTGCCGACGACTCAGACATCTGCAGTGAGTTCCGCTACCAATCTGCGAGCCCAGCTTGCGAGATATGAGGCGGAGCTTGCCAGTTGGGAAAACTGCCCGTCGTGTAAAACCACCGAGGGGAAGGCCAAGATCGCCGAAATCGCGGGAAAGATCGGCGATATCAAACAGCGCATGGAAGCTGCGGAGTTGTCAAAACAGGACGCCAGCCGGTTTCGCCCCAATCAAACTGAGGCACGCAACAGCCTGAGCGACAGCGCGGCAGTTGTCGACTCGGCATCGCCGGCCAGCGGCGTCGGCAGCCTGGTGAACGTCTATGCCTGATTGAGGGTATGGGCAGAGACGCCAATTGATGAGCGGCAGATGTTCTTGGCACGCCCTCTTCAATAGCCACTGAAGTTCCAGCGCCCGGTGACGGGTTCAATCGGCAAACCGCACCGAAAATCCAACCGAAACAAGCGCTACCAACCTTGTCCCCAATAGCCAAAATCGGCGAAAATCAAAGGTTCTTGGCATTTGCCCACAGCGCCGCCCATTTTCCCCAAGGATTCTTCATGTCCAACCCCGAACAACAAGCCCCGGTCCACCAGGACGAAAACCAGCTCATCGCCGAGCGCCGCGCCAAACTGGCCGAGTGGCGAAAGACCGGGAAAGCCTTCCCGAACGACTTCCAGCGCGAGAACACCGCTGCCAAGGTCCTCGAAGGCTATGGCGACAAATCGGCGGAAGAACTTGAAGGTCTGCCGGTCGAAGTCAAGCTGGCTGGCCGCATGATGCTCAAGCGCGTCATGGGCAAGGCGTCGTTCGCCACCATCCAGGATCTGTCGGGCCGCATCCAGATTTACGTCACGCGTGACCGCGTTGGCGAAGAAGTCTATGCCGACTTCAAGACCTGGGATTTGGGCGACATCATCGGCGTCAGCGGCATCCTCATGAAGACCAAGACCGGCGAACTGTCCATCCAGGCCGCCGAGATCCGCCTGCTGACCAAATCGCTGCGCCCGCTGCCGGACAAGTTCCACGGTCTGGCCGACCAGGAAATGAAGTATCGCCAGCGTTACGTCGACCTGATCATGAACGAGGAAACGCGCGCCACCTTCCGCGCCCGCTCCGACATCGTCGCCGCCATCCGCAACTACATGACCGGCCACGGCTTCATGGAAGTCGAAACGCCGATGATGCACCCGATCCCGGGCGGCGCCTCGGCCAAGCCGTTTGTCACGCACCACAACGCGCTCGACATGCAGCAATTCCTGCGCATCGCCCCCGAGCTTTACTTGAAGCGCCTCGTCGTTGGCGGTTTCGAGAAGGTCTTCGAGATCAACCGCAACTTCCGCAACGAAGGCCTTTCGCCGCGCCATAACCCCGAATTCACGATGATGGAGTTCTACGAGGCGTATGCGAATTACCACACGCTCATGGACTTCACCGAAGGCCTGCTCCGCCACGCCGCCCGCGAGGCGCTTGGCAAGGAAGTCTTCATCTATCAGGGCCGCGAACTCGACCTCTCCAAGCCTTTCCATCGCCTGACCATCAACCAGGCCATCCAGCGCCAGCATCCGGAATTCAGCGATGCCGAGCTGGCCGATCCGGAATTTCTCAAGGCCAAGATCAAGCATTTCGGCGAGCCGCTCAAGCCGGGCGGTCTCGGCAGCCTGCAACTGCAACTGTTCGAAGCCTGCGCCGAAGCCCAATGCTGGGAGCCGACCTTCATCATCGATTACCCGGTCGAGGTGTCGCCACTGGCCCGCGCCTCGGATAGCAACCCGGAAATCACCGAGCGTTTCGAGTTGTTCATCGTCGGCCGCGAGATTGCCAACGGCTTCTCGGAACTCAATGACGCCGAAGACCAGGCGGCGCGCTTCCAGGAGCAGATGAAGGCGAAGGATGCCGGGGACGAAGAGGCGATGTATTACGACGCCGATTTCATTCGCGCGCTGGAATACGGGCTGCCGCCGACCGGCGGGTGTGGGATCGGGATCGATCGGCTGATCATGCTGCTGACCGATGCCGCCGCCATCCGCGATGTCATTCTCTTCCCCTCCATGCGCCCCGAATAATACGTGGCTGCGCTTGCCAACTCGGCGTTGCCGGCGACCTTGCATAGCGCTGCTATGCGGCGGCCGTCGGCGCCTTGATTTGGCTGCGCTCGCTCACGCATTACCTTTCGACAAATAGCGATGCAAATTCGTCAGCTTCAAGTTGCTTGCGACCAAGTCCAGGATCGTCTGCTTCTGCGCATTTCCTCACAGGACGACGAGGAGTACCGGATCTGGCTGACCCGGCGTTTCCTGCGCGAGCTGTGGCCGCACCTGTCGCGGCTGGCCGGAAAGCAGGTGGTTGCGACGCCGATTGTTGGCGAAACTCCGGCCGACGAGGCGGTCAATTTCGACCAGGCCTTTTCCGAAGAAAACGCCACCTTCCCGCTCGGTTCGACGCCCCTACTGAGCAGCGAACTCAAGGTCGACACCCTGAGCGATGGCACGTTTAACCTGACTTTCCGCGAAGGCCGGGAACGCAGTTTCCAGCTTGCCGTCAATGCCGATCTGCTGCACACCCTGTGCGCCATGCTGCGCGCCGGTGCCGAGCACGCGCAATGGAATCTGGCGCTCGACGGCGCCCCGGCAACAGCCAGCACAGCGCCGCGCAGCGAGCACCTCTCGCGCCTCCACTAGTGGACAAGCTGCAGCCAGCCAAAATCGAATTCGTCGCCTACGGCACGCCCTACTCCGCTGCCTTCGACGACGTCTATCACTCCGCCCTCGGCGGCCCGACGCAGGCCCGGCATGTCTTTCTCGGCGGCAATGAACTGCCGCAACGCTGGCAGGGCCGCGACCGCTTCATCATCCTCGAAACCGGCTTCGGCACCGGGCTGAATTTCCTCGCGGCGTGGCAGGCCTGGCGTGACGACCCGCAACGCTGCCGGCGCCTGCATTTCATTTCTTGCGAAAAATTCCCGTTGACCGTGGCAGACCTCGCCACCTGCCAGCAAGCCTGGCCGGAATTCGCCGAACGGGCGGCGGAACTGCAAAAGCACTGGCCGCCCCTGGTACCCGGCATGCACCGACTGCATCTCGATGGCGGGCAGGTCATTCTGACCTTGCTGTTCGGCGATGCCGCGACCCAGCTACGCGCCATCGACGCCTCGGTCGATGCCTTCTTCCTCGACGGCTTTTCGCCGCAAAAGAACCCGGAACTGTGGTCGCCGCAATTCTGCAAAGGCCTGGCCAGACTGACCGCGCCGGGCGCCACCATCGCCACGTGGACAGTCGCCGGCCACGTCCGCCAGGCCTTGAAAGACGCCGAGTTCGACGTCGAAAAACGTCCCGGCCCGACCGGCAAGCGGCAGATGCTGGTCGGCCGCTTCCGTTCGCGCCGACCGGATCGCCACGTCGCGCCGACCGATCGCCGGGCCATCGTCATCGGCGCCGGCATCGCCGGCAGCACCACGGCCTGCGCACTGGCCGCCGCCGGCTGGCAGGTCACCGTGCTCGAACAGGCCACCGCCCCGGCGACCGGCGCTTCGAGCAACCTGGCCGGCATGCTGCGCCCCTTGCCCAGCGCCGACGACAACCGCCTGTCACGCATCACCCGCACCGGCTTTCTCGCCACCCGCGCCCTGCTCGCTGCGCTGCCCGACGCCCGCTGGTCGCCCTGCGGCGTGCTGCATCTGGCGCGCGAAGCGGAGCACGAAGCACAGCAAAAACGTGCCGTCGAACAACTCGGCCTGCCACCCGACATCCTGCAGTTCGTCGACCAGGACGAAGCCAGCCAATTGCTCGGCCAACCGGTAAATATCGGTGGCTGGTGGTTCCCGAACGGCGGCTGGGTGCAACCGCCGTCCGTCTGCCAGGCCGCACTGGCCGCTTTTCCCGACAAAATCACGACACGCTTCAATGCTACGGTCGACCGGATTTTTCGGCCAAAAACGGAATGGCAGGCGCTCGATGCGGCCGGCAACATCCTGGCCGAAGCGCCCGTGCTGGTCATGGCCAGCGGCGCCGCCGCCCCGCGTTTCGAACAATTCGCCTGGCTGCCGCAGCGCTCGGGCCGTGGCCAGGTCAGCCACCTGCCAGCCGCCGCCGGCGCACCGCTCAAGACCGTGCTCTTCCAGGTCGGCTACGCCATCCCGGCCATCGACGGCACGCAGCTCATTGGCGCCTCACTGTCCTACGAGGATGACGACACGGCCGAACGCGAAGGCGACCACGCCGACAACCTCGCCCGCCTGCGCCTAACCCTGCCCGACTTCGCCGCCGGCCTCGATCCGGCCGCGCTGACCGGCCGCGTCGGCTTTCGTCCGATGTCGCCGGACCGCCTGCCCATCGTCGGCGCCGTCCCGGACACCCTGGCCGCGACGCCCAACACGCGGCTGCATAACATCCCGCGCCAGCCCGGCCTGTGGTGCGTGCAAGGCTTCGGTGCGCGCGGCATCGTGTGGTCGGCGCTCATGGCCGATCTGCTGCTCAGCCAGATCGAAGGCGAGCCGCTGCCGCTCGAGCGCGACCTCATCGACGCCCTCGACCCCGGCCGTTTCATGATCAAGGCGGCGCGCCATTCAGCCGACACTTTTCCCGGTGATGAAGAAGCAAGCGAACCGGCAGCATGACGCTCGGGCATAAGCATAGAAGACATCCTTATTGGCGCTCGTCACCGGGCGCGCTAAGCTAGACGGCCTGTTTCCCGACTTTCCTTTTTCAACAACAACATCAAGAGAGACGCACGCATGAAGATCGAAACCATCGCCGTCCATGGCGGCTATTCGCCCGACCCGACCACCAAGGCCGTCGCCGTGCCGATTTACCAGACGACCTCCTACGCCTTCGACAGCACCCAGCACGGCGCCGACCTGTTCGACCTCAAGGTCGCCGGCAACATCTACACGCGCATCATGAATCCGACCCAGGACGTGCTGGAAAAGCGCGTCGCCGAAATGGAAGGCGGCATCGCCGGCCTGGCGCTGGCCTCCGGTCAGGCGGCAATCACCTACGCCATCCAGACCATCGCCGAAGCCGGTGACAACATCGTCTCGGCCGCCACCCTGTACGGCGGCACCTACAACCTGTTCGCCCACACCTTCCCGCAGTATGGCATCGACGTGCGCTTCGCCGACCATCGCGACCCGGCTTCCTTCGAGCCGCTGATCGACGCCCGCACCAAGGCCATCTACTGCGAATCGGTCGGCAACCCGCTCGGTAACATCACCGACTTCGAAAAACTCGCCGAAATCGCTCACCGCCACGGCCTGCCGCTCATCGTCGACAACACCGTGCCGTCGCCCTACCTGTGCCGCCCCATCGAACACGGCGCCGACATCGTCGTCCATTCGCTGACCAAGTACATCGGCGGCCACGGCAACTCCATCGGCGGCATCATCGTCGATAGCGGCAAGTTCCCGTGGGCCGAACACAAGCAGAAATTCAAGCGCCTCAACGAGCCGGACGTTTCCTACCACGGCGTCGTCTACACCGAAGCCCTCGGCCCCGCCGCCTACATCGGCCGCGCCCGCGTCGTGCCGCTGCGCAACATGGGCGCCGCAATCAGCCCGTTCAACGCCTTCCTTATCCTGCAAGGCGCCGAAACCCTGGCCCTGCGCATGGACCGCATCTGCGACAACGCCCTGGCCGTCGCCACCTTCCTGAAGAACCACCCGAAGGTAAACTGGGTCAATTACGCCGGCCTCCCCGACCACAAGGACCACGCCCTCGTCCGCAAATACATGAGCGGCAAGGCTTCCGGCATCCTGACCTTCGGCGTCAAGGGCGGTCTCGAAGGCGGCGGCAAGTTCCAGGACGCGCTGCAACTGTTCACCCGCCTGGTCAACATCGGCGACGCCAAGTCGCTGGCCTGCCATCCGGCCTCGACCACGCACCGCCAACTGTCCCCGGCCGAACTGGTCAAAGCCGGCGTCTCCGAAGACATGATCCGCCTGTCGGTCGGCATCGAGCACATCGACGACCTCATCGCCGATCTCGATCAGGCACTCAACGCAGCCTGATTAAAAGGCAGACAAACAAAACCCGGCCTTGTGCCGGGTTTTTTCTTTCAAGTGCCGCCAACGCGGCGTCTGAATCTTATGTCTAAAATGTGCCCGGAATGGCCGTTGCGGTTTTCTGATAGCAGCCAGTCAGCAAAACCCAGACTGCTCGAATCTTGGGTGCTCCGAAGCGGCCATTGGCGAGTTCATCTTAGACCTCAATCCTTGAGTCTTGATCCACTTACCGCGGTTTTTGACGCAGCCAAGTCACCAGCATGACATAGAGTTTTTCAGGCTCCACAGGTTTGGCCAGGAAATCGTCCATTCCCGCAGCCAGGCATTGCTGCCGGTCTTCAGTAAAGGCATTGGCGGTCATGGCCACAATCGGTAGGGACTCCTGCCCGGGAATCGAGCGGATTTGCCGCGATGCTTCCAAGCCATCCATGACGGGCATCTGCATGTCCATCAAAACCAGATCGTAGGCAGTTTGCCGAACTTTTTCCACGGCCTCCAGCCCATTATTGGCCGTATCGGTGACTAGCCCGGTATCACGCAGTAACTCCATCGTGACCTCCTGATTTATTGGCTCGTCTTCGACCAGGAGTACCCTGCGGCCAGCATAGTCACGGGCCAATATCGTCTCCGGCCCCTCTTCGTTCAAATGACCGAAGCGTGAGGTACGGGAACTTGTCGATTTATTTAGACGAGCGGTAAACCAGAACGTACTCCCCTTGCCAGGATGGCTGCTGACGCCAATTTCTCCCCCCATCAACTGGGCCAGGTGCTTGGTAATGGCCAGACCCAGTCCGGTGCCGCCGTACTCCCGCGTGGTCGAACTGTTGGCTTGCTCAAAAGCGGCAAACAATCTGCCGAGTGCCTCTGGGGCAATCCCGATCCCGGTGTCCTGAACCTCGAACTTTAGAAGCACCGATGCCGCGCAGTCTTCCTGTATTCGGGTACGAATCGTGATGCTCCCTTGCTGGGTAAACTTAAGGGCGTTGCTGCCCAGATTGAGTAATGCCTGCGTCAGCCTTGTTGAATCACCGACCAGGCGTTCGGACAACTGCGTGCTATCCATGACTAGTTGCAATCCCTTGTCACTGGCTTTGGCAGAAAGAATGGAAGCCACGTTCCCCAGAACTTCAGCAATTTCAAGGTCTGATTCTTCAAGGATAAACTTGCCGGCCTCAATTTTTGAGAGGTCGAGAATGTCGTTAATGATGTGCAACAAGTGATTCGCAGCATCATCCAGCTTATCGAGTTGCGATGCTTGCTTGGGGGTTACCCCTTCACGACGAATAAGGTGTGCCATCCCGATAATTGCGTTCATCGGGGTCCTGATTTCGTGGCTCATGTTGGCCAGGAAAGTGCTCTTGGCCTGGGTGGCCGCTTCGGCCACTTCGCTTTTCACCCGCGAGCGGAGTGCTTGAATGCCATAGGCCAGGTTCTGGGCGAGTTCCTCAAGCAGACCAACTTCCTCGTGGCTGAATGCTTCGGGTTCTGCCGCATAAACGGTGAGAGCACCATAAACCTGATCCCGGCCGACGAGAGGAACGGCGATGCTCGACTGGTATCCGCGCTTTGCCGCCGCCTCACGCCAGGGAAGCATCACTGGATTGGTCAGGCAGTTCTGATTCACTTGGGTCGTGAGCGTTCGAATCGCCGTACCCGTCGGGCCGCGGCCTATTTCCTGTTTGCCATCCCACGAAATCTTGATCGTATCCAGGTAATCATCCTCGTAGCCCGATTGCGCTATCGGTCGTACCTGCTTTTCAGGATCATTCCCGGCCACGCCTATCCATGCCATCAGGTAGCCCCCACTGTGGACGATCAGATGACAGACCTTGTTCAACAGTTCTTGCTCATCCGTTGCCTGGAAGAGACTCAGATTGCAGTCGCCCAGAAGACGTAGCGCACGACGCAGGCGTCGCTGCTCCTGCTCAGCGTTTTTCCGCTCGCTGATGTCAATAAATCCCCAGAGTGACTCGTCGGTATCCCGGTTAAGGATGGTGCCGCTAATGTCAACCCAGACGGGGGTTCCATCTGTTCGTGTATACAGGACTTGGGAGCGGAAAACCTTCCCGGCTTCGAGAACAGGATAGGCATTTTCCCCAATCGCCAGATACCCTTCGTCAGTCGCATACAAGACGCGGGTGGGTTGTCCGGCCAGTGCCCCTGGGCGATAGCCCAGCATCTTTTCGAGTGCTGGATTGGCCCAAACGATGCTGCGATTTCTTGCCGTCGCAAATCCGATCAGGTCGCTGTCGAGAATGGCTTTCTGCTCGGTTAGGACCTGATCCAGATGGTGCTGGTAACGCTTGGTTTCGGTGATATCTTCGCCGAATACGGAAATGCTGGAAATCCTGTCTCCGTCGTGCAGAAGATGGAAATTCAGCCGCAAGAGAATGCCGCCAGACTCCGCTGCATGCTCGATAGAATACGGCGCCTCAGCCAACGCGCGGTCGTAATACTCACGCCACTTGGCAGCCAACTTTGCAGGAAGCAACTCTTCCGGGAACATGCCTTTCTTGAGAACCTTGGCCGTGCGCTCAAAGTTGTTCCGGAAGCTTGAATTAAAAGTCTGCAGCCCGTAGGTGTTCGCATCGACCGACCAGATCAGGTTATTCGTGCTGTCGACAATGGCCGACATCAGGGCTTCCTGGGTCGCAATACGGGAAGTCAGGCGATTAAAGCTCGAAAACAGGCTACTGACCTCGATCCCGCCTTTTTCAGAAAGCGGGCTCAACTCAGCCCCCTCCCTCGACATTGCCTCAAGGCGCGAGGTTGCCGCCTTTAAAGGAACGAAAAAATGCAGCCAGACATACTGCAGCAGCAACAGCGCAACAACGGTAAATACAATCCCGCAGGCCAGAATGACCGCTTGTATGCGCTGTACCGGGCTAAAAACAATGGCAATTGGCGTGGCAAGCTCTAGTATCCAGCCCGTAGTTGGCACCCTCTGCACCGAGATGAGCTTTTCCACCCCGCCCGAACTCACCGAGACCGTTGAACCGACAAAGCCGGCACGCAAGTTATCAGCAATCTGGCTGGTGCCGGGCGCGGGTAACGCTGTCATCAGGCGCTTGCTGTCCGGTGCGACGATGAAAAGGTTGTCCTGCAAGGACATCAGATAGATTTCGGTATCGCCCATGCGGCCCGTGTCTCCGAACAGCCCGAAGATACCTTTGCCGGTGAGTTCCAGAATCCCGACCATTACCGCTTTGGCGTTCCCCTCGCGGTCCAGAATGGGTGCGCTCATGAAGAGTGCCGGTCGCTTGATCGCTCGCCCCATCGCCGGTTTGCTGATCACCGGTTTATGCGTTTCCAGCGCCTGGCGCACGTAGTCACGGTCGCCAACGAACACGCCCCTGCGCTCCCGGACTTCCGGGTAGTCGCCAATCACATAGCCATCCAGACCAATAACGGCTGTTCCGCCAGAAAAACCCTGTTGCATGACAGAGTGCGAGCGCAAGAACTCGCGTACATACTTGGCATTATTCAATTGCTCGGCGTCGATCAGTCCGGCAACACCGACCAAACCGTCAAGTCGGTCACGCAGTTTGCGGTCCAACTCGTCTGCCAATTGCTGGGTCGTAGCCAACTGCGAATTGGCAAGCATCGTTTGAAACTCGTTGCGCAGGATGCTGATGCCCATCAGCGAGAGGCCCCAAACGAGGGTCATAACCCCGACGATGGCAATGAGCCGAACCTGGGTTGAGTTCAGAACGTGTCGAAGGCCCCAACTCGAATCGGTGTCGGTTGTTGTAATCATCTCTCCCAGCTTCTTTTGTATTAGCTTGGCAAACGGCAACCCTGCCAATCATATTCGTATTCAAGAATACTCTAAATCAGCAACAGGCTATCCTCGTTGCCAGACCAATTTTCGATGTAGCGGGCTCTCCAAATTGTCCTGAATAAAAAATACCAATCGGCCTACTGGCAAGTTTTGCAGCAGTCCGAGGATGGGTCGGATAACAGTTGTCCCGAACTGCAGCCATTCGCTGTTACCGGCCAATCGCGAAGTTAATGATCCATGGGCACCGGCCACTCAACTTGATCACCCGGCGCCCCACCAGCAGAAATTGAAACGTAACCCGGACGGCGGATTGTGGCTGCCAACTCACGGCAGAGCAGGTATTAATTTGTTCCCTGAAAACCGATCGTTCGGCGGGAATTTGGCACCTGCGAATATTGAAATTGGATAGCCAAGTCGGCCGGCGGCTCTTGGCCGGTTGCCGACAATCACCGTCAAGCTAACCCATAAGGAGTAAAAAGCACTAGACGACTGGTCTATTTGTTGGCAAACTCCCTTCTCATGAACACGCGTCACGACAATACCCGCCAGCACATTCTCGACACCGGTCTCGGCATTTTTGCCGGGAAGGGCTTTGCCAGCGTGGGTTTGAACGAATTGCTGAAGGCCGCCGGGGTGCCAAAGGGGTCGTTTTATCACTATTTTGAATCGAAGGAAGACTACGGCAAGGCCTTGCTGGAGGATTACTTCGGGCGTTATCTGGCCGATATCGGCAGCCTGTTTGCGCTCGAGGCGGTATCCGGGCACGAGCGCTTGATGCGTTACTGGCAGCACTGGCTGGACAAGCAGTGCACTGAATGCTCGGAGCAGAAATGTCTGGTCGTCAAACTCGCAGCCGAAGTCGCGGACCTGTCGGATGCCATGCGCCTGACCTTGCGCGATGGTACCGATCGCATTGTGGATCGGATCGCCGGGGCCATTGAAACCGGCGTCGCCGATGGTTCTTTACCGGCGCTCGAGGCGCGGCCAACGGCGCAGATGCTTTATCAGCTCTGGCTCGGTGCCAGCCTGCTCGGCAAGCTGCATCGCAACAGCCAGGCCCTCGACAACGCCATGCGCTTTACCAGACAGTTACTGACGCCTTGAATCATTGAACATCCGACCACCGGCCGCATGCTGTTGCGGCCTATTTTTAACCCGAAACAATAGACGACCGGTCTAATTTTCATCAGTTACTCACCAGGAGATTCAATATGACTACCCTGTTCGACCCCATCCAAATCGGCGACATCACCCTCGCCAACCGTATCGTCATGGCGCCGCTGACGCGCAATCGCGCCATCGCCGGCAACGTCGCCGGCCCGCTGACCGTGGAGTATTACCGCCAGCGCGCCACGGCCGGCCTGATCATCGCCGAGGCCAGCCAGATCAGCCCGATGGCCCAGGGCTATCTTGCCACCCCGGGCATCCACAGCCCGGAACAGATTGCCGGCTGGCGCCAGGTGACCGATGCCGTGCATGCGGCCGGCGGCAAGATCGTGCTGCAACTCTGGCACGTCGGACGCGTTTCGCACACTTCGCTGCTGCCGGATGGCGCGGCGCCGGTGTCGTCGACCGACAAGGTGGCGAACGCCTCGACCTTCACCAAGGACGGCTTTGTTCCCGTTTCCACGCCGCGCGCCCTGCGCGACGATGAAATCCCGGGTCTCATTGAGGATTACCGCCGCGCCGCGCGCAACGCTATCGATGCCGGATTCGACGGCGTCGAGATTCACGCCGCCAACACCTACCTGATCGAGCAGTTCCTGCGCGACAGCGTCAATGATCGCAGCGGCCCCTACGGCGGCAGCATCGCTAACCGTGCCCGCCTGCTGCTTGAAGTGGTCGAAGCCGTTACCAAGGAAATCGGCGCCGGCCGCACCGGCATCCGCCTGAGCCCGATGACGACTTTCACGGCCCCGCTCGACAGCGACCCGCAGGCGCTCTACGGCTATGTCGTGGAAAAGCTGGCGCCCTTCGGCCTGGCCTATCTGCACGTCATCGAAGGTGAAACCGGTGGCACGCGCACGCCCGAGGGCAAGGCTTTCGACTACGAAGCCCTGCATCGCGCTTTCCCCGGTGCCTGGATGCTCAACAACGGCTACTCGCGCGAACTGGCCATCGACAATGTCGCGGCCGGCAAGGCCCAGTTGATCGCCTTTGGCCGGGCGTTCATCAGCACGCCGGACCTCGTCCGCCGCCTGAAGGACGACCTGCCGCTCAACGAACTGCAGGCCGACAAGTTGTATGGCGGTGGGGCCGAGGGTTACACCGACTACCCGGCGCTGGCTGCCTGATTTTTATCCAACCAAGACCCCGACCGGTCGACCACCGGCCGGGGCCGTTTTTCCCGGAATCACCATGTCCGAACACCGCCGCTGGCTGCCTGCGCTGGCCCTCATCGTCCTCTCGCTGACCTGGGGCTACACCTGGGTGCTCGCCAAGCAGGGCCTGGCCTACGCGCCGCCCTTCGCCTTTGCTGCCGAACGCTGCGTCGGCGCCGCCCTGGCGCTGATCGTCGCGGTCAAGCTGAGTGGGCGTTCACTGAAGCTCGTCGCCCCGCGCCAGACCATCGCCATCGGCCTGGCGCAAGTCTCGGGCTTCATGATTTTCCAGACCTGGGCGCTGGTCGAAGGCGGCCCCGGCAAGACGGCCGTGCTCATTTTCACCATGCCGATCTGGACCTTGCTGCTCGCCTGGCCCATCCTCGGCGAGCGCGTGCGCGGCAAACAGTGGCTGGCGGCAGCGAGCACGCTGGGCGGTCTGCTGCTCATCATCGAACCGTGGGACATGCACGCCAGCCTGTTCAGCAAGTTCCTAGGCCTCATGGCGGCGCTGTGCTGGGCCACCGGCACCATCCTGATCAAGCGCCTGCGCGGCAAAACGCCGGTCGACCTGCTGACCCTGACAACCTGGCAGATGATCATCGGTGCCGTGCCGCTCGTCCTGCTCGCCTTGATCGTGCCCGAACACCCGACCGAATGGAGCGGCAGTTACGTCGGCATCCTCATTTTCATGTCAATCGGCAGCACGGCGATGTGCTGGTGGCTGTGGATCTACATTCTCGACCGCGTACCGGCCTGGGAAGCCAGCCTGTCGGTGCTCGGCACGCCGGTGGTGGCCATTCTATCGTCGCGTCTGATCTTCGGCGAGGCCTTCAAAACCAGTGAAATTGCCGGCATCGTCCTGATCGGCAGCGGCCTGGCCCTGCTTTCCCTGCTCGGCTGGGCGGCGAGCCGGCGCGACCCGGCAAAACAGATTCAGGAGGCAGCATGAATACCCTGCACGACACCCAACTTTCGATGCTCGACCTTGTGGCTGTCCGCGAAGGCGGCACGGTCGCCGAGGCGCTGGCCATCGCCCGCGATACGGCGCGCCATGTCGAGCAACTCGGCTTCACCCGCTACTGGCTGGCCGAGCACCACAACATGCCGGGCATCGCCAGTTCGGCGACGGCCGTGCTGGTTGGCTATATCGCCGGGGCAACCAGCCGCATCCGCGCCGGTTCAGGCGGCATCATGCTGCCCAACCACGCGCCGCTGGTGGTGGCCGAAGCCTTCGGCACGCTGGCCGAAATCTATCCCGGACGCATCGATCTCGGCCTCGGGCGCGCCCCGGGTACCGACCAGATGACCATGCGCGCGCTGCGCCGCGACCGCATCGAAACGGAAGCCGATTTTCCTCGCGCCGTCAGCGAACTGCAGCAACTGCTCGGCCCCCGTTTGCCGGACCAGAAGGTCGTCGCTGTGCCCGGCAATGGCACCGAGGTGCCGATCTGGCTGCTCGGATCGAGCCTGTTCTCGGCCCGCCTGGCGGCCGAACGCGGCCTGCCCTACTCCTTCGCCTCGCATTTCGCGCCGGCCATGCTGTTACAAGCGATCGAGATTTACCGGCGCAATTTCCGTCCCTCGGCCAAACTCGACAAACCCTACGTGATGATCGGCGTACCGGTCATTGCCGCGCCGACGTTCACTTGAAATCACCGCCCGTTTTTTCACACAATAAGGCGCCGTTCGCCGCACGACCAAGGAGACAAGCCATGCCGCACCTTTTCGAATTCAGCTACCACAACCCGACGCAAATCCATTTCGGCCCGAACAGCTTTGCCAAACTGGCCGAGCTGATTCCGCGCGAGGCCAAAGTCCTGTTGCTTTACGGCGGCGGCTCGATCAAGCAGAACGGCATCCATGCCCAGGTTCTTGCGGCGCTGGCCGGGCACACCGTGGTCGAATTTGGCGGCGTCGAGCCGAACCCGACGCTTGAAACGCTGACTGCTACGGTCAACCGGATAAAAGAGCAAAAAATCGACTTCATTCTCGGTGTCGGTGGCGGCTCGGTCGCTGACGGCGCCAAGTACGTCGCCTGCGCAGCGCTCTACGACGGCGACGGCTGGGACATCGTCAGCGGCAAATATGTGCCGACGCAAGCCCTGCCGGTCGGTGTCGTGCTGACCCTGCCGGCCACCGGCTCGGAATCGAATGCCGGCGCCGTCGTCACCCGCAAGGCCACGCATGAAAAGCGCGTCTTCTTCGTGCCGCCGGCCCGGCCGCGCTTCGCCATTCTCAACCCGGACGTGATGGCCAGCCTGCCCGATCGCCAACTCGAGAACGGCCTCGTCGATGCCTTCGTTCACGTCTGCGAGCAATACCTGACCTACCCGGTCGGCGCTCTCGTCCAGGACGGCTATGCCGAAGCCGTGATGAAGGCGCTGAAGACGCTGGCCGACAACTTCGCCGAACGCCACGAAACGACCTGGCGGCAAAACATGATGTGGTCAGCCAACCAGGCGTTGTGCGGCGTCATCGGCCTCGGCGTTCCGGTGGACTGGGCAACGCATCGCATGGCCGTCGAACTGACCGCCCTGTACGGCATCGACCACGGCCGCACTCTGTCCATCATCCAACCCTGGCTGTTGCGCGAAACGATCGAAGCCAAGCGGGCCAAACTCGAGCAGATGGGCCGCAGTGTCTTCGGCCTGAGCCAGCCGAGCGCCGAGGACACCATTGCCGCGATCGAAGCCTTCTACCGCGGCCTGAACATGCCGGTCCATCTGTCCGACACCGATGTTGGCGACCCCGAGGCGGCCAGTCGTGTCATGCAGGCGTTACGCGATCATGGCAACGCAACCCTCGGCGGACATGCCGAACTCGACGATGCCAAAACCGAACGCATCATCCGCGCCGCCTGCGCGAAAACGAAGCAGACAAGCCCTTGAGCGGAAACGCCCTGGCAGCCGCCCGACTCAGCCTTCGGCCGGGGCATCCCCGGCCGGCAGCGGCGGCTGCGGCCGGCTGATGAAGTAGAGCACCACGGCACAGGCGCCGAGAAAGGCAACCGTGGACAGGGCGCTCGGCACCCAACTATCGGCCAGCCCGCGCTCCATCCACAGCCAGATGAACAGGCCAAAGGCCGGCAAGGCCAGCAGGGCGCAAAATGCCGCCGTGACCAGCGCCACTTTTTGCCCGATATGTCGTTTCAGTTCGCTCACTCTACTTCCTCTACCATCAGCCATAAGGAGCGATTGTCACGCGCGTCGCTGGTTGAAAGACTGAGCGCGCCGCCCTGGTTGCCACTGACCTGGCGACCGCTGCCGCCAAGCTCTATCCATTCGCCCAGGCGCCCGGAAACGGTCGTCGACAGGCGCTGGTTGTTGATGCTGCCATAGCCGCCCTGACTGGCCGCCTGCTGACTGATGTCGAGCGTCACCCGGTTGCCGTTAACCCGTGGCACGGCATAAAAGCCGCGGCCGACATCCTGATAGACGACGTTTTCATTGATCACCGCGCCGCCCGGGCCAATGATGACCTGACGCATCGGGACGGGCAGCGAACGCCCAACCTGGATGAAGGCCTGCCCGCCTTCGACGGTCTGCACCATCTGCCCTGCGCTTTCGCCACGCACGCTCTTGGTATCCCAGACACTGGCTTCGACATGGCTGCGCCGGCTACCGCCGAGGACGACCTGGCCGCTTGCTTCGGCACCGCGAGCGTTGTGCTCGGCCTGGCGGTTTTGCGAAACGCGAATGATCAGCCTCCGGGCCGGTTTGTCGATGGCCGCCAGCGCCTGCTTGATGTCGGCCCGGTTACGCGGCGAGGCCTTGAGAAACAACTGGTTGTTCATGCCGGTCAGCGTGCCGCCCGGCTCGACCAGCGGCAACAGAACCGGCAGAACTTCCTCGACGTTCTTGCTCCTGAGCTCGATGACCTCCAGTTGCTGGGCCCACAGCGGGGTGCTGAACAGGCAGGCCAGCAGGCAAAGAAGGCGAAGCATCATGAACGTTCTCCGAGCGGCGTTAAGCGTTATTCGAGACAGATGGCGATGCGGTGGCATTCGGCCAGATCGTCGGCAACCAGGCGGACGACCCCGGGATCGGCGCGTCCCAGATTGGCGCGCTCTTGAAGGATGGCCAATATCTGGTCCGGTGTCATTGATTTGCGATAAGGACGGTCCTGCGCCAGCGCCTGGAAAATGTCGGCCACGTTGATGATGCGTGCCTCGATGGGCAGCTCGGCGCCGCCGATGTGGAAGGGATAGCCATGGCCATCCGGCGTTTCGTGGTGCAGTGATGCCCAGCGGGCGATTTCGGCAATGGCATGGAGGCGCTTGAGGACTTGCAGCGTCCCGTAGCTGTGGCTTTTCATGATGTCGAACTCATGCGCCGTCAGGGCGCTTTCGCCTTCGATGATCTCGTCGGGAATCTGCAGCTTGCCGATGTCGTGCAGCAAACCGGCGACTTCAATCTTTTCGCAGGTGATGGCATCGAGCCCGAATTTTTCGGCGAGGTGGCGCGACAGCCGTGCCACCCCTTGCGAATGCTGCTCGGTGTAAGGCGATTTGGCGTCGATGATGCGCGAAAAAATGGTTGCACACTGCTTGAACTCGGCCCAGCCGATCATCTTCAGTTCGCCATAGGACTCCATCTCGACCTGGTATTGCTGCACCCATTCCGGCTGCATGGCCAGCCAGAAAGCTTCCTCCTGCGAGATCAGCTCGAAAGCGTCGACCAGTTCGGGCGAAAACAGGCGCCCGCGCGCGCTGGCCAGACGGGTGCGAATTTCGTCAGCATGCGACAGCACGCTCTGGTCGGCATGGTAGGGCGCAGCCAGGACATCGATGCGGTCGGCGAGGTAGATCAGGTTGGCGAAACGCGCCGTATTGCCCGGCAGGCTCTGCGTTACCAGCCATTCCCAGGCACTGTGGTGATAGCGGATGATCGGAGCCAGATGGGCCAGGGGCGGAAAATTGGCGAGCAATTCGTCGCCACGAATGCAATGCTCCTCGGCGCCAGCCCATTCGAGATCGATGACCAGGCGATGATGTACCCGTGTCGATGAGACGCCGCAATCGTGCAGCAGGCCGGCATCGTAGAGCATCAACTGATCGGCCTCGCACCACCCCATGCGGATGGCCATCTCGCGGGCCAGCATACCCACCCGGCGGCCGTGCATGACATCATCGACACCGACCAGATCAACCGTGTTGGCGATGGTCATCACCAGTTGTCGAAGATCGATGGACAGATCAGCGGGGAGCATTGTTTCAGTCATTTGATCAGCTAACCATGTGGGGCAAGGCCAGGTACTCCCTGGAGTTCATTTCGGTCAGCCGGCTGACCGTGCGGGCAAATTCGCTGGCCTGCGTGCCCTCGGTATAGAGCCCGTCAGCCGCACAGTCGGCGGTGATGATGAGCTTGACCTTGTGGTCGTAGAACACGTCCACCAGCCACGTGAAGCGGCGTGCCTCCGAGGCTTGATGGGTGGTCATTTTCGGCACGTGCGAGAGGAGTACGGTGTGGTATCCGCGAGCTATTTCGAGGTAATCGTTCTGCGAACGCGGGCCGCCACACAAGGTGCGAAAATCGAACCAGATCACGCCATGGCCGCGCCGCACGGTCTCAATGTCACGGCCCAGAACCTCGATATGCCCGCCCTTCTTGCCATCCTCACCGGCGACCATCTTGAAGTAATCGAGCATCTTTTTTTCCGCCGTGGCGTCGGCCGGGTGGTGATAAATCTCGACCTGTTCCAGCGCCCGCAAACGGTAGTCGGTGCCGGCATCGACCTCGAAGACATCGAGATGCTTGTTCAACAGCGCAATGGTCGGCAGAAAGCTTTCCCGGTGCAGGCCGTTCGGATACAGCTTGTCCGGCGGATAGTTGGAAGTCATCACGATGATCACGCCCTGGGCGAACAGACCATCCATCAGACGGCCCAGAATCATGGCATCGGCGATGTCGGAAACGTGGAATTCGTCGAAACAAAGCAGGCGCACTTCCTTGGCGATCTGCTCGGCCAGCCTCAACATCGGGTCCGGTTCGCCCTTGTATTTCTCGAGGTCATGATGAATCTGCTGCATGAATGCATGGAAGTGAATGCGACGCTTGCGCCGATAAGGCACCGAGTCGTAGAAGCAATCCATCAGGAAACTCTTGCCACGCCCCACTCCGCCCCAGAAATAAACGCCCTTCGGCGGCTTGGGCGGTGAAAGCAGCCGTTTGAAGGTACTCCCACGGTCAACCTTGAAAAACAGCAAATTTGTATAGAGGCTCTGCAAAGCCATCGCCGCCGTCATCTGCGCGGCATCGGCCATGTAGCCACGGGCATCGAGCAGGTTCTTGTAGGCGTCGAGCATGCCCTGCGCGGCAACATTGAGTTTTTTATGGGGCATCGGGGTGAATCTGGTTTGGGGTAAGAACGTATTCTGCCAAAGAAAAAGGCGGGTGCGTTACCGCAACCCGCCTTTCTGGCAGAGAACAGTCAGCTTAGAAGTGCAGCGGACGCTTGTCGCAAGCCAGGGCTGCTTCGTGCACCGCTTCCGACAACGTCGGGTGAGCGTGGCAAATGCGGGCCAGATCTTCGGAAGCGCCACCAAACTCCATCGCCACAACGGCTTCGGAAATCAGTTCGGAGGCATTGGCACCGATGATATGGACGCCGAGGATACGGTCGGTCTGCGCGCAGGCCAGCATCTTGACGAAGCCGGACGGCTCGCCCATGCCCAGCGCACGGCCATTGGCCATGAACGGGATCTTGCCAACCTTGTAGGCGACGCCATCGGCCTTGAGCTGCTGCTCGCTCTTGCCGACCCAGGCGATTTCCGGCGCAGTGTAGATGACACCCGGAATGGTATCGAAGTTGCAATGGCCAGCCTGACCGGCCATCAACTCGGCAACCATGACGCCCTCTTCCATGGCCTTGTGGGCCAGCATCGGGCCGCGCACGACGTCGCCAACAGCCCAGACGCCCGGCAGATTGGTCTTGCAATGGCCATCGACTTCAACCATGCCGCGATCGGTCAGCTTGAGGCCAACCGCTTCGCCATTCAGGCCGTCGGTGTTCGGGATGCGGCCGATGGAAACGATCAGGCGATCGGCATCGAGCTTCTCGGCCTTGCCATCCTTCGTTTCGTAGGCAATCGAGACGCCCTTCTTGGTCGTCTTGATGTCGCCAATCTTGACGCCGGTCTGGATGTTCAGCCCCTGCTTGGTGAACAGCTTGAGCGCTTCCTTGGCAATATCCTGGTCGGCAAAAGCCAAAAAGTCCGGCATTGCTTCGAGGATGGTAACTTCGGAACCGACGCGACGCCAGACCGAGCCCATTTCCAGGCCGATGACGCCGGCACCGATGATGGCCAGCTTCTTGGGCACGGATTCCTGATTCAGGGCACCTTCGTTATCCATGACGATCTTGTTGTCGACCGGCACGTTCGGCAGGTGACGCGGCTTGGAGCCGGTAGCGATGATGACCTGCTTGGCCAGCACTTCGTCGGCGCCAACCTTGACCTTGTACAGATCGCCTTCCTTGCCGACGAAAGAACCGTGACCGTTGAGCAGGGTAACCTTGTTCTTCTTGAACAGGCCCTTGATACCCGACGTCAACTGGGTAACGATGGTGTCCTTGCGGCCCTTCATCACCGGCACATCGATGGTCGCCTTGCCAACCTTGATGCCCTGGGCTTCAAAGCTGTGACCGGCCTCCTCGAACAGATGTGAAGTGTGCAGCAGGGCCTTGGACGGAATGCAGCCCACATTCAAACAGGTACCGCCAAGGCGCGGTTCGCCCTTGGGGTCGGCATAAGGATTGGATTCGCAGCAGGCGGCGGAAAAGCCGAGCTGGGCAGCGCGGATGGCGGCGACATAGCCACCAGGACCGCCACCGATAACGAGCACGTCAAATTGCTTGGACATGTGTAAACCTTTCAGATTTCAGATGTGCAAAAGCGCCAGCGCCCTTTGCGGGACACTGGCGCCGGCCGACGTCGATTAGACGCCGAGCAGCAGGCGGGAAGGATCTTCCAGCGCTTCCTTCATGGTCACCAGACCGAGGACAGCTTCGCGGCCGTCAATGATGCGGTGATCGTAAGACATGGCCAGATAGTTCATCGGACGCACAACGACTTGACCATTCTCAACCATCGCCCGGTCCTTGGTGGCATGGATGCCAAGGATCGCCGATTGCGGCGGGTTGATGATCGGGGTCGACATCATCGAACCGAAGATGCCGCCGTTGGAGATCGAGAAGGTGCCGCCGGTCAGGTCTTCGATGGACAGCTTGCCATCCTTGGCCTTGGCACCGAATTCGGCAATCTTCTTCTCGATTTCGGCGATGCTCATCTGGTCGGCATTGCGGATGATCGGCACGACCAGACCGCGCGGCGAACCAACAGCGATACCGATGTCGATGAAGCCGTGATAGACGATGTCATTGCCATCGACCGAAGCGTTCAGGATCGGGAACTTCTGCAGGGCGGCACAGGCGGCCTTGACGAAGAAGCCCATGAAGCCGAGACGAACGCCGTGGGCCTTCTCGAACTTCTCTCCGTACTGCTTGCGCAGCGCCATCATCGGACCCATGTTCACTTCGTTGAACGTGGTCAGGATGGCGTTGGTTTGCTGCGACTGCAGCAGGCGCTCGGCGATACGAGCGCGCAGACGGGACATCGGCACGCGCTGCTCGGTCCGATCGCCCAGGGCGACGGCAACCGGCGGCGTCGGCATAGCAACCTTGGCAGCGGCTGGGGCAGCGACAGGGCCAGACTTCGGCGCAGCGGCAACTGCATCTTCCTTGGTGACGCGACCACCACGGCCGGAACCAGCAACATCAGCAGCAGCGATGCCCTTTTCGTCGAGGATTTTGCGGGCCGACGGGCTGGCGGTACCAGCCGGGGCAGCAGCAGCGGCAACCGGTGCGGCAGCAGCTGCCGCTTTCGGTGCTTCAGCCGCAGGAGCAGCGGCACCCGCCTTGGCTTCGGTATCGATGCGGGCGATCAACTCGCCGGAAACAACGGTCTCGCCATCACCCTTGATGATTTCGACCAGAACGCCGGCCGCCGGCGACGGAACTTCGAGAACAACCTTGTCGGTTTCGATGTCGATCAGGATTTCGTCGCGGGCAACAGCTTCGCCGATTTTCTTTTTCCAGGAGGCGAGCGTGCCTTCGGCGACAGACTCGGAAAGCTGGGGAACTTGAACTTCGATAATGCTCATAATGACTCCACTCTGCTTTAGTTATTAGTACTCGATCTTGCCCAGCGCGGACTCGACCAGTGCCTTTTGTTGCTCGTTGTGCTTTGCCAGATAACCAACCGCTGGCGACGGGGAAGCCGGACGAGAAACCAGCAACAGCTTGCGCTTGGTGCCGATCTCGGAGTCCAGATGATGACGCGAAGCAATCCAATACCAAGCTCCCTGATTGCGTGGCTCTTCCTGACACCAGACAATTTCAGTGGCCTTCGGATACTTGGCCAGCTCTTCTCCCAGCGAAACTCTCGGGAAGGGATACAACTGTTCAACGCGAACAATGGCGATATCCTTGATCTGCTTCTCGCGCCGCGCCGCCAGGAGGTCGTAATAAACCTTGCCTGAACACAGCACAACACGCTTGACCTTCTTGTCGTCAAGCTTGTCGACTTCACCAATGACACGCTTGAATTCGCCGCTGGCCAAATCTTCAAGCGGCGATGCAGCATCCTTGTGACGCAACAGCGACTTGGGAGACATGACGATCAGTGGCTTGCGCTGCATGCGCACGGCTTGACGGCGCAGCATGTGGAAAACCTGAGCCGCCGTGGTCGGCACGCAGACTTCCATATTCATTTCGGCACACTGGTTCATGAAGCGTTCCAGGCGTGCCGAAGAGTGCTCTGGCCCCTGGCCTTCGTAACCGTGCGGCAGCAGCATGACCAAACCACAGGCACGGCCCCACTTGGCTTCACCTGACGTAATGAACTGGTCGATTACCACTTGTGCGCCATTGGCAAAGTCGCCGAACTGGCCTTCCCAAATCACCATCTCATAGGGGTTGGCGGAAGCATAACCATAGTCGAAGGCCAATACCGCTTCTTCTGACAGCACCGAGTCATAGCACTGGAATCCAGCCTGTTTTTCCTGCAGGTTTTTCAGCGGATAGTAAGTGCCCTCATCCCAATTGCTCCGATTCTGGTCGTGGAATGCTGCGTGGCGGTGGAAAAAGGTACCGCGACCAACGTCCTCGCCGGAGATGCGGATGCCGTAGCCCGATACCAGCAGGGATGCGTAAGCCAGGTTTTCGGCCATACCCCAGTCAACCGCCAGTTTTCCCTCGCCCATTGCAGCGCGATCTTCGACGATCTTCTTGACGCGGGAATGCAGCGTATAGCCTTCCGGCATGGTGGTCAGACGCCCGGCAAGACGCTTCAGTTCATCAACCGGCACCGTCGTATCGCATGTCTTGATATAGGACTTGGCGAGGAAAGGCATCCAGTCAATCGTCATCGGATGCTTGTAGCCAGCCAGTACCGGGTTGTAAAGCAACTCTCCCTTGTCGAGATGAGCACGGTATTCCGTAATCATTTGATCCGGGCCATCGGCCGGCAACACGCCCTCGGCAATCAATTTGTCGCCGTAGACCTTGCGGGTACCCGGATGCTTGGCAATGATCTTGTACATCAACGGCTGAGTAACCATCGGCTCGTCCTGCTCATTATGGCCGAGCTTGCGGAAACAGATGATGTCGACGACAACGTCCTTCTTGAATTGCTGACGATATTCGATGGCGATCTGGGTCACCAACGCAACTGCTTCCGGATCGTCACCATTAACGTGGAAGATCGGGGCATCGGCCATCTTGAAGATGTCGGTACAGTAGTGACCGGAGCGGTAGTCACGCGGATCGCTTGTCGTAAAACCGATCTGGTTGTTCACGACGATGTGCAGCGTACCGCCCGTACCGTAGCCGCGGGTCTGCGCAAAGTTGAGCATTTCCTGGTTAACGCCCTGACCGGCGACAGCCGAGTCGCCGTGCACAATAACCGGCAACACCTTCGATTTACCCTCCTCGCCGCGACGAACCTGTCGCGCATAGACCGAGCCTTCGACGACCGGATTGACGATTTCAAGGTGCGACGGGTTGAAAGCCAGCGTCAGGTGGCACGGACCTCCCGGAGTGGACACGTCGGACGAAAAGCCCATGTGGTACTTGACATCACCGGCCGACAGGTCGCTCTTCTTCTTGCCTTCAAATTCAGCAAAGAGCATGGACGGTGCCTTGCCGAGGGTATTGACCAGCACGTTCAAGCGACCGCGGTGGGCCATGCCGATAACAACTTCGTCGATACCCAGCGCGCCACCGGTACGAATGGCTTCGTCCATCGAGACGATCAGCGATTCGCCGCCTTCCAGCGAGAAACGCTTCTGGCCAACGTACTTGGTGTGCAGGTAGCGTTCCAGGGTCTCAGCTGCGGTCAACCGCTCCAAAAGGCGTTTTTTCTGATCGGCGCTGTAGGTAGGGCGCGAACGGATGATTTCGAGGCGCTCTTGCAACCAGCGCTTTTCGTTGTAGTCGGACATGTACATGTACTCGACACCAACGGTTCCGCAATAAGTCTGCTTGAGGGTTTCGAGAATATCACCGAGTTGGGCTGTTTCCGGGAGTCCCTTCAGAGAACCGACACTGAACGACTGGTTCAGATCGGCATCGGTAAAGCCGTAAAAAGACGGCTCCAACTCGTCAATTTTGGGTCGCGGCAAACGCTTGAGCGGATCAAGGTCAGCCCAACGCGTGCCGATCGAACGATAGGCCGTGACCAGTTGGCCGACGGCTGATTGCTTCCTGTTGTCACCACCGGCTACCGGGGCAGGGCGGAAACCACCATCTTTGGCCAATTCGGCAAAAGCCGAAATAACCGGTGCATGCGCGACGTCGCGAGCGACAAAGCCGGGCATTTGTGCCAAACGATCAAAGTACTCGCGCCACTCTTCGGGAACAGCAGTCGGGTTGTTCAGGTAATTTTCGTACAGTTCCTCGACAAACGGCGCATTGCCGCCAAAGTACATCGTGCTGTCGAATAGATTATTCATCGTAGTCATAGGCATCCCCTCAAGGGTATTTTTTTCCACTGTAGCCACAGATAGCTTGGTGACAGGTTTCCACAGGTAAAAAAAGGGCGGCCACACGGCCGCCCAATTTCTTTTTTAGCCGCGTTGGGCGAGCGGCACCACATCGCGCTTTGCTGCACCCATGTACAACTGACGCGGACGACCAATCTTGTATTCCGGATCGGTAATCATTTCTTCCCACTGTGTCATCCAGCCAACCGTACGAGCCAGCGCGAAGATACAGGTAAACATTTCGGTCGGGATTCCAATCGCTTTCTGAACAATACCCGAATAGAAATCGACGTTCGGATAAAGTTTCTTCTCAACGAAATATTGATCTTCCAGAGCGATCTTCTCAAGTTCCATGGCGAGCTTGAACAGGCGATCATTTTCCAGACCCAATTCGCTGAGTACCTCGTTGCAAACCTTGCGCATCAATTTAGCGCGCGGGTCGAAGTTCTTATAGACGCGATGACCGAACCCCATAAGCTTGAAGGAGTCGTTCTTGTCCTTGGCGCGCTTGATGTATTCACCAACGCGCGAGACATCACCGATTTCTTCCAGCATCTGCAGACAAGCCTCGTTTGCACCACCGTGCGCCGGCCCCCACAGACAAGCAATGCCGGCCGAAATACAAGCGAAAGGATTGGCGCCCGACGACCCCGCCAGACGGACCGTCGAAGTGGAGGCATTTTGTTCGTGGTCAGCGTGCAGGGTAAAAATAGTATCCAGCGCGTTAACCAGAACCGGATTCGGTGCGTATTTTTCGCACGGGTTACCAAACATCATGCGCATGAAGTTGGCGGTGTAATCCAGATCATTGTCCGGATACAGGAAGGGCGCACCGGTGTTGTACTTGTAGGCCATGGCAACGATCGTTGGCAACTTGGCAACCATACGGTTAAAGCTGATGTTGCGGTGCTCGGCATCGGAGTAGTCCATCGCATCATGGTAGAAGGCGGACAGGGCACCGACGACGCCTACCATGACGGCCATCGGATGAGCATCACGACGGAAGCCGTTATAGAAGCGGGTAAGCTGGTCGTGGACCATCGTGTGCTTCTTGATGGTGTTTTCGAAGCCAACCTTCTGCTCGCCGTTCGGCAACTCGCCGTTTTTCAGCAGGTAGGCGACTTCAAGGAAGTTGCAGTTTTCTGCCAATTGCTCAATCGGATAACCGCGATACAGCAACTCTCCCTTGTCCCCATCAATGAAGGTAACAGTGGACTTGCAACTGGCTGTCGAAAGAAAGCCGGAGTCATAAGTGAACAACCCGGTCTTGGCACCCAATGTGCGAATATCGACACAATCGTTGCCGTGCGTCGGGGTCATAACCTGGAATTCGACGGGAGCCTGTCCATCGATTGTCAAAATTGCCTTGCGTTCAGTCGTCATGGAGTCATCCCTTTACAGGTGTTGGTTGTAACTGCAATGCCAAAAAAGCGGTCAACATTCCTACGATAAAATGTAAACCTTACTCAACTCTTACGAATCAGTGCCACGATGTGCGCCAAGCGAGGATCATCGATCTCGGCCTTACCGGTCAGCAAGTCCCAAAGATCGTGATCCTCCATGTCAGCGAGTTCCACAAACGCCTGCTTTTCATCGCCATTCAGCTTTTCAAACTCTCCACCATCCAGGAATCTCGTCAGAGTGATGTCAAGTTCAAGAAGTGCGCGACGAATACAGCGCCAACGCAGGCGTTCGTAGTCCGCTCTTTCCATCAGACGGCGCGACTGACCATCATGTCCTTGATCTTCCCGATAGCCTTGGTCGGATTCAGACCCTTCGGACAAACGTCGACGCAGTTCATGATGGTGTGGCAACGGAACAGGCGATACGGGTCCTCGAGGTTATCGAGACGCTCGTTGGTTGCCTGGTCACGGGTATCAGCGATGAAGCGGTAGGCAGCCAGCAGGCCAGCCGGGCCGACAAACTTGTCCGGATTCCACCAGAAGGACGGGCAGGAAGTCGAACAGCAGGCACAAAGGATGCACTCATAAAGGCCATTCAGTTCTTCACGATCTTCCGGCGACTGCAGACGTTCGCGTTCCGGTGGTGGATCGTTGTTGATCAGGTAGGGCTTGATCGAGTGGTACTGTTTGAAGAACTGGGTCATATCGACGATCAGGTCGCGAATGACCGGCAGGCCCGGCAGCGGACGCAACACGATCGGCTGCTTCAGGCTGTCGATATCTGTCAGACAGGCCAGTCCGTTCTTGCCGTTGATGTTCATCGCGTCAGAGCCGCAGACCCCCTCACGGCAGGAGCGACGGTAGGAGATCGCGTCATCCTTGGCCTTCAGTTTGGTCAGCGCGTCCAGCAGCTTGCGGTCGGTCGGTTCGATCTCGACCGAAATGTCCTGCATGTACGGTGCGTCGTCCTTGTCCGGATCGTAGCGGTAGATGCTGAATTGAACCATGCGTTTGCTCATTCTGAACTCCGATTAGTACGAGCGCGTCTTGAGCGCAACAGGCTCGACGGTCTGGGGTTGCATGTTAACCGGCTTGTAGGTGATCGAATTATCCACCGGCGAGAACAGCGTGTGCTTCAGCCATTCCTTGTCGTTACGGCCGTTCGGGAACTCGGCGGAATCCGGCGCGTCATCACGGACGTGGGCGCCACGGGACTCCTTGCGGGCCTCGGCGGAAATCATCGTGGCCTTGGCGACTTCGATCAGGTTTTCCATTTCGAGCGCTTCGGTACGGGCCGTGTTCCAGGCCATCGACTTGTCCTTGATCTCGAGCTGGCGAGCCGCCTTTTCGACTTCGAGGATCTTCTCGACGCCCTGCTTCAGCATGTCGCCAAAGCGGAACACGCCGGCGTGATCCTGCATGGTGCGCTGCATGGCCAGACGGGTTTCGTGCACATTGGCACCGCCCTTGCGGTTATCCAGTGCAGCGATGCGCGCCAGGGTCTTGTCGGCCACATCTTTCGGCAGGTCACGGTGCGCCTTGCCAGCCTTGAGATCTTCCACAGCGGAGTCGCCAGCCGACTTGCCGAAGACCAGCAGGTCGAGCAGCGAGTTCGTACCAAGGCGGTTGGCACCGTGCACCGAGGCGCAGGCACATTCGCCACCGGCGTAGAAACCGGGAACGACGGCATTCACGTCGCCGTCCTTCGGCATCACGACACGACCGGAGTAATGAGTCGGGATGCCACCCATCTGATAGTGACAGGTCGGCACGACCGGCAGCGGCTCCTTCAGGCAATCGACGCCGGCGAACTGCAGGCCGATTTCGTGGATGCCGGGCAGGCGCTTCATGATGGTGGCCGGGTCGAGGTGGGTGATGTCGAGCAGGACATAGTCCTTGTTCACACCGCAGCCGCGGCCTTCCTTGATTTCGGTGGCCATGGCGCGGGAAACCACGTCGCGCGACGCCAGATCCTTGGCGTTCGGCGCATAGCGCTCCATGAAGCGTTCCTTGCTGCTGTTACGCAGGATGCCGCCTTCGCCGCGCACGCCTTCGGTGATCAGCACGCCGGCTCCGGCCACGCCGGTCGGGTGGAACTGCCAGAACTCCATGTCTTCGAGCGGAATGCCGGCACGCGCTGCCATACCCAGGCCGTCACCGGTATTGATGAAGGCATTGGTCGAGGAGTAGAAGATACGGCCGGCACCGCCGGTAGCGAAGATGGTGGCACGAGCGTGGAAAATCACGATCTGGCCGGTTTCCATTTCCATTGCGGTGACGCCGAGGACATGGCCCTCTTCGTCACGAATCAGGTCAAGCGCCATCCATTCGACGAAAAACTGGGTATTTGCCTTGACATTGCGCTGGTACATGGCGTGCAACATGGCGTGACCGGTACGGTCAGCAGCGGCGCAGGAACGACGCACCGGCTTCTCACCGAAGTTGGACATGTGACCGCCAAATGGACGCTGGTAGATCTTGCCATCGTCAGTACGGTCAAACGGCATGCCGTAATGCTCGAGTTCAACGACAACTTCATTGGCCTTCTTGCACATGAACTCGATCGCATCCTGGTCGCCGAGCCAGTCGGAACCTTTGACGGTATCGTACATGTGCCACGTCCAGTGATCTTCTTCGGAATTACCGAGCGAAGCAGCAACACCGCCTTGCGCCGCAACAGTGTGCGAACGGGTCGGAAACACTTTCGAAAGCACAGCAGTCTTGAGGCCAGCTTCGGACAACTGGATCGCGGAGCGCAGGCCGGCACCACCAGCACCAACAATAACCGCATCAAATTTGAGAACAGGAATACTCACGCTTACAGCCTCCAGAGAATCGCAGCAGCCCACGCGGTGTAACCCACCAACGCAGCAGCGGTCAGAACGTGCAGAGACAGGCGCAGGCCGGTCGGCTTCACGTAGTCCATCCAGATGTCACGCACGCCAATCCAGGCGTGGTAGAACAGACTGACAAAGAAAAGGAAGGTCAGGAACTTGATGACGCCATTGGCAAACACACCCTGCCAGGCTTCAAAGGTCGAGGGACGCACAACCAGCAGAACCGCGGCAATCAATACCGAATAGACGGCCATGATAACGGCCGTAGCACGTTGGATGATCCAGTCCTTCAGGCCGTAATGGGCACCGACAACTATACGATTGATCACAGCAACACCCCCCAGAGGATCAGGGTCACCGGAATACTGACAGCGAGAACAACACCAGCAGATTTCCGGGCAGCCTCTTTTTCGATGCCGACATGCAAATCAAGCAGAAGGAAGCGAATACCGGCACAGAAGTGGTGAACAAACGCCCAAAGCAGACCGGCCAGAATCACCTTGACCGGCAACATCCCGGCGATCGATTGGAAAGCGGCAAAGCTTTCAGGAGAGCCCACACTAGCCCCGAAGAGCCAGAGCACAACCGGGAGACAAAGAAACAAGCCCGCACCGCTGACGCGATGCAGAATTGAAACTTTGCCCGGCAACGGCAACTTTATTGTAGTCAAGTCCAAGTTTTTTGGACGTTTCTTGATGGTCATTTCTGCCATGAACGTCATCCCTCGCGCGAAGATGCGGTTAACCGCTTTTACGTGGTTTGAAAAGAACGGTAATTATACATTCAAAACCATACGGAACGTGCCTTGCAGGGCGCTTTCCGAGCTAATCCCAAAGCACTGCCTTCTCTCTCACCCCAGATCATTCCGGTAGTAGTGCTGCCGTGTGTAATACAACCCACGCCGCCACTCCACCGGCTTATTGCCGTAGGTATAGGCCGTTCGCTCTACAAGCAGAAGAGGCTCCCCCACGGGAACGCCGATTATGCCGGCGCTCTGAGCATCGGCACCGACAGCGCGCAAATGCTCTTCGGCGTGAATCATGCGAACACCGAAATCGCTCTCGAAAAGACTGTAGAGCGAGCGCTCGCCGCCCCGCAAACCCTCAAGAGTCAAGCCATTAAACAAGTCGGCGACCAGATAAATCTGATCAAAAACCACCGGCTCTCCACTGAAACGCAGCAGGCGCTTGACGTGAACCACCTTACCTCCCGCCGACAACCCCAGAACTGCAGCAACCTCCGGCGAAGCATCGATGGTCTCGCAAAAAAAAGGATCACTGACAGCAGGCGCCGCCTTGCTGTCATCCGGCACCAGGCGCAGGAAACGATAAAAGGACCGCGGATCGCTATGTGTCGCAACAAACGTACCTTTGCCCTGACGCCGAACCAACATGTTTTCGGCAGCCATTTCGTCGATGGCCTTGCGTACCGTCCCCTGACTGACATTGAATCGCGCCGCCAGCTCGCCTTCGCTGGGTATTGCATCACCCGGCCCCCACTCGCCTTCTTCCAGGCTACGAGTCAAGAAATCCTTGATCTGGCGATAGAGAGGACTAAAAGTCGGGGAACTTAGGCGCTGGGCGGGATGAGAGACGTCACGAGTCATGGTTCAAATTTCAGCACATTTCGGGGATACCGTCCACGAAAAGTTGTCTTATATAAGACAGATGATGAATTGACAGCCAGACGCTGAACTTTTACCATCTTGAGTTCTCGTGCCTGCTCACGCAAGGAAGCAAAAAAAGCAGGCGTTCGGGCAAATACGAACAATTTCAACCACGCTGTTTCAAACAGGAGCGATACATGTCCAAAGCCCCCATGCGCGTTGCCATTACCGGCGCCGCCGGCCAGATCGGTTATAGCCTGCTGTTCCGCATCGCCTCCGGCGAAATGCTCGGCAAAGACCAGCCGGTCATCCTTCAGTTGCTCGACCTGCCGCAAGCTCAGCAAGCCGTCAAGGGTGTGATGATGGAGCTGGAAGACTGCGCCTTCCCGCTGCTCGCCGGCATGGTGGCCACCGATGATCCGAATGTCGCCTTCAAGGATGCCGACGTCTGCCTGCTGGTTGGCGCCCGTCCGCGCACCAAGGGCATGGAACGTGCCGACCTGCTGACCGCCAACGGCGCCATTTTCACCGTTCAGGGCAAGGCCATCGCCGAGAACGCCAACGAGAACGTCAAGGTTCTGGTTGTCGGCAACCCGTGCAACACCAACGCCTTCATCGCTGCTGCCGCCGCCAAGAAGGTTGGCCGCACCAACCCGAACAACTACCACGGCATGCTGCGTCTGGACCACAACCGCGCCCTGTCGCAACTGGCCAACAAGATCGGCCGTCCGGTTTCTTCGCTGAAGCAACTGGTCGTCTGGGGCAACCATTCCCCGACGATGTACGCCGACTACCGCAACTGCACCTCGAATGGCGACAGTGTCAAGGCCCTGGTCAACGACCACGCCTGGAACAACGACGTTTTCCTGCCGACCGTCGGCAAGCGCGGCGCTGCCATCATCGAAGCCCGTGGCCTGTCTTCGGCTGCTTCCGCTGCCAACGCCGCCATCGACCACATCCGTGACTGGGCGCTCGGTTCCGACGAGTGGGTTACCCTGGGCGTGCCGTCTGACGGCTCCTACGGCATCCCGGCCGGTATCGTGTTCGGCTTCCCGTGCGAGTGCAAGGGTGGTTCGTTCAAGATCATCCAGGGTCTGGAAATCGACGAGTACAGCCGAGAGAAGATCAACATCACGCTCAAGGAACTGACCGACGAAGCCGAAGCCGTCAAGGACATGCTGTAATCCGGCATTAGTTCCCAGCTTCACTGAAAGGCCGCGGTAAAATACCGCGGCCTTTTTATTTCCGGGTCAGAAAATCATGCGCCATCCCAAAGCCGTCCTTTTTGCCGGTGAAAAACCCTTCCCCGTTTTGCCTGCCGTTGATCACTATGCGGGTTCGGAAAAGCTGATGAAGAAGGCGCTGCAACTGCAGAAGGAACTCGGCCCGATCTTCGACATTACCTGCGATTGCGAAGATGGTGCGCATGCCGGCGCCGAGCGCGAGCATGCCGAAATGGCGGCGGGCGTGATCATGAGTGAAGACAATCGTTTCAACCGTGTCGGCGCACGTGTCCACGATGTCACCCACCCGCACTGGCGACAGGACATGGAAATCCTGGTCGGCATTGCCGGCAGCAGACTCCCGTTCATCACGCTACCGAAGCCCTGCAGCGCGGGCGATGTTCAGGTGCAGATCGAGGCACTACGTGAAATTGAGCAGAATTTTGGCGTTGACCGCAGGATTCCGGTCCATGTGCTGATCGAAACCCATGGCGCCTTGCACGAAGTCTGGGAAATCGCCGCCCTGCCCGGCGTCGAGAGCCTGGATTTCGGCCTCATGGATTTCGTCTCGGGTCATCATGGCGCCATTCCCGGCAGCGCGATGAAGAGTCCGGGCCAGTTCGAGCATCCGCTGGTCGCTCGTGCCAAGTGCGAGATTAGCGCCGCCGCCCTGGCTTGCGGCGTGGTTCCGTCGCATAACGTGACGACAGAACTGAAAGACATCGAGTACATTCGCAGCGATGCCCGGCGCGCCCGCACCGAATTCGGCTACCTGCGCATGTGGAGCATTCATCCGAACCAGATCGTACCCATCGTCGAAGCCATGCGCCCCGACTTCTCCGAAGTGCAGGCAGCCGCCGATATTTTGATTGCCGCCCAGGACAAGGACTGGGGGCCGATCCAGCATGAAGGAAAGCTGCACGACCGCGCCTCCTACCGCTACTACTGGGCGCTGCTCGACCGCGCCCATGTGACCGGAATGGACCTTCCGACCGCTGCGAGGATTCGCTTTTTTGCCTGAAATCCCGGTTGACCGTAGCAATGAGCGACCGCTGCCCATCCTCTACCGTGACGAGCAGATCGTCGTCATCGACAAGCCGCCCGGATTGCTCGTTCACCGTTCGGAAATCGACCGCCATGAAACGCGCTTTGCCATCCAGATCCTGCGCAACCAAATCGGCCGGCACGTCTGGCCCGCGCATCGTCTTGATCGTGGCACATCGGGCGTTCTGCTGTTCGGACTGAGCAAGGAAATCGCCAGCCAGCTCGGACGACAATTCGAAGCAGGAACGGTGGAGAAGCAGTATCTGGCGGTCGTCCGTGGCTATCCACCTGAATCGGGCAGCATCGATCACGCCCTTTCCCGACAACGCGATGCATACGAATTCCAGGGTGAGCGCAGCAGCACCGAGGCTCAAGCCGCACTGACCCACTTCCGAAAACTGGCTGAAATCGAACTACCGGTCGAGGTCGACCGGTATCCGTGCAGCCGTTACGCCTTGCTCGCGCTGGAACCGGTCACCGGTCGTCGCCACCAGATCAGACGCCACCTCAAGCATATCGCCCACCCGATCATTGGCGATGCCACCTATGGCAAAGGACGCCACAATCGTTACTTTGCCGAACATCTGAACTGTCATCGCCTGTTGCTGGCTTGCGTCGGGATGACCTTCAACCACCCGGTCGATGGGCGACGCATGGAAATAAAAGCGCCAGTGTCCGGCGAATTCGCCGCCACACTGGCGCTTTTTGGCTGGTCTGCGGACGCCGCTTAGGCGATATTTTCCTCGAGGTGCTCCCTGAATTTCAGGTCGCGCTCGAGCTGGACCATGTCCTGTCCAAGGGCATCGCGGGCCGAAACCATGCCCACCGGTGCGCCACTCTGATCAACCACCGGGACATGGCGAAAACCACCGTCAACCATGAATTGCAGGGCGTAGCCCAGGGGTTTGTCGGCACGAATCGTCTGTGGATTGGCGACCATGACCTGTTCCAGCGTCGTTTTATCCGGATCCAGATTGCCGGCCAGCACCTTGTTGAGCGCATCGCGCTCGGTGAAGATGCCGACGATCCGGTTGCTTTCGACGACCAGCAAGGCGCCGATACGCTTCTGGGCCATCAGGCTGCAAGCTGAACGGACAGAGTGTTCCTTGGCGGCCGAAACGACGGTTTGGCCGGCGATAATATTGCTGATAATCCGATTTGGCATGTTTGTCTCCTGCGTTGTTGTAAAAATCCGCGATGCGCTCCCGATCGCCAGGCTGCGCAACACATGCGGAGATTACCCCAGCTTGATGACAATCACCGCAATGGCCACAAAGATGATGACCATACCGATCAGCTCAACGTTCAATGGAATACCCGATTTTTTATGGTGTCAGCTCGTAGACCACACGAACCCGTGCATCAGCCTTGGCCAGATCGACAAAACCGATGCCCCCCGGATGCGAGACAACCCACTTCAATACTTCGTCAGCGGAATTCACCTTGACCGGTGGTTGCATGCGTCCCGAAAAGACCTGCCTTGACCAGTAAGCGTTGACCTCGGACAGATCCTTGCCTACCAGCATGCTGTAGAAACGCTTTCTGTCGGGGTGCGCATCCGGAAGATCGACCGGTTGGGCCTCAACCCTGTTGAAGTACTGGTGGTTGCGACCAAAGAATATGTTGATGACCTCGTTGCGCGTCATCGCAGCCACCCCGCAGCGGGCATTGACGACGACGACCAACTCGGCACGCACCTCGGCGGCTGGCTGAGCCAGCAGCAAGAACAGCGAACAGAGAAGGATCAGGCGACGAAACGGCATGATTTCAGAAGACAAAATCCAGGGTCAATGAAAAGACATTCATGCGTCCGTCCCAGCGCGCCCGGTTGTCCTGGCGATAAGGAAAGAGTGAAGACGACTCGCCGTCGATGGCATCCCACTGGGCCTTTAGCGCGACATTCCGGACGACATCCCAGCGCATGCCGGCAAACGTCGTTTGCTGATCGGCGCGGGAATCCTGCATGACGTAGGCGGTAACGGCGCTGGGGCCGGTGCCCCGTGCCTTGGACAAAACCCAGGAGTAACCGAGATAAGGCGTCACTTGGCCGACCCGGTAACCGAGCAGCGCGTACCCGCCATCGGAACATTGCAGCGCATTGCTCCCCTGCTCGATGTGGTTCAACATCAACTGCGCCTGCCAGGGACCCTGATCGTACACAAGGCCCAGCGAGTAATAATCGGTTCGGGTATCGCGCGTCGCCAGGAAAGCCGCATCCTGAGCGGAAAGATCGATTCCCAACGCCTTCTTCAAGACGGGCGCGACGGGCAGGTCATTCTTGAATCGGATGTTGGCGTAGCTCGCCCGAGCCAGCCATGGTCCGTACTGGTACTCAAGAAATGCGCCGACCATGGGGGAACCGGCAATATCCCATTGCTCGTCGGCCAGGGGAATCCGGCCATCGGAATGCCCATAGAATGTTTTCGCCCGCAGGACGCTTTCCCCAAGCGGCACGGTGATTGCCGCATCAGCCCCGTGGATGCTGTAGAAAGGCAGATACCAGAAAAAATCGCCGGGTGGCCGAACGGTCAGAAAGGAGTAACCGACCCAGCGCGAATCGGCCATCATGAAGAATTCCGTGCCCAGTCGTCCGGCCCGCAGACTCAGATTGGGCGTTGGGTTGTACTTGACGAAGCCCCAGGAAATATCCGGCGTGAATGTCCTGTCGTAACGATAGCGACTGGTTGCCTGAACGACAGCCTCGAACTGCGGCGTGACGTGCCAGGCCGCTTGCAGGCCGAGCACGCTGTCGATCAAGGCGCTCCACTCCGAGCCGACACCCCGGGCTTGTGAAATATCGCGAACGAACTCGACGTCATCGGTCGTCGTCCGGGCCAGGCCAAAGGTTCCGAATCCGTTCAGGCTGAAAGCGGAAGTCGATTGAGCAATGGCTGGCGACGCAAGGGAGAGGACAACCGAAGCGACGACGCCAAGAATCAATTTACCGGGCAAACCGACCGGCGCCAGTCGGCGAAAAAATTGGGCGATCATGTCGAGATTTTCGTCAGCGCTCGAAGCGGGTCGAAGACGCGGAAACCTTCGTTCCCGCGCTGCCCGGCGAGCGGTTATTCCGGCAAGGCGATCTTCTGTTCAGTGCTGAACTGATAGTCCTTGAAAATATGTTCTGCCGAGAGCAGTTGATAACTGCCGTCAGCTGCCTTGCGCGTCGTGTCCTTGAGCCGGTAGGTCAGGTGCCCGCAGGTCCAGATGTCGAAGTTGCGCATGTGGGTGCACAGGCATGTCTTGTCCATCACGGCGATCTTGCGGGCCTCCGGATGCAAGACCACTTCGCGGTTGTAGGAGGTGACGTAGGCGCATTTGCCGTTGGCGTCGAGCAGATAGCCGTAGGCTTCGCAGTTCGGGCGAATACCCGAACCGATGCCCGGACTGCTCTTGATCATGCGCATCGGGTAACCGGTCGGGGAGATCTGGTTGACCTCGATGTCGTCCTCGCTGGCCTTGAAATATTCCTGCTTGACCTTCTCGGGCAAGCCGCATTCTTCGGAGACGGTGAAGCGGGTAGCCACCTGCACGGCTGCCGCGCCGGCCTCGAGGAAGGCGGTCGCGTCGGAACCGGTGAAAATGCCGCCGGCCGGGATGACCGGAATGTCGAGGTGCTCGTTCTTGAGGAACTGCATCACTTCGGCAACGATGGTCGCCAGGTCGTACTGCGCCCAGTCCATCCCGAAGCCAAGGTGGCCGCCGGCCAGCGGGCCTTCGACCACGATGTAGTCGGGCAAACGACCGGTGCGCGAACTCTTTTTCAGGAACAGTTGCAGGGCGCGCACCGAGGATACGATGATGCCGAGCTGGACGTCGCGGAAACGCGGGTGTTCTTCGATCAGCGCAAAGGAGCCGAGGTGCAGGCCGGCGGCCAGCGTGATGCCTTCGATGCCGGCATCCATCGCGGCTTCCATGCGGACCTTGAGCGTCTCTTTCGGGGCGTTCATGGTCAGCTTTTCCATGCAGTTGATGAAGATCATGCCGTTGCCGGTCTTGCGCGACATGGCCTCTTCAACGTGCAGACGGGTGGCTTCGACCAGCTTGCCGAGGTCGAACTTGACGTCCGACTTGTCTTCGTTCTCGACGTTGTACTTGTAAAGCGCGAGCTTGTCCTTGACGAACTTGGTCTTGTAGCGACGGTCCGAGACAGTCTTGATCATCGCATCGGAAATGTGGCCGACACCGCCCAGACGGGCTACCTCGACAGCCAAATCGGCGCTGGAAATATCCACTCCCATGCCGCCGATCATGATTGGTACTAGCTCGTGCTTGCCAAGCCGCAAGCGGAAATCGTCCACACGCTTCATCATTTTCCTTATGAATACAGGCCGGTCCCCTCGCTCGCGGCCAAGTGGCGGATTTTACGCCAATGTTAAGACCGATGCGTGACGAGCCGGGGATAAATCAAGTTTCGCCGCGCCGAGTGTGGCTAAACTTGCCACTTCGATCGCTCCTCCGCCGATAGGTTCACATGCGTTTCTCTGCTCACCCATTCTGGCTGGTCGGTTTCCGACCATTCTTCTCCCTGGCCTGCCTGGCCGGGATGCTCCTGCCGCTCGCCTGGGCGCTGATTTTCAGCGGCGCCATGGCGGCCCCGGTGGCGAGTTTCACCTCCGTGCAATGGCACGCCCATGAAATGTTCTTCGGTTTCGGCTGGGCGGTGCTCGGCGGCTTTCTGCTGACCTCGACCAAGAACTGGGTGAACATCCGTGGCTACCACGGCCCGGCACTCATGTTGCTGGCTGCGGCCTGGCTCATCGAGCGGATCGGCATGAGCCTTGGCGGAAGCTGGCCGAAAGCCCTGTTCCTGCTCAGCAACAACCTGTTTCTCGGCAGCATCGTCGCCATGCTGCTGTGGACGCTGATCCGCCATCGCGACGCGGACAGCTACCGCGACAACGCCTTTTTCCTGGTCATGTTGCCCGGCTTCCTGCTGGCCAAATACTGGATGCTCGAAGGAGGCGATTTCACGGCCGGCTACAGCATGGCCATGGCGCTCTTCCGCCTGGCTTTCCTGGTCATGCTCGAACGAACGCTGACCGGCTTCATGAAGGCTGCCTTCCAAGCGCAGATCCTGCGCCATCCGGCGCTGGACATGGCAATCAAGCTGCTCGGCCTGGCGTTGATTCTGGAATTTGCCCTGCCCCGGCCGTTGACCGCAGCAGTCTCGCTACTGCTCGCCACCCTGCTCGCCATCCGCTTTTTCTACTGGAAGCCGCAACTGGCCTTCAAACGCCTCGACATCGGCGTCATGTACCTCGGCTACCTGTGCATCGTCGCCCAGCTCTTGATCGAGGCGCTCGGCCATGTCATGACCTTCGTCTGGATCGGCTCGGTGTCCGTCCATCTGTTCACCTTCGGCGCCATGGGCCTGGTCATTCCGGGCATGATCGTCCGCATTTCCAAGGGCCACACCGGGCGCAAGGTCGTCTTCGATGGCGGCGACAAGCTGGTGCTGGTCATCATGCTCGTCGCCCTGCTCGCCCGCGTCGTCGTCCCGCAGTTCGCCCCGGCGGCTTATCTCGGCTGGATCCACCTGTCAGCGACGTGCTGGTTTGTCGCCTTCGGCATCCTGGCGGTTCGTTACATTCCCATCCTCATGCAGCCGCGCATCGACGGCCGCGAACACTAAAGGACGGCTTCGAACAGCTCCAGTTGTGGGGGGCCAAGGTAGAAATCGCGCGGCGACTGACCGGCCTGCATGTGCGCCTGGCGGAAGGCGTCGGACTGCGTCCAGTCAGCGAAGGCCTGCTCGGATTCCCAAACCGTGTGCGAGGCGAACAGGGTGCGCTCGTCGTTGGTGTCGCCGCGCAGCAGGTTGAAGGAGACGAAACCCGGCACCGCGCTGAGGTAGCTGTTGCGGTTGCGCCAGTGGGCGACGAAATCGTCCTCCTTGCCGAGGGCGATGCGAAAACGGTTCATGGCGAGAAACATGGAATCTCCTGTGGAAACTGAGGGCTAAAACTGCAACAGGGCGTTGCCGCCCATTTTACCGACCCGGCGCTGAGCGAAAGCCACGAACTCGTCGATCGGCAGGTTCGTCCCCTATTTTCTGAGGAAGATCAAACCGCCGGCCAAATAGTTGAGTAATTCTCTCAACCAACGACCAGCACACCGCAAACGCCGTTTCCCTTTCCGTCCAGAAAAATGAGCAGCAAGCCGGTATTTTTCAAATCGCCTGAAATGGCCAAGAAGTTTCCGTTGCACCCCAAACATCCTGAGCGAACCTGTTGGGGATGCGACAAATATTGCTCGGTGAATTCACTGCAATGCGGGAACGGTTCCGGTCGTACGCAACACCCCGCCGAAATGCTCGGGGACGACTGGTACCAATGGGGCGACTGGGGCATCGACCCGGGCGAGCAGCAGGATGTGCCCGACGAAACGAACCCCTAAGAACGCCGGTAGGCCGAAGCGGCGAGTTCATGGCGGCCCGTGCCTCGTTTGCTACGGTCGACCGGAAAAATCGCCCAAAATCAGAATCTTGCCAGGTGCTGCCGATGTCGCCTTCGCGACATTCGTGGGACAATCCCGTCCCCGCTGTAGAAAGGCCCACCATGCATCCCCGCAACAAGAACGCCGCTGGCTACGATTTCGCCGCCCTGGCCGCCACGTCGGCGGCGCTCGCCAAGCACATCAAGACGACGCCGGCCGGCACGACTAGCATCGACTTCGCCAACCCGGCTGCCGTCAAGATGCTCAACCGGGCCATCCTCATGCATCACTACGGCGTCAAGGGCTGGGACATCCCGGCCGGCTACCTGTGCCCGCCGATTCCCGGCCGCGCCGACTACCTACACAGCGTCGCCGACCTGCTCGCCACCTGCAACAAGAAGAACATCCCGAGCGGCCCCGGCGTGCGTGTGCTCGACATCGGCACCGGCGCCAACCTCGTCTATCCGCTCATCGGCCACGCCGAATACGGCTGGTCCTTCCTCGGTGTCGATATCGACGAGGCCGCGCTGGCCAATGCCGCCACCATCATCGGCAAGAACCCCGAACTGGATGGCGAGATCGAACTGCGCCACCAGACCGTCTGGGAGAACATTTTCACCGGCCTGCTGCGCTCCGGCGAAGTCTTCGACCTGTCGATCTGCAACCCGCCTTTCCACAACTCGCCGGATGACGTTCACGCGGTCAGCCAGCGCAAATGGAACAATCTCAACAAGCCGGGCGCCAAGCGCGGCGCCGCCGAGCCGCGCCTCAATTTCGGCGGCGGCGGCAGCGAACTGTGGTGCAACGGCGGCGAACGCGCCTTCGTCAAACTGATGATCGAGCAAAGCTGCCACATCCCGAAGCGCGTCATGTGGTTCACCAGCCTGCTCTCGCAGGGCGACAACCTGCCGCACATCGAAGCCGCGCTGAAGAAAGCCAAGGTCGTCGACTCGCGCGTCATCCCGATGGCCCAAGGCCAGAAGCAGAGCCGGCTGATCGCCTGGACCTTCTTCGGCAACGGCGAACGCGAGAAATGGCGCAAGGAACACTGGTCATCCGCCCCGGCCTTCGGCACCACGGCGCCCGACGCGCAACCGGCCTTCCCGGTAAGCGAAAGCGCGGACTAGGCTTCACCCTCACCGCGCGCCGTAGCCAGGTAGTCGCGCCAAAGATGGCCGTAACGGTCGTCGAAAGTTGCGTCGATCAACTCGACCGCCTGGATACGGTCGACGCGAAAAGTCCGAAAGCTCTGGCGCAACTCGCACCAGGCGCCGAGCGTCCAGCAATGCCCCCAGAAAACCAGGCCGAGCGGCAGCAGGGTACGCTGAGAAAGCTCACCATCGGCCCGCCGGTAGGTAACTGACACTTTGCGACCGCTTTCCATGCCGGCCCGCAACAAGGCCATCGGCTCGCGCAAGGGCGCCGGCTGCAGGCAGTCGAGCGCCAGAAAACGCCGGCTCGACGTTCCCACCCTTTCTTCCAGTGCGCGCGGCAACACCGCCTCGATGCGTGCCATCGCCTGTTCCGCCGCCTTGCCCAGCGCCGAATCGCCCCAGGCTCTGACCAGCTTGGCACCGACCACCAGCGCTTCAAGCTCATCGCCGGTAAACATCAACGGCGGCACCTGGTAACCGCGGCGCAGGCGATAACCGACGCCCGCCTCGCCGTCGATCGGCGCGCCGGATTTCACGAGGTCGGCAATATCGCGGTAGATGGTGCGTTCGGAAACCTCCAGCGCGTCGGCCAGGGTGGCGGCGGTGACGACGCGCCCGTTGCGAAGGAGCAGGATGATCTGGAACAGTCGGTCGGCCGGGCGCATGTCATGACGAGGAAATCGGGAATTTCAGCATAGCACGCCGTTTGGCAGGCCATGACAAGCCTCCTGACACCACGTTGTCAGTAGCCCCCAGCCAGAATGCAGCGCATCAACGGCATCCCGCCGGTGAACTTTCTGGAGAAACACCTCATGGACAATCCGCTACGCTGGTTCGAAATCGCCACCACCGACCTTGACCGGGCCGTCGCCTTTTACCAGACCATCCTCGCCATCGAATTGCGCCGCGAAAACTGCGGCGGCAACGCGATGGCCATCTTCCCCTACGCCGAGCCCTACCCGAGCGGTGCTCTGGTCGCCATGCCGCAACTGCAACCGCGCGACAACGGCACGCTGATCTATCTCGATGGCGGCGCCGACCTCAATGTCGTGCTCGCCCGCATTCCGGCCGCTGGCGGCCAGGTCGTCATGGCCAAGACCGATATTGGCAAGGACATCGGCCATATCGCCCTGTTCATCGACTGCGAGGGCAACCGGATCGGGCTGTATTCGAAGGACTGAGTTCCGGGCAGCCCGGCGAAATAGGATGCCAAGCGGCCAGCCCGTATAATTGCGGGCTTCCGTTTCCATGGTTCCCGCATGTCCGACCGCCTTGCCGTCCTGCCCCAATACCTGATCCCGAAACAGGCCTTGACCGCCCTCGCCGGCAAGCTGGCCTCCAAGGAGGCCGGTAGCCTGACGACCGGCGTCATCCGCTGGTTCGTCGGCCGTTACGACGTGAATATGGCCGAGGCGGCCAATCCGGACATCGCCAGCTACAAGAGCTTCAACGAATTTTTCACGCGGCCGCTCAAGGATGGCGCCCGCCCACAGGCCGCGGCGGATTTCATCAGCCCGGTCGATGGTGCGATCAGCCAGTTCGGCCCCATCGAGCGCGACCAGATTTTTCAGGCCAAGGGCCACCGCTATTCGACGACCGCGCTGGTCGGCGGCGACCGCGAGCTGGCCAGGCAATTCGAAAACGGCAGCTTCGCCACGCTCTACCTGAGCCCGCGCGACTATCACCGCATTCACATGCCCTGCGCCGGCAAGCTGAAACGCATGATCTACGTGCCCGGCGAACTGTTTTCGGTCAATCCGACCACGGCGCGCGGCGTGCCCGGCCTTTTTGCCCGCAACGAACGCCTCGTCTGCGTCTTCGAATCCGAGTCTGGCCCCTTCGTGCTGACCCTGGTCGGTGCCACCATTGTCGGCAGCATGGCCACCGTCTGGCACGGCACGGTCAATCCGCCGCGCCCGGGCGTCGTGCGCGAATGGCGCTACGACGAGCAGAACGTCGTGCTCGCAAAAGGCGAGGAAATGGGCCGCTTCCTGCTCGGCTCGACGGTCGTCATGCTCTTCCCGAAAGACACCCTGGCCTTCAACCCCGAGTGGGCGCCGGTCGCGGCCATCCGGATGGGCGAGGCAATGGGCGCCAAGCCCGTCTAAATTACTGGAAAGCCCCCGGCGCCAGCATGCTGTTCGGGCGCATCGGGCGGCTGCCGACCGGAAAACGGAACTCGGCGCTCGGCATCAACTCCACTCCACGCGCCTGCCCCGGCGGCCTGACTGCACCGCGTAGCGGCGACATGTTGGTCAGACGCAGCGGAACGCCGCCAAATTCAATGAGATCGCCCCGGGCGACCAGGCGATTGCCATCGAACCGCCCTTGCGCCGGCTTGTTCAAATCGCCATTGCCGACCATCAGATTGTTGAGCAGCCAGACCTCGACATCGGTCCCGATCTTGTCGCTGAAAACGTTCAGGAATTTCCCGGAATGCTTGTCATTGATCAGCGTGTTGTGCGCCATGACCAGCGCATTGTCAGGCCAGCGCCCACCTTCGGCGCCGTAGGAAACAATACTCGGGTTATCCGTCCCGGCGCTCTGGCCGATCGCGTTGCCGATGACGTAGGCGAGGCCGCCATTCGGAAACTCCAGTTCGTAAGAGGCCCGGCCACCGGCGCCATCGACCAGCATGTTGTACAGGATGTGATTCTCGCGCGCCCGCGACTTGACCAGATGGCCGTAGTAGCCATTCTGGAAACGGCTGCCGCGCAGAACGAACCGGTCAATAGCCCCGACATAGAGCAGATGGTGCGGATCCTTCTCGTCTCGCGGTGCATCGGCAAATTCGCTATCGATGACTTCCAGACTCAGTTCCGGTGAGTTCGCCGTCAAGATCCCCATTTCGTTGTCGAAGAAGGCGCAGGACTGGATCGTCAGATTGCCCTTTTCAAAACGGATGCCGGCGCCGTTGAGGCTGGCCACCCGGGCGCCGCGGAATTCGATATTCTGGATCGTCACCTTGCCGCCGCGGACGACCCAGATTGCCTTGCCCTCGGCGCTCTTGCCGTCGGCCAGCATGACCGGCCGCTTGCCGGCGCCGCGAATGATGATTTCATTTTTGGCCCAAATTGCCGGTTGACCGTGGTAATCGCCCGGACGAATCTCGATCACCTCGCCATCCTTCGCCAGCCGCGCCGCCTCGGTGATCGTGGTGATTTTCTCGCCCGGCCCGACGACCATCGTGGCCGGCTTTGTGGCGGCGGCCGCCAGCTTCGCGTCAGCGGCCACCGTCTTCAATTGGCCGTCCGGCGAACGGCGGATTTCGCCGAGATAAGCCGGCTCCGGCGGGAGTTTGTCGGGTATTTGGGCGAAGGCCCCGCCGGTTTGCATGGCGAGCAACACCGCCATTGCCAAGCGACGACAGAATTCCTGAATCATGGGCTTCTCCTGGTAATGGGAGGAACAGCCTGGAACCGTTTGCCAACTGGCCCCGGCATGGCACTATGCGCGTTTTCATGCCGCGAAGCCAACACCTCATGCAAATCTGGGTCGATGCCGACGCCTGCCCCGGTGTCATCAAGGAAATCATCTTCCGCGCCGCCGAGCGTCGGCAGATCCAGACCATCCTGGTCGCCAACCAGATGCTGCGCACGCCGCCGTCGAAATTCATCCGCGCCATCCAGGTACCGAGTGGCTTCGACGTCGCCGATGCACACATCGTCGATCAACTTTCAGCCGGCGACCTCGTCGTCACCGCCGACATTCCGCTCGCTTCGCTGGTCATCGGGCGCGGCGCCCACGCCCTCAACCCGCGTGGCGAGCTGTACACCACGGCAACCATCCAGGAACGCCTGACGATGCGCAATTTCATGGAAGAACTACGCGGCGCCGGCGTCGAAACCGGCGGACCGAGCGCTTTCAGCCAGGCCGACCGGCAAGCCTTCGCCAACCAGCTCGACCGCTTCCTGGCCCGGGTTCCGGCAAACCCAAGCCCGGCCGCTAAGTGATCCGGAACCCCATGACGTTGCTCATCAGGTGCAACTGCGGCTGGCTGTCCAGCCAGTCCCGCGCCGCCGAAACGGTCGGACAGACTTCCGTCTGGTAGGAAACCAGGCCGGCCACGGCCGCTGTCGTCATGACGCGCGCCGCCAATTCCTCGTCGGTCGTCACAAACACAACCCGGCAATTCGGATTCGAGGCGAAGGCGCCGTACTGCAGCACGGCGACCTCGGTCAGCACGTCCTCGGTAATCTCATGTTTTGTCACTGACGACAAATCATTGATGACATAGCGCACATCGTCAAAGCGAAAATCGCCTTGAACGTTCTCGACGGCCTCGACAAATTCCCGGGCGGAAACCGTCCCCGAAAACTGCTTGATCACGCCATCAGGTTCCCAGACAAGCTCGTAAGCCATACACCACCCAGGCAAAGGGTTAATCGAAAAATGCTTCAGTACTATTCATCCAGGATCATACATCCGGCGCATCCCGTTCACTATCTAGTGAAAGCCACAGGCCTTGCGCTCGGTACCGAGTTCGACAGCCAAAGGAAAGCAGAAATTCCCGGCAAGGGATTTTTTTGATTGCTACGGTCGACCGGAAAAAACGGCCAAAATTCAAATCACATGTTGAATGAACGCAGCCGCCGGTTCGCCGGCCATGACATTGAACGGCTTGATCTGCCCCATGCATTCCGCGACGGTCACGATAGGGTTGCATGCCCGCAAAGGGCAACTTCGGCCATCGGCATCAAGCTGCGAAGATGGAAACCGCGCTCGTTGGCAATCGCTTGCGGCAAGTGATCGTCCAGCCAGTATGCCAAACGGCGGGCGGCAGCCGGGTTGCCCGCGAAAACCCGTGTTGCGAGAGCATCAACCTGCTAAAGCTCGAGTCGCATCGTTCGGTTCCCCGACTACGGGGCCGGTGTGCCGGATTGTGGCTGTGTCAGCGCAATTTGCATCGACGGCCACTCACCTTGCCGGATATTTCAGGGCACCACGGAATGAATGCGCTTGAGGCAGCGGAGTGCGAAGGTTGAACGGCTGTGCCGGATCCCCGGCAGCTTGTAGAGCTTGCCCCGGAGAAACTGTTCATAGCCGGCCGTGCCGGTGACCGCCACCTTGATCAGGTAGTCGTATTCGCCGGTCACCAGATAGGCTTCCATGACTTCCGGCAGCGCGGCCAGCGCTTCGCCAAAGCGGCTGAAGATCTCGTCGTCGTGGTGCTCCAGCGTGACTTCGATAATCACGATGTCGGGCAGGCCCAAGGCATGCTGGTCGAGGATGGCCGCGTAGCCGCTGATCACCCCTGCTTCCTCCAGGGCCTTGACCCGGTTCCAGCACGGCGTTGCCGACAGGTTGACCTGCTCGGCCAGCTTCTGGTTGCTCACCCGGCCGTCACGGGCCAGCACCCGCAGTATGTTGCGGTCGGTTTCGTCCAGCATCCCATCCTTCATCGAAGCTCCTTTTGGCAAAAAGAATTATCTACCGACAACACTCCATTTATCGGGATAATTATCCGCAAATAGCCGGTTACAGCAATAACAAAAGAAGCACATTTCGGGATGCCGTCAGTAATATTTGCCTGTGCTCACAAGGCGCAACGACGGCTTGCTTCCCCGCCTTCCCCGACCACGGGAAGGCGGGCATGCCGAAAGCGGCACCCGGTTGATCCCGAAATCCCGAACCCACGGAGAACACATCATGACGAATCTGTTGCAGGCAGTTGACCAGGTCACGGCGCGTCGCGGCGCCGAAGTGTTGCTGGAAATCCTGGCCAGCGAGGGCGTCGAGTACATCTTCGGCAACCCGGGGACCACCGAGTTGCCATTGATCGATGCGCTGCTGCAAACACCCGACATCCGCTACATCCTGGCGCTGCAGGAAGCCTCGGCGGTGGCCATGGCCGATGGCTACGCCCAGGCGGCGCGGCGCCCGGCCTTCCTCAATCTGCACACCGCCGGCGGCCTTGGCCACGGCATGGGCAACCTGATCAACGCCGGCGTTTCCCAGACGCCGCTGGTCGTCACCGCCGGCCAGCAGGACAGCCGCCATACGGTCACCGATCCGCTGCTCTTCGGCGATCTGGTGCGCATCGCCGAGCCGACGGTGAAATGGGCCAAGGAGGTGACCAGCGCCGACCAGTTGCCGGTCCTCCTCCGCCGCGCCTTCCACGATGCCAGCGCTGCACCGAGCGGACCGGTGTTCCTGTCGCTGCCGATGGACGTCATGGAGGAAATGAGCACGGTCGGCATCGCCGGGCCGTCAACCATCGACCGGGCCTCGGTCGCCGGTTCGCTGCCGGCGCTGGCCGGCCATCTGGCCGCCATCACGCCGGGGCGGCTGGCGATCATCGCCGGTGACGAGATCCACGCCAGCCAGGCGGCCGGCGACGTGGCGAAGCTGGCCGAGAGCCTCGGGGCGCCGGTCTATGGCTCCTCGTGGCCCTCGCGCATCCCGTTTCCGACCTCGCACCCGCTGTGGGCCGGCAACCTGCCGACCAAGGCCAGCGCCATCGCCGAAATCCTCGGCGCCTACGACGCCATTTTCGCCCTCGGCGGCAAATCGCTGATCACCATCCTCTATTCCGAGGGCCCGGCCGTGCCGCCCGGCTGCCGGGTGTTCCAGTTGTCGGCCGATGTCCGCGACCTCGGTCGCACCTACGAGACGCCGCTCTCCGTGGTCGGTGAGATCAAGGCCTCGCTGCGGGCGCTGCAGCCGCTGCTCGACCAGGCGATGGCGCCGCGCCGCGAAGCGTGTGCAAGGCTGGTCCGCCAGGCTGCCCAACGACGCACTGCTGCCCGGCTAACCCTGGGCATCGAAGCCGATGGCGCCATGGAGGGGCCAACCATTCCGCCGCTCGTTGCCGCCCGCGAGGCGGTGCGCGCCATCGGCCCGGACATCGCCATCGTCGACGAGGCCATCGCCACCTCCAGCCAGGTGCGCCAGTTCCTCGATTCGGATTCGCCCAACCAGTACTCCTTCCTGCGCGGCGGCGGCCTCGGTTGGGGCATGCCGGCGGCGGTCGGCTGTTCGCTGGGCCTCGGGCGCCAGCCGGTGGTCTGCCTGGTCGGCGACGGCGCCGCCCTCTATTCGCCGCAAGCCCTGTGGACGGCGGCGCACGAGGCACTGCCGGTCACCTTCGTGGTGATGAACAACCGCGAATACAACGTCCTGAAGAACTTCATGAAAAGCCAGACCGACTACCTGTCGGCCAGGAGCAACCGCTTCATCGCCATGGACATCGACAACCCGGCCATCGATTACCTCGCCCTGGCCGCGGCCTTCGGGCTGCCGGCCAGGCGCGTCACGCGGGCGCCCGACATCGCCCCGGCCATCGAAGCAGGCTTGGCCAGCGGACGGGCCAATGTCGTCGAGGTGATGATCGACAGGATGTAGCCGGTCAGTTCTGACGATATCCACCGCTGATCGCATGAAAAAGCCCCCGCCACTCAGTTGGAACTGAGCCGACGGGGGCTTTTTATGATTGCTACGGTCGACCGGTAAAACCGGCCGATTTTCGCAACTTACATCTCGACCGTAGCCGCCTGTTCCACAAACTCCGGAATCTGGTCGAAGTTCATGTAGCGATAGACGTCAGCCGCCTTGGCGTTGACCAGCTTGATCTGCTCCATGTACTCCGCGACCGTCACGATCCGGCCGGCCAGCGCGCACATGGCGGCCAGTTCGGCGGAACCGAGGTACACCTGGGTGTCGATACCGAGGCGGTTCGGGAAGTTGCGGGTGGAGGTGGAGATCGCCGTCGAGCCCTTGCGGATCTGTGCCTGGTTGCCCATGCACAGCGAGCAGCCCGGCATTTCCATGCGCGCACCGGACTTGCCGAGAACACCGTAGTAGCCTTCCTCGGTCAGGATCAGCGCGTCCATCTTGGTCGGCGGAGCGATCCACAGACGGGTCGGGATGTCGGATTTGCCTTCGAGGACCTTGCCGGCGGCACGGAAGTGGCCGATGTTGGTCATGCAGGAACCGATGAAGACTTCGTCGATCTTGGCGCCGGCAACTTCGGAGAGGACCTTGACGTCGTCCGGATCGTTCGGGCAGGCCAGGATCGGCTCGGTGACTTCGGCCAGGTCGATTTCAATCACGGCGGCGTACTGGGCGTTGGCATCGGCCTTCAGCAGCGTGCCGTTGGCGATCCAGTCTTCCATGGCGTTGATGCGGCGCTTCAGGGTGCGGGCATCGGCGTAGCCTTCGGCGATCATCCACTTCATCAGAGTGATGTTCGAACGCATGTACTCGACGATCGGTTCCTTGTTCAGGGCGACGGCACAGGCAGCAGCGGAACGCTCGGCGGCAGCGTCGGACAACTCGAAGGCCTGTTCGACCTTGAGATCCGGCAGACCTTCGATTTCGAGAATGCGGCCGGAGAAGACGTTCTTCTTGCCCTTCTTCTCGACGGTCAGCAGGCCGGCCTTGATGGCGTACAGCGGAATGGCGTTAACCAGATCGCGCAGGGTGATGCCTTCCTGCATCTTGCCCTTGAAGCGAACCAGCACCGATTCCGGCATGTCCAGCGGCATGACGCCGGTGGCAGCGGCAAAGGCGACCAGGCCGGAACCGGCCGGGAAGGAGATGCCGATCGGGAAACGGGTGTGCGAGTCACCGCCGGTACCGACGGTATCCGGCAACAGCAGGCGGTTCAGCCAGGAGTGGATGACGCCGTCGCCCGGACGCAGCGCAACGCCGCCGCGGGTGGAGATGAAGGACGGCAGTTCGCGGTGCATCTTGACGTCGACCAGCTTCGGATAAGCCGCGGTGTGGCAGAAGGACTGCATGACCAGGTCGGCAGAGAAGCCGAGGCAGGCCAGGTCTTTCAGTTCGTCGCGGGTCATCGGGCCGGTAGTGTCTTGCGAACCGACGGTGGTCATCTTCGGCTCGCAGTAGGTGCCGGGCAGGATGCCGGCGACGCCACAGGCCTTGCCGACCATCTTCTGGGCCAGCGAGTAACCCTTGCCGTCGTCGGCCGGGTTTTGCGGCAGGCGGAACAGCGTGCTTTGCGGCAGGCCGAGGAATTCGCGGGCCTTGGTGGTCAGGCCACGGCCGATGATCAGGGGGATACGGCCGCCAGCACGGACTTCGTCGAGGATGACCAGGGTCTTCAGCTGCGATTCGGCGATGGTGGCACCGTTCTTGGTGGCGGTGACCTTGCCGGTGGCGTCGTCAACCTTCAGCTCGATCTCGTCACCCATGTCCATCTGGCCGGCGTCGATTTCGATCGGCAGGGCGCCGGCATCTTCCATCGTGTTGAAGAAAATCGGGGCGATCTTGGAACCCAGGCAGACGCCGCCGAAACGCTTGTTCGGGACGAAGGGGATGTCTTCGCCGGTGAACCACAGCACGGAGTTGGTGGCGGACTTGCGGGAGGAACCGGTACCGACCACGTCACCGACGTAGGCGATCAGGTTGCCCTTGGCAGCCAGCGCTTCGAGTTGCTTGATCGGGCCGCGCGAGCCCGGCTCGTCAGCTTCGATGCCCGGACGCGGGTTCTTCAGCATGGCCAGCGCGTGCAGCGGGATGTCGGGACGCGACCAGGCATCCGGGGCCGGCGACAGGTCGTCGGTATTGGTTTCGCCGGTGACCTTGAAAACGGTCAGCTTCTGAGCAGCCGGGACGGCCGGACGCGAGGTGAACCACTCGCCGTCGGCCCACGATTGCATAACGTTCTTGGCGTTGGCGTTGCCGCCCTTGGCCAGTTCGGCGACATCGTGGAAGAAGTCGAATACCAGCAGGGTCTTCTTCAGGCCTTCGGCGGCGACGGTGCCGCAGGTGCCGCAAGCCAGCAGGTCGATCAGCGGCTTGACGTTGTAACCGCCGAGCATGGTGCCGAGAAGTTCGGTGGCTTTTTCCTTGGAAATCAGCGCGCAGGCTTCTTCGCCCTTGGCGACCTGGGCCAGGAACTCGGCCTTGACCTTGGCGGCGTCATCGACGCCGGCCGGCACGCGGTAGGTGATCAGCTCGACCAGGGCGGCTTCTTCACCAGCCGGGGGATTCTTCAGCAGGGCCACCAGTTCGGTGGTCTGTTGCTTGGACAGGGGCAGCGGCGGGATACCGAGGGCTGCACGCTCTGCAACATGGGCGCGATAGGCTTCAAGCACGGCGACTTCCTTTCGTAAAGGGTTGCTCTAGGGGATTCTTGGCGAAAACAATGATTCTACGACAGCAACAGGGGGAATCGGTTCAGACGACATCGGGATACCCCACTGCCCAAGTCTTATATATTTTATCTTTTAGATGGCTTGCTGTGAACTTGGTTCGCAGTCTCCCGGCAAAGTCGCCTCCAATAACAGACTCCATTCAAGCACTGCATAAGGAATTGAACGGCATATTTCATGAAGGATTAATAAAATGTGAAATGCATCACAGTCTCTATAACCAAAGTAGTAGATAGTCCGCCCCTTGTACCCGCAGCACCTCTTATAAGCAATTAACACAAACACAAGGGAACAGCTCATGAACAACCAAAGCATTGCGCTTGCCTATGACGCGAGCAACGAACATCCATCCCCTCGAACAACCGAGGAAGCACCTCAGGTTGCCGACCTGATCGTTTCCTACCTGGCGCAGATGGGTATCGAATACGTCTTTGGCGTTCCTGGCGGCGCCATCGAACCGCTCTACAACGCCCTGGCGCGCAGCAGCCGACGCGGCGGTCCGCGCCCAATGGTCGCCCGCCATGAAGCCGGCGCCGCCTTCATGGCCGACGGCTACACCCGCGAAACCGGCAAGATCGGCGTCTGCTGCGCGACCTCGGGTCCCGGCGCCACCAACCTGATCACCGGCGTGGCCTGCGCCTACGAAAACGGGATCCCGATGCTGGTCATCACCGGCCAGCCGTCGCTGCCCTCCTTCGGCAAGCGCGCCCTTCAGGAATCGGCCTGCACGGGAATCAACACCCTTGGCATGTTCCGCCACTGCACCCGCTACAACTCCCTGGTCTCACATCCGGAGCAGATCGAGTCGAAGCTGATCACCGCACTTCAGCGGGCGGTGCGCGCGCCACGCGGGCCGGTGCACCTGAGCATTCCACTGGACATCCTGAAAAGCCCAAGTCCGGTCAATCAGGCCTCCTATGACATCGCTCACAAGATTCGGCCCTCCTCGCTGCTGGACACCGATGCCACCGATCAATTGCATGAACTGCTCCTGCAGTCATCGAACATACGCTTGCTCATCGGCGGCTCATGTGGAGAGGCCATTGGCCCTATCCTGCAATTTGCCGTTCTGCGCAACATTCCTTTCGTCACCACACCGGATGGAAAGGGCCTGATCAACCCGGCCCATCCCCTGTTCCGCGGGGTCTTCGGCTTTGCCGGACACGCCACGGCCAAACGATGGCTCAATGACGACAAGGTCGATTTGGTCCTCGCCGTCGGCACCAGCATGAATGAATGGACCAGCAGCGGCTGGAGCGACTCCCTGCTCAACGACAAACTGGTCCATATCGACGAATCGGCCGAACATCTTGCCCGTTCACCGATGGCCAGACTGCACGTGCGCGGACGTCTGCTCAGCATATTCAACCGGCTGATCGAACGCCCCCACATCACCCGCGAGAATGGGGGACACGAATACCCCCCCCTCCGTAACAGCCGGGAAATTCCGGCATCCAGTTGGAACGGGGAAGGCATGCTGGCCGAGCCTGACCAATACACCAGCACCGCCAGCCCGATCAAACCGCAGCGACTCATGTACGATCTGGGGCGACTGTTCCCCCCCAGCACCCGCTTTCTCGCCGACGCCGGCAACAGCGTGGCCTGGTCAACGCATTACTTGAGTCCCGCCGACCGCCGGATAAGCGAGCGCCGCCTGGGTGGCGGCAGCCGGCGAATGGACAACGGCCGACGCCAGACGGAGGGCGGGTGGCTACGTCTGACCATGGATTTCGCCCCAATGGGCTGGGCCATCGGCGGAGCCGTCGGCACCGCCGCCGGCAACCCTGACGTGCCCGTTGTCTGCATCACCGGCGACGGCAGCCTGATGATGAACGGCCAGGAACTCTCGGTGGCTGTCGCCGAGGGACTCACCGTGATATTCGTCATCCTCAACGACCAGGCGCTGGGCATGGTCAAGCACGGTCAGCGCCTGGCCGGCGCCGAGCAGATCGCCTTCCAGTTGCCGCCCACGGATTTCGCTGCCATCGCCCGTGCCATGGGCGCCGACGCCTACACCATCCACTCCGCGGAGGACATGGCCAGCCTCGACATCGACGCGATATGCCAACGCCAAGGCCCGACCTTGCTCGACGTCCACATTGCCCCCGACGAAGTACCGCCGATGAACCTGCGCATGCAAATACTAGGAACGGGAATCTAGACCATGAGCCAAGCAACCGCGCGCATTGCCACCACCATCTGGCATGAAGAACGCCAACCCGACAATCCCTTCGCCACTCATATCGCCCGTTGCCGAGGCTACGATGTCTATGGTGATCTGCTCGGCCGCGCCAGTTGGACCGACATGTTCTTTCTCCTGTTTCACGGCGAGGCACCGACCCAGGCCGAAGCCGCCACCCTGGAAACCCTGGCTGTCGCCCTAGCCAATCCCGGGCCACGAGATCCGTCAGTCCACGCAGCCATGTGCGGCGGCATTGGTGGCTCGACCAGCGCCTCTTGCCTGATGGCAGCCTTGGCCGTCGGCGCGGGGCAATTGGGAGGAGCCCGCGAAGTCGCCACTGTCATCGAAAGCTGGCAAAACTGCCTTTGCGATGACGAAGCCTGGGCCACCCGTCTATCGGCCACACCCCGAAAGAAAGCGTCAACCTGGCCCGAGACAAAGCACATTGCCGGGTTCGACCCCCATGCTTCCACTGTTTCGCTGCCGGTTCGACAAACCTTGCACAGCCTTGCCGAAGTCAGCCCTGGCAAATTTCTCCCCTGGTTGCAGGACAAACGCGAAACTCTGGAGAAGCTGGCGGGAAGTCCGCTATCGATGACGGGCGTGTGTGCAGCCGCCCTGGCGGATATCGGATTCAGTCCCGAGCAGGGAGAAATGCTATACCTCCTGTTGCGGTTGCCCGGCGCGGCAGCCCATGCCCTGGAGCAGAAACAGACAAACCACCGAGACTTTCCGTTTTTTGCCTTGAACCTGATCACTCCTGCAGGAGAACGTTCATGAACGGCCCCGAATACCTGAATAGCCGACACGGCTGCCTGCATACCTCCATGGGTGGTTTCTTCCCCGGCAAGGAGGTCATCTTCCGTGGTCAACGCCTGCACAACGAACTGAAAGAATTCTCCTGGCTGGAACTATACGTCTTCGGAATTTGCGGGCGGCGGTTTACGCCCGAACAGCTTCAGCTAATGAACGCGTTATGGACTTACACCAGCTACCCGGACGCGCGCATCTGGAATAACCGCGTTGCCGCCCTGGCAGGGAGTGCGCGCAGCACAGGCAACCTGGGCATGGCCGCCGCACTGGCCGTCTCGGAAGCCCACATATACGGACGCGGCAATGAAATGCAGGCCATCACCTTCTATCTCTCGGCGCAAAAACGCCTGGAAAGCGGTGAAGCGCTGGACACCTGCCTGCAAGATGAAATGGAACTACACCATCGCGTTGCTGGTTACGGCCGCCCCTTGGTCAATGCCGATGAACGCATCGCCCCCATCATGAACCTGGCCAGTCAGTTGAAGCAGGATCAAGGCAAGCACATCGCCCTGGCATTCGCCATAGAGCAACACCTTCTCGCCAAGGGCCGCAATCTACGACTCAATTACGGCGGCGTCGTTTCGGCTTTCGGCGCCGATCTCGGCATGACGCCCAAGGAGTTCTACCTGTTCATGTTCCCGTCTTTCCTGGCTGGAATCCCGCCCTGCTACCAGGAAGCCAGCGAAGAAGCCGCCGGTGGAACCCTTCCGTTGCACTGCGCCGACATTACTTACAACGGGCCGTCACCTCGTTCATGGAAATAAACAACGGGCAGGCTTGACGACTCCCCGTGACTTTTCCACTCCATGCTCAATGGGATTGCGTGATCATTCGTATTACAGTAGCTTTCGGGAGAGGGGTAAGTACAAAAAAAACGGGGGGCAATATATGGTGTTTCGCAAGAAAAATTTGCTCGTCATCGCGCTACTCAGTATTTTTGCCAATACGACCATGGCGCAACCAGAAGTAGAAGACGAAGATCTGGCACTGGTCTACGGGGATAAGAGCTTCGTCAGCATCGCCACCGGCAGCAAACAACTGATTCGCATAGCCCCCTCGGTAACGACGGTCATTACGGCGGAAGACATTGCCAGCCTGGGCATGACCACCCTGGAACAAGCCTTGGAAACAGTCCCTGGCGTCCATGTCGGACGCAGCGACAACCACTACTACCCCCAATACACCTTCCGTGGCATTTTTAGCCAATACACCCCTCAGGTACTGATGCTCGAAAACGGCATTCCCCGTACCAGCCAGTTTTCCGGAGAACGTGGCGTCGGGAGCGTTGGCTACCCTCTGGAAAATGTAGCCCGTATCGAAGTCATCCGCGGCCCCGGCTCCGCCCTTTATGGCGCCGATGCTTTTTCCGGCGTCATCAATATCGTCACAAAAACGGCATCTGACTATGGCGGCACGCAAATCGGTGGCGGTTTCGGCAGTCTGGGCACCTGGACCACCTGGTTCACTCATGGTAGCAACCTTGGCCCAATCAGCGTAGCTGCCTACCTTCGCACGGGGGAAACCACTGGCAAATTCGGCAGCGTTTCTCAGGATGCCGCCAGCGCAACCGGCGTTTCCCTGGCACCAGGCCCCGTCAACTTTGGCCGCGACACCATCGATGGCAGCATCGATTTGGGTTACAGCCATTTCCGCTGGCGTGTCGGCTACCAACAGCGAGACAACATGGGCACCGGGGCTGGTGTGATTGGAGCCCTCGACCCTTACGGCAAAAGCTATACCGAGCGCCTTACCAGCGACCTGATCTGGGATGATCCAAACCTCACGGACAACCTGGCCGTCAAGCTTCAGGCCAGCTTCTTCCATTACAAGGAATTTTCCCAACTCAATATTTTTCCCAGCGGCATTTTCGGCCCCGGTGTTGCGATGATCGGAGAACCGCAAAAATGGGAACGTCAGGGACGTTATTCCGCTGCTGCCACATATAGCGGTTGGGCCGACCATCGGCTACGTTTTGGCGTCGGCCATGATGACCTTTCGATCTACAAGACACGGGAAACCAAGAATTTCACTTTCGATACAGCGGGCAACCTGGTGGTGATGCCCTTGCATGCCTCGCCTGAATCCGACATTTTCCTCCTGCCACACACACGCCGACTGAGCTACGCCTACCTTCAGGACGAGTGGAGCATTGCACGCCAATGGACGGTCACCGTCGGCGGCCGCCTCGACGACTTTTCGGATTTTGGCTCAACCTTCAACCCGCGCCTTGCTGCCGTATGGGAAATCAACCCCGACCTGTCAGCCAAGCTGATGTACGGCTCTGCCTTCCGTGCCCCCAGTTTTGTCGAGGCCTATTCCACGGGCAGCAACCCTGTCAATCAAGGCAATGAAAACCTGTCGCCGGAACTCATCAAAACGCTGGAAGCTTCCGTCAACTGGAAAATCCGTCCCCAGTTGCAAGCCAATCTGAGCCTTTTCAAGCACCGGATTTCCGACATCATTTCCCCTGTCAGCAACGCGCCACTCATCGGCTCAACCTACCAGAACACGGGAAGACAACGGGGTAGCGGTGGCGAACTTGAAATCATCTGGGATGCCAATACCCAATTACGACTATCGGGAAACTACGCCTATCAACGCAATGTCGATGAAACCAGCGGACAGGATGCCGGTTATGCCCCTCACCACCATCTTTATGCCCGTTCCGACTGGCGATTTACGCCCGGCTGGAACCTGAGCGGACAGGTCAATTACGTCGCCGACCGCCATCGTGCCCCCGGCGACACACGCGCCCAGATCCCCGATTACACCTCGCTCGACCTGACACTGCGGACGGACCAAAGCAAGGCTGGCTGGGACTTCTCCGCTTCGATCTACAACCTCTTCAACGCAGACATCCGCGAACCAAGCCTCACCTCATCCGGCATCATCTACGACCTGCCGATGCCCGGCCGAACCGTCTGGCTGCAAGCGCGATACAGCCTATAATAGCGTCATGACATTGCATTTCATCCGCATCGTTCTGGCCTGTGTTCTAGCCACTGGATTTGTCCAGGCCAAGGCAGAGCCGACTCGTATCGCGGTGATCTACTCGGAGTTGGACGAAAGCAATGCGAGCAATTTTGCCAGTGTACTTGGTGGCATCGAAAACACTCCCGGCGTCGAGATCATCCTCCTCGCCCTTAAAGACCTCAACGAACCTCGCCTGAACCAGTTGTTGCTGGCAGCGAAACAACGTGGCGGAGCATTGCAACTGGCCGCAGCCGGCGGCAGCGTCGGGCCGATCGCCGTCCTTTACCCGGACATCGGCGAACCCTACCGGAGCGTTTTCTCGAAAATCATTGAGGGCATCGAGGAAAATGCCCAAGCCAAGGTCACCAGCTACGCCATCGGCAGCAACTTCAACATTCAGGCACTATCCAGCGAGTTGAAACGGCAGGATATTCGCGTCGTCATAGCCCTCGGCCGGAATGGCCTGAAAGCCGCCAGTACGCTCGACAAGGATATTGGCGTGGTAACCGGCGGCGTCGTTTCCGTCCCGGAAGCCGATGGCCGCAGCGCTGCAGTTCTTAGCCTGGCACCGGACCCGGCTCTGCTGTTCTCCCAGCTAAAAGCCTTGTCACCGAAAACCCAGCGCGTTTTCGTCGTTTTCGACCCCAGTCACAACGCCTGGTTGATCAAGCTGGCCCGTGATGCAGCACGCAGCCAGGGTATCGAGCTAGTCCCCCAGGAAGCCAGTAATCTGAAGAGCGCGCTAAGCCTATACCAGGCCATCTTTGCCACGGCCGACGCCCGGCGGGATGCGTTGTGGCTACCGCAAGATGGCGCAACGGTGGACGACTCACTTGTTTTGCCACTCGTCTTGCAAGAGTCATGGAACAAGAGCATCCCGGTCTTCTCGAGCAACGTATCACATGTCAAACGAGGAGCCCTTTTCGCGCTTTACCCCAACAACCTTGAGATGGGGCGGAACCTGGCCGCTTCCGCACTTGACGTTGCCAACGGCAACCCCGCCGTACGCGGCACGCGGCCCCTGCGTAACGTACTGACTGCATTCAATACCCGGACCGCCAGCCACCTCGGCCTATCCGTATCATTCGTTCAACGGCAGAGCTTCGACCTGCTCTTTCCGGAGCGTTAGCAAGCCATGACGTGGTTGTCGGGCTGGCTACTACGATTCAAGAGAACTACCTTCCGACGCCAACTGGCTATCCTGTTTGGTGTCGGCGTCCTCGGAGTCTCCTTGCTCGCAGCGTTTGCCACGTCCTGGCAAGGTAGCCGCCAGTTATATTCCAGCAAACTGGACAACGGCCTGCGCATCACGCAGACACTCTCCACACAAAGCCGCCTGGCTCTGGCTTTTGGCTCGACCGACAACGTTGCCGAGGCGCTTGAGACGGCGGCAGCCTTTCCCGACGTCACCCGAATCGAAATTCGCCATGTCGATGGGCGCATCCTTTTTGAAAAGGGAAGTGCCATTGTCGGCGAAGTCGCTACCAATCTGCCAAACAGCAGTCGCCGCCCCTATCTGCTTGCGGAAAACTCTGCCGGCTGGCGTTTTGTCGCCCCCGTCTGGTCGCTCTCCGGCCCCGATTCGCAATTCGAGGTGACCGAGCGCAAAGACATATTGCTTGGCTTTGTCATCATCGACCAAAGCAAGTCCACGCTGAAAACGCTGGTTCGGGAAGTATTCGTCGTCAATTTCGCCGCCGGCCTCGCCTTCGCACTGATTTTCGGCATCGGCCTGCGTTTTCTCGCCCGTCGCCTGATCCGGCCACTGGCCAACCTGTCGGCAACCATGGCTCGCGCCGAAAAGGGCGAAAGCGGCCTGCGAGCCGACATCTCCGGCCCCCAAGACCTGGCTGAAATGGCCCATGCGTTCAACAGCATGATGGTTGCGCTGGAGCAGCGCGAACAGGAACTGCGCTCAGCCCGCGACAGCGCCTTGCGCTTTGCCAAACTGAAATCCGATTTCGCCGCCACCGTCAGCCATGAGATCCGGACACCGCTGAACGGCGTCATCGGTACGCTCGACATGCTCAAGCTCGGCAAACTGAACAATGAGCAGCAGGAATTGCTCGGTCTGGCTTGGGAGTCGTCGCAATATCTTCTCGAATTGATCAACAACATCCTCGATTTTTCTCGCCTGGAAGCCGGCCGAATGGGCGTCGACGCCTGCGATTTCGCACTCCAGCCACTGATCGACGGCGTCATCGGCATGTTTCACACGCAGGCTGCCGGCAAGGGACTGGAAGTCACCGCAACCGTTGCTCCCGAGGTACCGAAGATCCTCAACGGCGACCCGGCACGGATCCGCCAGATTCTGATCAACCTGATCGGCAATGCCGTGAAATTTACCGGGCAAGGCTCGGTCACACTAACGGTCGAAACCGTAAAAGACGGTGAAGTACTGCAATTCAGCGTGCGTGATACCGGCATAGGCATAGCCGAAGAGCACCAGTCGGTCATTTTCGACTCTTTCACCCAGGCCGACACCTCGACCACAAGACGCTACGGCGGAAGCGGCCTCGGTCTTTCCATCTGCAAGCAAATCACACATCTGCTCGGCGGAGAGATTGGCGTCGACGGCAGGCCTGGCCAGGGCAGCCTGTTCTGGTTCACCATCCCTTGCGTTACTGGTCGGCCGGTATCACTGCAGCGCCCGGAGGCTGAAGCTCACCCCCTAGGCGGTTTACGTATTTTGATCGCCGAGGATAACGTTACCAATCAACTGGTTGCCGCCGGCATGTTGCGCCTGATCGGCTGTTCCAGTGCCATCGCCCGGAATGGCGAGGAAGCGGTGAGCCTGTGGCAGGACGGCGACTGGGATCTCATCCTGATGGACTGCTCGATGCCGGAAATGGATGGATTTCAGGCCACGGCCGCCATTCGCCAGCAAGAAGCCGGTCGAGGCAAACACATTCCCATCCTCGCCATGACCGCCAATACGCTGCCTGCGGATATAGCGCGGTGCAAGGCCAGCGGCATGGACGACCACCTGCCAAAACCCCTGACGCTGAACACCCTAACCTCCTGCCTCGAACGTTGGCTGAACTGGCAACCGGACAAGGCACTCATTCCCCAGGCAACGAACGACACCAGCGATCAGCTTCTCGACTGCGGCGTTGTCAAGCGGCTGCGGGAAATTCTCGGGAGTTCGATAGGCGAGGCAGTCCGCCCTTTCCTGGAAGACATGCCAGGTTATCTTTCGGAGATGGAAACAGCCATCGCCGATGGCAACGCCGCCACGCTCCATCAGGTAACCCACGTCATCAAGGGGGCTGCCAGCAATCTGGGGGCCATTGCCTTGGCCGGGGTTGCCCGGGAAATGGAATTGCGGGCCGAGGCCAATGATTTCAGCGAAACAAACGAATTGCTCCAGCGCCTGCGGACGGAGTTCGCGCTCGTCGAACCGATTCTGACAGCAGAGCTGGATGGAGCACCATGCAGCCAACCTCCTCTGCGCGAGGATGCCCCGATTGTTCTGGTGGTGGATGACGATCGCAGCACCCGCTCCGCATTGCGCAATGCCCTGCAGCGCAGCGGTTTCCGGGTGGCCGAAGCGGGCAATGGCAATGATGCCTTGACCTGGCTTGAAAACAACGACGCCGACGCCGTGCTGATGGATGCCCTGATGCCCGTCATGGATGGCTTTGACGCTTGCCTGGCCCTGAAACGCCACCCACGCTGGAAGGAAATTCCCATACTGATGATCACAGCACTTGACGACCGCCAATCCATCGAGCGCGCCTTCGAAGTCGGTGCCAGTGACTTCATCCCCAAACCCATCCACCTCTCTGTCGTCAATCAGCGTGTTCGGCGGGTCATTGACGCCACCCGTGCCGAACGCCATGTCCAGCATCTCGCCTACAACGACGCGCTGACCGGCCTGCCCAACCGTCTGCTGTTCATGGAACAACTGAGCCTGGCCATCGAGCAAGCCGCCACCCACACGACCCAGCTGGCGGTACTTTTCCTTGATCTCGACCGTTTCAAGTTCATCAACGATACGCTGGGTCACGAGGTCGGTGACAGATTACTGGCCACCATGGCCCAGCGCCTCAAGGGTTGCGTCCGAGCCGACGACTGCGTAGCCCGCCTCGGTGGCGACGAATTCACGGTCCTGCTCGGCGACCTGCCGAACACCGCGGTTGCCGCCAGCGTTGCCCAGAACATATGCCGCACGGTGTCCGCGCCGCTGATCATCGATGGCCAGGAAATCGTCATCACAGCCAGTATTGGCATTTCCCTGTTTCCGCAGGATGGTCCGGATCTCAGCCGCCTGCTCCGCCATGCCGACACAGCCATGTATCGTGCCAAGCAAAGCGGCAGCGGTTTCTGTTACTACGAGGCGGCCATGGAATCAGCCGTCTCGGACAGATTGAAGCTGGAAAACGATCTGCGCCACGCGCTGGAGCGCGAGGAGTTCTCCGTTTTCTATCAGCCGGTGATAGACACCGTCACCGGCAGCATCACCGGCGTCGAGGCCCTGGTGCGTTGGATACACCCGGAAAACGGCATCGTATCTCCGGTCGAATTCATACCCGTTGCCGAGGAAACCGGACTCATCCTGCCGCTGGGCGAATTCGTCCTGCGCAGTGCCTGCCGGCAAACCAAGGTCTGGCTCGACAACGGCATGCCCAACCTCCATGTCGCCGTCAATCTTTCGGCCAAACAACTGGAACAGCCCAACCTGCGGAACATCATTCTCGGTGCCCTGGAGGATAGCGGCCTGCCGGCCTCGGCCCTGGTCCTCGAAATAACCGAAAGCGTGCTGATGGAACGGGCTGCGGAAAGCATTGGCCTGCTATGCGAGTTGCGCAACCTGGGCATCCATATTTCCATAGACGATTTCGGCACCGGCTATTCCTCCCTCTCCTACCTCAAGCACTTGCCGGCCAATACCCTGAAAATCGACCGCTCCTTCGTTCAGGACATGCCGGAAGATGAAGACGCCGTGGCCATCGTCACCAGCATTCTGGCACTCGCCCACAGCCTGCGCATGACCGTCGTCGCCGAAGGGGTTGAAACGGATGCCCAGCGGGCGACGCTGTCCCGCCTGGAGTGCGACTGCATGCAGGGCTTCCTTTTCTCCAAACCCTTGCCGGCCGAACTTGTCGAAACAAGGTTGTTTGCCCCCAAACGCCGGAAACGCTCACTAAAGAAGCAAAGCTGACGTTTTTTGCCCATTAATTAGGCAACGCCGAAAAGCCTTTACAGCTCATGAACTTGCCGAGCTTGTCCCGAGCTTATCCACAGCCTTGTCCGACCAGAACGGGGATAACCACCCTCGAATCTGTGTAAAAAGCACCCGCGTCCAATGCCAGGCTGAACGTAAAATCATCCCGCACCATTTCCGAGCTGAGCCAGCATGTCGAAAAATCCCTGCTGTGCCCCTGACCGCCGGCATCGCCTCGGCCACATCGGGACGCGCTCCCGTGATCCTTTCTGCGGCAAGCCTCGGTGCCAGCGCCAGGGGCCAGATCGAACTCGAAGTCGTCACGCCGAGCGCCCCATCAGGCGCAGGAAGCCCGCGGTGAAAGCCGCTTAACGATCGATTCGGCAACGGCCACGAAAATCGCCCATCAGACCGAATCTGCCATCGGCCGCCGCTAGCCGCTCGCCGTGCTGCCGCTATCCTTGCAGCGGAGTGAAACCCAGGCGTTTGCGGGCCTGATTGCAGGCCGCATGTTCGGTATCGAACTCCCGGCAGGGCGATGGCCGAACGTCGTAGATCGTGCATTGCACCGCGACGCCAAGCTCGCCAGCCAGCGCCACGCAGCGCGGCGGGTTGGCGTCGGTGCCACACAGGCGGACGATGGCCGGTGTCACCGGCACGGTCATTTCCACCGGCACGCCCAGCCCCCAGGCAAAGGCCCCACCGGCCAGCTCGGCCGGGTGGAAATCGACGCGGAAGCTGGCACAGCAGGCGCCGCAGGTCTGGCAGACGCTCATGGCAGGCTGACCCGGCAGCGCCACAGTTCGTGGCCGGAGGCGAGGTATTTCTTCTCGAAGGGCGTCATCGGGTCATCGGTCTGCCATGGTTCGGCGATGACCGACTGGCCGCTGAGCAAGCTCAGCGCCAGGGCCATTTCCTCGATGTAGATGCGCCAGTTGCTGCGGCATTCGACTTCGCCACCCAGCTCACGCCACACCGGAAACACCGCGTGACCTTGCCAGCGCCGGGCCAGATGGCCGATCTTCGGCCACGGGTTGGGGTAGAGGTTGTAATGGCGGGCGAGGCGGATTCCGTTGTCGGCCAGCAGGCGCCAGAAATCGACCAGATCGGCCCGGATCAGCAAGGCGTTGGCCGGCATCGGCAACGGTTTTCCGCGATTGATACGGTCGACCGACTGATCGACGCCAAAAACGAAATGATCGGGAAAGCGTTCGGCGATGCGCTGCGTGCTCCAGCCCACGCCGCAGCCGGCATCGAGAATGAGCGGTGCCGACGGATTCCACGCCTCGCGTCCCGCCATCGCCAGCGCGAAGGCTTCGCGGTTGTAATCGGCCACCGGCTTCCTGAACGGGTGCGCCATGTGCCGGCGGACAAGCGCCTCGAGATCGCGGTGCGGACCATCCTGAGCGCTGGATATGAAGCGGGAGTTGCCTGACGCGGATTGATCCATCATGCCGCCAGCCTTTCCGGCGTCAGCAGGCCTTCGGCGATCAGCGCCGCATCGATCTCGGCGGCACCCTTGATCGGCCGCAGGAGATCATAAAGCGCGATGGCCTCCGGGTAATGTCGGCGCATCATGGCCAGCCATTGCTTGAGCCGGCCGCCGGCATGCACCGCCACCACTTTTTTGCGCACGCCCAGCCAGTAATCGCCGACCGCCGGCTTGATCTCGGCCCAGCCATCGGTTGCCTCGCCCCGCACACGGCGCGCCAGCAGCGGGTCGGCGACGGCGCCACGGCCAACCATGATGTCGGCGCAACCGGTCGCCGCCTGGCAATTGCGGAAATCCTCGACAGTCCATACCTCGCCGTTGGCGATCAGCGGAATGGCGATGGCGGCGCGCACCGTGTCGATCCATTCCCAGCGGGCCGGCGGGCGGTAGCCGTCGGCCTTGGTCCGGCCGTGCACGATCAGTTCGTCAATGCCGGCGGCAGCCAGGGCCTGGGCGTTGTCCACGGCCCGGCTGGTGTTGTCGATACCGAGGCGCATCTTGGCGGTAAACGGGATGTGCGCCGGTACCACGGCACGCACGGCACTGGCAATTTCGTGCAGCAATTCCGGCTCGCCGAGCAGGGCAGCGCCGCCGCGATGGCGATTCACCGTCGGCGCCGGACAGCCGAAATTGAGGTCGATGCCGGCCGGATTGAGCGTTACCAGCCGGCTTGCATTGGCCGCCATCAAAAACGGGTCAGAGCCGAGCAACTGGACGCGCATCGGCGTGCCGGCCGCCGTCTTGCTGCCGTTCAGCAGCTCCGGACAAATCCGCTCGTAGGTTTTGGCCGGCAACACGTTGGCCGAGACCCGGACAAATTCGCAGATGCCCCAGTCGTAACCGCCGATGGCCGTCAGCACGCCGCGCAACAGATCGTCGGCGAGCCCTTCCATGGGGGCGAGAAGAATGCGGGACATCAGGCAGATTCCGGAACAGGAGGACTAGAGGCCGGCATTATAATCGCCCCATGCTGCGCTTAGTTCTCGATACCAATGTCGTCCTCGACCTCTTCCACTGGGGCAATATCGATGCCGTGCCAATCATGGCGGCGCTCGAGGCCGGAAATATTCAATGTATCGTCGATGCCCGCACGCTCGACGAGTTGCAACGTGTGCTGACCTATCCGCAACTCAAGCTGACGCCGGCCATGATCGCCGAACGCTATGCCCGCTACACCGGGCTGGTCGAGGTTTTTCCCGACGGCGAAGCGCCGAAGCTGCCGCGCTGCAAGGATCGGGACGACCAGAAATTCCTTGAACTAGCCGCCCGCTGCGGTGCCAATCTACTGGTCAGCAAGGACAAGGCGCTGCTCAGGCTGCGCGGGAGAACCACCTTGGGATTCCAGATCGTCAAGCCGGCAGCGGCATCGCTGCAGCTGACGGAAAGCTCGCTCATGAATTGTGATGCAAAGCAGCACGCCATTTGTTAAAATTGAAACTAATATCACTTTTGTAATATAAATAAAATATTCCGCCGCCCTGAATATGTAAGCGCATGTCGGCACGAGGAGACTCAGCATGGTGAATATCGTCTGGATGCAAGCTGGCGCCTGCAGCGGCGACAGCATGGCCTTGCTCTGCGCGGACCGGCCCAGCCTGGAAAACCTGCTCCAGCAATATGACCTGAACCTGCTCTGGCACCCGTCGCTGACCGCCGATGCGCGCTTTGGACAGGTGCTTGAGGCAATCACCAGCGGCCGCCAAAAGCTCGACATCCTGTGCATTGAAGGCAGCCTGATGACCGGGCCGGACGGTAGCGGCCAGTACGACACCTGGAAAGGCCGCGCCAAGATCGACATCATTCGCGAGCTGGCGCCGCTCGCCACCCATGTCGTGGCGATGGGCACCTGCGCGGCGTTTGGCGGCGTCCATGCGGCGGGGCCGAATCCGACCGACTGCACCGGCCTGCAATTTCTCAAGGACCAGCCGGGCGGCCTGCTCGGCGCCGACTGGCGGGCACGCAGCGGCCAGCCCGTCATCAACGTCGCCGGCTGCCCGGCCCACCCGAACACGATGACCAAGGTGCTGGCCATGCTGGCCGCGGGCGAGGTGCTCAAACTCGACACCCTCAACCGGCCGTCTGCCTTCTTCGCCAGCCTCGTCCATCAGGGCTGCACGCGCAACGAGTACCACGAGTACGACATCGAGGACGAGGTGCTCGGCGGGCGCGGCTGCATGTTCTTCAGCCTCGGCTGCCACGGCCCGCAAACCCTGGCGCCGTGCAACACCGAACTGTGGAACGGCCACAGCAGCAAGACGCGGGCGGGTGTGCCCTGCTTCGGCTGCACCTCGCCGGATTTCCCGGCCAACCGCGACCTGTTCGTCACCCCCAAAATCGGTGCCGTGCCGAAATTGCTGCCGCTCGGCGTCGCCCGCGCCAGGTACATGGCCTACAAGAACCTCGCCCGCGCCGCGGCACCCGAACGCGTGATCAATCGGGACATGGAGCCATGACCCGCGTCACCGTCGATATTGACCTCAATCGCGTCGAGGGCGATCTCGAATTCCAGCTCGACCTTGACGACGGCGTGGTCGTCGATGCGCGCTGCATCGGCACGCTGTATCGCGGTTTCGAGCAGATCATGATCGGCCGGGCACCGCGCGATGCGCTGGTCATCACGCCGCACGTCTGCGGCATCTGCGGCACGGCCCACCTCTACGCGGCGACGCTGGCCCTCGAACAGATCGCCAACATCACGCCGCCGGCCCATGCCGTGCATGTGCGCAACCTGTGCCTGATGGCCGAGACGCTGCAAAGCGACCTGCGCCAGAGTTTCCTGTTTTTCACCCCGGATTTCTGCAACCCGCTGTACGCCGGCCACCCGCTCGCCGCCGAACTGACCGAGGCGTTCGCCCCACTCAAGGGCAGCGTGGTGCGCGGCTGCCTGAAGAGCACGCGCGAGTTGATCGGCATTGTCGCCATTTTCGGCGGTCAGTGGCCGCACTCGACCTACATGCTGCCCGGCGGCATCACCCAGCCGGCTAACGCCCGCCGACTGATGGACACGAGCGACATTCTGGCCAGCGTGCGCGCCTGGTTCGAGCAGGCCGTGATCGGCGGCGATCTCGACGAATGGCTGGCCCTCGACTCCGGCGAAGCACTGTTCCGCTGGCTGGCCGCCAGCCCCGCCCGGCAGCGCAGCGCCCTCGGCCTGTTCAACCGTTTTGCCCGGGACATCGGCCTGCACCGGCTCGGCGCCGGCACCGGCCACCTGCTCAGTTTCGGCGTCAATCATCGGCCCGATGGCGCCGGCAGCGAATTTCCGGCCGGCTTTTTCAACGCCGACACGCAGCTGGTCGAGCCGCTCGACCACCTGCAGATCAACGAGCACGTCCGCCACAGCTGGTTCCTCGACTACCCCGGCGGGCGCCACCCGTGGGCCGGCGAAACCATCCCCGATCACCAGCCGGGCAGCGACCGTTACACCTGGGCCAAGGCGCCGCGCTATGGCGACAAGGTGGTGCAGACAGGGCCGCTGGCCGAGCTGCGGATTGCCGGCGAGCCGCTCATTTGCGACCTGCTGGCCAGCGAAGGCGACAACACCTGGCTGCGCCAGTTCGCCCGCCTGCGCCGGGCAGGCTGGTTGCTCAATGCTACGGTCAACACGAAAAAACAGCTAAAAATGAAATGCGACGAGCCGCATTTCATCGATCCGAAAATCGACGTCTGGCCGGATGGCGAAAGCTATGGCCTGGTCGAGGCGGCGCGCGGCGGCCTCGGCCACTGGCTGCGCATCAAGGATGGCGTCATCGACAAATACCAGATCGTCACGCCGACCGCCTGGAACGCCTCGCCGCGCGACAGCGCCGGCCGCCACGGCCACTGGGAACAGAGCATCATCGGCCTCCAGGTGCCGGACCCGGAAAACCCGGTGGAGATCGGCCACATCGTCCGCTCGCACGACCCGTGCCTGGTGTGCACCGTCCATTTCATCGGCAGCCACAAAAAAACGCATTTCAATGTCTGAACGGATGCGCATTCTCTGCTTCGGCAACCCGCTGCATGGCGACGACGGCTTCGGCCCGGCCGTCAGCCTGGCGCTCAAGCGCGTTAACCTGCCGCCGGAAGTCTCGGTCATCGACTGCGGCACGCGCGGGCTGGATGCCCTGCACCTGTTCGAAGACTGCGCGCACATCATGATCGTGGACGCCATGGCCGGGACCAATCCCGGCAAACTGCGCCTGCTCCAGCCATCAGGCGTGCCGGTTGAAAGCAGCGGCAGCGGCGGGCACGGGGCCGGTGTCGGCTATCTGCTGGCGGCGGTCCGCGCGACCATCCCGAAGCCACCGGTGATCGAGATCGTTGCCGTCGAGATCGGCCCGGTCAAAACCTTCGCACCCGGCCTGTCGCTGGAAGTTGCGGCGGCCGTCGCCGAAGCCACCGAGGTCATTCGCCGTTGCCAGGCCCCCGCGGCATTCGGCCAGAACTGTGAGCTGGCCACCGAACTCGATTCCTTGCGCCAGGCCAACGAGGCGCTGGAAAGCGAACTGATCAAGAGTACCGAGGCGCTCGAACTGCTCATCGCCGAACAGGAAAGACAACAGGACGAATTGCAGCTTCGCTCGCAGGAACTGGCCCGGCTGCACGGGGCGCTGGAGCGGGCGATTGGCACCATGGCCGAAATTTTCGTCATGCTCGGCCCGGATGGCCGGGTCATCCGCGCCAACAGCCTGCTCACCAGGGAACTGGGCTACGCGCCGGAGGCCGTTGTCGGCCACTATTTCGAAGACTGCCTGCCCGAATCCGGCCGCCAGCAATTGCGCCGCATGCTGCCGGTCGACCGTGGTGCACCGCTGCTGCTCAACGCCATTCGCGCGGCCGGCGGGCGCTTCGAAGCCGAGCTCAATTTTTGCCGGGCCGACGCGCCGGCCGACGATGAAACCGGCACCCTGCCCTATCTCGTGCACGCCAGCCTGATCCACAGCCATGCCGGAAAGCTCGAAGGCGCCGTCGTCGTCTCGAGCAATATCGCCATGCTCAAGGCCCGCGAAAAAGCCCTGCTCAACAATGAGCGCCTGCTCCACGAAACGGCCGAACAACTACGCGATCACCGCGACAATCTGGCCTCCATGGTCGACGCCCAGACGCACGATCTGCGCGCCGCCAAGGAACAGGCCGAGGCGGCCAGCCAAGCCAAGAGCGAATTCCTGTCGAACATGTCGCACGAAGTGCGGACGCCGCTCGCTGCAGTCCTCGGTCTTTCCGACCTCTGCCTGCGCACGCCGCTCACCATCCAGCAAGGGCAGTACCTGAGCAAGATCCGCCAGGCCGCCACCCACCTGCTCGGCATCATCAACGACATCCTCGACTTTTCGCGCATCGAGGCCGGCAAGCTGACGCTCGAACAGGTGCCCTTCGCCCTGCCCGACCTCGTCGACGAAATCACCGACCTGCTCATCGAGCGCATCGAGGAAAAGGGGCTGGAACTCTGCCTCGATCTCGCCCCTGAGGTGCCCACCAGCTTCGTCGGCGACCCGCTGCGTCTCAAGCAGATCATCATCAACCTGCTCGGCAATGCCATCAAGTTTTCCGAAAAAGGTACCCTGACCCTCGGCTGCCGGCTCGAATCCGCCGGCCATGGCCTGGCCCGCCTGCATTTTTGCGTGCGCGACGAAGGCATCGGCATTTCGCCGGCCGAACAGGCGACGCTGTTCTCCGCCTTCAGCCAGGCCGACACCTCGACGACCCGGCGTTACGGCGGCTCCGGCCTCGGCCTGGTCATTTCCCGGCGCCTCGTCGAACTCATGGACGGCCGCATCTGGATCGACAGCCAGGCCGGACACGGCAGCACTTTCCATTTCACGGCCAGGCTGCACACCGCGCCGGACACGGCCCTGCCGGCAAGCGAACTGGCCGGCCGACTGGCCGCCTTTGCCGGGCGCACGGTACTCGTCATGGACGACAACGCCCAATTGGCCGAGGCCCTGGCCAAGCAGGTGCTGCAACTCGGCTTGCGGGCCGAAGTCTGCGCCAGCAGCGAAGAGGTCATGACCCTGCTGGCCAGCCCGACGGCCAATTACCTCGCCGCCCTGATCGACTGGCAGACGCATTCGGGCATGAGCGGCGTCGAAACCATCACCGCCATCCGCCAAACCCTCGTCGACAGGGTGCCGCCGCTGATCCTGCTCGCCCCGCACAATAGCGCCACCCTGCCCTTCATGGAAAAACACCTGGCCGACGCCGTGCTGCGCAAGCCGGCCAGCCTGCGTCAGCTCTATTCGGCCCTGGCCGTGCCGCTGCAACTGGCGGCCCTGCCGGCCTCGCCGCCGACCGACGGCCTGCCCGACATTGCCAGCGTCCCGCACTTGCACGACGCCGACATCCTCGTCGTCGACGACGTCGAGCTCAATCGCGACCTGATGCAGGAACTGCTCGGCATGGCCGGCCTCAAGGTCCGCCTGGCCTGCGACGGCAAGCAGGCGATCGCCGCCATCCGCCAGAAGCGCCCGGATCTCGTGCTCATGGATTGCCAGATGCCGATCATGGACGGCTTCACCGCCACCCGCCTGCTGCGCGCCGAACCCGCCTACGCCGATCTGCCGATCATCGCGCTGACCGCCGGCGCGCTCGAACACGACCGCCAGCAGTGCATCGAGGCCGGCATGAATGCCCACATCACCAAGCCGGTCGATGTCGACAAGCTGCTGCACCTGATCAGCGACCTGCTCGCCCCCGGCCACGCCCCGGCCACCGCCCGCCCCGCGACGGCGGCGCTGGAACCGGCCTGGATGCTCGACCTGCCGGGGATCGACGTGGACAAGGGCCTCAAGCTGATGCGCGACAAGGTCGACTTTTACCGGCGCATGCTCATCCGCTTCCGCGACAGCTATGGCGTCAGCTTCGCCAGCGACCTGCGCGCCGCACTGGCCGGCGGGCGACACGACGACGCGCTGCGTTTCGCCCACACGCTCAAAGGCATGGCGCGCAATCTGGGCATGGACGAACTCGGCAACCTCGCGGCAACGGTCGAAGCCGAATTGAGAGAGGCGACAGACCGCGAGCCGCTGACGCTCGACCGGCTATTCGCCGAACTGGCGCGGATTACCGGCCTGCTCGACAAGCTCGGGCATTAGACCCGACGGTCAACCGGGCTTGCTACGGTCAACCGGAAAAAACGGCCAAAATTGACATGCCGGCTCAGCTTTCCCGGCGCCGGAAGACCCAGCTTTTCTCGTCCGACACTTCCGGCGCAAAAGCGTAGCCATCCTCGGCGAAATCCTTGAGGCCTTCCGGCTCGTTCAAACGCTTCGTCACGGCATAGCGCGTCATCAAGCCGCGCGCCCGCTTGGCGTAGAAACTGATGATCTTGTACTTGCCGTTCTTCCAGTCCTCGAACACCGGCTGGATGACCGCGCCGTTGATCTTGCGGCCGACGGCGGCCTTGAAATACTCCTCGGAGGCAAGATTGACCACGACCGGCCGCGGCATTTCGGCCAGTTCGGCGTTGATCGCGTCGAGCAAACGCTCGCCCCAGAAGGCGTAAAGATCCTTGCCCTCCTTGTTGGCGAACTTGGTGCCCATTTCCAGCCGGTAGGGCTGCATCAGGTCGAGCGGCTTGAGAATGCCGTACAGGCCGGACAGGATGCGCACGCGCTGCTGGGCGAAATCGAGGTCGTCGGCCGACAGGGTTTTCGCGGCGAGGCCGTCGTACACATCGCCGTCGAAAGCCAGCACGGCCTGCTTGGCGTTATCCGGCGAGAACGGCAGCGACCACTCCGCGTAGCGGTTGAAATTGAGCAAGGCCAGCGGATCGGACAGGGCCATCAAATTCGAAATATCGGCCGGCGACAATTTGCGCAGCTTCTTGATCAAAGCTTCCGAGTGCTTCAACCAGGCCGGCTGCGTGTGCCTGGCGATGTGCGGCGGGGTCTTGTAATCAAGCGATTTGGCGGGTGACAGGAAGATCAGCATGGTCGGTTGGCGCGGGTTGGCAATGCCCGGATTTTACGCGAGGGCGACCCGGCCACGCGGGCTGTCGCGGCGAATGTCGCTGGGCGAACAGCCGAAACGGCGGCGAAAGCGCACCGCGAACTGCGACGGCGACTGGTAGCCGACCTCGCCGGCAATGCGCGTCACCGGTTGCGCCGTCGATTGCAGCAGGGTGAGCGCCGTCGACATGCGCACGTCGAGCAGGATTTCCGACAGCGAACTGTCCTCGGCAGCCAGATGACGGCGCAGGCTGGCCTCGCTCATGGCGAAATGGCCGGCCACTTCGGGCGAACGCCACTCATGCGCCGGATCGCCGGCCAGGAGACGACGCACGCGCGGCGCAAAGTGCCGGTCGTCGAGCAACAGGCAGCCGGCGCCTTCCAGCCAGACCAGCATTTCCAGCGCCCGATGCCCGACCACGGCGTCCGGCAGGGCCGGGTCGTCAAGCGATTGCGTTAGCGCCGTGAAGGCATCGGCGAACGCCGGCGCCACCGTGCCCAGCGTCACCACCGGGCGCGGCCGGTCACTGGCCGTGGGTGCCCGCCAGCATTCAAGCAGGCCGCGCTCCCAGGCCAGCCAGCGGGCGCGATAGCTCGGCGCCTCGCCGAGATAATTGGTCACATCGAAGGCCTGGCCACCGGCCAGCGCCACCGCCTGACCGGCCTCGACGCGGAAGGTGCCGGCCTCGCCGTGCAGAATCTTGTAGCCGGATTCGACAAAAACCAGCGTCGGCAGGTCGATCCACAGCCGCCGGAACTGCAAGGGCTGGCGCTGGACGATGCTGCCTGACACGGCAATACCGGCGCGCTGGACGATGGTTGGCTGCATGCGTTTTTTCTCCGGGAAGGCCGGCGGCATGCCGGCCTCTTCGTCCATGTTAACGCGAACCGAGCAGGGTCACGCTCGCCTTGCCGAGGCCATTGGCCCAGGCCATGAAGCCAACCAGCGCCGGCGTGGCGTTGGCCGGCAGCTCAAGCTTGTCGACCTTGAGCGCATGCACGCTGAATATGTAGCGGTGCGTCTGGCCGACCGGCGGGCAACTACCGAGATAAGCCGCCTCACCGTTGTCGCCGGCAATGGCGCGGGCGCCGGCCGGCAACGCACCGCCCGGATTGCCGGCGGCAGCATCCAGATGATCGGCAGCGGCCGGCAGGTTGGCGACCACCCAATGCCACCAACCGGAACCGGTCGGCGCATCCGGGTCGTACATGGTCACGACAAAACTGCGCGTCCCGGCCGGCGCTCCCGACCAATGCAAGGCCGGCGACAAGTTGCCGCCATTGCAGCCGAAGACATTGGCGAAATGCGCCAGCGCTAGCCGACCATCCTGGCCGGCCTCGACCGTCAGACGAAAATCATCGGCCCGGGCCGGCCCGCAGGCCAATAGGGCGGCGATCAAGATGATACGAAAAAAGCGATTCATGGCACGGCTCCAGGTAGTGACGGGAGCCATCAGTCTGCCCGCCCGGGGATTCGGGCGCCGCTTCGTGGCGCGCAAGGATTGTCCCGATTCGCTCACGACTCGCTCACGAGGCGATCCACACCATCGATCCTGCGACGCCACCCTGCCCCCCTGTTAAAATCCCCTCTTTGAATTTTCTGGATCACCGATGAAACGCACCCGCTTTGGCTCGCGCGACCGTCTTTCCCGCGATGCGGCCGAATTGCAACGTCTGGCCACCGGTCTTTCCGAATCCGGCGGCAAGCTGGAAGACGGCTACTGGGAAGCGCAACTCGCCGACGTCGTCGACAACCTGCTCAAAAACGGCGCTGAAGACGACATCAACACGGCGCTCGACCGCCTCTTCGAGGCCAATCCGCCGGCCCACGACGAACTCGCCGACATGGTCGAATCGCGGGCCGAAACCAACCGTTTCGAAGCCCAGGGCGAGGCCTACGACGTCCAGCTCTTCGCTGCCCCCGTTCTTGCCTGGTCGCGCTTTTCCATCCCGGCCAGCACGCTGCCCAAGAGCACGCTGCTGGCCCTGCACGTCCAGCTCGGCGCCCATGTTTTCGGCGGCGACGCGCGCGTGGCGCTGGCCGATTTCCTGTTCAGCCCCGACCAGTTGCCGCGCAGTTTCTGCGACACCTGGCAACTGACCAAACTGCTCGGCGAAGCGGCGCTGGCCGGCAAGCATCTCGGTATCGACACCACCGGCATGGCCGAAACCAACCGTTTCCTCTCCGACGTCCGCTACATCGTCGGCGCCATCGCCGTGCCGCGCGGCAAGCCGCTGTTCCGCTGGAACGAGAAAGATGGCAACAAGGAAGCCGCGCTCAAGGAATGGCTCAAGCAGGGCAGCCCGAACATCGAACCGCTGCTCACCGGCTGCGCCTGGCAACCGCTCCTGCCGGATTCGTACCACGCCGCCTGCCGCAACGCCGACCGCCTGTCGCGGCCCTATTCGGTGAAGGCTTCGGTGGCCTTCCTGCAAAGCATGCTCGGCCTCATGCCGGCTGACATCCGCGCCGTCGTCGGCCCCTGCTACGACCGCCGCATGGAGGAATACCGCGTCGGCCTCGGCCCGACGACCGGCGACGAGGTCTATCACGGCATCGTCTGGCCGCTGCTCGGGGCCGAGGACGAAGCGACCGACGCGGCCGGCGAGATCGAAGCCGTGCTGCGCGAAGCCGGTGTCAAGGACGTGCTTTTCCTCGACCATCACTTCCCGATGGAGTTCTGCGACGACTGCGGCGCCCCGCTCTTCCCCAACCGCGAAGCCGAACTGGTGCACGCCGAAATGCCGGAACAACCGGCGGCGACGTCGCAAGTCCTGCATTGATGGACCAGCCGTCGAACGCCGACTGGCTGGCGCGCAGCCAGGCCGCCGTCTGGCACCCGTGCACGCAGATGCAGCACCACGCGCAGACGGCCTCGCCGGGCCATCTGCCGCTGGTCCCCATCGCCCGCGGCAGCGGTGCCTGGCTCTACGACTTCGACGGCAAGCGCTACCTCGACGGCATCAGCTCGTGGTGGACCAACCTCTTCGGCCACGCCAACCCGCGCATCAACGCCGCCTTGCGCGACCAGCTGGAAACGCTCGAACACGTCATGCTGGCCGGCTTCACGCACCAGCCCGTGGTCGAGCTGTCCGAGCGTTTGAGCGCACTGACCGGCGGCGCGCTCGGCCACGCCTTCTACGCCTCCGACGGCGCCTCGGCCACCGAGATCGCGCTGAAAATGAGCTTCCACTACTGGCGCAACATCGGCCGGCCGGAGAAAGCCGAATTCCTCTGCCTGCAAGGCAGCTACCACGGCGAAACGGTCGGTGCGCTGGCCGTCACCGATGTCGCCATTTTCAAGGACGCCTACGCGCCACTGGTCCGCGCCGCGACGGTCATCCCCTCGCCCGATTTCCGTCAGGCCGAAGCCGGCGAGTCGCCGGCCGATGTCGCCCGCCGCGCTGCTGCCGCACTGGAAGCCCACCTCGAACAGCACGGCGACAACATCGCCGCCCTGATCGTCGAGCCCTTGGTGCAAGGCGCAGCCGGCATGGCGATGTACGACCCGGAATACCTGCGCCTCGCCCGCACGCTGTGCGACCGCTTTGAAGTACACCTGATCTGCGACGAGATCGCCGTCGGCTGCGGCCGCACCGGCACTTTCTTTGCGCACGAGCAGGCCGGCATCCGCCCCGACCTCATGTGCCTGTCGAAAGGCATTTCCGGCGGCTATCTGCCGCTCTCCATCGTCCTGTGCAGCGACACCATCTACAACGCTTTCCTCGACGACTCGGTAGCCCGCGCCTTCCTCCACTCGCACAGCTACACCGGCAACCCGCTGGCCTGCCGCGCGGCGCTCGCCACGCTCGACATTTTCCGCTCCGACGACGTTCTTACGGTCAACCGGAAAAAAGCACAAAAAATGGCATCCGCCCTCGCCCCGCTGGCCGACCATCCGCAAGTCAAACACCTGCGCCAGCGCGGCATGATCGCCGCCTTCGACGTCGCCACCGACAACCCGCACTTCTCGCGCCAGTTCTACCGCGCCGCGCTCGAGAACGAAGCCCTGATCCGGCCGATCGGCAACACCGTCTATTTGATGCCACCGTACATCGTCAGCGACGATGAAATCGCACACCTGAGCAATGCGATCAACGCCGCGCTCGGCGAATCCCTCGCCGGAACACCGGGCAAGTCCGCTTAGAAAGTATCGAAGGGAAACAATTGCCGCGCTCTGGCAGCGCCTCCCCGGACTACGACATGCAAATATTTTTTTCGCCAGGCAGATAGTTTCCTGCGAGGCATTGTCCAAACCGGACTGATGCCATCACTGACTTTCCGACTTGTCTGCGGTTTCGCGGTGGCTGCGCTTTGAGGAGTCGCCATGGACGCCACCAACGAATTTCCGCCGGCCGGGGCACCGAAAAACGCCTCATGCCCCGTTGCACCGATGCTTGCGGTCGGGCCGCAACTCGGCGAAGACTCTTTCCGCCGGGTCGTCGAGTGGGCGCCGAGCGCCATGGTCATGATCGACCTGGAGGGCATCATGGTGCTGGTCAACGCGCAGACCGAGCAAATGTTCGATTACCGGCGCGATGCCTTGATCGGAAAACCCGTCGAGATGCTCGTGCCCGAACGCTTCCGCCAGCAGCACCGGGTCTTTCGCAGCGGCTATTTCGACGACCCGCAACCGCGCCCGATGGGCGTCGGTCGCGATCTGGCGGGGTGCCGCGCCGATGGCAGCGAGTTTCCCATCGAAATCGGCCTCAATCCGATTGCCACCGAAGCCGGCGTGATGGTTCTCGCCTCGATCATCGACATCACGGAACGGCAACGCGCCCAGCAAAGACTGGAAGATGCGCTGCGCGAAAAAACCGTGCTGCTCAACGAGGTCCATCATCGGGTCAAGAACAACCTGCAGGTCATCACGAGCCTCCTCAACCTGCAGGCCGACTATGCCGCCGACCCCCGCCTGCGGGCGATTCTGGCCGAGAGTTGCGGGCGGGTGAAGGCGATGGCACTGACCCACCAGCTGCTTTACGAGCGCAAGGACTTTTCCCGCCTCGATCTGGGCGACTATCTTGATCGTCTGGTCCAGTCCATTCGCTCAAGTTACCGGGCCACCGGAGACCGCATCGGCCTGCGCCTGATGTTGCCGGAAACCGAGGTGCAAATCGACCTCGAACGGGCGATTCCCTGCGGCCTGCTGGTTAACGAACTGGTCACCAATTCGTTCAAGCATGCGTTCACGGGGGAACGACAAGGCGAAATCGTTATCCAAATAGCAGAAGCTGGAGATGGGCTGGTTTGCGTCAGCGTCGGCGACGATGGCATTGGCCTGCCAGCCGACAGCGAGTTGGCGCGGGGATCGTCCTTGGGCTTGCAACTGGTTCAGCTGTTCGTCGAACAGCTGCATGGTTCGCTGACTATCGAGCGGGGTTCCGGGGTGCGGTTTGTCATGCGTTTTCCGAAAAGCATGGCCGGGAAGGAGGCTTCATGAGCGCGCGCTTACCGATCAATCTGATGCTGGTTGAAGACGAGCGGATTGTCGCCTTTGATTTGAAGCGCCAGTTGCAGGCCTTTGGCTATCGTGTCGAGAGCGTTGTCGCCAGTGGCGAACAAGCGCTCAGCGAAGCAGCCGAAAACAAGCCCGACCTGGTCCTCATGGACATCCACCTGGAGGGTGGCATGGACGGCATCGAAGCCGCCGCGGCGATTCGTGCCAACCATCACATCCCGGTCATTTTCCTGACCGCCTATGCCGAGGACGACACCTTGCGGCGCGCGCTGGACAGCCGCCCCTTCGGCTATCTGATCAAACCGTGCGAAGGACGGGAACTGCATGCCACCATCCAGATGGCACTGGCCCGCCGGGAAGATGAGATGGCTGTCGAACAAAGCGAACAGCGCCTCAAGCTAGCCCTCGATGCGGCATCGCTCGGCGTCCTGGAATGGAGTCCGCTATCGAACCGCATGAAAGGCGACGTCTACCTCGGCATGCTGTTCGGCAACCGGCCGCAACCACTGGATGAGCCATGGGAAGCGTTCATAAACCGGGTTGACGAAGCCGACCGGGAACGGGTCGGCAATGCACTGACGTCGAAATTGCTGAACAGCGAAGCCGTCAGTGTCGAGTTTCGCCTCGCCGACAGTGCCGGTCCCATTCGCCGCATGGAAGCGCACGCCAAGGCCTATGGCACGGGCGGAGTAGTTCAGCGCGTGGTCGGCATCCTCCAGGATGTGACGCAGCGCCATCATGACGAAGCGATGCTGCGTCAATCCAGCGTGGTCTTCCGGACCACGGCGGAGGCCATCGTGATCAGCGACGCCAGGCACCAGATCGTTGCCGCCAACGATGCCTATTCCCGCATCACCGGATACCACGAAAATGAAGCGCTCGGCCTCGACCCGGACATACTGCTGCGTGTCAGCCCGGCATTCGAGCAATATGCAGACTGCTTCCAGGCCGGATCGGACGGATTCTGGCAAGGCGAGGTACGCTGCCACCGCCGCGATGGCAGCGAATTTCCCGCCTGGCAAAGCGTCAGCGTCGTACGCGATGCCAATGATCAGGCAACGCATTTCGTCACCGCGTTTTCCGATGTCACGGCAATTTACGATGCCCAGCAAAAGCTTCAACACCTGGCGCATCACGACCCGCTGACCGGTCTGCCCAACCGCATCCTGTTCGATCAGCGACTCCAGTACGCCATCGAGCAGGCCATCCGCAACGAACAACGCTGCCTCCTGCTTTTTCTCGACCTTGACGGTTTCAAGGTAATCAACGACACCCTTGGCCACGCCATCGGCGACGAATTGCTGCGCGTTGTCGGCGCCAGGTTGCGCAGTGTCCTGCGCAGCAGTGACACGATCGCCCGACTCGGGGGTGACGAATTCGTCATTCTGGCGGGCAGCTTCAACCTGGACTACGCGACACGACTGGCCGATAAAATCCTGGACCAGCTACGCGTCCCTGTCGCCGTTTCCCGCGAGTCGCTTTCCGTCACCGGCAGCATCGGGATCGCGGTGTATCCAGACAACGGCACCGACAGTCAGGAATTGATGCGGGCCGCCGATATGGCCATGTATACGGCCAAGGCCGAGGGGCGCAACCGCTATCATTTCTACGCCAAGGACATGTCGGAGCGGGCTCACCAGCGCATGGAGATCGAACAGGGCCTGCGCCGCGCCCTGGCAACCGACGGCCTGGTCGTGCACTACCAACCACGCGTCGATCTCGCCAGCCGCCGTATCGTCGGCGTCGAAGCCTTGGTCCGCTGGCAGCATCCGGAGCGCGGCATGATTTCGCCGGCAAACTTCATCGGCATCGCCGAAGAATGCGGAATCATCGAACAGCTGGGCCGCTGGGTATTGAGCCGAGCCTGCTGCGAAATGGGCGATATTGTCCGCGGCATGCCGGCCGGAGAAATCTTCCACGTTGCCGTCAACGTCTCGGCCCGACAATTCCTCGGCGTTGATTTCGTTGCCATCGTCCGCTCCGTGCTCGATGAAACCGGCTTTCCGGCCAGTGCCCTCGAACTGGAAATCACCGAAAGTACGCTACAGGCCACCGAGCGGAGTCTATCCATACTCCACGACCTGGAGAATCTCGGCGTTGCCGTCAGCATCGATGACTTCGGAACCGGCTATTCGTCCCTGAGCGTCCTGCGCGACCTGCCCATCCAGCGCATCAAGATCGATCGCTCTTTCATCGTCGATCTGCCGGCCAGCCAGAATCAGCGGGCCGTCGTCGAAGCGATTGTCGCGCTAAGCCGGGCCATGTCCATGCAGATCACGGTCGAGGGCATCGAATACGCAGCGCAGGCCACAATCCTGCTGGAACTGGGTTGCCAGGAAGGCCAGGGGTACTTGTTTGCCCGACCGCTTCCTCTCGTCGAATTGCAGAAACGTCTCGACAGCGGACTGATCGCCGATTGATCACGCCGGGGTGACCGGGACAATCCCGCCATGCGCAGCCAAGGCGGCGACGCGGCCTGATCGACGCCAAGGAAAAGCGCGACATTCCGGCGGGTCTGCGGGAAAATATCGCCCCATGACTTCCCGCTCCCTTGAAGACCGCCTCGCCAGCGAATTGGCAGACCTCGAAACCGCCGGCCTGACCCGTCGTCGCCGCGTCCTCGAATCGCCTTGCGGCCGGATTGCTACGGTCGACGGCAAAAAAGTGCTGAATTTCGCCGCCAACGACTATCTCGGACTGGCCGGCAATGCCGACATCGCCCGGGCGCTGGCCGACGGTGCACTACACTGGGGGGCCGGCAGCGGTGCCTCGCACCTGGTCAGCGGCCACCTGGCGCCGCACCAGGCGCTGGAAAAGGAAATCGCCGCCTTCACCGGCTTTCCCCGCGCCCTGACGTTCTCCACCGGCTACCTGGCCAACCTCGCCGTGACGCCGACCCTGGCCGGGCGCGGCGACGCGGTGTTCGCCGACAAGCTCAACCACGCCTCGCTGATCGACGCCATGCAACTGGCCAAGGCCAACGGCGCCGAGGTCCAGCGCTACCCGCACAACGACGTCGCGGCGCTGGAAAAACTCCTCGCCGCCAGCACCGCCGCCACCAAGGTCATCGTCACCGACGCCGTATTCAGCATGGATGGCGACCTCGCGCCGCTGCCGCTGATCTTCGCGCTGGCCGAGCGTTACGACGCCTGGCTGGTCATCGACGACGCGCACGGCTTCGGCGTCCTCGGTCCGCAGGGCCAAGGCAGCCTGGCCCATTTCAATCTGCCGGCATCCAGGCGCATTGTGCTCATGGGCACACTCGGCAAGGCGGCCGGCGTCGGCGGCGCCTTTGTCGCCGGCTCCGAGACGGCCATCGAATACCTGTTGCAGAAGGGCCGCAGCTACATCTTCACCACCGCCCAGCCGCCGGCCGTCGCCTGCGCGCTGAGCCACAGCCTGCAACTGATCGAAAGCGGCGACGCGTTGCGCGCCAACCTCATGGCCCGCATCGGCCAGTTGCGCGACAGCCTGGCCGGCCTGCGACTCAAGCTGCTGCCCTCGCCGACCGCCATCCAGCCGCTTATCGTCGGCGAAAACGAGGCCGCCGTCGCCCTCTCGAAAGCCTTGTGGGAACGCGGCCTGTGGGTGCCGGCCATCCGCCCGCCGACGGTACCGAAAGGCACGGCGCGGCTGCGCATTTCCGTCTCTGCTGCCCACACCGAAGGCGACATCGCCCAACTCGTCACCGCCCTGAAGGAACTGGCATGACCGCTCCCCTCATTTTCCTGCCCGGCTGGTGCGTCGGCAGCGGCCCGCTCAATGCTACGGTCAACCGGATAAATGGCCGGATTTTCGACTTGCCCGGCTACGGCAACGCACCGCTGATCGGCGACTTCTACGCCGCCGCCGACGACATCGCCGACCGCCTGCAAGCCGGCACGACGCTGGCCGGCTGGTCGCTCGGCGCCCAATTGGCGCTGGCCGTCGCCGCCCGCCATCCGGACAAGGTCGGCAAGCTCATTCTTGTCGCCGGCACGACCTCCTTCGTCCAGCGCGACGGCTGGCCGCACGCCATGCCGCCGGCCATGCTGGCCGAGTTCGCCGCCGGCGTCGCCGCCGATGTCGAAGCCATGCTGCCGCGCTTCGTCGGCGGCTTCAACCGCGGCGACGCCCGCGCCAAGGCCGTCACCCTCGAGATCCTCGGGCTGGCCGACCCGCGCCCGTCCGGCCAAGTACTGGCGACCGGCCTCGACTGGCTGCGCGACATCGACCTGCGCCAACTCGCGCCGCAGGTCAAGGCGCCGACGCTCCTCATCCACGGCGCGGCCGATCCGCTCATGCCGCTGGGCGCCGCCGAAGCCCTCGCCGCCCTGATCCCCGGCGCCAGACTGGCCGCCTTCGATGACTGCGCCCACGCGCCATTCATCTCCCGGCCGGACGACTTCGTCGCCACCGTGCACGCGTTCCTGAATGACTAGACCGTCCAAGGCCCGCATCCGCGACTCCTTCGAGCGCGCCGCCCCGACCTACGACAGTGCCGCCGACATCCAGCGCCGCATCTGCATGCAACTGGCCGACGGCCTGCCGGCCATCACCCCGGCCCGCCTGCTCGACGCCGGCTGCGGCACCGGCTTTGCCCAGGCCGACCTGCTGAGCCGTTTTCCCGATGCCCACGCCGTCGCCCTCGACCTCTCGCCAGCCATGCTCGACCGGGTCAACGCCCCGTGCTGCCGCATCACCGGCGATCTCGAACACCTGCCGCTGGCCGACGCCAGCCTCGACCTCTACTGGTCCAGTCTCGCCGTGCAGTGGTGCGACTTGACCACGGCGCTGCGCGAAGCCCACCGCACCTTGCGCCCGCAAGGCCTGGCCGCCCTGGCCAGCCTCGGTCCGGCCACCTTCCACGAACTTCGCCATGCCTTCGCCGACGTCGACCACTATCGCCACACGCTGAGCTTCCACAGCGCCGACGAAATAGCAAAAATCGCCGTCAAACTCGGCTTTGCTACGGTCAACCCAAGAAAAAGCACAAAAATCGCCCATTACCCGGATTTCAAAACCCTGCTGCGCGCCGTCAAGGCCGTCGGCGCCAACCAACTCGGCGATGGCCGACGGACCAGCCTCATGAGCCGGACAGCCTTCCAGCGCGCCGAAGCGGCCTACGAAGCCTTGCGCACCCCGGCCGGCCTGCCGCTGACCTACGACGTGATCTACCTCTACGCCAGCAAATGAGCGCCGCCTACTTCCTGACCGGCACCGATACCGAAATCGGCAAGACCTTCATCACCTGCGCCCTGCTCCACCGGGCCAGGCTGGATGGCCTGAAAGCCGTTGGCCTCAAGCCGATTGCCGCCGGCACTGATGCCGCCGGGCTGAACGACGACGTCGAAGCCATCCGCGCCGCCAGCAATGTGGAATTGCCGCGCCAGATCATCAACCCCTGGTGCTTCGAGCCGGCCATCGCCCCGCACATCGCCGCGGAGGAAGCCGGCGTGCGCATCGAATTCGGGCCGATCAAGGCGAGTTGCGATGCAGCCCGGCAACAAGCCGACCTGGTCATCGTCGAAGGCGTCGGTGGATTTTGTGTGCCCCTGGGCGTCGACCGGAACACCGCCGATCTGGCCGTCGACCTCGGCCTGCCGGTCATCCTCGTCGTCGGCATGCGCCTCGGCTGCATCAGCCACGCGCTGCTCACGGCCGAAGCCATCGCTGCCCGCAGCCTGAAACTGGTTGGCTGGGTGGCCAACCGCATCGATCCCGCCATGTCGCGTTTCGCTGAAAATCTGGCAACGCTGCAAACGCTGCTGCCGGCCCCGCTACTCGGTGTCGTACCGCACGGGCCGCAAGACGGCGCCATCGGCGCCGCCGCTTTCCTCAAACTACCCGGCGCTTAAAACCGCGGCAATTTCGCGCAGGCGCTGCTGCAAGCCGGCCACCGCCTCGGCCTGATCGGCGACATGGCCGTCGCGCGCCAGTTGCTCGACAATGCTGGCCTCGGCCGCGCCGGCCTCGTCGGAAAACGTGGCCAGCAAGCCTTTGACCGTATGGGCCTCGCGGCGCAGCTCCGTAGCATCGCCGGAGGCCAGCGCGGTGGCCAGAGTCTCGCAGTTCCTGTCGACATCCTGCACAAACATGCCGACCATCATCGCGAAAATTTCTTCGTCGCCGCCCAGGCGGTCGAGAATCAATGCCTTGTCCAACACAAAGGGTACAGCCATATTTCTCTCCATTCAGCCCTCGTTGCAGGGATAAATCAAATTCAGATCAGTGGAACATCCTCGTCGCGGAAACGCTGGCGGATGTCCAGCACATGCTCCCAGCCAGCCAGGAAAGCCTCGATGCACATCGGGTCAAAATGCTTGCCACGCCCATCTTCGAGGTACTTGCAGGCATCGTCCAGTGACCACGCCCGCTTGTAAGGGCGCTCGGAAGTCAGGGCGTCGAACACGTCGGCCACCGCCACGATACGGCCGAACAGCGGAATCTGATGGCCTTTGAGGCCATACGGATAACCCGTCCCGTCGTATTTTTCGTGGTGCGAAATCGCCACCTCGGCCCCGGCCTGAATGACTTCCGAACGACTGTCCTTGAGCAGTTCATGCCCGAGCTTGGCATGCCCTTTCATGACCTCGAACTCTTCGTGGGTCAGTTTGCCGGGTTTGAGCAGGATGTAGTCGGGAATGCCGATCTTGCCCACGTCGTGCATCGGCGCCGCTTCGAGAATCAGCTTCTGCTGATCAAGGCTCAGATCGAGGCCGAGCGCGATGATCTGCGAATAATGCGCCATGCGCTGGATGTGGGCGCCGGTTTCCGGATCGCGGAATTCAGCCGCCCGCGAAATGCGGAAAATCAGCTCCTTCTCGCGCTCGCGGATTTCAGCCGTGCGCTCGTCGACCAGTGCCGACAAATGCTCGGCGCGATCGGCCAGGTACTTCTGCCCGGTGCGCAGCGATAGCATGTTGCGGGCGCGCGCCGAAAACTCGATACGGTCGATCGGCTTGATCAGAAAATCGTTGGCGCCACCAAGCAGAGCATCGTAACGAACGTCCTTCTGGTCGTTGGCGGTGATCATCAGCACCGGAATCTCGTTCCGCCCGTGCAAGGCCCGGAAGGCACTGATGAACCTGAGGCCATCCATGTCCGGCATCATGTAATCGACAATGACCAGATCCGGCACGTTGCTGCGGCACCATTCGAGCGCCGCCAAGGGGTGATCGAACAAGGTCGGGCTGCAGTCGCCAAGCTTGAGAACCAGGGCCTTGATCAGCGCCAGATTGATGTCACTGTCATCGATGATCAGGACGTTATGCATGTACTTCCCTGCTTGCCGGATAGTTGTTTCCGGCAGTATATAATGCCCCGCCATGAAACTGCTCTTCGACCTCTTCCCTGTCATTCTCTTTTTCGCCACCTTCAAGTATGCGGAAAAGAGCCCCGAACTTGCGGCCGACTGGATGGGCTCGCTGCTTGGCTTCGTCCCCGACGACGCCAAGATGGCGCCGATCCTGCTCGCCACCGTTGTCGTCATCGTCGCCACGGTCGCCCAGATCGTCTGGGTGCACTTCCGCCACGGCAAGGTCGACAAGATGCTCTGGGTCAGCCTCGTCCTTGTCGCCTTCTTTGGCGGCCTGACCCTGGCCTTCCAGAACGAAGCCTTCATCAAGTGGAAGCCGACCATCCTGTACTGGGTTTTCGCCAGCAGCATGGCTTTCAGCGCCTACGTGCTCAAGAAGAATGCGATCAAGGCCATGCTCGGCGAGCAACTGACGTTGCCCGAACCGGTCTGGGCCAGGGTCAACCTGTCCTGGATCGCCTTTTTCCTGACCATGGGTGCCCTCAACCTGTTCGTCGCCTTCAATTTCTCGACCGATACCTGGGTCAATTTCAAACTATTCGGCGGCATGGGCCTGATGCTCGTCTTCGTGCTCGGCCAGGGCATGCTGCTCTCTAAATACGTTGAGGAAGAAAAATAATGCTCTACGCCATCATTGCCGAAGACAAGGCCGGTACGCTGGACCAGCGTCTGGCCGCCCGCCCCGCCCACGTCGAACGCCTGCAGGCCCTGCAAGCCGAGGCCCGTTTGATCCTGGCCGGCCCCTGCCCGGCCATCGACTCACCCGACCCCGGCCCGGCCGGCTTCTCGGGCAGCATCATCGTCGCCGAATTTGCCTCTCTTGAAGCCGCCCGCGCCTGGGCCGACGCCGACCCGTACATCGCCGCCGGCGTCTACGAAAAGGTCGTCATCAAGCCATTCAAGAAGGTTCTGCCGGCGTGAGTGCCGAAACTGTCGAATTGCTGCGCCAGCGACTGGCCGTATTGCAACCGGAATCGATCGACATCCAGGACGACTCGCACCGCCACGCCGGCCACGCCGGGGCGCGCGACGGCGGCCACTACCAGTTACAAATTGTTGCACAGGCATTCGCTGGTAAAAGTACCATGGCCCGTCATCGCTTGATTTATGATGCTGCGGGTGACCTGATGCGTGGCCGGATTCATGCGCTCAGCATCCGAGCCAAAGTGCCCGGTGAAGTATAATTTTTTCGTTATTCCCTCCACCCAAGGATAGATAAATGCTCAAACTCTCCCGCCTGGCCGCTCTGCTCATCGCCGGCGCCATCGTTTCCGCCCCGGCCCTTGCTGCCGACAAGGGCAAGGCTTTCGTCACCGTCAACGGCCAGCCGATTTCGCAAGGCGTCTATAACGCCTTCATCGCCGAGCAGAAGGCCCAGGGCGCCCCGGATTCGCCGGAACTGCAAAACGCCGTCAAGGAAGAGTTGGTCCGCCGCGAAATTCTTGCCCAGGAAGCGAAAAAGAAGGGCCTCGACAAGAATGCCAACATTCAGGGCCAGATCGAACTGGCCAAGCAGGCCGTGCTCATTCGCGCCTACCTGAGCGACTACGTCAAGGCTCACCCGATCAGTGAAGCCCAACTCAAGGCTGAATACGACCTGATCAAGACCAACCTCGGCGCCACCGAATACAAGGCCCGCCATGTGCTGGTCGAAAAGGAAGACGACGCCAAGGCGATCATCGCCAAGCTGGAAAAGGGTGAGAAGTTCTCCGAACTGGCCAAGGCCTCGAAGGACCCCGGCTCCAAGGACAAGGGTGGCGAACTTGGCTGGAGCTCGCCGAAGGCCTATGTCAAGCCATTTGGCGACGCACTGGTCCAGCTCAAGAAGGGCGAGTACACCAAGGCCCCGGTCAAATCCGACTTCGGCTACCACGTCATCCAGCTCGACGACTCCCGTCCGATGACCCCGCCGCCGTTCGAGCAGGTCAAGCCGCAACTGCAACAGCGCGCCGGCCAGCAACAGGTCGAAAACCTCGTCAAGGAACTGCGCAACAAGGCCAAGGTCGACTAAACCTTCGCCAGGATGCGAGAATGCCCACCCTTCGGTGGGCATTTTTGTTTGTGGAGGCGAGTGTGTTCAATAGCCTGAAAAACCTGTTCGGCGGCAAATCCGGGAAAGCCGCCGACTCCCGGCCCGCATCGACAGCGCCGGCCAGCACCGCCGCCACCCAGTTTCTTCGCCGCGAAGCTGTTTTCGACCGCAACAACCGCCTGTCCGGCCACATTTTCACGCTGCAGGAATCGACGCCCCTGGCCGATGCCGACGAGCGGCTCCAGCGCAGCGTTGACGAGACCCTGCTCGACACCCTGAACACCAGCAGCGATGCCTGGAACACCAGCCAGGCCTTCATTCCGCTCAGCTCCGCCAGTCTCGACCTTGCTGCGGTCGACCGTCTCAAATCGTCAAATATCGTCCTGCTCGTCCAGCTCGCCGCCGACGCCGAGGCGGACATCGTCGGCGAGGCGATCGACCGGCTGCACGAGCGCGGTTTGTTGATCGGCGTTTTCCGCCAGCCGAAGAACCCGGCTTTTGCCAAGATCATTCAACTGGCCGATTTTGCCGCCATCGACATCGCCGCCCACGAGGCCGATACGGCCCGCGATTTTTCGGCGGCGGTGCGGGCCAGCATGGGTGAGCGTCCGAAGAAGCTGCTCGCCTGCAATGTCGAAACGCTTGATGATCTGCGCTTCTGCCAGCAGTGGCATTTCGACAATTTCCACGGCAAGTTCGCCGGCTCGGACTCGGGCGTTCGAACCGAGAGCAGCGGTGACCCGCACAAGGCCCTGCTGCTCAACATCATGCGCCTGGTCCAGGGCGATGCCGAGACGGCCGAGATCGCCGATGCCATGAAGCAGGACCCGCTACTCAGCTTCCGCATCCTGCGTTACCTGAATTCCCCTGCCCTCGGCCTGAGCCATCGCATCGACTCGCTGGGCCAGGCGCTGGTCATCCTCGGCCGTCAGCGCCTGACGCGCTGGCTGTCGGTGCTGCTCTTTTCGGTACGTGACCCGCATTTCGGCGACTGGCTGCTGGTCGAAAATGCGCTGACACGGGGCCGACTCATGGAAGTGCTCGGTGAGCAGTCGATGCCCGGCGTCGCGCACGACCCGCTGTTCCTGACCGGGATATTTTCCTGCCTCGGCGAATTGCTGCATCGGCCGCTGGCGGAAACCCTGAACGACATGCCGCTGGCCGACGACATCAAGAAGGCGCTGCTTGAGCGCGGCGGCCCTTACGCACCATTGCTGGCCGTCGCCGAGGCCAGCGAGGACTTCGATCTGCCGCGCATGCGGGAGACGGCGCTGGCGGCCGGCGTCGCGCCGGAAACGGTGAACCGCGCCCTGCTCGCCGCAACGGCCTGGGCCAGCGAAGTGACCGAATACTGGGAATAGGCCCGAACGGCGACTTTCACCGGAAAACTTGATGCAGATTGAAGCCGTAATTGGCCGGCAGTGGCTAAATCCGCTGCAATGGCCATTCGTCTTCTCTTTGCCGCGCTCAGCCTGATATTCCTGCTGCCGGCCCATGCCGATCAATCCCTGCAAGCCTGGATCGACACCGCGCTGCCGGGTACCGTTCTGCACCTGCCACCCGGGACCTACCGCGGCCCGGCCAGTATCACCAAACCGCTGACGCTGGAAGGCAACGGCCAGGTTGTCGTCGATGGCGGCGGCAAGGGCACGGTGCTGACCATCAAGGCCGACCAGGTCACGCTCCGCGGCCTGACCCTGCGCGCCAGCGGCGATTCGCATGACGCCATCGACGGCGCCATCATGGTGACCGAGGGCAGCGGCCTGCTCATCGAGAACAACATCATCGAGGATGTGCTGTTCGGCATTTCCCTGCACCGGACGACCGACAGCGTCGTGCGCCACAACCGTATCCGCTCGCGCCCCGTCGATTCAGCCGACCGTGGCGACGGCCTGCGCCTGTGGTACAGCACGGGCAACCGCATCGAGAACAACGACATCGCGCAGATCCGCGACATTACGGTGAGCAACTCGCCGCACAATCGTTATATCGGCAACACCATCCGCAACAGCCGGCGCGCCTTCAATTTCCTTTTTTCGCACCGAAGTCTGGTTGACCGTAACATTCTCGACAAAAACTCGACCGGCATCATCGCCCTCAACTCCGATGGCCTGATCATCCGCGGCAACCGCATCCTGCACGCCATGGACGCCTCCGGCGCCGGCATCGCGCTCAAGGAAACCTCGGCGGCGCTGGTCATCGACAACGAAATCGTCCATTGCGCCCACGGCATCATGGCCGATTCACCGATGGATGCGATCAACCGCATTGTCTTCATCAACAACGTCATCGCCCACAACATTACCGGCATCTATTTTTATGGCGCCAAGGGCGGCCACATCGCCATCGACAATACCTTCCGCAGCAACCTGTGGCCGGTCACGGTGATCGGCGATGGCGACCCGATGAATGACGTCTGGTGGGGCAACACCTGGGACACCTACGAGGGTTTCGACCTCGATGGCGACGGCTTCGGCGACCAGCCGCACGAGTTGCACGCTTACGCCGACCGCATCTGGATTGAAACGCCGAGCGCCACGTTTTTCCGCAATTCGCCGGTCCTCGAACTGCTCGATTTTCTCGAACGTCTGGCACCCTTCTCGGCGCCCTCCCTCATCCTGCGCGATACGGCGCCGCGCATGCAGCCGGCCAAAGCCTACAACTGATATTCGTCGCCGCCGCCCTGCATGGCCATTTCGACGACGCGCTTCGACAGATGCGGGGCGAATAGCGAAATCAGGTCGTAGTCGTAGCGGCGCAGATAGGTGCCTCGGCGCAAGGCGAGGCGCGTCGTGTTGGATTCGAACAGATGGGCGGCATCGAGCGCCACCAGGCCGGTATCGCGCTGGGCATCGAAAGCCAGTGCGGAAATGATGCCCAGCCCGAGGCCGAGGCTGACATAGGTCTTGATCACGTCGGCGTCGAGGGCGGTCAGCGTCACATTCGGCCGCACCCCGACCCGCTCGAAGGCGCGGTTGATGCGCGAACGGCCGGTAAAGGCCGTGTCGTAAGTAATCAGCGGCCATTTCGCCAGTTCATTGAGCGACAGCGGCTGTGATGCAAGGATGGGGTGACCTTCCGGCGCGATGACGCAATGCGTCCATTGGCGGATCGGCAACGTGATCAACTGCTGATACTGGTCAAGCGACTCGGTGGCGATGCCGATGTCGGCCTCGCCGGCGACCACCCATTCGGCGATCTGGATCGGGTTGCCCTGGTGCATTTCGAGTTTGACATCGGGGTGTTGCGCGACGAAATCTCGGACCACCACCGGCAGCGCATAACGCGCCTGGGTATGCGTCGCCGCCAGAACCAAGCGGCCCGAACTGCCGGTCGCGAACTCGCTGCTCGCCCGCTTGAGGTTTTCCGCCTCGCGCAGGATCCGCCCGGCGATGTCGAGCACTACCTTGCCGGGTTCGCTCACGCCGGTGAACCGCTTGCCGCTACGCTCGAAGATGGCGACGCCGAGTTCGTCCTCGAGCAGCTTGACCTGCTTGGAAATACCGGGCTGCGAGGTATAGAGCGATTCAGCCGCCTCGGAGACATTGAGTCCCTGGCGCTGGATTTCAACGATGTAACGGAGTTGCTGGAGTTTCATTGCGCCACCTAATAACCGAACGATATAACAATCTAACTCAATATTCTTTTTGATTCAATTTGCCGCGGCTAACATGCAGGCCATGGATTACCTCTACACCCTTTCCGGCTTTGCTGTAGGCGCCATTGTCGGCCTGACCGGCGTTGGCGGCGGCTCGCTCATGACGCCGCTGCTCGTGCTGCTGTTCGGCGTCCCGCCGGCCACCGCCGTGGGCACCGACCTGCTTTATGCGGCGATGACCAAGGCCGGCGGCACCGTCGCGCACGGCCGAAAAGGCCATATCGACTGGACGGTCACGCGCCGGTTGGCGCTCGGCAGCATCCCGGCTGCGGCGATTACGGTGTACATCCTGTCGCAGTTGCCGAAGGGCAGCAATGTCATCGGCGAGATCATTTCGCACGGCCTCGGTTTTGCCCTGATGCTGACCGCCATCGCCATCCTGTTCGGCCGCAAGCTGCGCGAATACGCCGGCAAGCATGACGACTCGCCGCTGCGCCAGCGCCATCTGGGCAAGATTACCGTGGCCGTTGGCGTCACCCTTGGCGTGCTGGTCACCGTCTCGTCGGTCGGCGCCGGCGCCCTCGGCGTTGCTGCGCTGTTTTTCCTTTACCCAAAACTTTCCCCGGTCCGCATTGTCGGATCGGATGTCGCCCATGCCGTGCCGCTGACGCTCGTTGCCGGCCTTGGCCACTGGATGCTCGGCGGCGTAGACTGGTCGCTGCTTGGCGCACTGCTGCTCGGTTCTCTGCCCGGCATCTGGCTCGGCACACAAGTTTCCGCCAAGGTGCCGGAACATATCCTGCGCCGCCTTCTGGCTGCCATGCTGGTGCTCATCGGCACCAAGCTGGTTTTTGCCTGACGTTTTCCCCAAGGACGTTTCATGTACAAATACAATGCTATCGACCGCCAGCTCATCAACGAGCGCGTCGACCAGTTCCGCGATCAGGTCCGCCGCTGGAAAGCCGGCGAACTGAGCGACGACGAATTCCGCCCGCTGCGCCTGCAGAACGGCCTCTACATTCAGCGCCATGCGCCGATGTTCCGCATTGCCGTGCCTTACGGCATGTTGAATTCGGCCCAGCTGCGCCAGCTCGGCCAGGTTGCCGGCAAGTACGACCGCGGCTACGGCCACTTCACGACACGCCACAACCTGCAACTGAACTGGCCGAAGATCGAGAACGTGCCGGAAATTCTGGCCGAGCTGGCCGAAGTCGACATGCACGCCATCCAGACCTCGGGCAACTGCCTGCGCAACATCACCACCGACCAGTTCGCCGGCGTCGCTGCCGACGAAGTGATCGACCCGCGCCCGCTGGCCGAAATCCTCCGTCAATGGACGACCTTCCACCCGGAATTCGCCTTCCTGCCGCGCAAGTTCAAGATCGCCATTTCGGGAACGAAGGAAGATCGTGCCGTGACGTGGTTCCACGACATCGGCCTGCAGCTTCAACAGCAAAATGGTGAAACGGGCTTTCGCGTCATCGTCGGTGGCGGCCTCGGCCGGACACCGATCCGCGGCCAGATCGTCCGCGAATTCCTGCCCTGGCAGCACATCCTGACCTACTGCGAAGCCATCCTTCGCGTCTATAACCGTCAGGGCCGCCGCGACAACGCCTACAAGGCGCGGATCAAGATCTTGGTGCAGTCGCTTGGCGTCGAAGCCTTCGCACAACTGGTCGAAGAAGAATGGGCGCATGGCAAGGACGGCCCGGCCACTCTCACGCAAGCCGAGTTCGACCGCGTCGCCGCCCACTTCGGCGCGCCGGCCTACGAAAAGCTGAGCGCCGACGATGCCGGCCTGAGCGAAAAGCTGGCCCTCGAAAAATCGTTCAAAAACTGGGTTGACCGTAGCACTCACCCGCACAAGGTGCCGGGTTACACCGCCGTCACGCTGTCGCTGAAGAAGCACGGCGTCGCGCCGGGTGACATCACCTCCGAGCAGATGGCGGTTGTCGCCGACCTCGCCGACCAGTACAGCTTCGGCGAACTGCGCATCAGCCACGAGCAGAACATCATCCTGGCCGACGTGAAAAAGACCGACCTCTACGCCATCTGGCAGAAGGCCAAGGAAGCCGGCCTCGCCACGCCGAACATCGGCCTGCTGACCGGCATCATCTGCTGCCCGGGCGGCGATTTCTGCGATCTGGCCAACGCCAAGTCCATCCCCATCGCCACCGCCATCCAGGCCCGTTTCGACGACCTCGACTACCTCTTCGACATCGGCGAGATCGACCTCAACATCTCCGGCTGCATGAATGCCTGCGGCCACCACCACGTCGGCCACATCGGCGTGCTCGGCGTCGACAAGAACGATTCCGAGTTCTACCAGGTCACGCTGGGCGGCCGTCAGGGCAACGATGCCAGGCTCGGCAAGGTCATCGGCCCGTCATTCGCGGCCGATGAAATGCCGGATGTCGTCGACAAGATCATCCAGGTTTACATCGAAAGCCGTCATCCCGACGAGCGCTTCCTCGACACCTTCGATCGCATCGGCATCGACCCGTTCAAGAACCGCGTTTACGAAGGCCGCGCCCACGGCAAGGCCAAGGCAGCACAAAAGGAGGCCGCATAATGTCGCAACTGATCAAACAAGGCAGTGCTACGGTCGACACCTGGAAAACGCTCGAAATCGCTGAAGGCGAAACGCCGGAAACCGTGGCCCTGCCGGCCGGCGACGTCATCTTCCCGCTCGCCGTCTGGCAGGCGCGCAAGGCCGAGATCATCTCCTGCCACAAGCGCATCGGCCTGCTGCTGCAACCCGATGAGCGCGTCGAGGATGTCGCCGCCGATCTCGACTATTTCGTCGTCATCGCCGTCAATTTCCCGAAATTCGTCGATGGCCGCGGCTACTCGACAGCCAGCCTGCTGCGCCAGCGCTACCACTATCAAGGCGAAGTACGGGCCGTCGGCGATGTGCTGCACGACCAGCTTTTCTACATGCAGCGCGTTGGCTTCGACAGCTACGCGCTGAAGGATGGCAAGAACGCCGTTTACGCCATCGAAGCCGGCTTCCGCACCTTCAGCGACGCCTACCAGGCTTCGACCACCCAGCCGCAACCTCAATTCCGCCGCCGCGCCTAGGAACGACGCCATGTCCCCCAACCTGCTCAACATCACGCCCGAACTGACCGCCAGCGTCGCCACCAAGACCCAGGCCGTCAAGGCGCTGCTCGCCGACATCGCCGCCAACTGGTCGACCGCCGCCTTCGCCAACAGCCTGGGCGCCGAAGACATGGTGCTCACCGACCTCATCGTCAAAGCCAAGCTGCCGATCGAAATCTTCAGCCTCGACACCGGTCGTCTGCCGCTCGAAACCTACGACCTGATGGACGCCCTGCGCAAACATTACGGCCTCAAGCTCAAAATCTATTTCCCGCAGGCCGAAGAAGTCGAAGCCTTCGTCCGCAACCACGGCATCAACGGCTTCTACGACTCCGTCACCCTGCGCAAAGCCTGCTGCCACGCCCGCAAGGTCGAGCCGCTCAAACGCGCCCTGGCCGGCAAACGCGCCTGGATCACCGGCCTGCGCGCCCAGCAAGCCACCACCCGCACCGGCCTGCCCTTCCGCGAATACGACGAAGGCAACGGCCTGGAGAAATTCAATCCGCTGTCGGACTGGACCGAGAAGGAAGTCTGGACCTACATCAAGCAAAACGACGTCCCCTACAACGCCCTGCACGACAAGTTCTACCCCAGCATCGGCTGCGCCCCCTGCACCCGCGCCATCTCGCCGGGCGAGGACGTCCGCGCCGGACGGTGGTGGTGGGAGAATCCCGAAACCAAGGAATGCGGGTTGCACGTCAAGGGCTGATCCCGTTCAGGACTATCAAAACCCGGCTTCGTGCCGGGTTTTTTTGTTGGTTGACGCCGGGATGGTCAGCCGGGCGACAGATTTTCGTCAAAAAAGTGGTTGCTACGGTCAACCGGGAAAAACGGCCAAAAACGAAAAGACTCGGCGCCCTTTCGATCTCCTGTGCCGACGCAAGCAGCCTACTTGGCGAAAGGCCCCGTGCACCATTGAGACTCGCAGGGAATACCATCCCTGTCTCCATCCATCTCAGTGTTCGGGCAGTTTCTCAGAAAATATGTCGCCTCCTCGCAGGAGGTCATTTGCGAGCAGTAATACCTGCCGTCACAGCTGAAGCGATCGGCAATCATGGCTGGCGAACTCTGAATGACCTGGACCTGCGGGCCTTTCGACTTTGGCTGCAACGCCAGATAACCCATGTAGCCCAGCGTAGCGACGAAACAGACGGAAAGGAGCGTACCGAAGAGGGAGCCCTTGCTTCTCGACTCAGACCGAGGTGCAGCACGAGATGGCTTAGCGATAGCTGATCTGGTCTGACCGGGACGCTGCACATTCACGGCATTCTTCTTGCCGTCAGCATTGAGGGCCACCTCAAAATTCAGCGCTTCGCCAATAACCGGTTTGCCACCTTGACGGGGATACTTTGAAATATGGACAAAAATATCCTGGCCGCCATTGGCCGGAGTTATGAAGCCGAAGCCCTTCTCGTCGTTCCAAGTCTTCAGCTTTCCGTCGATTCGAGTATCCATTTTTCCCAACACCCTTGTGCCCAGCCATGATTATCACATGTCATTAATCGGATCGGATCGGGTCAGGCCTGACTGACATCTACTCCAGCAGCAAATGCTGCCCCCCAATCTTCCCAATCTCCACCTCAGCCACCCCGGTTTCCCGCGCAAACTCAGGCCAACTCTTGATCGCATCCCTGACCTTCCTGATCACCTTCGGCGCAGTGCCGATCTTGAACCGGTCGGCCTCGGCTAAGAGGTCGGCTTCGCTGAAGTTCCTGAACTTGCCATTGACCGACATGAGGTGCTGGTTGGTCCATTCGCCGGCCGGGTTGTGGGCGAAGGTGATGTCGTAGGCAGGGGACAGGGCCCAGGTTTCGTTGGCTTTCAGGCGGAACGAGATGTTCTTGGTGTGGTCGTCGCAGTTGCGCGCCATGACGTTGAAGGTCATGCGCCGGAAGGCTTCTTCCTTCTGCTCGTAGGGCAGCCCGAGTTTGTCCATGACCAGGAACAGTTGCGAGTAGGCGTTGGTGCCCTTTTTCTTGTAGTCCAGGTGGTCCATGGCGCACAGGGTCTGCATGTGGTGGCGGACGGCGCCGTCTTCGCGGTCGAAGCGGCGCGTCATGAAGTGCGCCCGGCCATTTTCTTCGAGGAGTCGGCATTCCATCATGTCGATGCCGGCCGCCGTGGCCATCAGGTAATAGGCCTGCTCGATACGGCCGTAACCGCCCGAGGCGCCGAGTTCGAGGTCTTTGCCGATGCCATCGAACTTGAGCAGCCAGTGCTCGAAGCCATCGCCCGCTTCGAACTGGCCGGAGCGCACTTCGTTGGTCGTCCGGTTCCAGGCGATGACCGCCTTGGCGCGTGCGCCGCCAGCCGAGGTGCCGACGTCGATGATGCTGCGCAGGGCGGCGTCGGTCTGCTCGTCGTCTTCAATCGTCCCGGCGACGGCCTTGCGCGCTTCACTGACTAGGTCACTGAGTTCGATGGGCGTCGGTTTCTGGCGGATGGGGCCGCGCCCCGGTTTGAAGACCATGGCGCCCATCGCACGATTGCCCATGTAGGCCAGCCGGTCGATTTCGGAAACCTGATTGGCCGGAATACCGCGGTCGGCCATGTATTTGTTGATCAGGGCATTGCCGAAATCGTCCGGCAGGGCGTCGCTGAGCAGTGCGGGCAGCGCCTTGTAGGTTTCGCGCGGCAAATCCGTGAATATGTACGGCTCTTCCCGCAGCGGCATGCGCAGGGGCGCAGGCTCGATGCCTTTGGCGATGAACCGCGGGTCGTAGGCGAAGGCGTAGAAGCCGTAGGCCGGGTCGAGCGCGACGGCGCCCATCAACTGGCCCCACAGATGGACTTCGACACGATCAACGTGTTTGTACGGCGCGGCACGGGGACGACGGGGTTTCGGAGGCGTAGCCATGGGACTCTTTCTGGCGCGCTATTTGGCCGGCGACGCCTTGACGCGGGTCGACGTCGCCCGCTGCCGTTCGCGGCGGGCGCGCACCATGGTCAGCGGATTGATCGTGGTGGTCGGCGCCAGGAGACTTAGCCAGTCTTCCCGCCCAAGCGCCCGCACCACGGAGAGCAGGCTGGCTGTGCTGGAACCGGCCCCCGCCTCGAGATTCTGCAGCGCCCGGCGGCTGATCCCGGCCCTTTCGGCCAGCAGGGTCTGATCGATGTTTCGGCTCAGCCTGAGCTTTTTGACCTGCTCACCGAGCAGCGCCTCGAGTTCAGCTAGCGTATGGCTGGTCTGCATATCAATTCTCCACAGCGCGCAGAAATACGCGCCTTATATAAATATAAGACAACAACGCGCATCTTTCGACGCAAAACATTATATTCACAAAATGAATTTACGCGCATTAACTTGCGCACACAACTGGTAATTTATATTTACGCGCACTATTTTGCGCTTAACAACACAGCCAAAACACGATACCCCCCGCCGACTTGTCGCAAAAAGCCTGATTGCTACGGTCAACCGGAAAAAATAGCCAAAATCGAAATGCCTTGCTCCCCGCTTTGCTGCCCGGGAGGCAAGCCGGATTGGCAGCAAGGCCGAGCGCCTCGCCACAGGCGACAAAAATGCGCGAAGCATTGCAAAATAGCGGACGATTTACCCCGACACGCTGATTGCACGACCACACAAACGGGTTACGATGGCATTGCCTCTCCGGTAACAAAAACCCTCTGCCGGACAGGGCTTCCGCCTCATAGACCAATAAAGTTCCGCCCCCCAGACTCATGTCCCGCATCGACCCGCACCAAGCTTATCTCCTCCAGGCCCGGCCAAAGCGCTGGAAATTCCATCTGCTGCTTGGCCTAGGCATCATCTGCACCATCCTGGCCGGCGTTGCCTGGCTCGAAATGGAGGAATCCTTCCTGCAGGCGAGCCTCTTCGCCAAACGGGCGAAGACGTCGACATGGACGGTTGAACCCGGCGCCGACAAGGACATCTGGCTGCCTGACGCCGGCCCTTACGAGCAACGCCTGGGTTACGCCCGGATCAACAGCTTTCTGCCCCGCCTGACCGCCGCCGGCTTCACCGTCACCGCCCAGGCCCGCCAGTCCCAAGGCTTCCGCGCCATTGTCGGACGCGGCCATTTCCCGATTTACCGAGAGAAATCCCGGGCCGGCCTGACCATCCTCGACCACCACGACCAGGCCCTTTACGACAGCCAGTATCCGCGCCAGCAATACGCCAGCTTCGAGGCCATTCCACCGGTGCTGGTCGAAGCGCTGCTCTTCATCGAAAACCGCGAGCTGCTCGACTCCGGCTCACCACGCCGCAACCCCGCCGTCGATTGGGGCCGGCTGACCTGGGTAGCGGCCGCCCAAACCATGCGCCAGGTCGGCCTCGGCGGCGGCCGGGCCGGCGGCAGCACGCTGGCGACGCAGATCGAGAAATTCCGCCATTCGCCCGGTGGGCGGACGCACGACGTCAAGGACAAATACCACCAGATGATGTCGGCGGCGCTGCGCGCCTACCTGGACGGCGAAGAAAACCTGGCGGCCCGCCATCGCATCGTCCTCGACTTCGTCAATTCGGTGCCGCTGGGCGGCATTCCCGGCTACGGCGAAGTCAATGGCATCGGTGACGGCCTGTGGGCCTGGTACGGCCGGGATTTCACCGGCGTCAACCAACTGCTGGCCGACCCCAAGGCCGATCTGACGCAGCGCGCCACGGCCTTCAAGCAGGCCCTCTCCCTGTTCGTCGCCCAGCGCCGGCCATCCGGCCTGCTCGGCGACACCACCGGGCGCCTCAATACGCTCACCGACCGCTACATCCGCCTGCTCGCCGACGACCAGTTGATCCCTGCCGACCTGCGCGAAGCCGCCCTCCTCGTACAGATCAGCCCGGCCCGCCAGGCCCGGCCGGACGAAGAGGTGTCCTTCGTCAAACGCAAGGCCGTCAACGAAATCCGCGGCACGTTGAGCGACCTGCTCGCCGTTGAAAACCTCTATGCCCTCGACCGCTACGACCTGACCGTGCACAGCACGCTCGACGGCCCCAGCCAGCAGGCGGTGACGCGCATCCTCAACCGTCTCGCCGACCCGGCCTTCCTTGCCTGCGCCGGCCTCAGGGAATCCCGTCTGCTGGCCAGGGGCGACCCCAAACAGGTCAATTACAGCCTGACCCTCTACGAACGCACGCCGACCGCCAACGTCCTGCGCGTCCAGGCCGACAACCTCGACCAGCCGCTCGACATCAATGCCGGCACCAAGCTCGATCTCGGCTCCAGCGCCAAGTTCCGCACCCTCGTTTCCTACCTCCTGGTCGTCGCCAACCTGCACCAGCGCTACAGCCAGACGCCGCCGGAAGAACTGGCCAAGCTCAAGCAACACCCGGCTGACCGCCTGAGCAACTGGGCCATCGACATCCTGCGCGGCAAGCCGGAAACAACGCTCGAAGAACTGCTCGAGGCGGCCATGGAACGCCGCTATTCGGCCGACCCCGGGGAAACTTTCTTCACCGGCGGCGGCATTCACCGCTTCGGCAACTTCAAGCGCGACGACGACAGCAAGGTGCCGAGCGTCGCCGAAGCGCTCGAACAGTCGGTCAATCTGGCTTTCGTCCGCATCATGCACGACGTCGTCCACTACCACGCCTACGAGGCCGTCGACGCGCCGGCCCGCGGCTTGCGCGACAAGGATGACGAAGAAACCCGCCAGGCCTTCCTCAACCGCTTTGCCGAACGCGAAGGCCTGGGTTTCCTGCGCACCTACTGGCACAAATACCGCGACGTGGCGCCGGCCGATCGTCTCGAAGTGCTCAGCGACTCGGTAGCGTCGCGACCGGCGGCGCAGGCCGCCGCCTACCTGAGCGTGCGGCCGCAGAGCGATTTCGCCAGCTTCGCCGCCTTCATGCGCCGGCGCCTGGGCAACCGGGCAGGCAGCGACACCAGCCTGCACCGCCTGTTCGACACCCATGCCACGCGCCACTACGACCTGGCCGACCAGGGCTACCTGGCCCGCGTCCATCCGCTTGAACTGTGGCTGGTCCGCCACCTGCAGGCCGAGCCGAAAGCGACGCTCAAGGACATCGTCCCGGCCAGCGTCGAAGCCCGCCGTGCCGCCTCGAAATGGCTGTTTTCGACGCGCTTCAAGCATGCCCAGCAGGTGCGCATCGACATCGTTGTCGAGGTTGCCGCCTTCGAGCGCCTTGCCGAAGAATGGCGCCGCCTGGGTTACCCCTTCGAGCATCTGGTGCCCTCGCTGGCCACTTCGATCGGCAGTTCGGCCGACCGCCCGGCGGCCCTCGCCGAACTCATGGGCATCGTGGTCAATGACGGCATCCGCCGGCCGACGGTGCGCATCGACGAACTCCGCTTCGCCACCGATACGCCCTTCGAAACCCGCCTGCAGCGCGAGACTGAAGCCGGCCAGCGAGTCATGCCGGCCGAAGTCGCCCAGGTCACCCGGCGCGCCCTGCTCCGCGTCGTCAACAGCGGCACCGCCCGGCGCATCAAGGACACCTACCACGACCACAACGAGGAGCCGCTGGCCATGGGCGGCAAGACCGGTACCGGCGACCACCGCTCCAAGGTCATCGGCGCCGACGGCGGCGTGCGCAGCGCCAAAGTCATGAACCGCGCCGCCACCTTCGCCTTCTACATCGGCGATCGTTTCTACGGTGTCGTCACCGCCTTCGTTCCCGGCGCCAAGGCGGCCGGCTACGATTTCACCTCGGCCCTGCCGGTGCAGATCATGAAAGAGATGGAACCCGCCCTGCGCCCGCTGATCGCCGATCGCCCGGCGGCCGAAGGCAAGTGCAAGGGCTGAAGCGAGCGGCCAAGGACTGGAAACCCGGCTACCGGCCGGTTTTTTAATGTCCACCGCTCTGCCGCAACACGCCTGCGGCCAACCGGGTTTGCTACGGTCCACCGTCAAAAAGGGCAAAAAATGAAATGCCGCGAACGCCCGCCAACACCGGCGCGAACGGTCCGGAATCGGCGGTTACCCACACTTTGCTGCATCGCAACAAAATGGTAGTCTTGCTGCCATAAGATATAGCCATAAAGGCGAGGAAAACAGCATGAGTGAAATTGATCTGAAACGATTCTTCCTCGAGCAGGTTCGCCTGTTCGAGAACTTCCCGGCCGACAAGGTCGAGGAAATCGTCATCAAGTCCCGTCTGGGCACCTACGAGGGCAACGAAGCCATCCTCGAAACCGGCGACGAAGGCCGTTTCATCGGCGTCATGATCAGCGGCCACGCCGAAATCTCGATGACCGACAACACCGGCACCCGCGCCGTCATCACCCAGCTCGGCGTCGGTGACGTCTTCGGCGTCATGTCGCTGCTCACCGGCGACCGCATCGTCGCCGACGTCATCGCGGGCAACCGCTGCTTCGTGCTGATGATCCCGCAGGAAGTCTTCAACACCCACATCCTGACCAACCCCAAGGCCGTCGGCTACCTGTCGCGCCTCCTCGCCGACCGCACCCGCGCCATGTCGGTCGACCTGGTCACCGCCCAGGCCAACGCCATCGTCCGTTCGCGCGACCCGTATGCACTGTCGCTGCAGACCAACCAGCCGGGCAAGGTCGTCGTCCTCAATGTCGGCATCAGCCAGATTCATTTCGGCATCTACAACACCGAAGAGAGCGGCGCCGATGTGCACGGCATCATCGACCATGCCGACCAGCAGGTCACCCGCATCACCATCAAGGTCGGCACCCAGCAAAGAGTCGTCGACCACGCACCGTTCAAGCTTTCCGACCTGTTCAAGGTGATCGGGGAAGCGACCGCCCTGCTCGGCAACGCCTTCACCTTCCACCCGGAAGAGGTCACCGCCATTGGCCACCGCGTCGTCCATGGCGGCAACAAGTTCTCCAGCTCGGTCGTCATCACGCCGGCCGTGATCGCCGACATCGAGGAACTTTCGGGCTTTGCGCCGCTGCACAACCCGGTCAACGTGGCCGGCATCCGCGTCGCCATGAAGTTGTTCCCGAACGTCCCGCAGGTCGCCGTTTTCGACACCGCCTTCCACCAGACGCTGGCCCCCTACGCCTACCTCTACGGCCTGCCCTACGATCTCTACAAGCAGCACGGCATCCGCCGCTACGGCTTCCACGGCACCTCGCACCGCTATGTTTCGCTGAAGTCGGCGGAAGTCCTCAAGCGCCCGCTCGGCGAACTCGAAATCGTCTCCTGCCACCTCGGCATCGGCGCCTCGCTGTGCGCCATCGACCACGGCCGCTCGATCGACACGACCATGGGCATGACGCCGACCGACGGTCTGATCATGCCGAACCGCTCGGGCAGCATCGATCCGGCGGTGATGATCCACCTCATGGAAAAGCATCACATGTCGCCCGAGCAGCTATCGACGCTGATCAACAGCGAAAGCGGCCTCAAGGGCATTTCCGGCATTTCCAGCGACATCCACGAAATCGAGGCCGCCGCCGCCGACGGCCACCACCGCGCCCTGCTTGCCCACAAGGCCTACTGCTACCAGGTGCGCAAGAACATCGGCGCCTACGTCGCGGCGATGGGCGGCATCGATGTCCTGGCCTTCACCGGCGATGTCGGCGAAACGAGCGCCACGGTGCGCAGCCTGGCCTGTCAGGGCCTCGAATTCATGGGCATCAGGCTCGACGAGGAAAAGAACCGCAACCTGGGCAGCGTCGACAATTTCGCCATCATTTCAGCCGACGATTCGCCGGTCACCATCCTCGTCGTCGCCAATGACGACGAGCGTCTGGTCGCCTGGGAAACCCTGCGTTCCATCGAGCGCAATGCGCTGCTGCTCGCCGCCAAGCCGGAAGAAGCACCGATTCCGGTCGAAATTTCGGCCCACCACGCCCACCTGTCGCAGGCCGACGTCGAAAAACTGTTCGGCCCCGGCCACCAGCTGACACCGATGCACGAACTGTCGCAGCCCGGCCAGTTCGCCTGCGAGGAACAGGTCCATCTGGTCGGCCCCAAGGGGCGGATCGCCAAGGTCCGCGTCCTCGGCCCGACGCGCAAGGAAACCCAGGTCGAAATCGCCATGACCGAGCAGTTCAAGCTCGGCATCCAGCCGCCCATCCGCCAGTCCGGCGACCTCGCCGGAACGCCGGGCCTGACGCTGGAAGGCCCGCACGGTACCGCGGTGATCGAACGTGGCGTCATCTGCGCCCAGCGCCACATCCACATGACGCCGGAAGACGCCATGCGCTTCCATGTCCGCGACAACTACGTCGTCCGCGTGCGCATCGAAGGCGAACGCCAGTTGATCTTCGGCGACGTCGTCGTCCGGGTCAATCCGGCCTTTCGCCTGGCCATGCATATCGATACCGACGAAGGCAACGCGGGGAACATCCAGACCGGGATGCTCGGCTACATCGAGGAAATCCAGGACCGGCACTGAGCGGTTCCGGGGATGGCCGGCATGCCCGGCCATCTTTTTTTAAAACCAGATTTCCGGATAACGCCGCGAACGCGGCAGGTTGTTGATCAGCAAGGCCACAACAAGCAGGATCAGCGGCCCGAGCGTCGCCGGCATCAATACGAACCAGAAGCCCAGGTCATGGATTTTCGGCGAGCCGATCACGGCGATCAGCGCCGTGGCCCCGCCGGGTGGATGCAGGGTGCGGGTCGCATGCATCAAAGCGATAGCGGTCGCCACGGCCAGCCCCGGCACCAGCCAGGGCACCTGATGGAACAGTTTCCAGCAAACCACCCCGATCAAGGCCGACAGCATGTGCCCGCCGAGCAGATTGCGCGGCTGGGCCAGCGGGCTGCGCACCGCCCCGTAAACCAGCACGGCCGAGGCGCCAAACGAACCGATCATCAATACCAGGTCGGTCCCCGCGAACAATAGTTGGCCGACGGCCGCCAGGGCCGAGATGCCGAGAAAGGCCCCGATCCACGACCAGAAAAGCTCTTCGTTGCTGACCCGCGGCGGGCTGCCGCGCGTCGTTCCACGCATCTTGCGCCAGTATTCGCGCCAGCTGTTTTCGAGCCTCATTCGCGCTGACCGTCTTGGCTGTCCGCTGCCGGCAGCGCCTGCAAGCGAGCCAGGGCATGGCGCCAGGCGAGATGGTAGACGGTGCGAAAGTCCTCGGTACTGATGTCGAGATAGCCTGAAACATGGGCCAGCGCATCGAGAATGTCTTCGTCCGACAATTCCAGTTCGAGGGCCTGGGCAAGTTCACTCTTGCCGGGAATCGATTCAGTCATGGGGACCATCCGCCTGGCTGGCAACGAGAGCGCAAGGGGCGGCCGGAACAAGCCCGTGCGGCCGTTGCAACAAATCGGCAAGCGTGTAGCCGTCGAGCACAAGGAACATGGCGCTCAGGGCTTCATTGAGAATGGCTGGCAGACAGCAGGCGCCCTGAATCCGGCAGGTCGCGCTGGCAGCAAAGCACTCGGTCAGCGCGAAATCGCTTTCCGACTGGCGAATCACGTTGCCCACGACGATTTCCCGCGGCGCTCGGGCCAGCCGCATGCCGCCGCCCTTGCCACGAACGGTCTCGATATGACCGTTGAGGCCGAGCTGGTGCACCACTTTCATGAGGTGGCTTTTTGAAATGTCGTGGACAGCAGCGATCTCGGCGATGGTGACCAGCCGGTCGTCTTGCACCCCAAGGTACATGAGGACACGCAGGCTGTAGTCGGAAAAGGTGCTCAGGCGCATGGCTGACTATAAGATGTATTCAAAATATTGCTTAGGCCGGATTTGGTTGGTAGCATCAAGATTCATTTTATTTATATCTTATGCCTGCGTGCGGCGCAATCCGTTCGCATGGGTATCTCCGGAAAAGCAATGGCCGAGCAGTCCCCGCGAAAAATCATCAACATCAAGCCGGTTATCGATCCCGACGCCAAGGTTTACCCCCGTTCGATCAGCGGCCTGTTCACTCGCTGGCGCTGGGTTTTCGTCTGGCTGACCCAGATTGTTTTCTATGGTCTGTGCTGGCTGCCCTGGCACGGTCGGCAAGCGGTGCTGTTCGACATCGACACCCGAAAATTTTATTTCTTCGACCTCGTGCTCTGGCCGCAGGACACGATTTATCTCGTTCTGCTGCTCATTCTCGCCGCCTTCACGCTCTTCCTGTTCACCGCGGTGGCCGGGCGATTGTGGTGCGGCTATACCTGCCCGCAAACGGTCTATACCGAAATCTTCCTGTGGTTCGAGAAGATGATCGAGGGCGAACGGCCGCAACGCATCAAGCTCGATGCCGCGCCGTGGTCGGCCCGCAAAATTGGGCTGAAGAGCGCCAAGCACGCAACCTGGCTGGTCTTTTCGCTGTGGACCGGGATTACCTTTGTCGGCTATTTCATGCCGATCCGCGACCTGGTCAATGACATCATCACCCTGTCGCCCGGCGCCTGGTCGGCTTTCTGGGTCGTCTTCTACGCCTTCGCCACCTATGGCAACGCCGGTTTCCTGCGCGACCAGATGTGCCGGCAGATCTGCCCTTACGCCCGCTTCCAGTTCGTCATGTTCGACCCCGATACGTTGATCATCGCCTACGACACCGAACGCGGCGATGCGCGCGGCCCGCGTGCCAAGGGGGCCGACCCGAAGGCGCTCGGACTCGGCGACTGCGTCGATTGCGGCATCTGCGTCCAGGTCTGCCCGACCGGCATCGACATCCGCAACGGCCTGCAGAACGAGTGCATCGGCTGCGCCGCCTGCATCGATGCCTGCGATCAGGTGATGGACAAGATGAACTACCCGCGCGGCCTGATCCGTTATTCGACGGAGAACGCCGTGACCATGCGCTTCACAACGACGGAAATCATTCGCCGGGCGGCCCGGCCGCGGGTCATCATCTACACGGCGATCCTGCTCGCCCTGACCACCGCGATGGCCTGGTCGCTGGCCACGCGCATCCCGCTCAAGGTCAATGTTTTGAAGGATCGCAACGTGCTGTCGCGGGAAGCGGACGACGGCTCGATCGAGAATTCCTATCGCCTGCAGATCATGAATACCGGCGACCAGACGCGGAAATTCCGGATCAGCATCGCCGGCTTCGCAAGCGCACGCCTGGCCAGCGCCGACGAAATCACCATCCCGGGCGGTGAAATCGGCACCCAGACGGCCATCGTCAGTGCCGAGCCGGGGGCCACCCCTTCGGGCGCAGCGCCGATCACTTTCAACGTGGCCGATGTCGCCGATCCGACGGTTACCGTCACGGAGCGCTCGAAATTCTGGATGCCTTGAGCCTAAAATGAATTACCGAGGCTCTGATTCACGAAAGGATGCGTCATGAACAACGAAAAGCTGAAGTCGCTGATCACCTCGCCGCTGCCGTTCTTTGGCGTCACCGAACAAGGCGACGTGCTGGCGCGTTATGTGCCCTACGGCCCGGTGTTTCGCTGGAGCTGGAACCAGATGATCCCGATGCCGGTGCAGGGCAGCGATCTGATCTGGTTGCTCCAGTCGGCGCACGAAGAAGGGCATTCGATCACCGACACCGAAAAGCCCCGGCGCGCCAAGGCCAAATAAGGGACAGGCCCGGACTCAGCCGGGCTGGCCGATCTGCGCCCCGAGCCAGCGGCCGATGGCCCACACCTCTTCGAGGCAGACCGAATGCGGCATCGGGTATTCGTGCCAGTCAAGCGCATAGCCGCGCTCGAGCAGCAGATCCCGGGCCGCCACGCCGAGTGTCGGCGAGACCACGTCGTCGGCCGTACCGTGGGCGGCGAAGATCGGAATGCGGCGGTTGGCGCCGGCTGAATCTGCCGTGAGCAGGGCAGGCGACGGGATGTAGGTGGACAGGGCGATGACGCCGGCCAGCTTTTCCGGATGGGTCAGCGCCGTCGTGTAGGCCACCGCCCCGCCCTGCGAGAAACCGGCAAGAAAGACACGGTCAACCGGAATTCCGCGGCTTTTTTCGCGTTCGATCAGTTGCCGCACGGCCTCGCACGAAGCGACGATGCCCGCCTCGTCGATGCGCCGGCTGGTGCTGTCGAGTGAAATGATGTCGTACCAGGCGCGCATGACGTAGCCGCCATTGCAGGTTACCGGCATGTACGGCGCGTGCGGGAAGATGAAGCGGACAGCCGGCGTCTCGGCCAGTCCGAGTTCCGGCACCACCGGCACGAAATCCGAACCGTCGGCGCCCAGACCGTGCAGCCAGATCACCGCATATTCGGGATGGGCGGCGGTCTCGACTTCGAGCGGTGGCAGGTCGTTTTCCAAGGGCGTCTCCTCGTGTCAGTCGGGCCGCCAACGGCCGGTGCCTTGCCGGCAAACGGCGAGACCGGCGCCGTCCGCCGCGTTGTCATTGCCGGCTCCCGGTCGAGGGCAGAACTCGCCGGCCGATTGCCGCCCGGCCGAACGACCTCCGGAGCTATCGGTAGCGATCGCGGGCCCGCTCGAAGATGTCGGCGGCGAGACCGAGTTGATCGACCGTTTCCGGACTTCGGGAGCCGACCGGGCCGAAAAATTTTGCAAAGTCCTCGGCTGAAAGGGTTGCCTCGACCGCTGCCGGGAGCCGCCTTTCCACACGCCGGCGCCGGTCGCAACAACCGCTGGGTGGGCCGGTATCGCGCCCTCGCCGCTCCGGCGTTCCTCTCCGATCTCTATTCATGGCTGGCTCCAATGAATTCTCGAACACCGATTCTGGTCCTCTCGCTGCGCATCCGCAACCCTCAAAACGTCATAACTTTTCTGAAAATCCCGGTTGACGCAAATGCCGCTCCGTTTGCAAATTTGGCCTAAATTTCCGGTTGACCGTAGCAATGCCCACGCACTGACGTACACTGCGCCCCTCACACTTTAGGCAGGATGCCCGATGCAACAAGAACACTTCATTCCGGGCAAAGATGCCTCGCTCGAACACTCCATTTCCTCGATGCAGGCCAAGCTGGCGGCCCGTGGTTTCGACATCGAGGAATGCTCCTGGCTCAACCCGGTAGACAACGTCTGGTCGGTACACGTTCGCAACCGCGCCTGCCACCTGATGTTCACCAACGGCAAGGGAGCGACCAAGCTTGCCGCCCACGCCAGCGCGCTCGGCGAGTATTTCGAGCGCCTCTCCTGCAATTATTTCTGGAACCACTATTACCTCGGCGACGCCATCGCCAACCGCGCCTTCACGCACTACCCGCGCGAACGCTGGTTCCCGCTGCCGGCGAAAGGCACCGACTGGCCGGCCGAACTGCTGACACCGGAATTGCAGGCCTTCTACAACCCGGAAGGCAACATCCCGGCCGAAGTGCTTGTGGACATGAATTCCGGCAACGAGGAACGCGGCATCTGCGCCATTCCCTATATCCGCCAGCGCGACGGCGCCGAGGTCTTCTTCCCGGTCAATGTCATCAGCAATCTCTACGTCAGCAATGGCATGTCGGCCGGCAACACCCAGGCCGAAGCGCGCGCCCAGGCGCTATCGGAAATCCTCGAGCGCCACGTCAAGTTCAAGGTCATCGCCGAAGGCCTCTGCCTGCCGGACGTGCCGGAAGAAGTGATCGGCCGCTACCCGACCATCGCCGCCGGCATCCTGGGCCTGCGCGATGCCGGCTTCGGCATCCTGGTCAAGGACGCCTCGCTCGGCGGCCTCTACCCGGTGATGTGCGTGACCATGCTCAACCCGAAGGATCAAGGCGTCTTCGCCAGTTTCGGCGCCCATCCGCGCTTCGAGATCGCCCTTGAACGCGCCCTGACCGAACTGCTCCAGGGCCGCGCCCTCGAAGCCCTCGACGGCTTCCCGCCGCCCGGCTTCGACCTCGACGAAATCGCCAGCGCGCCGAACATCGAAATCCACTTCGTCGATTCGAGCGGCATCATCAGTTGGGAATTCCTCGGCGAGGAAGCCGATTTCGAGTTCGTCGACTGGAACTTCAATGATCTGGACCACGGCAAGACCGCCGACGACTACGCCTGGCTGGCCGAGCGCATCCACGCCGACGGCCACGACATCTACGTCGCCGACTTCGACCACCTCGGCGTCTACGCCTGCCGCATTCTCGTTCCCGGCATGTCGGAGATCTACCCGATCGACGACCTCGAGTGGGAAAACAACAGCAACGGCAACGTCGTCCGCGCCGACATCCTGCGTCTGGCCGAACTCAACGACGACGAATGCTGCGAACTGCTCGACACCCTCAACGAACTGAGCATCGCCGACGAACGCCCGGTCGCCGCGCTGATCGGCCTGGCTGCCGACCCCGGCTCGCTGTGGGCCGACCTGCGCGTCGGCGAACTGAAGACCATGCTCGCCCTGGCCGGTGGCGACCCCGACGCGATCCGCGAAGGCCTCGAATGGGTCCGCCAGTTCGAACAGCTCGATGCCGGCCGCCGCCGCACCTATGCCTGCCTGCAGACCCTCATCGACATGGAAGACCCGGCCGCCTACGAGGCCGCGCTGTTCAGCCTCTACGGCGAGGAAACGCTCGATCTGGCGGTCTCCATGCTCGACGGCGACATGCGCTTCTTCGGCCGGGTTTCGCCCGGCCTGGCCCTCGCCGGCTGCGACCTGCACCAGCGTCTGCTCGGGGAGTACGAGAAGGCCCACGCCAGCCTCGCCTGACGGAAATTCACATTCCCACGGTCAACCGTAAAAAACGGCCAAAATTGAAACCGGGCGGCTAGCGTCAACGACGCCTAGCCCTCCGCCCGGCTCAGCCATTTCAACACCATCGCGTAGAGCCGGCCCGGATCGACCGGCTTGGCGATGAAGTCGTTCATGCCGGCATCAAGGCAGCGCGCCCTGTCCTCGGCGAAGGCGTTGGCCGTCATCGCCAGGATGGGAATGGCGCCGCCCTGCGGCATGGCGCGAATCTGTCGCGTGGCGGTCAGGCCGTCCATCTGCGGCATCTGCATGTCCATCAGGATCAGGTCGTAGCTTTCGCGGCCGAACTTGTCCAGGGCCGCGATGCCATTGCCGGCGACATCGACGAGCAGCCCGACATCGTCAAGCATGACCAGGGCGATTTCCTGGTTGATCGGTTCGTCCTCGACGAGCAGGATGCGGCTGGCCGGAAAACTGCGCCGCAAGGTTTCGGCCGCGTTCTCCTCGAACCCGGCGGCGACCGGACCGGGACGTTCCGCCACCCGCCGGAGGCGGGCGGTCAGCCAGAAAGTGCTGCCCTGCCCGATCCGGCTCGTTGCCCCGGCATCGCCGCCCATGAGCCGGGCCAGCTTGCGCGTGATGGCCAGACCCAGCCCGGTGCCGCCATATTTGCGCGTCGTCGAATTGTCGGCCTGCTCGAAGGCACTGAACAAGCGACCCAGATCATCCTCGGCGATGCCGATCCCGGTGTCCTCGACTTCAAAACGCAGCGCGACGCTATCGGCATCCATCTCGACCACGCTGGCGCGCAGCGTGATGGTCCCGCGCTCGGTGAATTTGATGGCATTGGTAACGTAGTTCAGCAAGGCCTGCTGCAGCCGGGTCGCATCGCCGACCAGCGGCGGCAAGGCCGGCACCGGCCCGGTGGAAAGGACAAGATGCCTGGCCTGGGCGCGATCGCCCATGATCGAGGCGACATTGCCGAGGAGGCCGCCGACATTGAGCGGCATTTCCTCCAGCGTGAATTTGCCGGCCTCGATCTTCGACAGGTCGAGCACGGCGTTGATGATTTCCAGCAGGTGCTCGCCAGCCAGTTCGAGCCGGTCGAGGCGCGCCATCTGCCCGGCTTCCAGGCCGCTGCGCCGGAGCAGGTGGGCCATGCCGGTGATGGCGTTGAGCGGCGTCCGGATCTCGTGCGACATGTTGGCCAGGAAAGCACTCTTCGCCACATTCGCCGCCTCGGCCGCCTCCTTGGCCACAGCCAGTTCCGCCGTGCGCCGGACCACCTCCGCCTCGAGATGCTGGCGGTGAAGCTTGAGCTCATTCTCGTTGCGCACGCGTTCGGTGATGTCGCGACTGATGCCGAACAGGCCGACGACCTTTTGCTGCTCGTCAAACAACGGCCACTTGTTGGTTTCCACGTAACCGAGCTGACCGTAGACATCGTAATACGGCTCGATCTTGGCCAGCATGGGCACTCCTTCCCTGAATACCGAAGCCTCTTCTTCCTCGTAAAGGCGGGCGGTATCTGCCGGAAAGACTTCCCGGTCATGCTTGCCGATCATGTCGCGCCAGCTGGCGTGGCCGGTAATATCGGCGAGGGTCTGGCTGCAGAAACGGAAGCGGCTGGCGGCATCCTTGAAATAGATGAAATCCGTGGTCTGATTGAGGAAGGCTTCGAAATCACGGTTGAAATCGGCCACCTTCTGCTCGGCCAGCTTGCGCTCGGTGATGTCCACATTCATGCAGACCAGGATCGGCGGCGAATCGCTTTCGCCGGGGATGACGAAGGCTGTCAACTCCACCCAGCGCAGCTCGCCGCTGCGCGTGCCGACCCGGTATTCGGTCGGGGCCAGCACCTTGCCGGTGGCGGCCACCGCCGCCAGGTCGTTGAGGCATGGCACGTCCTCCGCACCCTTGAATAGAAGTTGGGCGAGATCGCAACCCAGGGCCTCTTCGGAACACCAGCCGAACAGTTTTTCGGAAGCCGGATTCCAGTAGATCACTCGCCCCTGGGCGTCGAACCACTGAACAGCGACGTTGGGTGTGTTTTCAAGGCTGGCGGAAAGGCGCCGGCGCGCCGATTCGGCCCTTTCGGTCGCTTGCGAAGCCCGGCTGAAGGAGCGCCAGAGCAGCGCAAAAGCGCCCGTCACCATGAGGGCGACGAGGGCAAAACCGAAACGCAGCGACGACAGGTTGTCCGGTTCCGCTTTCCAGCCGGCGCGCGGCGTCGCGGCTATCTGCCAGGAACCGTGGGGCAGGTGGATGGTGGCCAGAACCGGATCGGCGTCGAACAACCCGGGCCGCCCGAAAAACACCTCGCCCTCGGCACCCTTGGCATCCCTGCCGCGAATGGCGATGTCGACCGGCAGCGCGGCATCGGTCAGACCGCTGCTGGCGAAAAGCTTGTCGACGTCGATCACCGCACTGACAATGCCCCAGAAATACTCCTCATCCCGGCTATCGGGCAAATAGACGGGCAGACGCGCAATCAGGCCGACCCCGCCCTGAACCAGATTGAGCGGCCCGGCGAGGACAATCTGGCGCGACACCCGGGCCCGCTCGACCGCCTCGAACTGGTTCGGCGTCTGCCGATAATCCAGCCCGACCGCCTTTTCGTTGCCCTGCATCGGGTGCACCCAGCGAATCACCATGTCCGGCGCGGCAACGATATTGCGCAATTGGGTACGCCCCGCGAACAGCGGCTGGACTGCCTTATCGAAACGCTTCTGGTCGAGTGTCGGGTTCAATGCGATGACGCCGAGCAGACCGCGTACCAGTTGAATGTCGCTGTTGAGATTGCCCTCGAGCGCATCGCGCACGACGGTCAGGCCATGCTGGACCTCGGCGCGTTCGGCCGAGGCGAACTGCTCGCCATTGATTTTTTCCGCAAAGTAGGCAGCCAGCGCCAGGCCAAGGAAAACCAGCAAGGCTGCGACAAGCTGCACTATCCGGCGGCTGGCCAAGCCGCCACGCCCCCGGCCAGCCCCACCCTCATGCCCGGCCCAAGCGATAGTCGAGGACTTCGATTTCAAGCGGCGCTCCGCAATGTTCTTGATTCCCGATTGTATAGAGGGCCGCGCGAAGGAGGTAAAGCAATTGCATGCGAACTTCTCTGCCACCGCCGACTCGAACGCTCAGGCCAGACGCGATTTCGTTGCCTGGCAGCGCGCATGCGGGGAGAGGTTGGCCATGAGCACCATCAGCAGGACCCGAGCGGAACGGGACTCTTTCGGCGACATCGAGGTTGCCGCCGACCGCCTGTGGGGTGCGCAGACCCAGCGTTCGCTGACGCATTTCGCCATTTCCAGCGAACGCATGCCGGAAGAACTGATCGAAGCGCTGGCGCTGATCAAGGTGAGCGGCGCCAAGATCAACCGCGAACTCGGCCTGCTCCCCGCCCCGTTCGCTGCGGCCATCGTTGTCGCCGCCAACGAAGTGCGCAGCGGCCTGCATCGCGACGAGTTCCCGCTGTCGGTCTGGCAGACCGGTTCGGGCACGCAAACCAACATGAACATGAACGAGGTGCTGGCCAACCGCGCATCGGAGTTGATGGGCGGCCAGCGGGGCGACGCCCGCCTCGTTCACCCCAATGACCACGTCAATCTCGGCCAGTCGTCGAACGACATCTTCCCGACCGCCATGCACGTCGCCGCCGCCATCGGCATCGCGCACCGGCTATTGCCCGCCCTGCGCCAACTGGGTTCGACGCTGGCCGTAAAATCCGCCGAGTTTGCCGAGATCGTCAAGATCGGCCGCACCCATCTGCAGGACGCGACGCCGCTCTCGCTCGGCCAGGAATTCTCCGGCTACGTCGCCCAGTTGCAGCACGCCGAAACGATCATCGCCGCCGCCCTGCCCGCGCTCACCCCGCTCGCCGCCGGCGGCACCGCCGTTGGCACCGGACTCAACACCCACCCCGAGTTCGGCGCCCGCGTCGCGGCCGATCTGGCCGAGCATTGCGCCATTCCCTTCACTTCTGCCGCCAACAAGTTCGCGGCGCTGGCCGCCCACGACGGTCTGGTTTCGGCCCACGGCGCCCTCAAGACGCTGGCCGTGGCGCTCATGAAAATCGCCAACGACATCCGCTGGCTGGCCTCCGGCCCGCGCTCCGGCCTCGGCGAAATCGGCATTCCGGAAAACGAACCGGGCAGCTCGATCATGCCCGGCAAGGTCAACCCGACCCAGTGCGAGGCGCTCACCATGCTCTGCTGCCAGGTCATGGGCAACGACGTGACGATCAGCATCGCCGGCGCCTCGGGCAATTTCGAACTCAATGTCTACAAGCCGGTGATCGCCCACAACTTCCTGCAAAGCGTGCGCCTGCTCAGCGACGGCATGGCCAGTTTCGAGCGCCATTGCGTGCGCGGCATCACCGCCCACCACAAACGCATCGCCGAACTCATGGAACGCTCGCTCATGCTGGTCACCGCCCTGACCCCGCACATCGGCTACGACAAGGCGGCCGAAATCGCCAAGCTGGCCAGCCACGACGGCACCACGCTAAGGCAGGCGGCGCTGGCCCTGGGCCATGTTTCGCTCGAAGACTACGACCGCTGGGTCGTGCCGGGCGAGATGATTCATCCCGGAAGCGGCTAAAAATCGGATTCCCACGGTCAACCGGAAATTTTGCCCAAAATCGTCAGGCTGCCCGGGACGGTGCTGAATGGATGCATCCGTTCGCCGTCAACCGTCGCCGGTCAGTCAAATCGATCATCCCTGACCTGCACCCGGCCGTTTTCAATGCGTACCGGAAAGATGGCGACCGGCTCGTAGGCGGGTGGCGACAGGGCTTCGCCGGTGACGAGCGAGAACCGGGCCTCGTGGCGCGGACAGGTGATTTCCAGCCCGGCCAGCTTGCCGTTGGAGAGTGTTTCGGACTCGTGGCTACAGAGATCCTCGATCGCATAAAAGCGGCCATCGACGTTGAAAACGGCGATTTCCACCCCGTCCACTTCGACTCGCTGGCAAGTACCCGGGAGGAATTCGCTTTCGGCTGAGACATCGGTCCATTCGATCATTTCGGCCCTCCTCGCTCACACCAGCCCGAGTTCCAGGCGTGCCGCCTCGCTCATCATCTGTTTCGACCAGCGCGGCTCCCAGACCATTTCGACCTCGACCTCCTCGACGCCGGGAACCTCGCGCACTGCAGCGGCGACCATGTCGGGGAAACTCTGGGCCACCGGGCAGCCCGGCGCCGTCAGCGTCATCCGCAGATGGACGCGGCCGTTTTCGGGATTAGCGTCGAGCCCGTAGATCAAGCCCAGGTCGTAGATATTGACCGGGATTTCCGGGTCGTAAATTGTCCGCAGCACGAAGATGATGTCGCTTTCCAGCTCGCTGCGCGGCGGCAGGCGCTCGGCTTCGGTCTGTTCGGCCTTGGATCGCCATTGACGAAAACTCATGGCATCGACTCCGTTGTCACCGGCCGGTTTTCCGCGTGCAACGCGGCATGCAGGGTATGCCAGGCCAGCGTGGCACACTTGATCCGGCTCGGGAATTCACGCACACCGGCGAGCACCGCCAGCTTGGCCAGTGCCGGGTTCGCTTTCGGTTCGCCGGTCAGCAAGGCGTGGAAATCGGCAAACAGGGCTTCTGCTTCGCTGGCGCTCCGACCTTTCAGGGCTTCGGTCATCAGCGAAGCCGAGGCGGTGGAAATGGCGCAGCCGGTGCCTTCGAAGCGGACATCATCGATCACACCGTCCACCACTTTCAGGCGCAGGGTCAGGCGGTCACCGCACAGGGGGTTGAAGCCTTCGGCCTGGTGGCTGGCCTCGGGCAGCGGACCGACATTGCGCGGCCAGCGGCTGTGGTCGACGATCACTTCCTGATACAGGTCGCGCAGGTCGGCCGTCATTGGAATATCTCCCGCGCCTTGGCCAGGCCGCGGAACAGCGCGTCGACCTCTTGCCGCGTGTTGTACAGCGCGAAGGAGGCGCGAACCGTGGCCGGCACGCCGTAACGCTCCATCACCGGCATGGCGCAATGATGGCCGGTGCGCACGGCGACGCCCTGGGCATCGAGGATGGTGCCGACGTCGTGGGGATGGATGCCGGCCAGCGTGAAGGAGAGGATCGCGCCCTTGTCGCGGGCGGTGCCGATCAGGCTCAGGCCCGGGAAGTCACTGGCCTGGGCGCTGGCGTAAGCCAGCAGATCGGCTTCGTGGGCGGCGATGGCGTCGATGCCAACGTTCCGGACGTAGTCGATGGCGGCGCCGAGGCCAATGCCGCCGGCGATGTTGGGCGTCCCGGCCTCGAATTTATAGGGCAGGTCGTTCCAGGTGCTGCCGGCAAAGCTCACCGACTTGATCATGTCGCCACCGCCCTGATAAGGCGGCATGGCGTCGAGCAGGGCAGTTCGGGCATAGAGCACGCCGATGCCGGTCGGGCCATAGAGCTTGTGGCCGGAAAAGACGTAGAAATCGCAATCAAGGTCGGTCACATCGACCGGCAAGTGGGCGACGGCCTGGGCGCCATCGACCAGGACGACGGCACCGGCACTATGCGCCAACTCAACCAGCGCCTTGACCGGGTTGATGCTGCCCAAGGCATTCGACATGTGGGTCAGCGCCACCAGTCGGGTGCGCGGACCGAGCAGACCGTTGAACTGCTCGACAATAAGCTGGCCGGCATCGTCGATCGGCGCCACGCGCAGCACGGCGCCGCTGCGCTGGCAAAGCAGTTGCCAGGGCACGATGTTGGAATGGTGTTCCATTGCCGTGATCAGGATCTCGTCGCCGGCCTGCAGGCGCTGGCCGTAGCTGCTGGCAACGAGGTTGATCGCCTCGGTGGTGCCGCGGGTGAACACGATTTCCTCACGCCGGGGAGCGCCGATGAAGTCGCGCACCTTGTCGCGCGCCGCTTCGTAGGCCTCGGTCGCCTCCTGGCTCAGGTGATGGATGCCGCGGTGAATGTTGGCGTTGTAATGGGCGTAGTAGTGGCGTTCGGCTTCGATGACCGACCACGGCTTCTGGCTGGTGGCGGCGTTGTCGAGATAGACCAGCGGGTGCTCGTGGACCTCGCGGTGGAGGATGGGGAAATCCTGGCGGCGGCGCATGACATCCAGCGCCGGTGCTTGCTGCGCCACGGTCTTCATTGCAGTGACAGCCCTCAGCATGCTCTCTCCCGCTGCGGCAGCCGGGCGTGCAGCAACTCGTCGAGCTTTTCCAGCAGCGACGGGAGGCTGACCCGATTGACCACTTCCATGGCAAAAGCCCGGGTCAGCATGGCCCGTGCCGCGGGCTGGCCGATCCCCCGGGAACACAGGTAGAACACCTGGTCCTCGTCGAGTTGGCCGACCGTCGCCCCGTGGCTGCACTTGACGTCGTCGGCCCAGATTTCGAGTTGCGGCTTGGTGTCGATTTCGGCGTTTTCCGAGAGCAGCAGGTTGTGGTTGGTCTGCACGGCATCGCTGCCCTGGGCATCGGGATGGACGACGACGCGCCCGTTGAACACGGCGCGGGAGGCTCCGTTGAGTACGCCTTTGTACAGTTCGCGGCTGGCGCATCGGGGCTGCAGATGATCGACACGCGTGTGGTGATCGACATGCTGGCGGCCGTCGGTCAGGTAGAGGCCATCCAGTTCACAGCTGGCCTCCTCGGCGTGCAGCCGGACGGCGATGCCGACCCGGGCAAGGCGGGCGCCGAGCGCGAAGGAAGTGGAAATAAATTTACTTTTTGCCGCCTGGGCCACGTTGACCGTAGCAATATGAAATGCGGCTGGGCTTTCCTGTTGCAGCTTGTGATGCTCGATCGCGGCGCCGGCATCGAGCACGATGTCGGTGACTGCGTTGGTCAAATAACTGATGTCGCCCACCGCCACATGGTGCTCGACGATGCTGGCCGAACTGCCGGCGCCGGCCAGCACCAGATTGCGTGGCTGGATCGCCAGATTGGCCTCGCTGGCGATGAACAGGAGCTGGATCGGTGCCTTGACGCTGCTTCCCGGCGGCAGGCGAATATAGGCGCCATCGCTCATGAACGCCAGGTTCAGGTCGGCAAAGGCGGAAGGCGGCGGGTAAGTCACCAGCGCTTCTTCCAGATCATCCGGATTGCGCTCGAGGCGATAGGTCAGGCTGGCCAATTTCACATCGGCCGGCAGCTTGCCGGGTCGGGACAGTTCCGGTTCGAGATGGCCATTGACGAAAACCAGCAGATGGCTGTCCGGCAGGACATGACTGTCGATCAGCCGGCCAAGGAATCCGGAACCCGGGGGCGGCAGCACGTTGAAACGCCCGTGCTCGATGGCGGACACATTAGTGTACTTCCACTCCTCATCGCGCAAGGTCGGAAAGCCCTGCTGGGCGAAACGTCCGATCGCCTCGGCCCGGCTCTCGCGCAGCCAGCCCAGTTGCTGGCCCGGCAACTGACTGGCGACGCGCCGGAAAGCGCCAAGATAGTCGTTGGCGGAAGCGGGCTGACGGGCATTCATGGCATGGCCGCCTGCGTTCCCGGCGCATCCCCCGGCTTGCCGTAGCCGGTGCGCTCGAGTTCGATGGCCAGTTCCCGACCGCCGGAGCGGGCGATTCGGCCATCGGCCAGGACATGAACCCGATCCGGCACGACATAGTTGAGCAGGCGCTGGTAATGGGTGACCAGGATGATGGCTCGCTGCGGACTGCGCAGCCCGTTGATGCCATTGGCCACCACTTTCAGGGCATCGATGTCGAGGCCGGAATCGCTCTCGTCGAGCAGGGCCAGCGTTGGCTCGAGCAGCGCCATTTGCAGGATTTCGTTGCGCTTCTTCTCGCCACCGGAAAAGCCTTCGTTGACCGGCCGGTAAAGCAGGCTCTCGTCCATGTCGAGCTGCTTGAGCTTGCTACGGATCAGGGCCAGGAAATCGATGGCATCGAGTTCCGGCTGGCCGTTGTGGCGGCGCCGGGCGTTGAGCGCCGCCTTGAGGAAATAGACATTGGTCACCCCGGAAATTTCCACCGGATACTGGAAGGCGAGAAAGATGCCTTGCCGCGCCCGGTCCTCGGCCGCCAAATCGAGCAGATTGCCGCCCTGATAGAGAACCTCACCGGCCGTCACGACATAACCGGGGCGCCCGGCCAGGACATGGGCCAGCGTGCTTTTGCCCGAACCATTCGGCCCCATGATGGCATGGACCTCGCCGCCCTTGACGCCGAGGTCCAGCCCCTTGAGGATGGGCTGGCCTGCGACGCTGACCTGCAGATTGCGGATCTCGAGCATGACCATTCCCGCCTTAGCCGATGCTGCCTTCCAGGCTGACGCCGAGCAGTTTTTGCGCCTCGACGGCAAATTCCATCGGCAGTTCCTGGAAGACTTCCTTGCAGAATCCATTCACGATCATCGACACCGCATCCTCCGCCGACAGGCCGCGGCTCTGGCAGTAGAACAGTTGGTCCTCGCCGATGCGCGAGGTGGTGGCCTCGTGCTCGACCCGGGCCGACGGATGCTTGACCTCGATGTAGGGAAAGGTGTGGGCGGCGCACCGGTCGCCGAGGAGCAGCGAGTCGCACTGGCTGTAATTGCGGGCACCAATGGCGCTCTTGGCGATCTTGACCAGCCCCCGGTAGGCGTTGTGGCCATGGCCGGCCGAGATGCCCTTGGAGACAATGGTGCTGCGCGTGTTCTTGCCAAGATGGATCATCTTGGTGCCGGTGTCGGCCTGCTGGTAATTATTGGTCAGGGCGACCGAGTGGAATTCGCCATGCGCGTGGTCGCCTTTGAGGATCACGCTGGGGTATTTCCAGGTAATGGCCGAGCCGGTCTCGACCTGCGTCCACGAAATCCGCGAATTGTCGCCCCGACATTCGCCGCGCTTGGTGACGAAGTTGTAGATGCCGCCCTTGCCGTTCTTGTCGCCGGGATACCAGTTCTGCACCGTGGCGTAGCGGATCTGGGCGTTGTCCAGCGCGATCAGCTCGACGACGGCGGCGTGCAGTTGGTTCTCGTCGCGCATCGGCGCAGTGCATCCTTCCAGGTAACTGACGTAGCTGTCGCGGTCGGCGATGATCAGCGTGCGCTCGAACTGGCCGGTGTTCAGCGCATTGATGCGGAAATAGGTGGACAGCTCCATCGGGCAATGCACGCCGGGCGGGATGTAGCAGAAGGAGCCGTCGGAAAACACCGCCGAGTTGAGGCTGGCGAAATAGTTGTCGGTGTAGGGCACGACCGAACCCAGGTACTGCCGGACCAACTCGGGATGCTCGCGGACAGCCTCGGAGAAGGAACAAAAGATGATGCCCAGTTCGGCCAGCTTGGCCTTGAAAGTGGTGGCCACGGAAACGCTGTCGAAGACCGCGTCGACCGCAACACCGGCGAGCAGTTCGCGCTCCTCCAGCGGCACCCCGAGTTTTTCGTAGGTGCGCAGCAACTCCGGATCGATGTCGGCCAAGCTTTGCGGCCCCTCCTGGCGGGAGCGCGGCGCCGAGTAGTAGCTGATGGCCTGGTAGTCGATCGGCGGATGATGGATGGTGGACCAGCCGGGTTCGCTCATCGTCAGCCAGTGCCGGTAGGCCTTGAGGCGCCATTCCAGCATGAATTCCGGCTCGTCCTTCTTGGCCGAGATGAGGCGGATCACCTCTTCATTCAGCCCCTGGGCGACCGAGTCGGTCTCCAGATCGGTCACGAATCCGTGTCGATATTCCCGACTGACCAGTTCATCGAGTTGAGTGGCTTCCTTGAGCATGGCTAGCCTCCTTCACATTTTGGACTTCCAGGTCCATTCGTTGTTCCGTCCGAGTTTTCAATCGCCGGGACCGGGGCTGGCCGGCCGGCTGGCATCGCCGACGACGTCGGTTCAGGACAGACGATGGTCGGCAACGGCCGCGACGACGCCAGCGAGGGGCTGGGTCGGCGGATGGAACTCAAGGTGATCGGCAGCCGGGAAGCGGGCCTGCCGACGGCGCTGACCGGATGCCACGGTCAACCGGAAATATGAGCCAAAAATGACATGGCCGGCCGCGCGAAAACTCAGCGCCCGGCAATCACCCCGCAGGCAATCCGCTTGCCCGAATTGCCGGCCGGCTGCGACTTGTAGTCGTCCGGGTCGGCATGGATCACGACGCTGCGCCCGATCACGCCGGTCGGACCGCTCAGCGTCAGGCCGCGCAGCTCTGCCGTGTATTGTGCCTCGCCCTGGGCGTTGGCGATCAGGTTGGGCAGGTCGCCGCCGTGGTGCTCCCCGGTAGCGTAGTGGCCGTGCGCCTTGGCCTGCGGATTGAAATGCCCCTTGGCGCTCGTGGCATCCGGTGCGCTGCAATCGCCCGCCTCATGCACATGGAAACCATGTTCGCCGGGTGCCAGCCCCCTCACGTGCGCCTCGACGCGAAGGCGGCCGTCCGTTTCGGAAAAGACGACCGTACCGGCAACGACGCTTCCCGAACGGGCGAGCAGGTTGGCGCTGGCCGACGGCGCGGAAATCGGGGAGGCGCAAGCCCCCAGGAAAATAACCGTGAAGGCGCTCAAGGCGAGGGCAAAGCGTGGATGCATGACATGCTCCTGGAGAACACCGCGCAAAATAATTCAATGGCCATATTCCGACCGCCACCCGATCGGAACGTTCAAGAACTTTGGGGGTCTTTTTATATCAATCGGAAATAACGCAATGTACATTTGTTCTTAAAATAATATTAAGCGCTTTGCTACAATGCGCAGCATTCAACAATCCCCACGGATTACCCTGCAATGACTCAACGCACTACCCTCTCTCATCTGGACTGGCTCGAAGCCGAAGCCATCCACATCATGCGCGAAGTGGCCGGCCAGTGTTCCAACCCGGTGCTGCTCTTCTCCGGCGGCAAGGACTCGATCTGCATGCTGCGCCTGGCCGAAAAGGCCTTCCGCCCGGGCAAGTTCCCCTTCCCTCTGATGCACATCGACACCGGCCACAACTACCAGGAAGTCGTCGCCTTCCGCGACAAGCGCGCCGCCGAACTGGGCGAGCGCCTGATTGTCCGCTCGGTCGAAGATTCGATGGCCCGCGGCACCGTCGTTTTGAAGCACGAAGGCGAATCGCGCAACAAGCACCAGTCGGTCACGCTGCTCGAAGCCATCGAGGAATTCGGCTTCGACGCCTGCATCGGCGGCGCCCGCCGCGACGAGGAAAAGGCCCGCGCCAAGGAACGCATCTTCAGCTTCCGCGACGAATTCGGTCAGTGGGACCCGAAAAACCAGCGCCCGGAACTGTGGAGCCTGTACAACGCCCGCAGTCACAAGGGCGAAAACATCCGCGCCTTCCCGATCTCGAACTGGACGGAAATGGACGTCTGGCAATACATCGAGCGCGAAGGCCTGGAACTGCCGTCGATCTACTTCGCCCACACCCGCCCGGTGGCCATGCGCCAGGGCGCCATCGTGCCGGTCAACGTGCCACTGGTCGGTGGCGGCGTCGCCAACCCGTCGCGGGCCGGTGAAGAAATCATCGACCTGCAAGTGCGTTTCCGCACCGTCGGCGACATTTCCTGCACGGCGCCGGTTGAATCCGATGCCGACAACGTCAGCAAGATCGTTTTCGAAACCGCCACCACCACCATCACCGAGCGCGGCGCTACCCGTCTGGACGACCAGACCAGCGACGCCTCCATGGAACAACGCAAGAAAGAGGGTTACTTCTGATGACCGCCCAAGTTGAAGACC